>Ga0105047_10002940_pt1 | contig 30226 bp, 28 predicted proteins | sample MAT04_FD_78384 | JGI IMG/M metagenome (GOLD analysis project Ga0105047, IMG submission 78384) | Freshwater microbial communities from Lake Fryxell liftoff mats and glacier meltwater in Antarctica - MAT-04 (megahit assembly) | ecosystem: Environmental > Aquatic > Freshwater > Ice > Liftoff... | reverse complement strand
ACCACCAGCACCTGCTCGTTGGCGTCGGTCGTGTGTTCGACAAAACACTGCCCCCAGCACGTCGCCCGCTCCGCCCCGATCCCGCGCAATCCCTCCAGGGGATACCGGCAGAATTTGACCGCTTGCTCGAGTTGTTCGGGCGTTTCAATCCACGGGATGACGACGCCATCGGCTCCGATATCGAGCGCCCGCTTGATCAGCCCGCCGTTAAGTTCCGCGATCCGGACCAGGGCAACCGTCTCGCTGCGGACCGTCGCCCGCAGATGTTCGACGATTTCCTTCCAATCGAGGTGCCCATGCTCGGCGTCGATCACGACCCAGTCCAGGCCGAGGGCGACCGCCATCTCGGTCACACTGGGCGACTCCAGCGTCACCCACAACCCCAGGACAGGCTGATCCTTGGCAAGCTTCTGTCGAAACGCTTTGAGCGCGGCAGTTTTCACAGCACGTTTCCATTGAAGGTTAGCAGCCGAGCGCTCCGCTCCGGAAGCCTCCGCGTCGCGGCTCACCGAAATCCCGGTGAGCGACGAATTCCGGCGTCGCCAGAGTGTCGGCGAAGCGGGGGGATGCGTCAACTGGGAAATGGGGAGCCCCCCGCCCCGGCGTCGTTAATCGGGAATTGCTGCGAACCGGTCATTCTGGGTAGACTTGATATCAATTCGCCGACTTTCCAGCCACAAGGTTACTGTGATGTCAGCTGCTATCGCGATTCGTCAACTGACGCCCGAGGAGTTTCTGGAACTGCCAGAAAAGGGTCGTGATCAGACTCTGATCCGAGGGGAGCTCTGGGACCGACCAATGACCTATCGCAATCCGTTTCATAGTGCCGTGATGATGCAATTGGGTTATCTGGTGCAAGTCGGGCTTCAATCACGACCAGAACTTCAATTAAAAGTGTTGGGGGGCGAAGCGGGATTTTTGTTGCGGAATGAACCCGGCTCGATTGTAGGGATTGATGTCGCTGTGGCTCGTAAGGATCAGCCGAAGTATGCCCACAAGAACCGCGTCATTTTGCAGGGGCATCCGCTGCTCGCCGCGGAGATTCTGTCTCCGTCCGACCGCCAGCGTGAGATTGAAGCCAAGATCGATGAGTATCTGGCCGTGGGCGTCCCTTTGGTCTGGATTCTCGATCCGCATTTTCGCACGGTGACAATCCATCGCCCCGGCTTACCGCCGAAGATGCTGACCGAGCAGGATGAAATCTCGGGGGACGATGTGCTGCCTGAATTGCGCATCTCCGTGCGACAGATTTTTGAAACGATGTGACGGGTTGGGTGGCGAGGCTTCAGCCATTTTCGGCGGACCCCCGTTTACGCCGGCATCAACGGGGCGTCGCAAAGCTTCACGCACATGCCTTTGGACAATCGGACGTCCATGCGTTGACTGGCGTGGAACTTCAACTTGCTCAATTCGCAGCTTCGGTTTCGACGAGTTCCACGTCGACAGCGGCCAGTACTCGGCCCGTCTCCGCCACATTGAGTTCGCCGTCGCCGCGCAGAAAATTCACGAGACGTTCGAGCTCGATGCCGGTATCTTGGGAGAGTAAGGAGAGTGGCTTGCGGCGTCGGTGAACGCTCCGCCGGACAAATCCACTGAAACTATTTTCCGCCGCGGCGGACTCGGTTCTGTTGAAGTTGGCGTCAATTCGATCGCGGTCCACGCCGGCCAGCGCTTGTTGAAAACGGTGCCGCAAGTCCGGCGGCAGCGGGCCTCGCGACTGGATTTTGCTCATTCGCTTCCTTTCGTGGGTTCGTAAGCCGTAATAGGCATCACGGTGATCTCGTCGACCATCGTGAAAATACAAACTAAAAACTTTCCCGTCGATGTTTCCCCGCGCACCATGTCTGAGCCGGAGTCGCTGTCTTCAATGCCGCCTGCCGCCATCACAACTTCTTCAAATTCAGTCGGCGTGACACCATGTTCCCCGATCTTATTCAGGTTTTCGTCATACCAGAAGAAATCATACCAAGGCACGGAGTCCGCCTAAATGCCGCGAAGTAACAATTCACATCCTAGGTATTGTGGCAGAAAGCCGTCCTCAGTCAAAGGGAATTCCGGCTCGCAACGCACGCGAGGAACGACTAAAATCCGGTCATGAACCGCATAAAAATCACATAACTTCTCAGGATCTGGGTGAAATGCCGCAACACGACATCGGTCTCATCGGTCTGGCTGTCATGGGTCAGAATCTCGTCCTTAATATGGCCAATCACGGGTTTTCCGTCGGCGTTTTCAACCGGACGACGGCCACCACCGACAAGTTTGTCGGCGGGTTGAAAGCCGAGCCGGTGGATAAAGTTCATGCCGGGACGGTCGACCGCATTCAGGGATACCACGAACTCAAGGATTTCGTGGCCAGCCTGAAATCGCCGCGGCGTGTGATGATCATGGTTAAGGCCGGCGGGCCGGTGGATGCGGTCATCGAAGAATTGAAGCCGTTGCTCGACAAGAGCGACATTATCATCGACGGCGGGAACAGCGATTTCCGCGACACCAATCGCCGCGACAAGGATCTGCGCACAGCCGGCCTGCGATTCATCGGCACCGGCGTGTCGGGGGGTGAAGAAGGGGCACTCAAAGGCCCGAGCATCATGCCCGGCGGACACCACGACGCGTGGCCGTTTGTCAAAGACATCTTCCAGGCGATCTCCGCGAAGGTCGGCCCGAAGAACGACATTCCGTGCTGCGACTGGGTCGGCGATGCGGGAGCCGGGCACTATGTGAAGATGGTGCATAACGGCATCGAATACGGCGATATGCAGCTCATCTGCGAGGCGTACTTCATTCTCAAGCACTCGCTCGGCTTGACCAACGACGAGTTGTACAAGGTCTTTTCAAAGTGGAACGAAGGCGAACTCGAAAGTTATTTGATCGAAATCACCCGCGACATCTTCACCGTGAAAGATGAGGCATCGGGTGGGTACCTCGTCGATGTGATTCTCGATACGGCTCAGCAGAAGGGGACCGGCAAATGGATGAGTCAGCACGCGCTCGATCTCGGCGTGCCGACAACTCTCATCACCGAAGCCGTGTATGCCCGTTGCCTGTCGGCTCAGAAGGACGCCCGCGTCCGCGCATCGAAAGTCCTCAGCGGCCCGAAAGACGCCAGGTTCACCGGCGATCAGCAGCAATTCATCGACGATGTGATGCAGGCGTTGTACGCCTCGAAGTTGTGCAGCTACGCGCAGGGCTATGTCCAACTCGACGCCGCGGCCGCAGAGTTCGGTTGGAAGCTCAACAACGGCAACATCGCGCTGCTCTGGCGTGGCGGTTGCATCATTCGCAGCCGATTTCTCGGCGACATCAAGGTGGCATTCGATAAGAATCCCAAACTCGAAAACCTGCTGCTCGACGACTTCTTCAAGCAGGCGGTCGATAAAGCTCAGCCCAGCTGGCGTCGCGTGATTTCCACCGCTGTGGAACTCGGCCTGCCGATCCCCGTCTTCAGCTCGGCCCTGAGTTACTACGACGGCTACCGCAATGCCCGACTCCCCGCCAATCTGTTGCAGGCCCAGCGCGATTACTTCGGTGCCCACACCTACGAACGGACCGACAAACCTCGTGGCGAGATGTTCCACACCGGTTGGATTCGCGAACGGAAGCTGAGCTAGCGTCGTCGAACTCAAAAGATCGGGTGGCACGCCCAGAGTCCTCGATGGGCGTGGCGATGAATCGAAGACCACGCCCTTCTTCCCAAAACCTCAGGGCGTGCCACCCGATTTGATACATCAAAAGCGGTCGGATCAGCGAACCATGCTGCCGAGAGCCGCCGCGCTTTGGCATGGGCGAGACACAGCGACCCTTTGCAGCGACATGCTGTTGCGGTTGTATCAAGTATTCCGATTCTGCGTGTTTCTCGGCGGCAACACCGCTTCACGACAGGTCTGAGAAGCCGATTCCGGGTCGATTCCCGTCGAAATTCCATGAACGTCGCACTGTGGGCGACGTATGGTTGTGCAATCTTGACGTTGAATTCCGGCCGCTCCGTCCCTTGACGGAAGGATCTTCGCGACGTGTCTGATGCCGCGCTGGCTTCCGCCTCCACGCCCGCTGTTCGCCCGCATGCCGTGAAACGGAATGTGCTGGCGAGCTGGATCGCGCACGCCATCTCGCTGGGTGTCGGCTTCTGCATGATGCCCTATGTGCTCGGCATTCTCGGCGACCGGCAATACGGCACGTGGGTACTGATCAATTCGTTCGTGGCTTACACGGGAGTGCTCTATCTCGGGTTTGGCGAAACCATCAGCCGCTTCGTCGCGACTTACGAGGCGGAAGGCCGGCCCGATCGCGTCAATGAAATCGTCTCGCTGGTCATGTCGATCTACTCGCTCACGAGCGTGCTGGCGTTGTTTCTGGCGGGTGGCCTGTGCTGGTTCGCACCGGTCTTCGGCGGGTGGACCGGCGACGAATTGGTACAGGTCCGCATTGTGATCCTGTTGCTGGGGGTGAATGTCGCCGTGGGATTGTGCGGCAGCGTGTTTGGCGGCGTACTTCTCGGTTTACGGCGGTTCGATCTGGAACGGAGCGTCGGCCTGGTTTCCGATCTCATTCGGCTGGCCTTGATCTTCGTGTTCCTGCGCGAACGCTGGGGCATTGTGACCATTGCCGCGATTTACCTGACCATCACGGTCTTCGAGCAATGCATCTTCCTGATCATGGCGTTTCGAGTTTATCCGACTCTGCGGATTCATCCGAAACACTTAAAATGGTCAGTCTTCCGTGAATGCAGCGGCTTCAGTGCGATGGCGCTGACCAGCAATCTCGCCTATTCGTTGATCAATACGACCGACAGTATCGTGATTGGCATCATGCTGGGGGCCGAGGCGATTGTCCCGTATTACATCGCGCTGCGGTTGACGCAGTTTATCCGCCAGCCAATCGACAAGGTGGCTCACATCTGCATGCCGACAGCCGGTGCGCTGGCCGTCGAATCCGATCCCCGCCGGCTGTTGAGATTTTTGAGTACATCCCTGGGAATGGTGCTGCTGCTGATTGGCGGGATGTTCATTGGGGCCTGGTTCTTCGGCGGCGATTTGATTCACGCCTGGATGCGGACCGAGTATTCCGTCACGCATCACATCCTGTGCATTTTGCTCGCCGTGCAATTGATCGCGTTACCCTGCGGCATTCTGCGCGCGTTCTTGTTGGGAGCCGGTCATATTCGCGTGCCAGGTATGCTCTACATCATGCAGGCGCTCTTGAATATGGGCATCTGCGTGGCGATGTGTCACTGGTGGGGCATCATCGGCGTGGCTTGGGGGACGTTGATTCCCGTGGTGCTGATTGAACTCGGGCTGCTGCTGCCGTATGCGCTGCGGACGCTGGGCCTGCCGCTGCGACGCTTGTGGACCGACGTGGTGATACCGCAATTGCCACCGCTGGCGGCACTGGCACTGTATTCGTGGGCCGTGTCTCAGCAACCGTGGAGCCACGCCGGCTGGCCGGCACTGATCGCGATCACCATCGGCGGCGGTGCCGTGCTGGGATCGGCCTGGCTGACGGTGCGACAAATGACGGCATGGGCGGATCGGTAACTGGTCCTCGTTGCTTGTCTAGGGTGCGGTCGAGCGCTGCGCGAGGTCCACCGCTTCGTCTCCCTATCGGGGGCCTTCCGAGAACGAGTGGTGAGCCTCAATGACTCGACCTACCCTACAGGACAGAGGTGCCCAGAGAAATCCCCTTGCTTGCGCGGCGGGCTGGTTGATATCGGCTCGATGGTTGGCTAAGCGCAAGCGATGGGCTTGACGCGTCGTCCGCTGTTTCGCGACAATCCCGCGCACTACTGAAATAAACTCACCGAAAGGAATCGCCTGTGCGCTGGTCGAATGCGTTGATCCCGACGATGAAGGAAATTCCGTCCGATGCCGAGGTCCCCAGCCATCAACTGATGCTGCGGGCCGGGCTGATTCGGCAGCTCATGGCCGGGGCGTACACCTATCTGCCGCTGGGTCTGCGGGCACTCAAAAAAGCAGAAGCGATTGTCCGCGAGGAAATGGACGCCACCGGGGCACTCGAACTCTTCATGCCGGCGTTGCAACCGATTGATCTGTTTGAACGCACGGGCCGCAGAACCGCCTTCGGCAACGTGCTGATTCAGTTCGATGTCCGCCGGGGCGACAAGACGGTTCATCTCGCGCTCGGTCCCACGCACGAAGAAGTGATCACCGACCTCGTGTCGCGGCTCATCAGCAGTTACAAGCAGATGCCCGTCACGCTGTATCAGATTCAGATCAAATTCCGTAATGAAGAACGGCCGCGCTTCGGCGTGTTGCGAACGAGCGAATTCCTGATGAAAGACGCTTACAGCTTCCACACCTCGGTGGAATCGCTGAGCGAGACCTATCAGAAAATCTATCGCGCCTATTGCCGAATCTTCGCACGCTGCGGCCTCGATTATCTGCCGGTGGAAGCGGAAAGCGGTCCCATCGGCGGCGATGCGTCGCATGAATTCATGATCCCCGCGAACAACGGCGAAGATCAGGTCGTCTTCTGTAAGCAGTCGGGGTATGCGGCGAATCTGGAGCGCGCGGAGACGGGGCGGAAGCCGCCGGAAATTAAAACCGCTGCGAACCCGCAAGCGTTGACCAAAGTCGAGACGCCGCATGCGGGGTCGATTGAGGCGGTGTGCAAGATTTTGAAATGCACGCCGCAGCAGATGATCAAGACGTTGATTTACCTCGCCGACGATCAACCGGTCGCGGTGCTGGTGCGGGGTGATGCGGAAGTCAACGAGAACAAGTTGCGTCGCGCGTTGAGTGCCGCGAAAGTCGCACTCGCCGACCCGACGACAATTCTCAAAGTGACCGGCGCACCGGTCGGCTTCGCAGGTCCGGTGGGCATTTCGTGCAAGGTGATCGCCGATCATGATGTGCCTTTGATCGCCAATGCGATTACCGGGGCGAATCAAGAGGATATGCATTACACCGGCGTGAACATCGCCCGCGACTGGCAACTCGATACAACGTATGACATCCGCAATGCGGCGGCGGGCGATCCGAGTCCGCGCGGCGAGGGAACATTGGAACTCGTGCATGGCATTGAAGTCGGCCATGTCTTCAAATTGGGGACGAAGTACTCGGTCGCGCTGGATGCGTTGTACGACGATGAAAAAGAATTCCGCAAGCCGATCATCATGGGCTGCTACGGCATCGGCGTGAACCGGATTATCGCCGGTTTGGCCGAGACGAAGCACGACGCGAACGGCCTGATCTGGCCGCTTGCCGTGGCACCGTATTCGGTGATCCTCTGCCCGCTCGATGTGACCGTCCCCGAGGTGATGAGCGCCGCCGAGACGATCTACAACCAGTTGCAAGCCGCCGGCATCGATGTGCTGATGGACGACCGCGATCAACGCCCGGGCTTCAAGTTCAAAGACGCGGACCTCATCGGCATACCGCTGCGGGTGGTGGTCGGCGGGAAGGGCTTAAAGGAAGGAATCGTCGAAGTGAAGTGGCGCAATGCGACCGAACCGCAAAAGATCCCGCTCAACAACGCCGTCCCGGCGATTCTGGAAATGATCACCGCGAGAAAAGCGGAGGAAGCGGCGAAGGTGCCCGCGTAAAATTCGCGATTCGAAAACCACGAACGCTTGCGCTTAGCCTATCACGGCGCTCTCGCCTGAGGAATTATCTCGTGGAACAACCAGATCTTGATGAATACGAGTCCGACGAAGAATTCTGGGCTGAAATGGATCGTCGTGAAAAGGAAATGAACGACCATCCCGAGCGCTCGTTGACACATGAAGAAGTCATGGCGAGCGTGCGGGATTCAATTCGCCAGGTGAACGAGTCACGACACCTGAAATAAAAAAGACCCGGCGATGCCATCGCCGGGCTTTGTCGTCGTCGTTCGCTTGCGGGTTCGCCGTGGCTTAACCCTTTTTCGGCGGCTTCCGCTGCTCACGGAAGCGGTCTTCCGCGGGTGGGTCGATCGTGAAGATCGGCGTGATCACGATCTGCACGGCCTGGGTCCCTTCCGGCAAATCGTCCGGCATCGCCGCTTGCTCGGCTTCGGCAGCCAGCGCGTCCTGGCCTTCCGCGCGATAACACCGGCTCAGGCCGAGTAACGCACGCTGATTGAACGGCGCGGGAACCAGTTCCGCGGCGCGGTTCAGGGCGGGAATCGCTTCCGAGAATCGCTGCTCGGCTTGCAACGCTTCGCCACGCAGCAACTGCGAGATCGCCTCGAACGGACCGGCTTCGGTCACGCGGTCGAGTTCGCCCAACGCATAGGTCGGCATCCCGAGTTCGAGGTATCCCTCGGCGGCTGCCAGCCGTTTGACAATCCTTTGAGAATCCATGGTGTGTGTCATGGTCGTCCCCCCCCCTTTGTGAATAGCGTGGAACATCGACTCGGGCATGCCACCTTGCGGCCGCTTTAGCAACAGCTCACACGAGCGAATCACCGCCACGACATTCCTGAACTATTCCTGACATCCACTGTCGCTGACATTCTTGCGCGACATTGGACTCTAAAGCATTTTACGCGCCAATGCCGTTTCGTCGACTGAAAATCCCCAACCTGAGGGATATCCCGCAGTTGCGCGTGAGCGCTGTTTCGGAACTTGCGTAATCTGAAGACATTCGTTGTCATTTTGACGCCGCATTTCGCTCGCAGGTTCCCTTGTTTCATCCATTTGGCAGTCGCATTTTCGGAAGTTCTGCCATTGGCTCCGCAGTGCTGCCACTTCGCATAACCACCAACCCAGACAATGATTGCGATGCTTGTCTTACGTTAAATGTGGGGTCGAATCGCGGACGGCATTTCCCTCCGGGATGATTTTTTCATTTTCTATGTTGTAGACAACGACAAAATGGCGGCTGCGGATCACGACCTCCATTGGCGGGCCTTGCACAGCATCTGCGTGATTTCAACGACGATCCTGCAAGATTGTTTGCCGCGCTGGTGTTATCTGCCGTATGATCCGCGAGCTTCAGTCGTGACAGAGTCTGTGGGGGTGACACGCCCCGGAGTCTTCGACGGGCGTGGCGATCTTCCGAAAACCACGCCCTTCGCAAACCCTCAGGGACGTGCCACCAGAATTCAATGACGATCCGCAAGCGTCCCGCATCTCACTCGCGATACATCTCACGGAAAAGCGACATCGCATGGGCTTGATGGTTTTGGGCTGCCTGCTGCCGGCGTTCTGGGTCTCGTTCCTGGTCACCGGGGCCATGCGCGTTGTCGCGCCGCGATTCGGGCTGATCGACCGGCCCGCAGCGCGGAAGGTGCATGTGGTGCCAACACCGCTCGGCGGGGGTGTCGGGCTGTGGGCCGGCGTGGTGATTCCGTTCCTCATCGCGCAACTTTTGTTGCTGACAATGCGCTCCCAAGTCGAAGCCTGGTTGCCGGATTCACTGCTCCAGCATTTGGATGGAGCCGTGTGGCGGTCGGCGGAGTTGTGGGTCATTCTCGGCGGGGGGACGATCCTCGCGATCACCGGGCTGATGGACGACTTCCGGCCGTTGCCGTGGGTGCCGCGGCTGCTGCTGCAGGTCGGCGTCTCGGCAGCTGTGGTGTGGTGGGGGGTGCGGGCCACGCTGTTTCTGACGAACCCGTGGATCGGCGGATTGCTGACAGTGGCGTGGTGCGTGGTGCTGGTGAACTCGTTCAACTTTCTGGACAACATGGATGGACTCTCGTCGGGCATCGGCCTGATTTGCAGCGTGATCTTCGCCGTGATGATGCTGACGCGGCCGGATGAACCGCGCTGGCTGGTCGCTGGATTTTTCCTGGTGATGGCCGGCTCGCTGATCGGGTTTCTGTGTCATAACTGGTCGCCGGCGCGAATTTTCATGGGGGACGCCGGGAGTTATTTCCTCGGCTTCACGATGGCCTGCATGTCGATTTTGGGGACGTATTACACCGACATCGACGGAAGGCAGCATGCCATTCTGGCACCGTTCTGTGTGTTGGCAGTTCCGTTGTACGACATCTGCTCGGTGATCTTTATCCGCCTGAAAGAAGGCCGCAGTCCGTTCCAAGCGGACAAGCGGCATTTCTCTCACCGACTGGTTGCGATGGGCCTGACCAAGGTGCAGGCGGTGCTGACGGTGCATCTGGCGACGTTGACGACCGGCCTGGGCGGGTTGTTGCTGCAACAGGTTGATAGCTGGGGTGCCGCGCTGATTGTGGTGTCGATGGTGGCCTGCGTGATTCTGATCATCGCCGTTTTGGAAGCGGCTCCCCGGCCGGGGGAAGTGAAATGAACACGGTCGAATATTTGCGACGCCTGAAAGTGATGGCACAATGCGCTTATTCAGTCCCCTCGCCCCCGTTGCGGGGGAGAGGGTTAGGGAGAGGGGGCGAGCGTTTCACGACGCTTGCCAATCAATTCTTCATTGGCACGAATAAGAAAAGGCCGGCGATTGAGCAGGGCCAGCCCGTGATACATTCCCCCCCTCTCCCTTGCCCTCTCCCCCGGGGCGGGGGCGAGGGGACCAAGCGGGCGCTATCACCGGGGTTGCTGCTCGGATTGATATTTTCGATTTCCGCGATCTGCTCCGCCGAAGACCGCATCGTTCAGCGGACGGGGAGTGGCAGTCAGATTGGGTTGAGCTGCATCCTGCTCGATTACACCGGCCGCGGGGTGACGTATCAGGCGAAGTCGGGTGGGGCGACAAAGCGGTTGCCGCGCGGCGAAATCGTCGAAGTCACCACGCATTACAATGAATCGCACACCGCCGCGCGAACTTTATTCGCCGAGGGCAAAGCCGCCGAGGCGTTCGAGAAACTCAACGTGGCGCTCGAGCAGGAAAACCGGCTGTGGGTTCGGCGGGAGATTCTGGCAACGCAGGTGAAGTGCGCGTTGTGGAATGGCGATCACATTGTCGCGGGCGAACGGTTCCTGGCGATTTTCGAGTCGGACCCGCACACGCTCTACTTCCCCACGATGCCGCTGTCGTGGAGCGATGATCCCCCCTCGCCGGAATTGGCTCGGGCCGGCCGGCAATGGTTGAGCCAGTCGAAAAATTCCGCCGCGCAGTTGCTAGGGGCCAGTCATTTGTTGTCCGACCCGAAGCAGACTTCCGCCGCGCTGCTCGCCTTGAAGTCGCTGGCACAGGACGAGAACCCGGACATTCAGCGGCTGGCGCAAATGCAGTTGTGGCGGCACAAGGCGATGACCGAGGATGTCTCTCGCGAGGAATTGCTCCAATGGGAACGGCTCATGGAAGGGGCCGATGAATCCCTCGGCGGCGGGCCGCGATTCGTGCTCGGCATGGCTTGGCAACAACGTCGTGAAGATGTCCCCGCGGCGACGGCGTGGCTCTGGCTGCCGTTCGTGCAAGCGGATGACCGATATCTCGTCGCGCAGGCGGCCTGGAACGCCGGGCAGGCGCTCGAGCGGGCCGGCCAGGCGGCGGAAGCAGCCGCGATTTATGAGGAACTCGTATCCCGTTTCGCCGACACGCCGCATGGGACGTTAGGCAAGTCCGCCCGTGAACGGTTGCAGCAGAAAAAGGATTAGCCGCAAAAAGGCGCAAAAATCGCAAAAAATGAAATCTGGTCGCGTAGGGCATGCCACCCAGCTGAAGCACTATCATGACATCTTTTTTTGCGTGTTTTGCGCCTTTTCGCGGCCATGCTTATGATTGGTTCTTTCTTCTGACTCGGCGATGGGCCAAAACGATTCTCTCGTGTGAAACGATGGCATGAACTCCGCTTTTCAACCGCCGGCGTATGCGTATGTGCCGGGATGCCATCCGCATCCGGTGAGTGATCCGGCCGGGCATTCCCGCAGGGTGACTCAAGCTCCGCTGGCACCACTGGCCGAGGAAGGCTTGGATGATCAGCCGGTGTTTCCTGAAGGGATCGAACTCTTCAATCGCGGCTACTACTGGGAAGCACACGAAAGCTGGGAGCGGTTGTGGCATGCCGCAGGGCGAGCGGGGGCGCTGGCTGACTTTCTGAAAGGTTTGATCAAGCTCGCGGCGGCCGGTGTCAAAGCGCGCGAGGGAAACGAAGCCGGTGTGATCCGTCACGCGCGGCGGGCGGCTGAGTTGTTGCGATCGGTCGCTCCGCGTGAGACTGCCGGGCGAAGGTTGTTTTCCGGCGTGGATCTCGATCCACTGATTCGCTGTGCCGACGACTTGGCCGTTCGGCCTGTGATTGACACCACCCCCAGCGTCGCCGGGTTGCCCGTGCTGGGGATTCAAATCCTATTGCGGGAAGATGATTTTCACTGACGCTGCTCTCAGGAAAGATGATCTCATGCGAACATCCTTGATTCCCGGTCGACAAGTTCGAGTCCAATTACTGGGGCTGCTGGTGCTGGTGGCCGCGCCCCTCGCGGCGGCGGACGAGCCGCAGCTGATCGCCCCGGTGGCACAGCAGGTGATCCAGCGGCAGGGGTTCGATCCGCGCGTGGCACCGCTGAATGATCCGGAAGGAGATTCCCGCGGCTGGGCCGATGTGGCACTGATCTGGACATCGCCCGCGAACGCCACGGCGGGTTGGCAGTCGCGAACGGTGCTGCTGGAGAACGCCTATGGAACAGCGGTCGACTGGACCGAGTTGACGGTTTCCGCAGCGGACGGAAAGTTGCACAGCTCGCTGCGCATTCCCGCCGGCGGCTGGTATCGGCTCGAACTGCGACATCAAGCGGGGACGCAGACGACGAAGTCGTTGTCAGTGGAGCCGGTCGGAGTTGGCGAAGTGTTTTTGATCTCCGGGCAATCGTATGCCGGTGGTTACAACGATGAGAAACTCAAAGTGACCGAACCCGAGCGGCGGGTGACGGCGTTCCACTGGCGCGAAGATCGCTGGATCGTGTGTGACGATCCGGTGCCTCACGTCGGGCCGGAAGGAACAGTCTGGCCGGCATTGGGCGATCTGCTGGTGCCGATGCTGCGTACGCCAGTCGGCTTCGTGAATGTCTCCGTCGGTGCAACATCGACATCCTCGTGGGCGACAGACGGCCCATTGTTCGCGGACATGGTCACGGCGGGCAAGAAGACCGGCTCGTTTCGGGCCGTGTTGTGGCAGCAGGGAGAATCCGACGTGATCGAGGGGACCTCGGCCACCGAGTATGACGCGCGGCTGAAAGTGATTCGCTGCACGGCGATGAAAACGTGGGGCCTGGATGTCCCGTGGCTGCCCGCGAAGTCGACCTTGCATCCCACGGTTTATCACAAGCCCAAAGAAGAGGAAGCGATTCGGTCTGCGATTGAGGAATTGTGGTCGACTCCCGGCTTCCGTCCCGGCCCGGATACCGATGCGCTCGATGGTGAGAATCGCGGCGGGCCGATGACGATGCGGCATTTTTCCGGCATCGGCCAACGGCGCGCGGCGCTATTGTGGTTCGTGTCGATCTGGACCGACCTGCATCGCCCGGCAGCGGATGACACAAAAGACAAATAATGACAAAAGCCGCTGTAAATCAGGGGGATTTCTGACGCTTCCCTTGTTGAATGGACGGTAAATCTGCACACTACGGTTCCATCCCTTCAACGATGTGAAACCGGCCCTTCGGCGATGTGATTCGGAAAGTTCCACGTGGCGCGCGACCTGCTGGAAGACCAGATTTATCATTATCTTTGCGCCCAACTTAGCGGGCACAAGATCGAGGTCGGTACGCACCTGAAGGCCGGCGAGATCGCGGAAGAACTCGATGTCAGCCGTACTTCGGTCCGCAAGGCGATTATCCGCCTCGTCGATGACGGCTGCGTGCAGCTCAATTCCGCCGGTCGGCCGATGGTCGCCGCCTTGCCGAAGAAACGCCGTCAGCACGCCGAACCGGTCTTCGAGTACACCAACCAGACCGAACAGGCCTATTGGTCGGTGTTCGATACGATCTTCCAAGGCCGACTGCGCGAGGGGGAGAATGTCAACGGGCAGGAACTCGCCGAGGCGATCGGCGTGAGCCTGGGGACGGTGCGGCAGGCACTCGACTGGCTTTGCCGCGATGGCCTGCTGCAGCGCGAACCGCGCCGCGGCTGGAAAGTCGTGCGGCTCGATGCGCGCGATCTGGTCGACGCCTTCAAGATTCGCCTGCTGCTGGAATCGGAAGCCATGAGCCGATCCGCCGGGCGCATCAATCACGCACGGCTGGAAGCGCTGATTGCCGAGAATGAGCAAGTGTTACAAAACGCGGGTCGCCTCACCGAAGACGAACGCCGGCGGGTCGATTATCATTTTCACCGCACGTTGCTGGAGGCCAGCGACAGCCCGATTCTGGTGCAAGCCGTCGACCCCGTGGTCCGCAAGTGTATGTTGACGGGGATCGCGCTGGGGGTGCCGAACAACGAAGCGACCAGCACCTACGACGAGCACATCCAGATCGCGCGGGCACTCATCGCCGGTGACGTCCCTCGCGCTCAGGCCGTGCTGGTGCAACACCTCACCCGGTCGATGAATCTCTACGAACAACTTCGCGCGGCTCAGACTCCCGAACAGGCTCACGCGACCGTGGTATGAATGGCGAGGGGCACGTCGGGCTTACGCCGCGACGCTCGCCAAGGCCGAGCAATTGATACAACTCAAACAATTGAATCGACTTACGACGAATCGCACATTCCTATTCCCTGTTTGACATCCATCGGTCGATTGGCATATAATTCAATCTTCGCGGAATTGCGCCCACCGAAGCGCGGTTCTTCATTCGCTACTCAGGAGCCTCGCCATGCTGGTGATTCCCGGTTCGTACGGCCGCGACAATTGCGATGGAATTTACTCTCGTCGCGAACTGCTCCGCGTGGGTGGCTCCTCCGTCCTCGGTCTCTCGCTGGCGTCGCTGCTCAAAAGCGAAGCCCAGGCGAATGAAGAGGCCCGTTACGGCGGCATCGGGTTCGGGAAGGCCAAGCATGTCATCCTGGTGTATCTCCAGGGTGGCCCGAGCCATCTCGATTTGTGGGACCCGAAACCGGAAGCCCCGGACAATGTCCGCAGCGATTTCAAACCGATCGACACGATTCTCCCCGGCGTGCAGTTCACCGAACTGCTGCCGCAAATCGCACAGGTTCTCGACAAGACCACGCTGCTGCGTGCCGTCAGCTACACACCGGTCGGGCTGTTCAATCACACGGCAGCCATCTATCAGATGATGACCGGTTACACGGCGGATAAAGTCAGCCCGTCGGGTCAGTTGGAACCGCCGAGTCCGAAAGATTTTCCGAACTATGGCTGCCACATCATCAAGGCGAAGCCGCCCGAAGTGCCGATGCTCCCGTACGTCATGCTGCCGCGGCCGCTGCAAGAGAGCGGCGTGATCGGCAAGGGGGGAACCGCCGGGTTCATGGGGCGTGCGTATGATCCGTACTATCTGTACCCGCCCGGCGACGATATGGACATGGCGAAGATGGACCGCATTCGGGTCGACGACCTGCAACTGCGGCCCGAAGTTCCGCAAGATCGCCTGGCCCGCCGCGCCGGTCTGCGGGACAACGTCAACGCCAGCTTCGATTCGTTGGAGAAGGCCGTCAGCAAGTACGCGCTCAACGAATACTACGACAAGGCGTTGTCGCTGGTCCTCTCTGGTAAAGCCCGCGATGCGTTCAATCTGGAAGCCGAAAGCACTGAGACGCGTGAACGGTATGGCCGCAACACGTTCGGTCAGAGCTGTCTTCTCGCCCGCCGGTTGATTGAAGCGGGCACCCGCGTGGTGCAGGTCAACTGGCCGAAGGTCGCGAACTCGGACAATCATTCGTGGGACGTGCATGCGGGCTTGCCGCAGCGGATGAAGAACCAGAACTCCCCGATGCTCGATTCCGGCTTGTCGGCCCTGATCGCCGATCTCGATCAGCGCGGTTTGCTCTCGGAGACGCTGGTGCTCGCCGTCGGCGAATTCGGTCGCAGTCCGAAACGCGGCGTCAGCACGTCGGGCAACAGCAACACGCCGGACGGCCGCGATCACTGGCCGTATTGCTACACGGGCCTGATGGCGGGAGCCGGTGTCAAACGGGGTCACGTCTGGGGCAAGTCGGACCTGACGGCGTCGGCTCCGGTCGAAAACCCGATTCATCCAATCGAACTGCTCGCCACGATCTATCACAGCGTTGGCATGAACCCGCGGAAGACGGTTTACAACCATCTGAATCAGCCGCGCGAAATGGTGAACGCCGATGCGGTGACTGGGATTCTGTCGTAAGTCAACTGTCTACGGCACCATCTCATATTTTAGCGGTTGCCTCAATTGAAGCTTAAGCTAAAAGCATGATCACGCGAATCTGCAAGATCACATTACTTATCGTTTTTACGACTGCATCAGAGGCAGCGTTTTGTGAAGACATGGCCGTCGAAGAATTCACAAAATGGGAGCAACTGTGTGATTACTGGGAAGCAAGGTCCAGTAAAATTCCGCCGATTCAAATTGAATACGAAGAGACAACTTACAGAGCTGCCGGAACTCTTGCGATGTTAGCGCAGCCGAATACAAAACCGTTCGTTGACCCTGGAGAAATTACCCTCAAGTCTAATGGATTGTACATTGCCGAAGGAAAACAGTGGCGGTGGGAATTGCGGGGCGACGCATGGGAAGGAGGAGTTGTTAACTCAACGATTAATCGACATCGAGTGATGAGCTTTGACGGTGAGAGACGAATTGCATGGGACTTTGTTGAGGGAGAACCATCCCTTGCAAATCGCTCGGGCTGGTTGGATGGTGAAAGTGCCGGTAAACGCTGGTCGAAACTTCCTCAGATTTTCCCGTTAAGGTTTTTGAACCAACCCTTGGCGGAACAGGAAAGTATACTTGATCGTCAAAAGTGGACGCCATCTGCGGATTTGGAAGTGCTAAATGATGGTAGTGGAGATTATTACCGACAGCGCCTTTCCTCTCAAAGTGAAAAGAATGAAATCATTGTCCTGATCGACCCAGCACAAGGTTACGGTGTGATTAGCCTTACGCGAGGGCGGCTATCCGTAAAAACAATGTTCGAGAAACATCAGACAATATGGATACCGCAATCATGGACTTGTACCACGTTCAAGCAAGATGGGAGCGGTGTAGAAAATGAGATTACTTGCCGAACAACAAAAGTTGAACTATTGAGTGAGAATTCCAGCATCGATTTCAGCCCAAAGTTTCCTGCCGGGTTAGTAGTAACTGACTCGATCAATGAAATAGAGACGTATTACACAACCGATCAGCAACCACGTCGAATCACTCAAATGGAGTGGGATAGCGGAATTGACTTCGATAAGCTCGGCAAGACTAAGGAGGGCGAGCTAGCCTCCCAGCTTCGGCCAACATCAAATCCGTGGTATCGCACACGTTTATTTTGGCTTCTGCTTATAAACGTCGGTGTGATATTGATCATTGTGGCGATGTATCTTTCCATGCGAACAAAAACCTAGAAACACGACCGTTTTGGTTTTCAGTACCATTGTTCTTTGTCGAAAGGATAAAAAGTGAAGATATTTGTGAAGACAGGAAGCTTGCTGTTGATGATGGCAATCATGCAAGCCGCAGTATTTGGTGCGTGTGGAAAAACGTGCGTCGGTAAATATTGCATCACAACATTTTCGCTGATTAACAATGCGTGGGTGGGAACGACTTGGCAGTTCGACAATAGCATCCGATTTGATATTGTCGATGCGACGAGCTACGGGACTTCTTGCCACGGTAATGGTCCATTGCAACAAGGAACTCAGTGCGACGGTGCCATCGACTGCAATTTCAATGCGGGTAATGGAACTCCCTATTACGCCACTCATGCATGTGTTGATCCGAATGCAACTACTACGAACTTTCAAGGCTGCTCGACTTGTCAGACTGGTGGATGACGTACTGCGTCGATGTGCCATCGCAGTCGGCATGAATCCGCGGAAGACGGTATATAACCATCTGAATCAGCCACGCGAAATGGTGAACGCCGATGCGGTGACAGGGATTCTGTCGTAAGTCGACGAATTCCGTCTGATCTCGCGAACCCCGAGGCCCTCTCGGGGTTCTTTTTATTGAGACGTGGGGTGTCGGTCGTGGGTTGGAAAAACCGGAAAGACACCGCCGCCGCCTTTCCCACCCCCAACCCACCACCTTCCACCCGCACTTCCCTCCATGCCGTACTTGCGTTTCATTCTGCTCTGCCTCATCTGGGGTGCCAGTTTTCTGCTCATGAAGCGGGCGGGAGCGGGGTTATCGCCGTGGGCGGTGGGGGCCGGCCGTGTGCTGATTGGTTCCACGGTTTTGCTGATCGCGTCGCGTTGGATGAGCCTGCCGCCGGTCCGCAGTTTGAAACGGGCACACTGGCCCGCCCTCATCGGTGTGATGCTGCTCGGTTATGCGATTCCCTATTGCGTGCAGCCGTTGTTCATCAGCCGGACCGCAAACAGCGCACTCACGGCGATGGGTGTCGGGTTCACGCCGTTGTTCACGTTGGCGTTGTCGGTCCCCATACTTGGGATTCGTCCCACAGCGACTCAGTTGACCGGCGTGCTGGGGGCGCTCGCGTGCCTGGTTTTGCTATTGGTCGATAGCCTGCAGCGCTCGATCACCAGTTTCGATGTGGTGCTTCTGTTCGCCACACCGCTGATGTACGCGGTCGCCAACAACTGGATGCGATTATCGCTGATGGATGTTCCGCCGCTGGAGTTGACGACCGCCTGCCTGGGGTTATCCGGGGTGTTGCTCGTGCCGCTGGCCTGCGTCGCACCCAGCCCTTTGCCAATCGCGGCTCCGCAAATGACGTTGGCCGTCGGCAGCCTGATTCTGTTGGGAATTTTCAGCACCGGCGTCGGCATGCTGATCTTTAACCAACTCGTCCACGAGCAAGGGCCGCTCTTCGCCGTGATGGTCACGAACCTCACCCCGATCGGCGCGCTGATGCTCGGCTGGGTCGATGCGGAACGCGTGACGCCGTTACAACTCTCGGCCCTGGTTGGCGTGTTGATCTGCGTGATCATCGTGCAGACGGGCACGGTCAGGAAACCGGTGTAAAGTCGCGGTTGGTAACTTCGGACTGGTCCCGCCGATGCCATCGGCGGGCTTTGGGAATTACGCGAACAAATCGCGGATCGGATCACCGTGGTCCACCAGGCGGACGGGGCGGCCAAGTTTGTCGGGGATCATCTGGGTATGGTCGATGCCCAGGGCGTGATACAGGCTGGCGACCAGGTCGCCGGGGCCGCAGGCGGCATCGGCCGGTTCGCCACCATTCGCCGTGGTCGCGCCGATGATCTGACCCTCTATAACACCGCCGCCGGTAAAGACGGCGGACATCGCCCGTGGCCAATGGCCCCGGCCGGCATGCTGGTCCACTTGAGGCGAACGGCCGAATTCCCCATAGGCGGCCACGAGTACCTGTTTCGCCAGGCCGCGTTCGCGCAAGTCTTCCACCAGCGTGGCGAAGGCCTGATCGTACATGGGTAGCCGCTTACGCAGATTCTTCTCAATCGTGTAGTGGTCGTCCCACCAGTCGACATCTTTTTCGTAGAGATTGATGGTGACGAACGTCACGCCGGCTTCCACGAGCCGCCGTGCGAGCAGCGCTCCCTGACCATACGCATGCCGGCCGTAGCGATCACGCAGCGCAGCGGGTTCGCGGGTGACATCGAAGACTTCGGTGATACGCGCGCCGGTCATCAGATGAAAGGCCTGCGAATTCGCCAGCGAGTGGGGCTGCGTGATGGAATGCCGGTCGAGTTCGCCGCGGAAGGCATCGAGCCGCGCGAGCAGTTCCCGACGATTCCCCAACCGGCCGAGATCGAGATCCTTCGCCAGCCGGAACTCGGGCGGTTTGTAATTCCCCAGCGACGGGTCGCCGCCGGCGTTCACCGCGTTGTACTGACTGCCGAGGTAACTCGCCGCCTGGAAGAAACCGGCATGCGAACGGTAGTCTTCGGGAATGCAGACGTAGGCGGGCATATCGGGCTGATTCGGTCCACGAAACCGCGCGGCCACGGCACCATCCGCCGGATTCTGCTGTCCCTTGTCGCGCACCATGACGACCGGGTAGCTCGTTTGGGTCAAATGCGACGCGTCATTATGTTCGCCATGCGCATGCGTGATCGAACGGACCACCGACAGGTGTTTGCAGATCTCGGCATGGCGCGGCATCAACTCGCAGACATCGAGTTCCGGCAGATTCGTGCTGATCGACGAGAACGGCCCGCGAACTTGCGATGGGGCATTGTTCTTCCGATCGTACATGTCGATGTGCGACGGCCCGCCCGCCATCCAGAACAGAATGACCGCCGTCTTCCCCACTGGCGGGTTCGCAGCCTGCAGTTGAGCGAGTTGGCTGGTGGACATCCCGCCGAAGCCCGCCATCCCCAATCCCAGAAAACTCCGCCGGGGCAGTCCGGCCGGTGTGAGATCGGCATCCGCGTGAATCTGGAACATGCGGGGTTCTCCATTCCGGGAGGTCCCGCCGATGCCATCGGCGGGCTTTGGGAACATCACACGATGACTTCGGGGATCGGTTGACCGTGATCCAGCACGGGGACCGGGCGGTTGAACTTGTCGTGTACGCGGGTATCGCCGTCGATCCCCAGGCAGTGGTACATCGTCGCTGCGATGTCGGCGGGGCCAATGGGTCGGGTGAGGGGATACGCCGCCTGTTTGTCGCTTTGACCGACAACCTGACCAGTTTTTACCCCGGCACCGGCGAAAAACATCGAGCCGCAGGCTCCCCAATGATCGCGGCCGCCGAGTGAATTGATCTTCGGCGTGCGGCCGAATTCGGTGAGATAGACCACCAGTGTCGATTCCAGCAAGCCCCGCTGCTTGAGATCGGAGATCAGCGCGGCAAATGCTTTATCGACGCCGGCGACGTTGTACCCCCGTTTGACCATTTCCGAAACGTGCGGGAATTTCTGCTCGCGGACATTATGGATGTCCCACAGGTTGCCGTAATCGTTGTCGTAACCGTAATCGACCATCACGAAGCGCGCCCCGGCTTCGACCAGTTTGCGGGCCATCAGGCAGCGTCCGCCGATTTTCGTCCGGCCGTAATCGTCGCGGACGGCTGGGGATTCCTGCGTGACATCGAACGCCTGTCTAACTCGCGGGGCCGCGAGCAGCCGCAACGCTCCGTCGTAATTGCCTTCCACGCCATTGAAGCCGCGGCCGGCATCGGCAGCCTGCAAGGAGGCTTCCAGAGTCGATCGGAGATCCGACCGCCGTTGCAAGCGGCCTAGCGAAATCCCCTCGGGATAGCGGAGTTCCGGCGGATTGAGATTCTCCTCAGCCAGCGGCGACGGATTCTCTGCCTTCTCGCCGACGGTGAAGTCCGGCTGTTCCGGTTGCCCACCGACGCAGAACGGCGCGTACTGATTGCCGAGCCAGCCGCCTACGAACAGGGGATATGGTGGCGGTCCCGGCCGAGTGATGCCCGGCACGGCAATATACCCCGGCAGACCGTTGCGCGGCCCGAGCAAATACTGCACAATCGAGCCGATGTTCGGCTCGGTCATCAGTTGGGCCTGTGTCACCTTGCGGCCGGAAAGAGTATAAACCTGGCTCAACAGGTGATCGTCGCTGTCGTGGGAAAACGTCCGGACCACCGCGAGTTCATGGGCGATCTTCGCCAGATTCGGACAGGCTTCGTTGAAGAAGACGCCCGGTAACGAGGTCGGAGTGGCATCGAGTGTGCCCCGGATATTTTCGGGTGCTTCGGGTTTCGGATCGAATGTTTCCAGATGGGTGACGCCGCCCCCCATCCACAGATAGATGATCGACTTCGCCTTCGCGGCCGGGTTTGGCTCGAACGCGGCGTGAGCCGGGCTGAGCAACGATGGCCAGACACTGGCCGACAACGCCAACGGACCGACCTTCAACAAGTCGCGGCGGGCCACCAGACTGTGAATGGCTGCACGGCGCAAAGGGGAAAGTGCGGATCGCGTCATCGGACGTTTTGCTCCAGTTTCACAGCGATAAATCGAGGAATTTAATCTTACCTTGTCGACCGTCCAGCGGGCAAGACATCAACCGAATTGAATGCGATTCGTTTTTCACGGCTGCACCAACCTCTTTTGAAGACTGGGTGGCCGGGGCTGGACTGAGGCTTTGCGAAGGAAGCCCCGGTGAGCGCGCGAAGACCGGGGCTTCGCCGAAGCGGCTCCAGCCCCGGCCACCCATCCAAAACCTCTACTGCTCAGAGTGAAAACGTCGCTGGCTCCATTTGCCATGAAAGTGCGGCGGAATCATTGTCAATTGTTTGCTAAGATGCGGTCATGGAACTTACCGTGATCAATCCGCCGCAAACGTTGCCTCGGCTCTATGAACTGGCCGCGCCCCAATTGGCCGAGTGGTGTCAGTCGCTGGGCCACAAGCCGTTTCGGGTTGAACAAATCCGCCGGTGGATTTTCGGGAAGCGGGTGCATGATTTCGCCGAGATGCATGACGTGCCCGCCGCGCTGCGCCAGGCGCTGGTCGAGAATTTCTCGCTGTTTCCAGCGGAAGTCGTCCGGCATCTGGTCTCGAAGGATCAGACTGAAAAGCTGCTGTTGAAACTTTCCGACGGCGAATTCGTCGAATGTGTGTTGATGCGGGAAGAGGACCGCCGCACCGTTTGTCTCAGCACGCAGGTCGGCTGCGCGATGGGTTGCGTTTTCTGCGCCAGCGGCATGCTGGGCGTAAAGCGGAATCTGACGACGGGCGAAATTCTCGAACAGATTCTAAGGCTCGACCGGTTGCTGCCCCTGGAAGAACGGATCAGCAACGTCGTGATCATGGGCATCGGCGAACCGCTCGCCAACCTGAAGAACCTGCTTCCGGCGCTCGAAAGCCTGAACACCAAAGGGGGGATGGGAATCGGTGCCCGGCGGATCACCATTTCAACGGTCGGCCTGCCGGACAAAATCCGCGAGCTGGCACTGATCGACCGGCAATACAATCTCGCCGTGTCGCTGCATGCGCCGAACGATGAACTGCGAACGAAGCTGGTGCCGGTGAATAAGAACATCGGCATCGAGCAAGTTCTCGCCGCCGCCGATTACCACTTCGAAAAAACCGGCCGGCGGGTGACTTATGAATATGTGCTGCTGTCCGGTGTCAACGATCAACCCGAACATGCCCGGCAACTGGTGGACCTGGTGAAGCCCCGGATCGCCTTTGTGAATCTGATCCCGATGAACGGGGTGACGGAATTGCCCTTCGTCGAACCGACCGCCCCGCGGACGCAGGAATTCCTGTCGATCCTGAAACTCCACGGCATTCCGTGCAGTGTGCGGAAGCGCAAGGGGGCCGACATCGACGCCGCCTGCGGACAGTTGCGTTTGCAGGCGGAGGAACCGCTTTCTAAGCGCCGTTTAAACGGAATTCAGCTTAATTCCTGAAGGACATAACTATGTCAGAAGAAGAGAAGTGGCTGGGTTTGGCTAAGCTGGCTCAAGATAGTTTTTTCAATCGACGCGAAGTCGAATGGAAGTCAGCGTTTGGATTGTGGACTGCAATCGGCGGGATTACTTATTTTGCAGTTTCAAACGCGGCAGCCCTGACGCATGTGCACATGAGTTGGTTCGCAGTCGGATATGGTCTACTTTGGTTTGTATTGCTTTTTTGCTGGCAGCTTCCGTTACGTCGTGGGTTTGAAGATGACAAACGCTGGAAGCACCACTACATGCATAAAGCCGAAGGGATCGCCTCGACTTCACCAGAATCTGCTGACTATTTGGTCGGTTTCACTGATTCACGACATCTGCCTTGGACGTTGAGTCAGATGGCTGTGACATTCGTTTTTCTTGCTGCCTCTTGGCAAGCAATCGATTCATCCATCAAGTCTGTAAAGGACAATAAAACTCAGAAAATCAAACCGGTAGAAGCCACCATTCATCTAAAACTAAGTTCATTGTCAACAAAGCCGCCCATGCCCACGATTTAAAATTCTTTTTGATGCGGCAGAACTCTCTGCCCCTAAGTGTCGGATCACGTTTCGCAAATTGCCTGATCCGCAGGGCTATTCGACAAAACGTTGTCGAATTTACAAATTCGCTCAAGTAGGCGGCGACTTTTCCAGTCCCACTGAGGGCTGACCGCGCGGAACAGCTTACCCCGGCGGTGAAGTCCACCCAGTTTTCAGGATGCCTGCGATCGCTGCGATTGACCAGTAGCGGCAGATTCTGCCGGTGAACCTCACATGGGCGGCCGGGTCTTGACTTGTCGCACAGTAGAATGAAACGAGACCGGTGCCGAGGGGGTGCCGGTGCGATCCTTTTTTTGGGCATAGGAAAATGGCTGATCGTTGGCTTGCCAAGTCGACGGTCCGCTCACTGACGAGCGGGCTGGTGTTGATCAGCTGCATGACGCAGGCATTTGGTTTTGAAGCTCCCACGCAAACTCCGGCTGATGAAAGCAGCCGCCGATCCGCAGCCGTCGCACTCAACTACAGCCGCGCGGCGTTGCATCACATTCGGCAGAACCCGTCGAAGCGCGTGCTCTACGAAGAGCAGGAGAAGATTCTCAATCACCTCAATCTGAATGGAGTCGCCGATGAGGAAGTCTTGAAGCTCTACTCCGGCGTGCTGGATGAGATCTCGCAGATCGATATCGCGGACCGTGAGAAAGCGTTCCTCAAAGACCGCTATCGGCACCAATTCCGTTCGCAGATGACGGCTCAGGCCATCAACCTCACAGCTGATCTGGCCACGGCGAACTATGTGAACGCGGTGCGCACCGGCGCGAACAGCTGGTGGGATTATCGGAACACGTCGTTCAGCCGTGACATGGATCAATGGCGCGTCGAGAAACAACGGCTGACGGCCGTCGTCGATAAATCGTCGCAATTCCTCGACACGTCTTGGAAGATGGCCCGCGCCAAGCAGATCCCCGACCGCTGGCTGGTGCGCAACGACGATCTCGACAAGCTGGAAGTGGCGTGGAAAGAACCCGATCCGGTGGTCCGGCTGCGCGTCCTCAAGCGGATGGAACCGTTCCTTGAATGTTATCCGCCCTACTGGTACTACGTCGCGCGGACTCAGCAGTCGATGGGGCAACTCGTCGCCGCGGTCGAGACGTATCAGAAGTTGGCTAGCCTGGGGACGGGGCATTTCCGCAAAGATGAAATGCTCGCCGCCGGGTTGGCCAATCAAGCCTTGATCCAGGCGCACCTGAATCTACCAGGCGCGGCCGATTCCGCGCGGCTGGCACTCCAGCATTCCACCGATGTCTGGGAAGCGAATCTCGTGTGTGCCGCGGTGTTGCAGCGGTCCGGCGCGGCGACCGATGCGGAGGATGCCATTCTGCGGAACCTGGATGTCGATCTGGAAAAGTCGCAGAGCCGGATCGCGCTGTTGGGGCTGTACGCTCAGACGCAGAACGTGGAAAAGTTGACGGTCCACCTGCAACACCCGGATGTGATTCGCGAAGTGCCCGTGCCTGTCCTTTTGGCCTGTGCCAGCCAGGTCTCGGACAAGCGTGTCTCGCAGGCGATTCTGGCGTCACTCCAGGCGACCCTGCAGGCGGCCCCGCGGATTAACCTCGGCCGTGACGATCTCGTGTTGACGGCGGGGCCGAACTGGCAGTTGCAAAATGCCAATGTCAGCGTGCAGTGGGGAGCGAAGACGTATCGCAAAGCCCGGCTGGCGTCTCAGAAAGATTCGACATTGATCAGCTTCGATGGCATCGGTGAGTTCGGCAGTTTGTTCACGCATCTGCCAGACCAATCGGGCCTATCGGTCACCTTGAAGTATCCCGAACTGCCGCCGGTGACATTGCATCTGGCTGCGGGGCGCTCGGGAGAAGAATCGTCGACCGATCCCCTGGCGTTCGCCAAGACCAGCAATCGTTACCCCGTCTTCCGGCTCGCGTCGTTCGATCCAATCGTGACCAGCGGCACGGGGACATCGCTGGCTCGTGAAACACCACGGCCGGATCATGCCGCGGCAAAGGTGATTTCACTGCCGTCCACTCCTGCGAAGGACAAAGAAGATGTCCCGGCGGATGCGATGCACGATGTTGAACTGGTGACTCCGACGATTGAAATCCGTGGGAATTGATCGCACCCTCAAAGCCCGGTGATGGGATCGCCGGGACATTTTTGGGGGAGTGCGAACCCGCAAGCGGGGGTCAGGGCGCGGGGTGGGATTTGAGGTAGGTTTCGGACATCTCGCGGCGGATGCGCTCGCGGAGTTCGGGGGTTAATAAGTTGCTGTGAGTCTTGTCGGGGACGATCTCGATCACGGCGTCGCTGCCCAGCTTATTAAGACTCTCTTTAAGAAGGATCGTTGCCCCCTCTAAATAGAACGTATCAGCATCTCCCATGAAGACATGTAACTTACCGGCAAGGCGTTGGCCGAGCGTTGGCCAGTTCTGTTCCAGGATGTGCCGAATGTCGTACTGTTCCCAAGCCTTGGCGACGGCGGGATCGATCGCGCCCGTTTGTCGATTCCATAAGCGCAGCGGCTTGCCGTCTGAGCCGCGGGGGTTGAAGACCGCTTCGAAGCTGTGGAGTTGACCGCCCGGCCCGAGAGTTTCTTCCATGTGATCGAACTCCTGGAACCAGAGCGCGACTTCCGTTTTGGATTTCCGAGCCAGTGGCCGACGTTTGCCGTCGGAGCTGGTGTAGGCGTTCTCGCCAGGCTGATAGACGTTAATCACCTGAAAATCCCGGAAATCGACGGGGTCCGGGGCGGTACTCCAGGTGCCGCCGAAGGCTTCGGGATAGGTGATCTGCAACCAGAGGGAACTCCACCCGCCGGAAGAATGTCCGGTCAGAAAGCGGGCGGTCGATTGAGGCAGCGTGCGGAACCGGCGGTCGGTTTCGGGAATCAATTCGCCAATCAGCGCCTGTCCCCACGGCCCGTTGTTGGCGGAGTCCGCGAAGACGTGATGCCCCAGCGGCGATGTGGGATCGAGGATCACGCGAATGAACTCCACCCCCTGCGGGTTCTGCTCGGCGACCGGTTCCTGCATGTTCTGAGCGTTATGATGCGTGCCCGTGAAGCCGGGAATTGTGTAGATCACCGGGTAGCGCCGCTGTGGGCTATGATCATAGCTAGCGGGCAGCAGCACCGCCGCGCGTAGCATCACCGGGCGCTGATGAAAAGCACTTAATAAGACCGACGGATGAGAGACCAGTCGCGACCAGCGAGATTCCAGAAACGTCTTCGCCGGGACCAGTTGATTCACCACGAGCGGCTCGGCCAGTTGTGATTCATCGAGATCGCGAACCTCACTGTAACCATTCCCGGCTCCGCGACCGATTTCGCGTTCCCAGGGATTGAAACGCATCACCGCCTGAATCTTGCCCCCCTCAGGTTTCCAGTCGGCGAATGACGAGGGATGTCCAAGAATTTTCCCGGATGTGTCGGGGCCGAAGACCACGTCCGTTCCTAGCGATAAATTCTCGACATCCATCGCGAAGAATGGCTCGGGGGAAAACCAGTTCGGCCCGAAGCGGGGTTCACCTTCACGACTGGTGAAAAGAAACACGCGTCCTGTGAACGGCTCTTTGTGAACCGCCGCGTCATATCGGACACGAATGGCAAAATCGGCGGCCTGAATCGAAAAGGCACCGAGGCACAGTCCTGCGACCGCAAAGCGGCAAGCGAAATTCATCGTTTCAGTCCCAACAGTTGACGCATTCCATCCCAGGGTTGAATGTACGTTGCAAACGGGAGTCCGTCGACCGTCGGTTCCGCTAGCCGGGTGACCCCGTCCACTGCGGGACCGTCACGCACCAGAGTTTGTAGCCAATCGAACTGCCGGGCGCTGGTCCACGGTTCCAGGATGTCGACCCGGCCGCGTAGAGAGGCAATGGCTGCGGCCAAGGCGTAGCCCCCCCAGTTGCTCACTCCAGCGACAATCGTCCAGTCACAGGGGATGCGGCAGGCGATTTTCCCACCATGCGGTTCCGGCAACCGCCGTCGCAGTTCGGTCCAGGGGATGCTGCCCATGCCGATCTCGTTGCCACCATCGCCGATGCCAATCGTTTTGACCGCTGAGTTCTCAAACAGCCGGTGCAACGGCGCGGTCCACTCGTCGAGACAAACGCCACGCATGTTGAAACAGTGATCGCGATCCGCCGGCGGAACCAATTCGTCAAACTCTTGCCAGACAGCCGAGTCATGCGGGTGCAGCCGCCGTAATGACTCCGCCGTGTGATTTGGCCCAACACGTTCCAGGGAAATGAGATGCGTCAGGCGATCTGGCGTAAACTTATTGAGATCTGGGCAGGTGACAAGCTCGGCGGGGAAACTGAGCGACACGGCAGCCACGCGCAACGCCGGCAGGCACAGTTTGTCAGAAAAAATACTGACCGTGATGCCAAGCTGCCGCAGCGTTTCCGCGAGCAAGACCGTGCCGAGCGGGCCGTCGGTCTCCGCGGCGGGGGGCAACCCCGCGGGGATATAAAAGCCTGTGACGAGGCTGACTTGAGTGGCGTGATCAGCCAGTTCGTTCGCAGCATCGGAAAGATGCCCCGGCAGCAGCGGCCCGAATTCCGGTTCGGTGGCGATTAATCCGCGACGAGCCGGGTCGGTCCGGATCAGGCGTTCCAAGTGTTCCAGCACCCGTGGCGTCACGTTGCACTCGAAAAGAACTCAATGGGAAATGCGAACCTTGAAATTTGTATGGGAACGGCGAGCTTAGCAACTCTGTTTCAATCAGCCAATCTACGCGGATTGATGCGATGATGGCATTGCGTCAGCGTGAGTGATTGCTGTGTCGATGCGAAACCGGTTTCATTCTTGCTTATGAGAAATTGTCCGCATCACTTCACGTTGAAGTTGTCAGTCCGACCTGATCGTGCCAGAATTCTGTGTCTTCTAGGACTGTGGACGTCGTTCGCGGTGCTGGAATAAATTTTCCAAGTTGCGGAAGTGAGATCAAGGATTTTGATTTCGCTGAACCAGAGATTCCGGCCGAACGGTAGCAGTCCCACTAATACCGTCACGGGGAGCGCGGTGTAACGTCATGGATCAAAGCAAGCCATCGACTGCGGATATCCTCGCGAAAGTACGTGCGCAGAAAGCGGCGGCGGCTGGCGCAGCAGCGCCGCCACCCGCAGATGCAGCAGCAGCCCCAGCCCCCGAGGCCGCGCCGGTCGCAGCGGCACCACCCGCGGCGAAACCAGCTGCTCCGGTGGCCAAGCCCGGTTCGACCAAAGACATTCTCGCCGCGATTCGCGCCGGCAAAGGTGGAGCAGCTGCTCCGGCAGCGCCCCCTGCTCCAGCGGCACCAGCCGCAGCCATAACAACCGCTTCGGCAGTGGTTGCCGCGAAGCCAGCCGCTGCGAAACCCGCGGTAGCCACCGGGGCACCGATTCCTTCCGTCCAGGAAATGCTGAAAGCGGTCCGTGAGGGGAAAGTCGCTGCCGCCGCGGCGAGTGACGCCCCGAAGGCAAAAGCTCCGCTGGTCGCACCGCCCATGCCGGCCAAGCCGGTGCTGCCCACGAGAAAGGGTGCCGCGCCATCCCCGGTACGGCGCGGCCTGAGCGGGATTGTCACGATCGCCGCCATCAGCCTCACGTGTATCACGCTGGGTGCGTTGACGGGCAGTGCGATTCTGATCGGTGCGGGGGTGCTGGTCTGGGGCACGTTGATGAGCCCCTTCGTCGCCGCCTTGGCTTCTGTCGCCGCGGTGACCGGGATTTCCGTACTCGGTGTCGCGCGCTTCATGTTCCCGAATGTGCTGGTCGAGCCTCCGTCGAAATTCAAGGTTGGCCCGGCGAGCGATTATCCGCTGAACACCGTCTCGAACAAATGGAAAGATCAATTCGGCGTCTGGATCGTGCATACCGATCAGTACGAGGGGAAAAATCTCCTGTACGCGCTGACCTCGGTTTGCACCCATCTGGGATGCACGCCGAACTGGCTGGATGGCGAGCAGAAATTCAAATGTCCCTGTCATGGTTCCGGGTTTTACATTACGGGCGTCAATTTTGAAGGCCCGGCCCCGCGTCCGCTGGAGCGGGCCGGGATTCGAATTGCCGAGGACGGGATGCTGGAAATCGATAAAAGTCAGAAATTTCAGGAAGAAATGGGGCAGTGGATCGACTCCGCCTCGTTTGTGGACGCTTAATGCAGGCAGGGTGTTGACGAGGGCCGAGGCGTCGTCAACGAAATGATTGGTCAGCTCTCCGGGTTCGGTAACTTCTCTGGGAAAGTGAATCGCAGCGATGTCTGTTGGCGATTACATTCGCGGCTCGCAAGTCTGGAAAAGCATCTTTCGGCATCCCGCGCCGGTCGACCGCCGCAACCGCGTGGTCGTGATGCTGACCAACTTCTTTCTTCATCTTCATCCGGTGTCCATCAAGCAGCAGGGAATCGCCCTGTCGTACACCTGGTGCATGGGGGGGATTACCTTCTTCCTGTTTCTGGTCGAGACGATCACCGGCGTGCTGCTGATGTT
>Ga0105047_10002939_pt1 | contig 30242 bp, 29 predicted proteins | sample MAT04_FD_78384 | JGI IMG/M metagenome (GOLD analysis project Ga0105047, IMG submission 78384) | Freshwater microbial communities from Lake Fryxell liftoff mats and glacier meltwater in Antarctica - MAT-04 (megahit assembly) | ecosystem: Environmental > Aquatic > Freshwater > Ice > Liftoff... | reverse complement strand
TTTGATTATGGCGTTGAAGCAACCACAAATTGAAATTGTTGGCATTAGCAATATCACTTATGTAGATTATAGTTATGGCGTCATCAATAAAATTTTGAATTGGCACAGCAAAGGAGCAACTATTCCAGTTTATAAAGGTTCTGCTTTTGCCAATGATTTAGGAACAGAAAACGATGCAACTAGGGCATTATATCAAGCATTAAAAAAAGAAAAGCTTACCATTTTAGCTCTTGGTCCAATGACTAATATTGCCACTTTGATTAAAAATCATCCTGATATTATTCCGCAGATTGAAAAAATTGCTATTTGTGCCGCTAGAACTCCTGATTTGCCTTTTAATCCGGGCAACGGAAAGCTAAACGTGTTTGATTATAATTATGAATTTGACACTGCTTCGATGGATGTTTTGTTGAATTCAAGTATTCCGCTAGAATTTGCTGGCTATGAACCGAGTTCGTATACGCATATTGGCAATATTGATTTGGCCAGTTTAGATTTGACTTTGGAGGCCGACAAGTGGTTGTTTGACATTGTGCAACCTTGGATGGAATTGAATGAAAAGTATTTTGGTGTTCGTGGCTTTATTCCATTTGATTGTTCCACTTTAGGACTTGTTACACATCCGGAATATTTTACGTATTTTGAAAATATCCCGATCAAAACGACGTATAAAAAGAATGATGCGGTAACTATTCAACCAGATAAACCTTTTAAAAATTTTCTCGAAGTTTCCTATAAATTCAAAGCGAAGAAGAAAGTAAAATATGCTAGAAGGGCTTTACAGGGATTTGAAGAAAAGATTTTAGAGACATTAAGTGTGAAGAAATAAAGTATAGATCAGGAAAATCTACGTACCGCACATTTTCACCCAAAAGTTTGTCAATTTTACACAATTTGACTTGCTTTATATTTTTTATGTTTAATTTGTAATCAACTTAATTAATAAAGAATGAAACAACCACTTGTTTATCCACTAGAAGATCAAGACGATAAAGAATTACAAGATTTAATTACCTTTTACAACGAAACTTTGGGGTTTTGCCCCAATAGTGTAAAAACTATGTTTCGTCGCCCAGCAATTGCGTATGCTTTTATTAACATGAATAAAGCGGTAATGGAAAATAAAGGGAACGTTACGAGCGATTTAAAGCGATTTATCGGTTTTATTGCAAGTAATGAAGCGGGTTGCAAATACTGTCAAGCGCACACGATCAGGGCGGCAGAGCGTTATGATGCAGTACAAGAAAAATTAGAAAATATTTGGGATTTTCAAACGCATCCCGCTTTTTCTGAAGCCGAAAGAGCCGCTTTAGAGTTTGCTTTAAAAAGCTCGATGATTCCTAATCAGGTTGATGATGAAATTGCCGATAAATTGCGTTTATATTGGACCGATGCTGATATCGTAGAAATATTGGGTGTTGTCGCTTTATTCGGATTTTTAAACCGATGGAACGATAGTATGGGAACGCCAATTGAGGCTGGTGCTATTGAAAGTGGTGTGCAATATTTAGAAACAAAAGGTTGGACAGCGGGGAAACACAGTTATTAAATATCACATTTAGCGTAAGTATTTGCAGGAATTAAAATGCTTATTTATAGGACAATATATTGAATTTCGTCATTTTTAAGTGGATTTCTACTACTTAAATGTTATCGTTTTTAAAAGAAAATTTTATGAAAAAAATAGTGTTGTTCTTATTCACAGCAATACCCTCATTCGGACAAGTGGGTATCGCTACTGTATCGCCGACCAAAGAATTGGATGTAAATGGGCAGTTGCGAGTACGCAATTTACCGACTGTAAATAATTCCACTCTCTTGCTTACAACGGACGTAAATGGAAATCTCACCAAAAATACAAGTGCTCTTTTGCTAATCGATACGCAAATCGACCAAGCGACAAATAATGTAGATTATACGCCAAATAGTACGGGGCTAAACATCAGAAATGATATTAACCTTGGACTTAGCAACACTGTTTCAATTCCTGCAGGTGTTAGAGCAACAATAATTACTAACTATTCTATTCCACTGGGTTTGGTAGATAATATTTACGGAGTAAATGCCTACAATGGGATTAGGTTTCTTCGAAATGGAATAGAAGCCCCCGCTGGCAGCAGAAAAATGACTGTTTCTCAACCCAGCAATTCAAGTATGTTTGGAGTTGTCCCGATGTCGACACTATCAGCAACTTATATCGAAGAGGTGAATAACTTAGGGGGTAGCACACCTATTATTATTACATTTATTTGTAATGGTTACGTAGAGCAAGCAGCTGCGAATATTAATCCAATTTACCGCTTCAATATGTGGTCTGCCGTTGGTGATAACTTTAATTGGGGAAGAGCTTTTATGAGTACAGAATTGTATATTAAGAATTGATTGTATATCTTACAGATTGCTGTCTATTAGAATAGTATGAAAGTAAAAAGTGAACTTCCTCTGAGCTTTAAAACAATATTTCAACAACCAAATTTATTCTTTTTTCATTAATAACTAAATGTAGTATCTTTAAAAAAATCTTAAAAACCCATTTTTTGTATATGTAATTTAAATTCAATAACTTAAATTTCATTTATTATGAAGCAATTCTTTGTAACCACAAAAGACAAAGCCTATTTTTTTTTAATAGTGAAAGCATTAATTTTAATTGCTTTTTTTATTTTTACGCATTATAGAATTAGTTTGTATGAAGCAAAACTTGTGGCTTCAGATATAAATAACGAAACGGTAAGCACTTTTTTTGTCGGAATAAAAAACACTTTTTTATTACTTATTGCAATTACTCTTTTTTTTACAGCTTTCGGAATGTATTTTATACGTAAAACCATTTTTAAACCAATTGGTTATATTATTTCTGCATTAGAAAAAAGAAGTATAAAGTGCATAAAAATATTGCGAACGATACCTGGAGAATTTGCTAAAATTGGAAATTTACTGCAAGAAGAAAACAATCAAAATTATTTATTGGTTCAATCAAAATTAAAAGCTGAAGAAAGTGATCGTCTTAAATCAACTTTTCTAGAAAATCTTACGCATGAAATTCGCACTCCTATGAACGCAATTGTAGGCTTTTCTGAATTGATGATGAATACAGAATTAACCCAAGAAGAAAAAATAGAATACATTTCCATTATAAATAAAAGCGGCAATAATCTTATTTCAATTATTGACGATTTAATTGAAGTTTCGCGCATAAATTCAAATCAAATAACACTAAATTATTCAACTATTAATCTAGATGTTTGTTTGAATGAACTCTACAAAACTATAAATATTGATATTCCAAAAACAAAACAAATAGATTTTTTCATCACTAAACCTGCCAAGGAAATAGTAAACAAGGAAATCAAAATCGATGTTGTGAAGTTGCGACAAATACTAACTAATTTAGTCAATAATGCCATAAAATATACCCAGATTGGTTATGTTACTTTTGGTTATGAAATTGAAGAAAAAGAAGAATTTGATTTTTTGAAATTTATTGTAAAAGATACTGGAATTGGTGTTGACAAAAAAGACTATAAATCTATTTTTGAACGGTTTAATCGTGTAGAAAATGATTTTGCTATTGAAGTGGGCGGATTAGGACTGGGATTATCGATTTCTAAAGCCTATATTGAAGTTATGGGCGGAACGATTACAGTAGAACCCAATGTGCCAAATGGTTCAATTTTTACAGCCTATATCCCGCTAAAATTTGATAAATCTAGAGAGCTATTAAATGAAGGAAATTTAGTTTTTCAAAAAGTAAAAAATATAATAAAAACAATATTGATAGCAGAAGACGATAATATTAATTTTATGCTCATAAAAAAAATGTTACAACCTACCGCATACAACATTATAAGAGCTGAAAATGGAGAAATTGCCGTTAACATTTGTAGAGAAAACAACGCTATTGATTTGGTATTAATGGATATTAAAATGCCGGTAATGAATGGTTACGAAGCGTATGAAATTATAAAAAAATTAAAACCTGAATTACCTGTTATTGCGCAAACGGCTTACTCTACAGTGGAAGATAAAGAACGTATTGAAAATTATGGGTTTACAGATTATATTTCAAAACCTATCAACAAAGAAAAACTTGTAGAAGCAATCAAAAATCATATTTAAATCGCTTCTTTATTAATATGTTCAATAATTACTGCTTTTTTTTCGTTGGACAGTTTAAGTAAAGTATCCGTCTTTAATGATTTGAAAAGTGTTTCTTCAATAATAGCATTTTGGTATTGATAATTGTGGCATGCTTTACAAAAAAATTTGTGATAACCAAGAATGAAACGTTCTTTTGAAGTTCGTTCCAACGGATTTATGCTAATAATAGCTGCGACTCTTTTGCAAGAAAAGAGTAAATAAGGGAGGTATTTTCTAAAATTAATCATTATAGTTCAACACATTTCTTTAGTAACAATTTGGCTCTATGTATAATTTGCCAATAATTGGACGTTGAGACATTTAATTCCTGACAAATCACATCAGTTTTCTCTTGTGAAAAATATTTATAACTTATTGCTAAACTCCATTTTTCGGGCAAGTTTGAAATGCATTTTTTTAACTTTTCTTCCATCATTTCATCGCTATTTGTACTACGTTCTTTTCCCCAAATTTTTTGATCAAGTTCGTTCAACCAAAAATTATCGCTATCAAACATGGTATCGGTTAAAACAATTCCGTTATTTTCTGTCGAACTGTATTTTGAGCTTTTAGATGCTCGATGATAATCGATTATTTTATTATTAAGAATTGCAATTAACCAAGTTTTTGGAGCACTTTTATGTTCAAATTGTTTGTATTTTTTGAAAGCGGAAATAAAAGTTTCCTGAACCAAATCTTCAGCAATTTCTTTACTATTCGTTTTATTGTAAGCCCAATTATATAGCAAATCGCCATGTGAATGAACCCAATTTTCAACTATTTTTACTTTATCATCCATAACTAAGCAACTTTTTTGGAACGAAAAATAATTCATAAATAACTACACTAATTACTACGCTATATTCAATAAAAAGTAAAAAATAATTTTCTTTAAACGGAATTTGACTATAAGCAAAGTAACTTAAAACTAGTAAATAAGACCAAATTATAGGAAATTTAAATCGTGTAAAAATCGTTAAAAAAACTAAATTTACACCATACCAAGGATGCACTGTTGTGGATATAAAAAAATAAAATGATAACGCGATCAATGCATTGGAAAATAAATCGTTGGACTTTTTGTTAGTTTTAATAAGCGCAAAAAACAAGATAATTACAAGTGTTAAAAATGGTGTTATTTTCCCAACAACTCCTATAATATTATAACCTTTTATATAGAAACCAATTTCACGAACTAGGTAGTAAATGCTTGCATTGAATTCAAAATTAGTAAACCAAAGCCCAATGGTTTCGGTGTAATTTGCAAACAATTTTGGAGATAAAAACGGAATAAAACTTACTGCCGAAATTACTAGTACGATTGAATAAAAGTAGATGCTTTTTTTTAAACCTAATTTCTGATAAAAAAAAGGCAAAAGCAGTAACGGCAATAGTTTTGTAGAAATGGATATAGCTATAAAAACTGCTGCAAGTCTCCATTTATCTTTAAAAAAAAGAAATAGCCCAACAGCAAAAAAGAAAAGCATTACTCCTTCAAAATGAAGGTTTCCTGATAGTTCTATTATAATTAATGGATTTAAAAAGTAAAGAAATATTTTCTTTGGGTTTTGATTTAGAAACAACACTATTTTTCTACCGTAATGATACAATCCAATATCTGAAAATAAAATAATTAACTTTAAAATAAGTGCCGAAATAAAAATCGAATGAGCGCCAAAAAAACTAGAAATAGCAAAAAATAACTGATTTATTGGTGGATAATTAGAATAATGTGAAGCACTTAAAATTCCCATTTTACTGAATAATTCTTGCGCATTATTAATTTTAGTTGCGTTTAAAATTTGATTTGGCGTATTCAAATATGGATTTGTTCCAGTAACAATTAAATTTCCATCCCAAATAAATCGGTAAAAATCTTGCGACCAAAAGGGTAATCCAAAAAGAAATAGCAATCGGAATAAAATTCCTACTCTAAAAAGTTGCTTTTCGGAAACAGTATCATTTTTATAAAGAAAAATAAAACCCAAAAAGGCTAAAGAATACAATCCAAACAGTGCGAAAAAATTCTCTCGAGGAAACAAATATCCTAAACAGATGTAAGCCAGCATTGATAAAGTTACAGCAACTAAAAATATATATTTTGGATTAAAATTCAACTTTAAGTGGTTTTAAAAGAGTTGAAAAAGACATAACTAAATCCGAAAAATAGCATCAAATGTATGGGATATAACGCAAAATCGTTTAGCTTAAATCCGTAATATAAACCAAATAAAAAATAGAGCATAAGCAATCCTTCAAAAATTGTATACTTTGATATTTTTTTAGAAATATAAATATTGTCTTTCCATTTGTCTTTTAAAGTTTCGATATTAAATTTTGGTGTCCGAATAAATTCACTTTTCTTACCTAATAATCCTTCTAGAACTGCAATCGAATTTTGGAAGGAGAAACCCATTGCGATACTGTAAAAAGTAAAAAAAAGTCCAATGTAATTGACGAAATTTTTGAATCCGCCTCCTTTTATAATTTTATATGTATTCCAATAACAAATAAAGAAAATGATCGATGTAACAATAAAAAAAATCATTATGTTAAAATAAACACTAAGATGTATGAAGTGATTTTTGATAAATAGTGTAGGTACGCTTAAAACCGCCATACAAAAAATGCACAAAAACATAGAACTATTTAGCAAATGAAGCAATCCGTGAATTTTAGTTTTTGTAGAAATTGATTTTGAAGTAATCACTCGGTTTCTCATTTTACTAAAATTTTCTGCTCCACCTTTATTCCATCTAAATTGCTGCGTTCGAGCCGCACTTAATATCGCTGGAAGTTCTGCGGGTGTAACCACATCTTCTAAATAAATAAATTGCCATTTTTTTAATTGTGCTCGATAACTCAAATCTAAATCTTCGGTTAGGGTGTCGCTTTCCCAATTTCCGGCATCGATAATGCAACTTTTTCGCCAAATTCCGGCGGTTCCATTAAAATTAATGAAGTGCGATTTAGAATTTCTACCTACTTGTTCCAACGTAAAATGAGCATCAAGTGCAAAAGCCTGAATTTTTGTAAGTAGCGAATGATTTCGGTTTAAATGTCCCCAACGTGTTTGTACAACACCAACATTTCCGTTTTTAAAATACGGCACTGTTTTGGATAACCAATCGCTTTCCGGTAAAAAATCGGCATCAAAAATGGCAATAAATTCTCCTTTTGCAGTAGTTAAACCTTCTTTTAAAGCTCCAGCTTTGAAGCCAATTCTATTGGTTCGAGTTATGTGCTTAATGTTTATTCCGGTTATAGCAATTTGATGAACCAATTTTAAAGTTTCGATAATGCTATCATCGGTGCTATCATCTAAAACTTGAATTTCTAGCTTGTCTTTTGGATAATCCATTTTTGCAATTTGCAAAAGCAACCGTTCTACAACATATTTTTCATTATAAATAGGTAATTGTATGGTTACAAATGGAATTTCAACCGAATTTGTAAAATCAAATTTTTCATAATTTTTGATTATTTTTTTACTTTTGAAGTAATTAATAAGCAAATTTAATTGAGCTAATCCATAAAAGAAAATCAGCAAAATAGCTGAGCTATATAAAAATAAAACAATATAAGATAATGTAGTAATCATAATTATTTAAATGCGTATTTAAAAATCCAACCAATAATTTTAATCCCCGCCATAACAGTTCCTTTTACAGTTCCTGATACTTTTGAAACGCCTATTCTGTTTTTATATCGAACAGGAATTTCGATATAACTAAAATCTTTTTTTAAAGCTTTTAATTGCATTTCCACGGTCCAACCATAAGTTTTATCTTGCATTGAGAGTTCGAGTAATTTATCATATTTTATGGCTCTAAACGGACCTAAATCAGTAAATTTTGCCTTAAAAAAAAGTTTCATTAAAAAACAAGCCAACCAGTTTCCAAACACTTGTTGAGGCGTCATTGAACCCATTTCGCGTAATTCTTTTACTCTAGCTCCAATTACCAAATCGACATTGTCATTAATAATTGGATCAATTATTTTTAATAATTCTTTTGGATAATCAGAATAATCACCATCTAAAAAAACGATAATATCAGGTTTGATTTCTTGATTTTTAATGTAATCTAATCCTTTTAAACAAGCATATCCATATCCTTTTTTCTGTTCAAAAAGAACTGTTGCTCCTGCATTTTTTGAATTAATAGCTGTTAAATCAGTCGAATTATTATCTACAACAATTACTTCAGAAACAATATCAGGAATTTCCTCAAGTACCTTTACAATAGCTTCTTGTTCGTTAAAAGCAGGAATAACAACTTTGATATTTTTCATTAAAATATATTAATTATTATCATTTTTAAATTCTGATAAAGTATTCCATGATTTAATTTTTTGTCCCATTCTGTATTTTTCTGCAAAAGCGATTTCTCCGTTTTTATAAATTATCGTTAATCCATTTAAAACATTATTTTTATATTCGCATTTCTTCACTATTGTTTGATTTTTATCATAAAAAATCCACCAATTTATTTTTTGGTTATTGCTATAATGGCCTTCTTCTTTCTTTACTCCGTTTTCGTAATAATAGAACCAATAATCATTTTTTTGACCATCAACTATCCAACCTTGTTCCATTATTTTTCCGTTGGGATAATGGTTTTTTAAATACTCCTTTTCAACTAAAGGACTTAATAAAAACACTAATGTCAACAGATATACACTTTTCATTTATTTATTCTTAATTAAATCTAACAAATTAACATCATTTCCTAAAAGAATATCACTTGAATTTATTCTTCCTTTTTCGGAACCATTTTCTAGTTTTAAAACACCGCGTGGGCAAACTGCAGCACAAATTCCACAACCAACACACGATGAACGTACAATATTTTCGCCTTTTTGGGCATAAGCACGAACGTCAATTCCCATTTCGCAATGTGTGGTACAATTTCCACACGAGATGCATTGTCCGCCATTGGTTGTAATTCTAAATTTAGAAAACAAACGTTGTTGCAATCCCAAAATAGCAGCCATTGGGCAACCAAATCTACACCAAACTCTATTTCCCATGATAGGATAAAAACCAACGCCAACAACACCACTAAATACCGAACCAATTCCAAATCCATACCATTGGCGCAAACTATTACTATCTACAAAAAGAATGTTTTGGTGGTCTGAAAAGTAATTTATTACTAGTGAAATGATGATTATAATAACGAGCGTAACCATCGTATAAATAGCATCGGTATCCATATCTTTTCGTTTGAAAATATAAAGCGCACTAGTAAAAACTACCAAAAAAGTAACTATCCCGTATATAAATTGACTTCTGGTAATGATGCTCAATTCAGGATTATTAGATAAGAAAGTAAAAATTACGGCTACTGTGGTAACAAATGAAAAAACCAAAACAGAATGAATCATCCAGCGTTCAATTTTCCATGCTTTTTGTGATGAGTTTGATAGATGACGAAAACTATCTCCAGCAGTTTCAGCCAAACCTCCGCAACCACAAACCCAAGAACAATACCAACGTTTTCCATAGAAATAAGTTAAAATTGGCGAAATTATAAAGATCATAGCGATACCAAAAACTAGCATAAATAATCCTAAATTTCCTCCGCCGAGCATGTTTTTCAAATGCCAATCTTCAAAAAAGTAATGGTTTAACGGCCACATGTTTTTGATGTCTTTTGCGAAATATGCCTTTTCTGGGTTTAGTTTTGATAAAATTTCTGGAATTAAAAAGGCAAATCCCAGTTGAAAAAACATTACTGAAATAGTGCGAACTAATTGGTATTTATTATGACGGTATTTTACAATAAATTTATATCCTAAACCTAGGATTGCAATCGTATAAAAAGTTCCATACATAAACCACTGACTGGCTACTTTTCCATTTAAAAATAAACTTAATGAGTCAAAAAACTGAACAATTCCTGAATTTGATTCACCATTTTCTCCTAATCCTAAATATTTCGGAAACCAGTATAAAACTATATAAAAAAGCGTTAAAATAATTCCGAGTGACCAAGCAAACAAACCCTTGTTTGTTAGCGATTGGTGAAAAATACCGTTATTGCTAATTCCAGCTGGTCGATGCAAATAGGTTGCATTTGCATAGATAACGATGCCTACTAAAATTGATGTAATAGAAGCAAAGAGCCACAGGGTTCTATTTGGAAAATCAATATTTAAAAAAGCTAAAATTATAATGAATAGCCCAACAAAACCGATAGTTAAACCTGTTTTCTGAGTTGTATTCATAGTGATTTGATTGTTTTGAGCAATCGATAAATTTGTTTCTTTTGTAGTCATTCAATTAGGCATTTATAACTGTATTATTAAGTCGGAACGATTGAAAAATTTCATTTTCATAACTTTTATAAAATTCAGGGTCAAAATTGGCTTTTCTTAGGTTTTCAATTACATAATCAACCGAAATTTTATTGGTTAAAACAGTATCAAAAAACTCGTGTCTCATTCGTATTCCGAGTGTATTAATTCCTAGAAAAGTTCGACTATTTTTATCGTATGAAATCCGAATAGCTATTTTACCCAGTTGATGTTCCCAATAGAATTGTTCTTCATTATCTGTCGGATTTGAAAAAACCCAACCATAAGTTTGGTATTCAATATCAAAAAACTTAGCCGAATTAAACCAATTCCCCGGATTGTATTCCATAGGTTTTCCACAAATAGTTTGAGCTAATGCTTCGCCCATCATTTTACCAGTATACCAAATGGCTTCAATGTTTTTTCTGTTTTTATTGGGTTGTGTTTGTTCGGCACAATCACCAATAGCATAAATGTCTTTGATATTGGTTTCTAAAAAACGATTTACTTTTACTCCAATTCCAATATCAATGGAGCTACTTTTTAAGAAATCTACGTTGGGAGAAACCCCAACAGTTAATGCTACCATATCACATTCAATAATTTCTCCTTTATCTGTTTTAATTGATTTAACATTGCCAAAACCATCAGAAATAATTTCATCCAAACTGGTTTCTAACTCCAAATCAACGTGGTGTTCAAGTATATGTCTGTTTAATAATTGGCTTTCCTCAGTTGGTAAAACAGAATTCCAAAAGCTTTTCTCTCGAACCAAAAAAGTAACTTTGATATTTCTCGAGAGTAGCATTTCAACTAATTCAATTCCGATTAAACCACCACCAACTATTACTGCTTTTTTACAACCAATCGTCAGTTCTTCTAATTTATCTAAATCAGGTTTACTATATAAACTAAAAACACCATACAAATGTTGACCTTTCCAGCCAAATTTGTTTGATTTTGAACCAGAAGCTATCACTAATTTGTCAAAACTGAGTGAACTATCATCTTTAAAAAAAAGTTTTTTTTCATCTGCATCTACATTAACAACGTGATTAAAAATTAGATCGATGTTATTTTTTTTCCAAAAATCATTTTCATAAGGTTGCGTATGCTCAAATTTCAGATGTCCCATAAAAACATACATTAGTGCTGTTCTGGAAAAAAAATACTCACTTTCGGATGAAATTAAAGTTATTTTTTTATCAGATAACTTTCTAATATTTCTTGCTACAGTAACTCCCGAAATTCCGTTTCCAATAATTACAATATGCTCCATTTTTTGATTTTTGAAATTAGTTGGTGGTTCTCAAATTTAGAAAATTGCTCTTAAACCTAAATTAAATGATTGTCCTAAACCATTATCAGTTCCTCTAACAAATTTACTGTATAAAACCTCTAAATTCACCACTTTTGTCAATTGGTATTTTGCGCCTGTACCAACTGCAGAATAATTTTGCGAAAAATTATTTCCTAGATCAACCAATTGTGCGTGTTGAACAAAACCAAGCACTGTAAATTTACTGGTTGGAAAATAACTTAAAAATATTCCTGGTGCCAGTTCTATACTATTGTTAGCAAAACCTTCGTCTTTTGCTCCAAAAAATAAACGCGTTCCAAATTCGGAAAACAATTGAAATTTAGCACCAGAAAAAGTATAATCATAAAAAAATCGGTTTTGCCAAATGAAACTTTTTTGAGCTAAAAATCCATCAGCATTACTTTCTTTATCAAAAACAGGAATAAAAAAGGAACTCTGAATGGAAAATCGTGGTAACGAACTAAGAGGTGCAATTTTTACCGAAGGTGCAATGTGTGATAAACCTGTTCGTATTTTGTCATTTGTATTTATTGTCGAAATAAGCGGCTGATCTCGAATTTCAAAAGTATTATAGCGATATTCTGCAATAAAACCTATGTTAAATTTTTTATTGTTACTTGCTCCGGTAAAAACTTCTAGAGAGGTTGTAAAAAAACTGGAACGAGGAACATCTACTGTTGTTCCATTAATGTCCTCTTTGGTTTGCGTGTATAGGTTATTGAACCATTTAATATCCCATTTTCCTTTTTCTAATAATTTTGAAGGCGTATAGGTTTGAATATTTGATTGTTCTGGTTCTTGTTCTTCCTGGGCAAAAAGGGGTTGGAAAGAAAAAACGCTAATTAATAGCATAATTTTAAGTAATTTCATTATTTCAGGTATTGATTATTGAATTGCAAATTATTTTTTATTCAAACTCCAATCGTAAGGATAATAACTAAATTTAGATTTTGGATTTAGTTTATTTTCACGAAATGAATTAATAAATTCTATTTCTTTATTCTTAAAGTCTTCTTTGTACCATTCAAATATTTGAGACAGTTGAATTTTATCGCCGGTGATTTTAATAAAATTTGGATTATTCAACGCTTTGGTTGTTTGTTGATCTAATTTATCATCAAGTGTTTTTGCCAAATAAGCTTCTGGTAGTATTGGTGGGCAACCATTGGCACCGCATACTAATACAAAATGCAATCGGGCATCATCGTATTTGGCTCGTAACATCTTATTTTCGATGTCATTTAATGTTACTTTTTTACTCGCAATGGTATACGTTATTTTATCAAAAAAACCTGGAATGTCCAGAGGAGATTTTATTGGAAATTTTACTGAAACTCCTTTTATAACTAATAGATTATAAGCATTAATTAAAAAAGCTTTATTAGTATTTTCGTCTTTGGTTAATTCATAAGTAGCAATTAACTTAATAATTTCATCCAACTCACTAGGATTATTTTTAATAGCATCATAATTAACTTTAGAATCGCTGACATATTTTTTAAAAAAAGCATCGAATTTACTAAGAAAAGAAGTTTCCTGAGCGTTAGCAGTGCTGCCAATTAGCACTGTAAAAATTAATAGATTGAGAAAATTTTTCATTTAAAATTGATTTTAGCCTAATTCATTTACAGGCGAGTTTTAATTCTAATAACAAAAATATAAAGCTTTCGAGTGCTAGTTTGTCAAATAGTTCACAAAATTCACTTTTTCTAATATAATAATGGAGGCCTTTACCTTGACCTCCATTAAAAACCTAGACAAAACAAACAATTATGAAGTAATTTTTAAAATAAGAAATCGTATTATCGAGTAACAGTTCCAGTAGGGAAAGAAGTCAAGCTTCTCATCATATCAATTGTTATTCCAGTTACAGCCGGACTTGCAACCGTGTGCGATAAAGGTTTTAATTTGAATGGCATTGGCGAATTGTCTGGAAATGGTTCAACAGATATTACCAACTTTGTTCCACTCAAATTGCCAGGAAAAACAAATCCTGCTGGAGCATTAATTAAAAAATCTTCGCCAGGAAATGGTGGAGCAGGCATAGACCCAGAATAAGTAGCCACGTTATCTGGACCATTTGGATTACTAAATGTACCAGTACTTAATTTTGCATCACCAACTACAACCCAACCTTCATATTTCCAACCTGAACCTAAAGTTGGCAAATTTAATCCAACACTTGGCCCATTTCCATCCATAAACCAAACGCCAGAGCTTGGATTGAGATTTCCGTTTGTTGGCGTTCCCAATAAATATTTTCCTGTTGAAGCATTAAAATCTCCTATAATTCCAGCAGAAACAGATGCATTTGCTCCTGAAAAAGAACCTGCTAAATATTTAGTATTTGATGGCGCCGGATCTGAATCATTTGTGGGCTCGATACTTAATACAAATTCAGTTGCATTGGCAAGTTGCGTAGTGTTTATATCAAATTCAGTTTTTGATAAAGTTCCGGCATCATTTACGGTAAATGTTCCCGTTGTAATTGGCGTTCCATTTACTTTAATCCAACCTTCATATTTGAAGTTCGGCCCAAGATTTTCTAATCCCGAAATATTCAAAGTCATTTTTTTTGTGGCATTGCCATCTTCGTCTGAGGTACATGAAGCAAATAATACTCCTAGTGCTAGAATTGAAAGAAATTTAATTTTCATAGCTTTTATTTTATAGTTAATAATTATGGATTACTTAATTTTAGATTTTTGACAGGCGTAAATAAAGAAGAATCATTTTTTATAAATTTAATATTTGACAATGTTGCTTCTCCTAAATGCTCCGTTAATCCTACTTTTTTGTTCCAACCCCAAAATTTCCATTGGGTTGCTATTGGAATGCCATTGATTTCTTTATAATTAGAGTATTGGATTGCATGTGGGTTTTTTTCGGCTTCTTCCTTTGTCCCATAGGCAGTTACTATATAAGCCGCTTTTTGAATTAAATTCGAATTTGCATCTGTATATACGACATACCAATCGTCGGGTGCATCACCTGTTTTTGGAGTAAAAGTTAATTTTTCAGTTAAGTATTTATTAGAATCTTTTTCTTCATTTTTGTACGATTCCCATTTTGTGCCTTCATCACTTAACTTGAACGGAAACAAAAAGAAATAACTCCAAGTGTAGGCATTAAATCTTACAGTTGTAGAGTCTAATTTTGGCGAATAATATACTTTGCCACCATCAAATATTATCGTATTTCCATCTAAAAAGGTAATTTTTCCCTTACCAGAATTAGTGGCTAAAGTAACTTTTCCATTAATTTTTTCTTCTCCACCAAAAGATAATTTCAAATTAAATTGAATTACTTCTTCTGTAGCAAACTTTTTTTTTTGATGCGCATTCTCAATTTTCTTTACAAATGAAAATTCATTTTGTTGTTTTTCGGATTCTTTGCAACCTAGTATAAAAAGTGATAAAAAAATAAATAATACTAAATGCTTCATTTTTTTGTTATTTAATTAAAAAACAAAATTCATTTATTGTTATGCTTTGTATGTTAGTCTTTTTACCTTAATATTTATCAATTTTTCTTAAATTTTTTATTTAGTTAACTATTCTTTAGATATTTGAAAAAAATAATTTTGAGAAAGTATCTACTCCTTCTGTTGTTTCCGTTTATTTCTGTTTTTGCACAAGATAAAAATGTTACCTCTATTACTTGGAAAGGAACTAAAAGAATGAATATTAAATTCATGACAGAGTTCATTGAAACCAAAGTAAATCAGCCTTTGGACAGTTTGAAATTAAAAAATGATGTAGCCTCTTTAACGCGATTGAATGGTGTTGCCAACATTACTTTTGTGGTTTCAAAATCGGCTGATGATAACTTTGATGTTACCTACACTGTTATTGAAAATTGGAGTATTTTGCCCAACTTGACATTATGGTCAACCATTGTTGCTCCTGTTGCTGGCAGAATTGGTTTGTTTGACTATAATTTTTTGGGAAGAAATAATACTGTCGGCGGCTTTTATCAGTACAACGGGGTTTCCTCGTATGGGTTTTACTTTTCGGCTCCGTTTTTATTTTCAGCTAATCTAGGCATCGAATCTAGTTTTCAGGAACTGGCAAGTATTGAACCAGTATTCATTAATGACGTTTCATCTCAATATCAATATGAGAGTACAGGTTTTGAATTATTAGGTGTTTACCGTTTAGATTACAGAAAGTCAGTAAAATTTGGGGCCAATGTTTTTTCAGAAAAATACCAATATCTCTCTGGTGCGACGGCTGCTGATGTTCCGCAAGCACTTGAGGTTGATAAATTATTGTTAAAATCTAATTACAATTTTGACAATTTATTATATGATTTTTATTTAGTGCGCGGCATTCGGAATAACTTTTTTGGACAATATGTTTTTAGTTCAACGGAATTTCAAAATGATTTTTTAATTGCTTGGAATGATTTTTCCTATTTTAAACGTGTTGGAAAGACTGGAAATTGGGCAACTAGGTTGCGCTTGGGCATATCATCAAACGACAAAAGCCCTTTTTCACCATTTGTTATTGACAATAATTTGAACGTTCGAGGCGTTGGCAATATCATCGATCGCGGCACCGGAACTGTTGTTTTTAATACAGAATACCGAACAACGATCTATGAAAAAAAATGGTTTGTTCTTCAAGGCAATGCTTTTGTTGATAGTGCCACTTTACGAACTCCGGGCGGCAGTTTTAATGATTTATCAAAATCTGAAAATATAAGAGTCTATCCAGGAGTTGGTTTGCGATTTATTCATAAAACTATTTTTAATGCTATTTTCAGGATTGATTATGGTTACGGAATTACAAAAAATGCATCCAATGGAATTGTTTTCGGAATTGGTCAATATTTTTAAAAAAATGAGAATAAGAGTTTACCTATTTTTGCTATTTTCAACCATTTGTTTTTCGCAAAAAATAAACGGATTGAGTTTTGTTGCTTCCAACACGCCTGTTACTAGCGAAGTTATTCAACCTGTTATAGAAGTACATGCCAATTGGGTCACTTTAATGCCATTCGGATTTATGAAAACTACTTCTGAAATTTCCATTCAATATAATTCTAAACGACAATGGTGGGGCGAAACCAAAGAAGGAATTGCAAAAACTGCGAAAGAGTTTCATGACAAGAAAATTAAAATCATGTTGAAACCTCAGATCTGGATTCCAAATGGAGGATTTACAGGTCAGATTAATATGAAAAGTGAAAAGGAATGGAGTGCTTTCGAAAAAAATTATGAAACCTTTATTTTAGATTTTGCACAAGTTGCTCAAGACGGTGAATTTGAATTATTTTGTATTGGAACTGAACTTAATAATTTTGTTATTTCTCGACCTGCTTACTGGAAAAAACTACTTCAGAAAATCAAGAAAATTTATAAAGGCAAAATCACTTATGCTGAAAATTGGGATACGTATAAAAATGTTCCTTTTTTAAACGAACTCGATTACATCGGGATTGATGCGTATTTTCCGCTAGCTAAAGAAAAAACGCCGACTGTTGCCGCAATTGAAAAAGAATGGAGGCCAATAAAAGCAGCAATAAAAGAGTTGAGTTTAAAGTACCGAAAACCTATTTTATTTACCGAGTTTGGTTATCAATCACACGATTTTACCACTTTAGATCCGTGGAACCACTCGAAATCTAATGCCGTTAATTTAGTGGCGCAAAAAAATGCTCTTGAGGCAGTATTTAATCAGTTTTGGAAAGAAAAATGGTTTGCTGGTGGATTTCTTTGGAAATGGTATAATAAAAAAAATGCGGGTGGATTAAATAACACCGATTATACCATTCAAAACAAACCTTCCCAAAAATTTGTTGCTGATTGGTATAAAAAAATGCGGTGAAAAAGAACACCGCTTTTGATCAAGCACAATTAAACAAAATGAATACAATTAGTTTTCAATACTAATCTTTTTATTGACGGTATTGTTTTCTTTATCAATCAGTTCTAAAAAATAAATTCCGGTTCTTAATGCTGAAATATTGATTGCAGTATTAGAAGTTATTAATTCTCTTGAAACTAAAACTTTTTGTCCCAAAGCTGAATAAACAGTTAATGATTTAACTTCGGTATTTTCATCAAAATCAATATTGATTATAGCTTTACACGGATTTGGATAAATTTTAAATTTAGTTGAAGCAAAATTATCAATGCCTAATGTGGCACAATTTGAATTAGTAAAAGCAGTAAAACTGCCAAAATCCCAAAAAGCATTAAAAGCTTGACAGTAAAAATAAATAGTATTGAAACTAGAAATGTTTATTCCGTTAGGAATTGTCTTAGTGTAAGTTGCTGATCCGTTTCCGTTAATTATGCCCATTTCTATCTTTGGTCGCGCTAAAAAATTGCTGGTTACCTTTAATTGTGCATTTGTCAACGTTCCGCGATCAACTAAAAAAGCTCTTACATCTGGACCAGAAGCAGTAGCAAAAGTGCTTCCTAAATTTAATGTTACGGAATTGCTTGAGTTTAAAACTACTGATACCATTCCTGTGACATTATAAGACGGAATGCTTGAATTATTTCCAAAGGAAGTTCCGATCGAAGTACATTGTGCGTTATTTTTCAAAATCGAAAAAACACAAAATAAAGTAAGTGTAATAATTTTTTTCATGGCTTGATTATTTATCACAAAGTTCTAATAATCAGGTAGGTGATAGTAGACTATTTTCCCTTAAAGTTTGTCAATAGTTCTATTTTCGTCTCGAAACTCTTTTGGGGAAAGTCCTTCTTTATTTTTAAAAAACCGACTAAACGATTGAATGTCTTCAAATCCGAGTTCGAAAGCAATTTCTTTGACAATTTTTTGTGTGAAAAGTAGTTGGCGTTTTGCTTCAATGTGAATACGGTCTTGGATAACTTTAAGTGGTGTTTTTTCAGAATGCAATGCAAAAAGATTGGTAAGCGATTTGGCGGGTTTGTGCATTAAGTCGGCATATTCGACAACGGAATGTTTTGTTTTGTAATGAATTTCAACTAATAAATTAAATTCTCTAATAGCATCTAATTTAGTTACATGAAGTTGAATATTATTATTTTGGACTTTGTAAATTCGGGTTGAAATTATTAAAAAACGTTTTAGCAACATTAATAACATTTGTGCTTGAAGATTGTCGCGGGTTCCGAATTCAATCAAAAAAACATTCCATAAAAGTTTAAATTTTGTTAAATTCAATTCATCAAGAGTAATAATAGGAATTTTTGCATTGGCAAAAAACAAAACACCGTTGCAACCAATTTCTTTATCAAAAAACTCTGAACTGTAAAATTCTCTATTAAATCTAATTAATTTAATTTCATCCATTTTCGAAATTACAATATCATGCATGTCCGTTAGAAACAATATTTGATTTTGTAATAATGGATAGTCAATACCGTCAATAATTAAAGTAGTATTCGCTTTATCGTTCCAAAATATTCGCAAACAAGTACCTTTGAAATGGCTCAACCACGAAGCATCTTCACTTTTTATTGTGTCAAGATGAAAGTATTCGTTCAGTTTTCCTTTGTATTCCATTAGTGGATATGTTTTTTATAATAATCTAACATACTTTCGACAGGATGTCCTAATCTTCGTTTAAGATGTATCACCGCAAAATGATATTGCAATTGCCAAACACCATTTTCACGATACCTTCTAGCGGATGTGATTAAATAGTTTGGAATTACAGTAAACTGCTTATTCTGATATAATCTTTGACATATTTCATTGTCTTCATAAATAATGTATTTTTCGTCATATCCATCAATTTCATTAAATAGATTTTGAGTAATAAATAATGATTGATCACCGCCACGACAAGAAATATGATTTACCTTAGTAAACCATTGAAATATTATTAAAACAGGATGACTGAAATCAAACTTCATTCGGAAACAACCCGCCAAATTTCCTTTCAAAACTTGTTCTAAAATTAGTAAATCAAAATTACTTGGAGGATAACTGTCACAATGCAAAAAATACAAGATAGTTCCAGTTGCAACTTTAGCTCCAGCATTAAGTTGCATTGCCCTGCCTTTTTCTGATGAAATTAAAATAGTTTTCGAGTGTTTAAAAACTTGCTTTTGCGAACCGTCAGTACTTCCGCCGTCGACTACAATTAGTTCCATTTCGATTGTTTCAGAAATCGAATTTTCTATATGCAACAATAGTCGATGGATGGCATCGACTTCATTTAAAATGGGGATTATTATGGAAATTTTATTCATTCAAATTCCAATTGTATTCTTTATAACTGATTTTAGCTTTTGTGTTAATTTGTACTTTACTGTATTTATTTATGAAGTCAATCACCGAACCGTTTTTCTTAAAATCGGCGGAAAACCAATCAAATATCTGTGATACAGTTGCTTTATTGGTAGCAATTGTATTCTTTGAGTTGTCATTTATAAAGCTCTTAGCAACTTGTGTAAGTTGCTGTTCTAATTTATCTTCTGTAAAAGCTTTATTTGCTAGATTAGGACACGAAAAAGAAGCGCAATTAATCGCAAAATGAATTCTTGGTTCGTTCATTTTTCGCAAAATTTTATGTTCAATTTCTCCCAAACTGTACTTTTTAGTCCCAAGAGTAAAAAATTCTTTGTCCCAAGGACTGTCTATTTTTTTTATACTTTTTACAGGATAATTATCTAAAATTAATTTCACAGTGTAAGCGTTGTAAGCATTTATCCAATAGGCCAAAATTGCTTCTCTTGACCACGATTTCTCAGGTAGATTTTTTGACAATAGCTCTAAGTAGGATTGCAAAGCCACTTGATCTTTTTTAAATCCTTTATAATCTACATTTCCTTTGTCAGAAACATGTTTTTGCAATAAAGCATCCCATTGTTTGTGATCAATGTGTTTTACATCAATAGTAGATTCTGTTGAATAACAAGGCGCCATTTCAGGAAGTTTATTACTACTGTTCGCACAAGATATAAGGGGAACAGCCAATAAAGCAATTAAATATTTTTTCATTTTTTTCATTTTACAATTAGACAATGATTTTTTGCTTTCCTGACAAAGCGTTATTTTTTTCTGAAAGGATATATTCCTTGTTTGACAAAAGTTGTTGGAAATTTTTCGTCGTTTTCAAATCCAAGTTCAATATCGCGTCCGTTTTTAGGGACATAATCGGTTTTAAAAATATAATCCCAGATGCTCAAAGAGATACCAAAATTCATACCTATTTTATTTGGCATTTCTTTGCTGTGATGCCAAATATGCATTTTGGGATTATTAAAAATGTATTTCAAAAAGCCATAATCCCAACCCAAATTAGCATGATTTAAATGCCCAATGGCAATACTTATATAGTGAACAATAAATATATCTTCAAGTGAAAAACCGCCAATCAAAGCAATAGGAATATAGAGCAACGATTTATAGACTATTGGTTCTATCCAATTGTATCTGAAATGTGCTGCAAACCCCATTTCTTTGACCGAATGATGCGTTTTGTGTACGTTCCAAAGGAAAGGAATTCGGTGCAACATTCGGTGCGTATTCCATTGCACAAAATCGGCAACAATAAAAAATATAAGTAAAGAAATTCCTGTTGGTAAAGTTGCTACTGAAAACAATTGTATCGAAGCCAACTGCAGATTGAATATTCCTAAAAAATCATTAAAAACTTTCTCAGTTACGTTTGATAATGCAATTAGTATAACGAGGTTTAACAGGAAGAAATTAAAGAAAAGGTAAAATAAATCGAGCCAAAAATCTTTACGTAAAATCTTTTGATTTTTCCTCCAAGGAAATAGTAATTCTAATCCAAAAACTAGTGCAGAAATGATAATCAATCCATAAAAATAGTTGGACCAATTGGGTTGCATTATTTCTTTAATTAAGTAATTAAAATAACCTGAATACGAATTTGCAATTATTTCTTTATAATCGTTCATAGTTTAAAATTTTGCATAAATGCCCAAATTTAGTGTTGGTGCTAAAGGGGCATTGTCAATTCCAGTGGCGCCAATAGCCGCAAAGTTAGCTCCGAACTTGTCTTTCAAAAATTCATAATTGGCTTTTAAACCAATAGCGTTGTAGGTTTGCCTATCAAGATAGGAAGACCATTGAGCCGTGTCAGTTGTAAAAGCATCTTCTTTAGAAACTACGTTTCGAGTATCTAAAACAAAAATAAGATGACCGTTTTTAATAATTTCATAACCCACTTCAAAAGTAGCTTTCAAATAATCGGAATAGTCGTTATTCATGTAACCGTATCCAATATTTCCAAAATAGTACCATTTATTTTTACTAGATCCAACCGAAATATAGGTCAAAATTGTAGCAGCATTAAAACCAGTTGACAATCCTTTATCATAATCAATTTTTAAAGACCTTGCTTCGTAGTTAATTCCGGAGCTAATTTTCCACTTTGTATCTTGTAAATTATATTTTAAGCCTAAAGATACATTTCCCAATCCCGAAATTGTTTCAGAAGAATTAGAAGGAACATCAACTGATATTGACTTGTACGGAATAACTGCAAGTACCTCTAATTTGTTTGTAATTCCGTATTCTACATAAATTTGTGTAGTTAAATCAGATACTTCGTTGAGATTTTCAATTTTTTCACCATTGGATTTTATGGTATTGTAAATCAATCCAGTAAATCCCAACTGGACGTAGGACTTACCTTTTTCACGAGTCCATGGACTTTGTGCCAACGAAAAGCTTGTAACAAGAAGTAAAATAATGTTTTTCATAGAATTATTCTTTTTAATTTTTTTTCTTTACTTTTTTAGAATTTGTATTTCTACTAACTAATTCTTCACAGTTATAAAGACAATATTGCTTATTTTAACAATTCCGGGAACTTTTTAATAGCTTTTTTATATCTTGGAACAGAAACTCCTTTTACATATCCTTCATTTGGATGAAGATTAACGTAACCTTGATGATAATCCGCTGCAGGATAGAATTTTTTAAATGCAAAGATTTCTACTCCTATTTTTTTAGTGATCATTCCCGATTGATTTAGTTTGCTACTATACTCTTCAGCCGCTTTCTTTTGTGCAAGATTATTATAAAAAATTATTGATCTATATTGTCTTCCAGTGTCGTTGCCTTGTCCATTAACTTGTGTAATATCACCAGAATTAAAATATACTTTTAGCAATTGTTCGTATGAAACTATAGAAGGATCGTATGTAACTTCAATAGATTCTGCATGTCCGGTTCTACCACTTCCTACTTCTTCATAAGTGGGATTTGGTTCATCACCACCCGAATAACCAGAAACTACTTCTGTAACACCGTTGACTGCTTCAAAAATATGTTCAGTACACCAGAAACATCCTTGTGCAAAAACAATCTTTTCTAATTTTTGTTCAGGAACAAATTTTAAAGCAACACCATCCATACAATACCTCAAGCCTGTTGGCTGTGGACCATCATTAAAAACGTGTCCTAAGTGAGCATCGCATCTGGCACAACTTACTTCATCTCTAGTCATTCCGGCAGAATTATCAGTGCCGACCGCAACACTTTTAGATGAATAAGGATTGAAAAAGCTTGGCCATCCTGTTCCAGATTCAAATTTTGTATTTTTGCTAAAAAGAGGATTGTTACAAGAAACGCAAACAAAAATTCCTTTTTCTTTTAGCTCATTAAATTCATGGGTAAAAGGTGGTTCAGTTCCTTGTTCTCTCGTAATATTAAATTGTTCTGGGGTTAAAATACTTTTCCACTGTGCTTTTGTTTTTATTATTTTTTTTGTCCAATTGGTATCAATCGTTTCGGAATAAATCGATAAAGTGGAAGCTACCTCGTTATTCTTTTTGGTATTTTGAGCACAACTTACAATGCTGATTGCAGTGAAGACTGACAATGTAATTTTTTTAAATGTTTTCATTTTTTCATTTAATATTTTATTTCTTTTAAACTTTACAAATACAAATTTAAACCAGTTCTGAAAATCTATATGTGATGTAGTTTACAATTACAAAAAAGTTAACTTATTGATAAAATTAAGATTTTAAAAGTTTTTTTTTAACCTATAATAATTGGTTTGTTCTAAATCTTCGAATGTGTCAATGTCATTTAAAATTTCTAAGAAGGCGACAGAGCAAAAAGATAAATCTTTCAAAGTATCTTCCAAGACTGTTTCAGTTCCCCAACTTTTATTAGTGAATAGTGCGGGAATTATTTTTTTTAACCCTAACAAATAATAGCCGCCATCTTCCGCCGGACCAATTACCGCATCACTACTTTCTAGTTTATGGAACGCTTCGATGATGTGTTTGGCTTGCAAATCGAATAAATCACTCCCTACGATTGTGCAGTTTTTATATCCAAGATTAAACAACTCTTGAAAAGCATTTTGCATTTTTGCCCCTAAATCAGCACCAAATTGTATTTTCTTTTCAAACAAATTGGTCGACCAAATATCATTTGGTTCTATACCATTGCCATAAAAAACAAATTTATCGCAATCGACTGTTTGTGTTATTGTCATTGTATGAAAAAGTAAGTCTTGATACACCTCCAATGCCTTTTCGTTTCCAATAGTTATAGCCAAACGGGTTTTTACTTTTCCTAATTCTGGATTTCTAATAAAAATGATAAGTGCCTCAGTCTTCATATATTTTCACCCCTTTTTTAAGATAAACACTCCATAGTTTGTTGAACGTGTGAATGCTGTCGGTTTCGACATTTTTAGAATTTACTGTTTTGTAGTCAGTATTTTTCCATTCAAAAATGCCACCGTATAAATTTAAAACATTCTTATATCCGAGCTTTATAAGTCTTTCTGCAATGGTTTCACTTCGAATGCCTATAGAACAATACACTACAATCTTTGTGTTTTTATCAGGAACAATTGTTGCAATTTTTTTGCTATCAAATTTATCAAAGCCTACATTAATTGCATTCACTATGTGACTTACTTTGAATTCTTTTGTTTCTCTAGCATCCAACAAAACATATTCTGAATTTGATTTAAGTTCCTTTACAGTAATATAGGGAACTGTATTTTTGTTCAATTTCTGTAAAACATCTGGAATGGTATTTTGTGAAAAACAGAAACTAGTAGTTAAGATTAGTAATAGCGCAAGTGTAGATTTCATAATTTTAAAGTTATAAATCAATAGACGACTTTTTAGTTTGTTCCTGACAAAAAAAGTGAACATTTTATATTCAATTCAATTCTTATCGAATTAATTTTATAAAGTTAATTATTTAGTTCTACTTCTAGAATGAAAAAACACGTAAAAGTTATTTTTCAATATTTATTGTAATCATTAACGAATTTTATAAAATCTTGAATTTTATAAAGATCTAGTAATTTATTTGTTTTTTAATGTAGTTAATCTATTTAAACAAATTGTGATGTTTTTTCGATAGGCGATTTCACCTGCTAATTCTTTCGTCACTAGCAACTTGTTGCACACCATTCCATTAAAATCACATGAGATTATAAATATATTACATTCATTATTTTTTAAAACATTAAAGATCATTCATTGTTAAGATAATTAGATGGGATGTAATTTATGTAAAAAATATTTAATTCTGTAAAGTTCTTGTTTTTACTAATCTTAAATTTGTTAATTAGAATTTATGGCATTTATGGAAAATAATATGACACAATTTTTATCACAATTGCATTGCTTACCACCTTCGCCCAAGCACCCGTATTGGGAACATCTTCTAATTTTGCTCTTTTTTCATCCAATGGCGTCGTCAGCAATACTGGGCTTTCGCATCTTACGGGTAATATAGGTACTAATAACGGTTCCAGTACTAATTTCGGAAACGTTGATGGCGTAATGCATGACGCCGATGGCGCCACCGCAAATGCTGCCGCGGCTCTTACAATTGCTTACAACCAACTTAATGCCGCCATTCCAAACTTTTTTCCAGCGCCACTATTAGGTAACGGACAAACCCTTACTGCCGGAACCTATGATATAGGACAAAGTGCCACCTTGGATAACACCTTAACGCTTGACGGTCAAGGAAATGCCAATGCGGTTTTTATTTTCAAAATACAAGGGTCATTTTCATCTGCAGCCGGAGCACAGGTAGTGCTTACCAACGGCGCTTTGGCGTGCAATGTGTTCTGGAAAATCGAAGGACTTGTTGATCTTGCGACCAATACTGTAATGAAAGGTACAATCGTTGCGAATAACGCTGCTATCATACTGAACAGCGGTGTCTCGCTTGAAGGTCGTGCCTTGTCAACCACAGGCGCTGTGACAGTTTCGGGCGTCACTGTAATGACGCCACTTGGATGTGGACGTCCAGTGCTTACCGGTCCTGCTGCACCAGCTTTGAACACTGTGGCTTGTTACACTATATTTTCTGGAAATGGTGAAGTAACTAATACTGGCATTTCTTTTGTAACTGGAGATGTGGGTACCAATGTTGGGCTTACAACAGGTTTCCAAGCTGCGAATGTTACCGGTACTGTTCATCCAAACCCTGACGTATCTACTGCTCAGTGTGCGGCAGACCTTAACGATGTTTATCTTTACCTTAATACCCTTCCTGTAGATATTGAATTGCTTTATCCGGCAGCTTTTGGTCAAGGTCTTGTATTGACGCCACATACCTATCTCATGAATGCCGCTACAGTACTGAACGGAAACGTTATATTAAACGCCCAAGATAATCCTGATGCCGTATTTGTGATTAAAATTGTTGGTGCGTTGTCAACCAGTACGTATGCATCGGTGATCCTGCAGAATGGTGCACAAGCCAAAAACGTTTTCTGGAAAATTGACGGTGCCACCAGCCTTAATGATTATGCCGTCTTTAAAGGAACTGTAATTGGTAACAACGGAGCAGTAATACTAAACACTGGAGTCGCAGTCGAAGGACGCGTACTAAGCACCAGTGGGGGCATAACCACCTTTGGAATCAATGCACAGATGACACCTGGTTGCGACGTTTTAAGCACCACTACAAACACTATGGTTACAACCGCTGCGCAATTCTATCCAAATCCATTTAGCACTTCATTAAATGTAACGACAGCAGATTTTGCTACTGCTGCTTCTGAACTTAGGATTTATAATGGGTTAGGCGCACTTGTGCTTCAAACTTCGCTCACGGAAAGTACTTCCACGATACCGATGAATCTGCCTTCTGGAATTTACTACTATAAGTTATCTGGCGCTGATGGTACCATCCAGAGTGGAAAACTGATTTCTAAATAATATTTTATCGTATTTTTTATACTAAGAAGCCGTCTCAATATCAAATTTGAGGCGGTTTTTTATAGCTGTTTAATTTATATTGATAGTTTAATTTTTAAGAAGTTGGCAAAATTGTCCTTATCCGGCAATTTTCTTTCTCAGGTTATGCCCTAAAGCCATTAATCCGAACTCTAATTCTACTTTTTTGAGACCTTTTAGGGAAAATCTCTTAATCCGTTGTTGTGCTTGAGGTGTGCAAACACAGGTTCAACATCGGCACTTCGCTGTTTTCTTTTTTGTATTCCGGTTTCGCTCAATAATAATTCCCTGGTTCGTTGTTTATGCCTTTCTAGATTGTGTTACTTTCGATACTTCGGTTGCCTGTGGCTTTATTACACTGGGTTCGCAGCGAACAGTCTTCACAGTTTTGAGCCTGATAGTGGCTTCGGCTTTGTGAATATCCGGCTTCTGTTCGTTTTATGCTTTGGTGTGTTTTGTGCATTTTTTGTCCCATCGGACATACATAAAAATCTTCATCTTCATTGTAATACAGATTTTCTTTACTGAATGGCTTGTTCTTTTTTTGATAATTCTGGTTCTGTTCCTTTTCAAAAGTGTTGTAGTTCACATAAGCAATGATTTCTTTCTGCTCCAGATAATCGTAGTTTTCTTCACTTCCATAACCTGCATCAGTAGTTATTTCTTTAAGCTGTTGAAGCATCTCTTGCCCGTTGATCTGTTCAAGATTTTCCAAATGCGGTTTTAAGGTCTTGGTATCGGTAGGATTTTGATGGATCGTGTAATGAATGATGATTTGATTCTCGGTATATATTTGTGCGTTGCAAGGCGGTTTTAGTTGACCGTTCTGCATATGGTCTTCCTTCATGCGCATAAAGGTGGCTTCTGTATAGGTTTTGCTGTAACTGTTGCGTTCTTTTAAAATGGCTTCTTGCCGTTCATATTTTTCTAAAGCAGGAACAAAATTATTTTTGATGTATCGCAATTTTGCTTTTGCCCTGAAGCTTGCTTTCTCGTTGCCCGATAGTTTTGCATCTATTTCGGTAACGGTTTGCTCGATTACTTCCTTGCTGATTTGTTTAAATTCGGTTGAATCAGGATTGGGCTATTCATCGTTATCAATACTTTGGGCATACTTTCACAATTCTTCTAATTGGTCAGCATTTTGACTTTGTTGGTTTGGAGCTATTATATTAATATTTGATACTATTACCCCAAACGAATGTATAGCTACCAGCTTGTGCTTCTATCTTAGTACCATCAGTATATATTTGTTTAAGAGTTGAAGTCAGCCGCATAAAATTGATGTTCGCACGTAATGCGAGTTCTATTTTACGAGAAGAGTAAACGTTGGTCATATAAGAATACAGCATAATTTTGAGCAACATCTTTGGATGGTGACTTGGATTGCCTTCCTTGCTATACGCTTTTAAAAGTGGTTGGATATTAATCTACTCTACAACTTGGTCAACTATCCGAACTGCATGCTTCTATGGAATTTCTTTTGGCTTTCCATCGATAGTAATTCTCAAATAAATAGGGGCAGTGCCGTTGGTTTTGATTTTGCTTTTCTTGATAAAAAAAAGCAGGCTGAATGTTTTGTTCATAATGTGGTGACTTTAGTTTGATAAAATTGTTCATCTTTAACACTCCAAAAAAAATGTTCAAACCGTGAACACCCTATCATACAAGTATTTCATAGATTTCCAGTGATCTATTTGATATTTTCAAAATAGGTCACTAAATAGGTGAATGAAAAAACACCATTTAATCAACTTTATTGGTATAGCCACCAAGCAAAAAACGCCGTAAAACATAAGTTTTACAGCGTTTTAGCCTTTTTTGCCTCTCGGCTGGCGGAGAAAGAAGTGGGTTATTATATGTTTAATTCGATAATACAAATTTAAAAACCAATCTTGCTAGCGCTACTGTTTTTATCCCATTTTTCATTTTCACAAAATGCAATGATTTTTTCAAAAGCCACTTTATTTCCTAGAACAACTTCTTCCATAATGCATTTTCGCGCAATATTTTCCATTTCGCCACCCGAAAATTTGAAATTAACAGCTAGAAATTGCGCTTGCTTACTTGAAATTTGAGGTAATTTATTTTTCCAAATCTTAGCAGCATTTTCAGTACATGGAACATCAAATTTTATTTTAAATAAAAACCTTCTTTCAAAAGCAGGGTCTAAATTGTTAACTAAATTGGATGTGGCAAACAGAATTCCATCAAAATTTTCAAGTTCTTCCAATAGAATATTTTGAATAGCGTTTTCAGTATCTGATGTTGAAGTGGAACCTGCATTTTTTCGTTTTCCGATTACAGCATCAGCTTCGTTAAAAAGCAATATCGGACAAACTTTTTCTTGCTTTTTGTATTCATGATAATCCGTAAAAATCTTTTTAACTAATTTTTGGCTTTCACCGAACCACATCGATTTGGTTTCTGCTATTTCTACTTTGTAAATTGGACGGCTGTATTTTTTTGCCAATTGGTATACCGTTTCTGTTTTTCCTGTTCCTGGTGCACCATACAGTAAGGCGGTTACACCAATAGGCATATTATTTTGCTTTAATCGTCTTTGCAAATTAGTAAAAGAATGATGAGACATACTTTTTAAGACAGGTTCCAATTGGACTTGCTCTGCAGGATTATAAAACAAATTTGTGGTTTGAATTTTATCTGGGTAAATTAAGTTGTTGTTTAAATTTTTCCCAGTAGTGATTTTAATTTGCTCCATTTCATACAGTAACTTTATCGCTTTTTCGGTTAATTGTATTTTGTGGCTATTTCCAAATAGGGATTTATCTTTTTCAACCAAATTCATACTATTTAGCTTTGTTTTTCCCTCCAAAAAATTAGTAACATAGGTGAACGTGTCGCTATTACGGCAGGTAAAATCTGCCACAGTACTTTGTAATCCAGAATTGAAATTATTTGTTCCAGAAGCGATGGCATCTATGATCACATCAAAAAACACAAAGGAATCTATAGGTTCTAAATGTTCAACTGCAAAATTGATCAATTTGTATTTTCGGTTTTTTTCTAATAACTGTTTGAATTGGTGAACAAAATAAGAATATCCGATTACCTTATTGTCTTTTTTTCTGCTAAGCGTATCCATATCATTCAAAAATTCATGAAAGGAATCCACTTTAGTTTGAAGTTGAATTAAATGCTCTGGAATGAATTTGTTTTCAATAATGTAACTTAAGACAGCGTTACTTATCGAATAATCCTCTTTTGAGAAATTTTTGCTTGTTGTTTTTTCCAAGATATTTTTATCGGATAAAAATTTGACCTCATTAATAAATGGGAAAAACTCTATTTTTTTCATTCCAAGAT
>Ga0105047_10002937_pt1 | contig 30250 bp, 24 predicted proteins | sample MAT04_FD_78384 | JGI IMG/M metagenome (GOLD analysis project Ga0105047, IMG submission 78384) | Freshwater microbial communities from Lake Fryxell liftoff mats and glacier meltwater in Antarctica - MAT-04 (megahit assembly) | ecosystem: Environmental > Aquatic > Freshwater > Ice > Liftoff... | reverse complement strand
TGGTTGCGGTGTGCCTTGCCACCCAGTTGGTGCTGCCACGATTGACCCGCGCCGGCTATGTGGGCGATGCTCGCGCTGCGCTGCTGTACGTCGCCAACTGGCACTTCCTCGGGTCGTCCACCGGCTACTTCGCGGAGGGTGCCAGCCCCAGCCCGTTCTTGCACTTCTGGTCGTTGGCGATCGAGGAGCAGTTCTACTTCGTCTACCCGATCGTGCTGATCGGCCTGCTCGCGCTGGCCCGGCGGCGCGGCAAGGCGTCGTGGGTGCCCATTGGGCTGGTGGTGCTGCTGCTGGCGTCGCTGGGGCGGCAGTTGTCGGTTGCTCCCTCAGACCCCAATCGCGCCTACTACGCCACCGATGCGCGGCTGTATCAGTTGCTTGCAGGAGCCTGCCTGGCCGCCGGATGGTCGTACGTCGCGCCGCTGCGCGTGGTCGCCGCGCGCAGGGTGGGCCGGGTGACGCTGGGCGGGTTGGTGTGCTGGCTTGCGGCGGCGGCGGTCGTCATGGTCGGCACCGACGTCGTCGACCTCAGCGTGTCGATTCGCGGCATCGTCGCGGTGGCATCGTCGGTGGTGCTGATCGCCGCGCTGGAATTGGCCCCGGCAGCCGCCGTCAGCCGCGCGTTGGCGCGACCGACAGCGGTCTACCTTGGCCGCATCTCGTATGGCACGTACTTGTGGCACTGGCCGCTGATCGTGCTCGCGGATGTCGTGCTGGACCTGACACCGTTGCAGATGGCGGTCGTCGCAGCGGTCGGCGCGTCCGCGCTCTCAGCACTGAGCTATGAGCTGCTGGAGACGCCGATTCGTCGGTCGCGTCGCCTCGACCCCCGTTCGCGAACAGTTGTCGGGGTCGGGCTCGCGTGCAGCGTGCTGATCGCCGCATTCGTGGTCGGGCCAGTGCTGCGCAGCGATGCTCGTCCCGCCTTGGCGGCCCACAGCTCGGTCAGCGTCCCGGTGGCCGACGTGTCCACAGCCGACGCCCTGGTGGCGGCCGTGCCGAGCACGCTCGACCTGGCAGTGACCGAACCGCCGACCTATGACCCCGACACCTGCAAGGTAGACGATCCGCAAACCTGTGTGCTGCACAGCGGCAGCGGGATGAAGCTGCACCTGATCGGCGACAGCAACGCAATGGTGTTGATCCCGCTGTTGCTGCAGTTGGCAGAACAGTACGATTTCACCCTGTCCGTGACCGCCCGGGTTGGGTGCCCATGGCAGGAAGGCCTCGGCTGGGGTGCGCAGGACCCGAACCTGGTGCAGGACTGCTCGGATGCGCGGCAGGACTGGTATGAAACGGTCATCCCGTCGCTGGACCCGGATGTGATCGTCGCGGTACATGTGCCGCGTGACCCTGGTTCCCGCACCGATGCCTTCTTCGAACCCGCTGGCGACGATGGCGGCCGGTCCATCGATCAGGTCGTGGTCGACGCCACCAATTCGTCACTGGATCGCCTGGTAGCGAACGGAGGGCGAGTCGTTCTCATCGAGCCGCTGCCATACGACGGCCAGGATCCGACGAAGTGCCTGTCCGGGGCGGCGACTGTCGGCGACTGTGCGTACAGGGCGAACACGTTGCCGTTCCAGACCGAGCTGACCTACCGCAACATCGACCTCGCCCGCACGGATGTGGTGGCAATCGACGCAGATCTCCTGGCATGCCCGCTGTGGCCGGTGTGCGTGCCGATGATCGACGGCCAGTTGGTGTTCCGCAACCAGTTCCACCTGAGCAACCAGTGGGTGCTCGACCACGCCGATGCCTGGTGGAAGCTGATCGTCGCATCAGGCGTGCTGGCCGGGCTGCCCATGGGCTGAACGCCTCGGGCGTGCAAGTGCAGTGTTGATGTCTGAGGAAATTTGCGACCAGGCCCGGCATCGGAGCCAAGGCGGTGCGCGTGCGAGGCTGGGGGGATGGACATCCCGATCAGTGGCCACTGCGATGAACGGTTCGCAGGCGTGCGCGATGCGTTCGCAGCCAACTTCGAAGCGCGCGGTGAGGCCGGTGCCGGTGTGTGCGTCACCATCGACGGCGAGCCAGTGGTGGAATTGGTGGGCGGCTGGGCCGACGAGGCCCGCACTCGCGAGTGGCGGGCGGACACCCTGGTGAACGTCTACTCGGTGGGTAAGGCGATCGTGGCGCTGCTGGTGCTGCAACTGGTCGATGAGGGCCGCATCGCACTCGACCAACCGATTGCGTCGGTGTGGCCTGAATTCGCCGCCCACGGCAAGGGCGGGGCGACCGTGCGCGATGCGCTGTGCCACCGAGCCGGTGTGCCCGCGATCCGCGAGCGCCTCACCGACCACGACCTGTGGGACTGGGAGCGGATGACCGATGCGGTGGCCGCCACCGAGCCGTGGTTCGAGCCGGGTTCGCGGCACATCTACCACACCAACACCTACGGCCATCTGGTAGGTGGCATCGTGCACCGCGTCACCGGCGAGATGCCGGGTGAGTGCTTACGGCACGTCACCGACGCGATCGCCGCCGATGTCCACTGGGGGCTCACCGACGCCGAACAGGCCCGCTGCGCCGACATCGTCTGGGCGCCGGCACAGTCGATCGGCGCCATCGATCCGTTCACCATCGAGGGCGACGGGCAGTTGTCGCTGCTCGGGTACTTCAACCCGCCCGGTTACTCGTCGAACGGGGTCGTCAACACGCCGCAGTGGCGGGCGGCGCAGGTGCCGTCCACCAACGGCCACGCCACCGCAGCGGGGTTGGCCCGGCTGTACGCGGCCATCATCGGACCGAACCCGCAGCTGTCACCGGCGCTGCTCGCCGAGGCGACGCGCGTGCAGTCGCAGGGGCCGTGCCCGGTGCTGGGCGAGGACGTCGCGTTCGGTCTCGGCTTCGTGCCCACGTCGGCGCGCCGCCCGCTGGGCACCAACGCGCGGAGCTTCGGGCACTTCGGCACCGGTGGGGCACTCGGCTTTGCCGACCCCGACGCTGGCGTTGCGTTCGGGTACGTGATGAACCACGTCATCCCGCGCTGGCAGAGCACCCGCAACCGGGCGCTGATCGACGCGGTCTACGCCGCGCTCTGAAGTGGCCAGGGTGCGTTCACTGGCCGAACAGGCTGCCGGTGGGGGTGGCGAGGAACGCATCGAAAGAAATCTGCTCTTGCTTGAGTAGCCCGTGCCGCGGTAGCGCACCGGTGCGGACCATCTCCACCACTGCGGCCACCGAGCCGGCAGTGGTCCACGCGATGGCCGTGTTGCGCGAGCCGCCGACCATGCGTGGCCGGTACGAGCGCACGAACTCGTGCCGCTTGAGGTGGCCGCCGATCATGCCCTCCGTCGAGACGTGTACGTACACCACGTCGTCGGTGACCGGCGGCTTGGCATTGGTGAGGATCTCGCCGGCGAGGCCGCGTCGTTCGCGCATCAGCAGTTCGTGGAAGAAGAAGTTCATCAGGTCCATGTGGCCCGGGTAGCGGATCGTCTTGTAATCGATGTTGGCGACGCGACCGTGGTAGGTGTCGCACATCGTGCCCAGGCCGCCGGAGGTGGTGAACGCCTCCAGCTGGGTGCCGTCGACGTAGAGCGTCTCGCGCCACTCCATCGCCGAGACCCACTTGCGCTCGCCCTCCTCGAGGACCTCGCAGTCGTTGAGGTACTCGTTGACCACGCCCTCCGGCGACCAGTTGAACGCATACCCGAGCAGCCCGGTGGGGTGCTGGGGGAGTGCGCCGACTCGCATACGGATGGAACGACAGACGTCGAACGACTCGACCAGCGACGCGGCGACGATGGCTACGAACCCGGGGGCAAGGCCGCACTGCGGGGCCATCAGCCCGGCCGAGGTTTCGCTGAGCTCGACGATGCGCTGGGTGGTGCCGACGTCTTCGGTGAGGTCGAAGTAGTGGATACCCAGGCGGTGCGCGGTCTCCGCGATGGTGAGGTTGAGGTGATACGGCAGGCACGACAGCACCGCTTCGAAACCGGCCAGTTCCTTCTCCAGCGAGGCCGCCTGGGTGAGGTCTGCGCTGCGGACCGGAAACGGGGCGGGTTCTCGCGGGGTCCGCTGATCGATGCCCACGACCTCGAAGTCGGCCTCGTGGAGGAAGGTTGCGGCGAGCAGGCCGACCTTACCGAGACCGAGCACTGCAACCTTGCCGAAGGACACTGTTCCCACCTGACGCTGCTGGATCGCGTGTTGCCGGTCCGGCGTCGCCGGGCCAGACGACGTGATCGACCGGACGGGGGGAGCGTACTCCCGCCCAGCGACCCGCCCGTGCCAGTGGATTGGAACCCGTGTAGGCCGTAGGCTACGGCTATGACCTCGCGGGGAAGTCGTGTAACCGCTCAGAGCGTTCACGTTCGAGCACGAATTGCGGCCGTCGCGGCGGGCGTCTGCTTGTTCGCGGCGGGCGTGCTGGCGGTACCGGCGACCGTCTCGGCCGCCACCTTCACTGTCAACACCACCATCGACGGCAAGGACGCGAACCTCGGCGACAACCAATGCCGCACCGCCGCGAACACCTGCTCGCTGCGCGCCGCCGTGCAGCAGGCCAACGTGAGCGGGGGCACCGACACCATCACGCTCCCCGCTGGCACCTATCGCCTCGACGCAACAGTCCCCGGCAACCTCGTGGCTGGCTCGCGTGCACTCGAGATCTCTTCCAACCTCACCATCGCCGGCGCCGGAGCAGCCTCGACAGTAATCATCGCCGGCACCAGTAGCCGGGTGATCGACGCGCAGCCGTACCAGGGCAGCGCGTTCACCGCTGTCGTCAACGGTGTCACGGTCACCGGTGGGGTCGCGGCCATCGGCGCCGGCGTCATGGTCGGCGCGGGCGTCACCTACTCGATGACCGATGCGGTGATCAGTGGCAACGTCGCCAGCAGCCCCTACGCACAGGGCTCGTTCGGCGGCGGCGTATACGTGTGGGGCGACGTCTCCAAGCCCAGCACCGTTGCGTTGACGCGAGTCACGATCAACAACAACTCCGCCGAGCAGGGTGGCGGGGTGGTCAACAACTACCCGTCGTCGATCACGCTCACCGACAGCGTCGTGCGCAACAACACGGCCCGTTTCCTCTACGCCGGTGGCTTGCGTAACAACGGCTCGATGACGCTGCTCAACACCCACGTCACCGGCAACGTCGCCGGTCTCACGCAGACCTCCAGTTCGCCGGGCGGGGCCGGCATCTACACCGGCAACCCGCCCAGCCCCGCAAGCGGCCAGCGCAGTTCGCTCACCATGACCGGTGGCTCGATCGTCGGTAATCGGCTGCCGCTGAACCTGCTCAGCAGCGGCGGTGGGCTGCTCAACGAGACCGGCGGCACCGTCGTGCTCTCCGGCGTCACGGTCACCGGTAACGCAGCCTTCAACGGCGGTGGCCTGCTCAACGACGAGGGCGACATGACCATCGTCAACTCGACGGTCGCGAACAACACCGGCATCTACGGCGCCGGCATCTACAACAACGACTTCGTGCCCACCGACGGCTTCCGGGCCAACATGTACGTCGTGCGGTCGGCCATCGTGCGCAACAACGCCACCGACTACCAGTGCGCCTACCGGCTCATCCCTCCAGGGAACCTCTGCGGTGCCGGTGGCGGCGTGTTCAACGAGAACGGTCTGCTCGTGCTGTCGGACACCACCGTCGCCGAGAACATCGCGGCCACCTACGGTGCCGGCATCTACAACCTGCGCATCGGTACCGGCACCACCGCGCAAGCGAAGGTGCGGCTGCTCAACAGCACCGTCGCCGGCAACTGGGCAGGCATCGAAGCCGGCGGCATGATCAGCAACCAGGCAACGTGGGAGGCCCGCAACACGATCGTTGCCGACAACAATGCCGGCGGGGGCATCAACGACTGCCTCGCGATGCCCGGCACGGTGGCGACCTCGTTCGGCAACAACATCTCCACAGACGCCCGCTGCCGGTTCACCGCCGGCAGCGACCGGTCGGGTTCGGCCGGCCTGCTGCCGCTCGCGGACAACGGTGGCCCGACGCTGAGCATGATGCCGATGACTGGCAGCCCGGTCATCGGTGCCGGCGACAACGCCACCTGCGCTGCCGACCCGGTGAACGGCGTCGACCAGCGCGGTGCCAGCCGGCCAGCCGGGGCCGTCTGCGACATCGGCGCCGTGGAAGGCGATGCCGCACGTCCCACTCCGTCGTCGTCGGCTCGGCTCGCCACCTATGGCGGCGGGGCGTGGTTCTTCCGTGCAACGCTCGCCGAGGGTGCGCCCACATCCATCGCGCTCTACGGGCTGGGCACCGACAAGCCGCTGATGTGCGACTTCGATGGCGACGGTAGCCGCACGCTGCTGATCGTGCGCCCCAGCGGCAGCTACCTGGTCTGGTCCGGTCGTTCGACCAACTCGTCGGGCGGCCCGCAGGTCGGTGTGTTCTTCGGTCTTTCCACCGACGTACCCATCTGTGGCGACTGGAACGGCGACGGTCGCGACACCCCTGGCATCGTGCGCGCCATCAACGGTTCGCTCACCTGGGTGCTGTCCAACACTGCCAACGCCGGTGGGCCGCTGACGGTGTTCGGGTACGGCATCGCCACCGACACTCCGGTCGTGGGTGACTGGAACGGCGACGGGGTCGACTCCATCGGGATCGCTCGCCGCACGGCGGCAGGGCTGCTCTGGGCGCCGCGCAACGCAAACTCCGGCGGTAGCCCCAGCACGGCGTTCACCTACGGGGGAACGACGGACGTGCCGGTCGTTGGTGACTGGGACGGTGACGGCACGGACACGCAGGGCGTCGTCCGCAACTACAACGGTGGCCTGCGGTGGATCCTGCGCAACAGCCTCGCGTCTGGCGACCCGGCGTCAGTGTTCGTGTACGGCCGCGTCGGTCAGCGTCCGCTGGTGTGGCGCGGCGTCGGCGTCGGCGGGGTCTGAGGCCCGGTCGGCCAGCGGCGTGAGGCGCTACGGTGCACGGCGATGAGCGCCACCACGCCGGGCATGGTCTGCAGCCACCACCACCTCTACTCGGCGCTCGCGCGCGGCATGCCGGCGCCGCCGCGGCAGCCGACCAGGTTCATCGAGATCCTCGAGCAGGTGTGGTGGCGGTTGGATGTCGTACTCGACGAGGAGATGATCCGCTGGTCCGCAATGCTGGGCGCGATGGAGGCACTGCAGTGCGGAACCACGGGCATCGTCGACCACCACGAATCGCCGTCGTGCATCGAGGGCAGCCTGTCCATCATCGCCGCTGCGTGTGCAGAAGTTGGCGTGCGCACCAACCTCGCCTACGGCGTCACCGATCGTCACGGCGAGGACGGTGCCCGGCGTGGCCTGGCAGAGAACGAACGCTTCCTGCGTGCCGGGGGTCGCGGCATGGTGGGCGTCCACGCCGCGTTCACGTGCTCCGACGAAACGCTGCACGCTGCCGCCGCCCTGGCCGCGGACCTTGGGGTCGGCGTGCACATCCACGTCGCGGAGGGGCCCGCAGATGCGGACGCCGGCGAGCGGCTGGCGGCGCTGGCCCGCGACGATTGGCACCTGGTTCACTGCGTGTTCCTGGCCCGCGACCTACCCGGCACCATCGCACACAACCCGCGCAGCAACATGAACAACGCGGTCGGGTATGCGCGGCCGGCGGCTCGGCCCAACCGCATCGTGCTGGGCACTGACGGCATCGGCGCCGACATGCTGGAGGAAGCCCGGCTGGCGTACGTGCGGTTGCGCGAGGACGACGTGCTGGCCTCGCCCGACGTGGTGTGGCAGTGGCTCGACAACGGGTACGAACTGTTCCCGGAGGCACGCAAGGATCGTGTGACGTGGAACTACGACCACGCCGACAGCGCCTGGCACGTGGCGTTCACGCCCGGCGTACGCGCGCTCGACGTCGTGTCGGCCGACGGCGAGGTGCTGCTCCGCAACGGTGCGCCGACGCGGGTCGACGCCGGCGAGGTCCGTGCCAAGGCCGCCGAACAAGCCACCCGCCTCTTCGCCCGCCTCTGATCCGCCCACGTTCTCCCTTCTCCCTACCCCATACCACCCACCCCACCCCACGCCGCCGCAACCCACTCCACGTCCGCTTTACGTAAAGGCTGTCGGGGGCTGACCAGGGCGGCGACCGCCCGGATCTTGACGCAGAAGTGCGGCCGAAGTTCTGTGTCAAACCTGGCGATCACGAATTGCTGGCCACGGCCCGACAGCCTTTACGTAAAGCGGGGGTTGTAGCGGCGTGGGGGAGGGTGTTGTACGAATTGTCAAGCGACTAGCGTTGCCGGCATGAGTACGCCCATGGCTGTCTACCTGCAGGACGCACACCCCATTCGTGAGGGCATGGCCATTGCGCAGTACGCCGAGGCGAAGGGTTTCGAAGCGGTCTGGCAGGCCGAGAGCCGGCTGGTGCGCGAGGCCACGGTGCCGATGGCAGCGTTCGCCAGCGTCACCGATCACATCAAGGTCGGCTCGGGTGTCGTCGACTGCTGGAGCCGCAACCCGGCCCGCCTCGCCGCCACCTTCAGCACGCTCGACGACCTGGCACCTGGCCGTGTCATCCTCGGCCTCGGCGCCTGGTGGGACCCACTCGCCGCCAAGGTCGGTATCGATCGCGCCCGCCCGCTCACGGTCATGCGCGAGATCGTCACCGTCGTGCGTGCCCTGCTGCACAACGAGACCGTCACGTTCGACGGCGTGTACGTGCACCTCGACGGCGTCGAGCTGGACTACGTGTACCAGGAGCGCCGCCCCAAGGACGTGCCCATCTACATCGGCGCAACGGGCATGCAGATGATGGAGCTTGCCGGCGAAATCGCTGACGGCGTGGTGCTGAACTACCTCGTCTCACCGGATTACAATCAACGCGCGATGGAAGCCCTCGCCGTAGGCGCGGCCAAGGCCGGTCGCATTGTCGACGACATCGACCGCCCGCAACTGGTGGTCTGCAGCGTGCACGAAGACCGAGAGACGGCGCTCGACATGGCCCGCATGATGGTCACCCAATACCTCGGCCAGCAGCCCCACATCATGAAGGCGTCGGGCGTACCGCAGAACCTGCTCGACAAGGTCGGCGAGGTGCTCACCTGGCCGGCAACGCACGAGCAGGTGGAAGCCGCCAGCAAGCTGGTGCCCGACGAGATCGTGCAGATGCTCACTGCCAGCGGCACCCCCGCCGAGGCGAAGGCGAAGGTGCAGGAATACATCGACCACGGTGCCACCTGCCCGATTCTGTACCCATTGGGCGACGTGCACGCGATGATCGACGCCTTCGCCGACTGATGACCCACCGCCAGCTGTGACGGGCGACATACCTAGACGCAAGGTGACGAATCGGCCGCGGATATACGCAGTTCGGCGGATGTGGCGGGCATGGTCCACGGCGCATGCTGCAGGTGTCAGATCACACCCTCGAAGGACCCCCGCCATGTTCACCAGCTTCACCCTCACCGCAGAAATCGCCCGGCGGCGTCAGTCGGAGATGTTGGCCCAGTCCGAGCGCAACCACCGTCTGTTCCGTCGTCCGCTCGCTGCCCGTCCGCTGACGCACGGCACCCTGGTCGCCCTGCCTGCCCGGCGCGACCGCACTGCCGGGCGCGACACGCTCGTTGCCTGAATCTGACAGCGCCGAGCCCGACGGGTCACCACCCGTCGGGCTCGCCCGCGTTCGGCAGTAGCGTGCATTCCATGCTGCGAGGGCGAACCGGCTTGTCGCCGGTGATGATCGGCCGCCACACGTCGCTCGACCGCCTGTTGGGCTTGGTCGAAGCTGCGGAGGTGCGCAGTGGCGACGGCCCCGAGATCGCGCTGGTCGCCGGCGAGGCCGGCATCGGCAAGACGCGCCTGCTGCGTGAGTTCATCGATGCGCTCCCCGCCGACGTGACGGTGCTGACTGCGCAGGCCCGACCAGGCTCGATGGGGCGGCCGTTCGACGTCGTCGGTCAGCTCGGTCCCACCGGAGACAACTCGGTCGCGACTGCGCGCTCGATCCTCGAGGCGGCGGTGGCCGCCGGCCGAACCCTGCTCGTGGTCGAGGACCTTCACTGGGCCGACGCCGACAGCGTGCACTTCCTCGAACAGATCTGCATGCAGCCGTGGCCGCAGCTCGTGATCGTCGGCACCTACCGGGGCAACGACCTGTCGCGCAAGGCGCCCGGCGGCGAGCTGGTGCTGCGTCTCGAGCGGCAGCACACCGTCGAGCAGATCCGGCTCGAGCGGCTGGACCGTGCGGAGGTCGCCGGCATGCTGGCGGCCATCGGCAGTGCCCCGCCGTCATCAGGTGCTGTCGAGGCCGTGTACCGGCGCAGCGGTGGCATTCCGTTCGTCGTCGAAGAGCTCGTCCGCTGCTGCGGCCCCGACGCATGCATCGACGACCTGAAGACCGCGCAACTGCCATGGTCACTCGATGAGGCCGTGCGCCAGCAGCTTGGTGGCCTGCCACCCGACGAGCGGCTCGTCGTTGACGCGCTCGCAGTCTTTGGCGACCCGGCGCCGTTCGAGATCCTGGTCGACATCTGTGAGCTGGCCGACGACCGCCTGCTGGTGGCCCTGCGCAGCCTGTCCACCCAGGGCATCGTGTCCGAGCCGGAGGACGACACGTTCTGGTTCGGTCACGCGTTGGTTTCCGACGCGGTGCAGCAGCAGTTGCTGGGTCGCGAGCGGCGCCGGTTGCACGAACGCTCCTTCGCCGCGCTGCGCGCGCAGGCGGAGCCCGACCATGCCGCGCTTGCCCGCCACGCACTCGGTGCCGGCCAGTTCGAGCTGATTCCATCCATCGCTCGCGAGGGTGCCCGTCGTTACCTCGATCGGGGCGCATCGTTCCAAGCGCTTCGGCTGGCCAGCGAAGCGCTCTCCGAGGCGCCCAACGATCCTGAGCTGCTCGCCGTGGCAACCGATGCGGCATGGCGGCTGGAGTACGGCCCGGAAGCGTTGGCGTACGCACAGCAGTGGAACACGCACGCCATCACCGATCTCGAGCGCGTGGAATCGTTGCGGTTCATCGCCCGCATGCACCACGAACTACTGGACGCTGACCAGCGCGACTTCACCGTCGCGCTGATGGAAGCGATGGCCGACTCGTTGCCCCAGGGCCTGGCCCGTGGCCGCTGCGTGGGAGCGGTTGCCCAGCTGCAGATGCTGGCTGGTCGCAGCGCGGCGGCTGTCGAATGGGCCGACCGCGCGCTGGCCGACGCCCGCCGTGGCGGCGACCAGTGGTTGGAGGCACAGGCATCGGTCGAACGCGCCTCGGCGCTAGAGCACCTGGCCCCGCGTGACGACAGCGAGCAGGCCCTGCTGCACGCTCGCGAACTGGCCCGACAGGTGGGCGACAGCGTGCTGGAGTGCAGGGCGCTCAACAACTTCCTGGGCATCGTCACCCCGCACGGCGAGATGGGCGCATGGGCGCGTTCCGAGCTCAGTGATGCTGCCGCCCGGTGTGGCCTGGACAAGTTGGGTGCCGGCATGCTGGCGATGTGGCAGGCCGAGGCAGCAATGGCCGGCGGTGACATGCGCGCCATGCGGCAGGCGGTCGCCGAGGCCGGTCAGTACTGGAGCGCTGACAGCGGCGAGTACTGCCATCAACGGTCGCAGCTCGCAGACCTGCGCATCGAGGAGGGCCTCGTTGCCGACGCGCTCGCCGCCGAGCGCGAGGTGGAGCTGGGTGCCGAGAGCGGCGCCGCCCTGTCGGCCAGCGAGTACCGGGTGCACCTGGTGGCCGCCGCGCTGGAGGGTCGCCGCGCCGATGCCGAGCGAATCTTTTCGGCCATCATCTCCGCACCGCTGGTGCCCGACAAGACGCACTCGCTGTGGTTCATGCTGGAGACCGTGCAAGCCGCGTTGCAGGCCGGCGTGCCCGCAGCACGGGTGCGTGCCGAGTTCGTCGACGGATGGGCGCTGCCGCACGACTCGCACGAGTTCCTGCGCCGCCACGCCGAAGGGATGCTGCTGCTGGCCGAAGGCGACGCCGTTGGCGCCGTGGTCGCGCTGACCGCAGTACTCGACGACCCCGACCCCGCGCTCTACCTGCCCAGCATCGCGTCGCTGCGTACCGTGCATGCCGGTGCGATGCTCGCCGCCGGCGACCGTGTGGGCGCGCTCGCCGTCGCCCGCCGCGCGGTGGGCGACCTGAAGAGCTGGCCGGGCTGGCGACGCGACCGCGCCGAGGCGCTGGTGCGCAGGCTGGAGGGCAGCGGCGCCCGCGCCGACGGCGAGCTGACGGCGCGCGAACGCGAGGTCTCCGCGCTCATCGCGGAAGGGCTCACCAACAGCCAGCTCGCCGAGCGGCTGTTCATCTCGCCCAAGACGGCGGCCGTGCACGTCTCCAACATCCTGATGAAGCTGGGCCTGTCCAGCCGCGCCGAGGTCGCGGCCTGGGCTGTGCGCCACGGGGTCGTGCTGCAACCCGGATGACGACAACCCGGATGACGGCTACAGCCAGTTGCGGCGCTTGAAAGTTCGGTACAGCACCAGGCTCTGCAGCACCATCAGCCCGAGGGCGAACGGGTAGCCGCTCACCCAGGTCAGCTCGGGCATGTGGCGGAAGTTCATGCCGTAGATCCCGGCGATGAGCGTGGCGCCGAACACGATGGAGCCCCAGGCGGTGAGCTGCTTCATCACCAGGTTCATCTGGTTGCTCATCACTGCCAGGTGTGCCTCGACGGCGTTGCCGACGAGCTCGCGCAGTTCGTCCACGAGATCGACGGCTCGCAGCAGCTTGTCGAACGTGTCGCGCAACACGATCAGCGCCTCGCCGTCGACCCATTGCACCTCCTTGCGCAGGAACGCGGACAGCACCTCACGCAACGGCACCACGGCGCGTCGTAGCTGCAGTAGCTCGCGGCGCACGCCGAACAGGTCGGCCTGCACCCGTTGCTCGGTTTGCGGAACTTCGCCGAAGATACTGTCCTCGATGGACTCCAGCCGGTCCTCGAGTACGTCGCTGGTGTCGAAGTAGCCGTCGACCAGTTCCTCGATGACGACCGCCAGCATCATTCCCGAGTTGGTGGCGTCGCCGAGGCGGCTGATGCGGTCCAGCGCCACCTGCGGGTTCCACTCGCGGCCTTCCTCGTCGTGGCGGCGAACGGTGATGAACCAGCCGTTGCCGACGTACATGTCGATCTCGGCGAGTGAGCCGCTGAACGCGACCACGTATGCGTGGTCGGAGAACCGCTGCATGGTGGGGCGCGCGGAGCGGCGCCGGGCCTCGTCGAAGGTGCGATCGCCCAGCCCGTAACGGCCGTCGAGCGAGTCGAGTTCCTCGGCGGTTGCGTCGACCACGTCGGTCCAGGTCGTGGAGCCGAATGTGTGGTCGGTCATCATCGCCGCCCATCGTAGGTGCTCGCTCGCCGTCGGGCTTCGTTGCGGCGGCCGCGGCCACTACGCTGCTCGCTCATGGGTCAGCAGATTGGTTTCGTCGAGAAGTCGAGTTCGAACCCCGGCGTGGTTCGGTTCGAGGCCAACCGCAACCTCACCGGTATGGGCCACGAGGTGTTCCGGAAACAGGAAGAGGCCATTGGCCCGCGCCCGGCGGCCGCGCTGGCTCGCAACCTGCTGTCCACCGGCAAGGTTGCCGGTGTCCACGTGTATATGAACATGATCACCGTCGATCTGGCCAAGGGTGCCGACAGCTCCGGCCTTGGCGATGTCGTGCGCGACCTGTACCAGTACTGGAAGCCGGGCATGGAGATGCCGACGTTCGAAGACGTCGCCCCCGATGCCGATGCTGCACCTGCGGCCGCAGCCGCCGAAGGTGTCAGCGGGCCCGAGGCCGCGTATCTCTCACTGGTGCCCGCCATCCTGGTCGAGCGCAGCCGCTCCGCGCTCGCCAAGTGGAAAGCCAGCCACTGAAGCAGTATCGGTTCGCTGCGTTACGCAGTGAGCGATGTACGGCCGTACGGTGCTGGCGGTGACCGCCGCGCTCACCTTGCATGAAGCAGCCGAGTTGCTCGGTGTGCATTACATGACCGCCTACCGCTACGTGCGGTTGGGGTTGTTGCCGGCGACGAAGGTTGGCGGTTCGTGGCAGGTGGCGCGCTCCGATGTCGAGGCGTACGGCGCCGATGCGGTACCGCCGGAGCCCGGCGTGCGCCGCAGGGCACCGTGGGCCACCCGGTTGGAGGCACGCCTGGTCGCCGGCGATGCACCCGGCGCGTGGGGTGTGGTCGAGGCGGCACTGGCTGCCGGCGCCGAGATCGACCAGATCTACCTCGAACTGATCACGCCGGCGATGCAGTCCATCGGCGCCCGCTGGGCGGCTGGCGAACTCGACGTCTCGGTCGAGCACCGGGCCACCGGCATTGCGTTCCGGCTGATCGGCCGGCTCGGGCCACGGTTCGCCCGTCGTGGGCGCACGAAGGGCGTCGTGCTGGTCGGGGCGCCGGCCGGTGAACGGCACTCGCTGCCCATCGCGTTGCTCACCGACCTGTTGCGTGGCGAGGGCTGGGATGCCTCGGATCTGGGCGTCGACCTGCCGTCGGAGTCGTTCGTGCATGCCGCCCAGCACACCTCGGACCTGGTGTCGGTCGGCGTGTCGGTCACCGCCGCGGATTGCCTGGATGCCGCCGCTGAACTGTTGCATGCCCTTCGCGCTGCGCTGCCGGTGGGCGTGTTCCTGGCCGTGGGTGGCCTGGCAGTGCAGGATCTGGCGCACGCCCAGGCGTTGGGTGCCGATGGGTGGGCGCGCTCAGCGAGCGATTTCGCCGAGCAGCTGCGGCGCCATGGTGACGCCGAGCCAACTGTCGACGCGCTGCCCTGACATGCGGGGCTGGCAGTAGCAGGGCAACCCAACGCCACCTGGCAAATCGTACGTGTGTTCGATAACATCACGGGATGGGTTCCCACGCCACCAACCTCGCCGAGCTCGCCGGGAGCGGACTGTTGTCCGGCGTCGCAGCCCAGCAGCGCACCGTGCCGGTGCTGCCCGCGTTCGAGGGGTTGTTGCCAGGTGCAGTGCTGCAGCGGGGCAGCGTCATCGGGTGCGAGGGGTCGGCAGCGGTCTCGCTGGCGCTGGCGCTGGCGGCCGGGCCGTCGCTCGCCGGCGCGTGGATTGGGGTTGCCGGCATCCCCGAACTGGGGGTGGCCGCGGCCGTCGAACTGGGGGTGGCCCCCGAGCGATTGGTGATGGTGGCGGAACCACCGCAGCGGTTCGACGACGCGCAGTGGGCCGATGTGCTGGCGGCGATGATCGACGGGTTCGACGTGCTGCTGCTGGGTGCCGGCGCGAACGTCGTGCGGCCCGCCACCGCCCGCCGCCTGATGGCGCGGCTGCAATCCCGCGGTGCACTGCTGCTGTCGATCGCGTCATCACGAACGGGCGCCGCGCCCACCCCGTTCGGCGCCGACCTGCGGTTCGAGGCCACCGGCGCAGCCTGGCAGGGGTTGGGTGCCGGGCACGGTGTTGCCCGCGGTCGCCGGGCCGACGTGCAGCTCAGTGGCCGGCGGGTGCCGCGCCCGCGCCGGGCCGAGCTGTGGCTGCCCACCGCCGACGGTGCGGTCGAGGCCCTGTCGCCCCTCGTCGAGGCCCTACCCGCGCCGGCCACCGAGCTGCACGTGGCCGCGCTGCGGCGTACGGGGTAAGGCCGTGGCGGCCGCATCTCATCCGCAGGTGCCGCGCCTGGGGGTGCTGTGGTGCCCGCACTGGCCGGTGGTGGTCGCCGGTGGGCGCGCCGGCGAGCCCGTGGTCGTGCTGCACGCCAACCGGGTGGTCGCCCACTCGGTGACCGCTGGCGCCGAAGGTATCGCGCAGGGTCAGCGGCGGCGCGATGCCCAGGCCCGCTGCCCGTCGGTGCGTATCGAGCAGCACGATCCGGCCCGCGACGCCCGCGCCTTCGAGCAGGTGGTGCAGGCGGTGGCAGCGATGGTGCCGCGGGTGGAGATCACCGAGCCGGGCACGCTCACGTTCCTGTCCCGCGGGCCTTCGCGCTACTTCGGTGGCGACGCCGCGATGGCGGCCACCGTTGCCCGCCTGGCCACCGAGGCCGCGATTGGTGTCGGTAGCGGCAATGGCACAAACGTTGCCGGGTTGTCATTGGCGGCGGTCGGCTCCTTCGGCATCGGGGTGGCCGACGGTCGTTTCGCTGCCGGCATCGCGGCCCGTCGCGCCGCCCGCCGTGGCGAGCCGGTGGTCATCGAGGCTGGGCAGCAGACGACAGCGGCGTTCCTCGCGCCGCTGCCGGTGCGCCTGCTGTCGGTGGTGGCCGGGGTGGCTCCGGATCTGGTGCACCTGCTCAACCGGCTGGGCCTGCACCACCTGGGCTCGCTCGCCGCGCTGCCCGCGGCCGATGTGCTGGCCCGCTTCGGCCCGGCGGGGGTGTTCGCCCATCGCATCGCCGGTGGTGGCGACGACCGCCTGCCCGGCACGCACGAGCCGCCCGCCGGGCTGCAGGTGCAGCGCGTGTTCGACCAGCCGGTGTTCCACAGCGATGCGCTGGTGTTCGTGGCCCGCCAACTGGCGGAGGAACTGGTCGGTGTGCTTGCCGCCGACGGCCGGGTGTGCACCCGGCTGGTCGTCACCGCCGAGACCGAGCACGGCGAGCAGAGCGAGCGCCTGTGGTACCGCAGCACCGGGTTGAGCGCGGCGGCGATGGTCGAGCGTGTGCGCTGGCAGCTCGACGCATGGTCGCAGCACGATGTGCTCACCGCCGGCGTGGTGCTGCTGCGCCTGGACCCAGTGGAGGTGTGCAGCGACGACGGCGTGCAGTTGGGCCTGTGGGGCGGTCGTACCCAGGCCGACGAGTGGGCGGTGCGGGCAGTGGCGCGGCTGGTGGCGGTGGCGGGGGAGCAGCAGGTGCTGGTGCCCGCCGCGCAGGGCGGCCGTCAGCCCCACGATGCCTACACCTGGGCGCCGGCGGTGACCGCAGACCTGCTCGAGCCAGCCGAACGGTTGACGATGGCCGATGCCCCCTGGCCGGGGCGCCTGCCCGCCCCGTCGCCCGCGGTGGTGCACCACCCGCCGCAGTCGGTCGCGGTGCTCGACCTCGCCGGTGCGCCCGTGAAGGTCACCGGTAGGGGAGCGGTCAGTGCAGCGCCGCACGCGGTGCAGCTGGGTGGGCTGTCTGCCCACGGTGCGCTGGAGACCGTGCAGTCGTGGGCCGGTCCGTGGCCGGTGGAGGAACGCTGGTGGGACGCCGCCCGCCATCGTCGCCTCGCCCGCTTCCAAGTGCTCACCAGCTCAGGTCAACTACTGCTGCTCACCGTCGAGCGCGGTCAGTGGTGGCTGGCTGCCGAGTACCGCTGACGCTGTCGGCGGTCGGCGGTCGGGCACCGTCGCTGCTGCGGTCAGACCCAGACCAGGTGGCGATCCGTCTCGTTCTCGTCGTCGTCGGGGTGCACCGCGGGCACGGGGGCGCCGCTCGCGTCCGACAGCTCGGTGGGCACCTCGATGGTGAGCTCGGCGGTGTCGTCGGGGCCCGAGGCGAGCAACGGGTCGCCGGTCGAGCGCAGCAGGTCGTTGCTGAGGCGGAAGCCGACACCGCGCACGGTGTGGATGAAGCGCAGCTCGGGTGCCCGCAGCTGCAGCTTGCGTCGCAGGTTGCTGAGGTGGACGTCGACGACGTGCGTGTCGCCCACCCAGTTGGGGCCCCAGACCTCTTCCAAGAGCTCCGATCGCGAGCACACCTCGGCGGGCCGGCGACACAGCTGCTCGAACAGTGCGAACTCGATCCGGGTGACCGGCACGTCCAGTTCGTGCACACGGATCTCCTTGCGGCCCACGTCCACCGTGAGCGCACCGAGAGTGATGACGGATGCCTGCAACGGATCCCAGCGGGCGTGCAGCCGTCGCGGGCGGCGCAGCAGGGCCTGGCAGCGAGCAGCCAGTTCGTCGGGGTTGAGCGTGGCAGCGACGACATCGTCGGCGCCGGCACGCAGGGCACGGATACGAGCAGCGTCGGCATCGGGGGGTGCAATGCCGACGATATACGCATCCGTGAGGGCCCGCATGGTGTCGAACAGGTTTCCGCCCTCGGGGGAGGGCAGCTCGAGGTCCACCATCACGACGTCGGGGGAGAAGGAGCGGGCGAGCGTCAGCGCCGCTTCTTCTTCGGTCGTGGCGCTCACCGAGTAGCCGCGTGCCCGCAGCGCCGACGATGCCGCACGCCGCAACAGCGGGTCAGCCACAGCCAGCAGCACTCGGGGTGCGAGTTGTGCGTCGGGTTCCATGATGTTGAGCTCTTCCCGGTGGTCGTGGTCGTGGTCGTGGTCGTGGCGGGTCGTGATGCCCCACCCGTTCACCGTTCGATAGGACTATCGGCGTGCCGGGGCGCTTCCTGAAGTGAGGATTTTGACGAACTCCGGCGTCGGGGAACACAGATTGAGCGCGTACCGTGGTCGGGTGCCTGATCTCAGCCAGAAGATTCGTTCCGCCGTGCTCGCTCGTCGTCCGGTGGATGCTCGCGAGCGCGACTCGATCGCGTCGTTCATCCGGCTGTTCGATGCGCTCGATCGGCCGTTCTCCGAGCAGGCCAACAAGGTGCATGTCACTGCGTCAGCCATTCTCGTCACCGACGACCGCCGCCGGGTGCTGCTGCACCAGCACAAACGGATGAACATGTGGTTGCAGCCCGGCGGTCACATCGAGGAGAACGAACTGCCGTGGGACGGCGCTCAGCGTGAGGCGTGCGAGGAAACCGGCCTGCCGGCCGTGCTCGTCGACCCAGCCGGCGATGACGGCCCGTTGCTGATCCATGTCGACGTACATGCCGGCCCGCGTGGCCACACCCACCTCGACCTGCGCTACCTGGTGGAGGCACCGAACCAGCGGCCCAACCCGCCGGCCGACGAGAGCCAGGAGGTGCACTGGTTCCACTGGCACCAGGCCATCGCCGCCGCCGATGCTGGCCTGGAGGGCATCCTGCGTGCGCTGCAGCCCGGCGAGGCCCGCATTCGCATTGCTCGCCACACCGACGCGGTGCAGAGCGCCGATGTGTTCCTGCGGTCGCGTGCGTTCGCGCTGCCGACGGTGCCGTCGGTGCATGCCGAGCGCGAAGTGCGGCGCTGGATGGCCGACGAGATCGTCGGGCGCACCGACATGTGGGTGGCCGAGGTGGACGGCACGCTCGTCGCGCTGATGGTGCTCGACCCGTCGCCGAAGGGGCCGGCCTGGCTCGAGCACCTCTATCTCGATCCCAGCTGGGTCGGCCGCGGCCTCGGCGACAAGCTGCTGCAGTTGGCCAAGGAGCGTTCCTCCAACGGTCTGCAGCTGTGGACCTTCCAGGCCAACGTGGCCGCCCGCCGATTTTACGAGCGGCACGGGTTCGTGGCCGAGGAGCTCACTGACGGGGCCGGCAACGAAGAGCGTGCCCCCGACGTGCGCTACCGCTGGGTGCCCTGAGCCGTCGGGTTCGGGGTCGTGTTTCGTCACCGTCGAGGCGGCGCCGATCTGTGACCGATCACACACGCCTTGCCATTGCCGTCGGTAAAGTCACGATATATCGTGATCGCACACAACAGGTCGAGTCAAAGGAGACACACATGCGACCCAGATTCACTCACGAACACCACGAACACCCTCACGAGCACGGCCGCGGTCGCGACCGTGGCGAGTTCGGCTTCTCCGGCCGTGGCGGCCCGCCGCACCGGGGGCCACGGCGTACCCGTCGCGGCGACATCCGCCTCGCGCTGCTCAGCGGGCTCACCGAGGGCCCGGCCCACGGCTACGAGCTGATCCAACGGCTGTCCGCCCGCAGCGGTGGGCGCTGGAAGCCCAGCCCAGGCTCGGTGTACCCGACGCTGCAAATGCTGGAGGAAGCCGGCCTGGTGTCGGCCAGCCAGCTTGACGACAAGCGGGTCTATGCCATCACCGAAGCCGGCCAGGCCGAGTTGCAGACGAAGTTGGCCGAGGCCGGCGGCCCCCCGCCGTGGCTCGATGCCGAGGCCGCCAACGGCCACGACGAGCTGCGCAAGGCAGTCGGCCAGCTGGTCATGGCTGCCAAGCAGGTCGGCATGACGGACGACCCGACGCACATCAACAGCGCAGCTGGCGTGATCAACGAAGCCCGGCGCAAGCTGTACCAGTTGCTCGCCGACGCCTGATCCGTTCCCAAGAATGCCCCGAACCTGTCGCGTGTCGACTGCCAGTCATGGTGGTCAGCCACGCGACAGGTTCGCGTCTACAGGCGGTACTTGTCGGCCGGGACGCTGAGGTGGAAGCGCACGCCCTGGTCGTCGGTGCACTCCGCGGCTGAGCCGCTGTCGTAGTGCACCGGCTCAGCGGCGGTGCCTCCCGCCGTTCTTACGCGCTCGACCGCAGCATCGATATCGTCGACCACGAAGTACAGATCGGCGCTCGCGGTGGCCCCGAACGCACTGCCGGGGGGTGCCGAGATGTTGCCGATATGGCCGTTGTTCGCATCGGTGAACTGCCAGCCGAGCACGGCCCCGTAGAACGCTTGCGCCTTGGCGAGGTCGGCGGTGGGCAGCGTGAAGTAGTACAGATCGCCTGGCTCGTAGCGCTTCAGTTGTTGGGTGTCGACCTGGCTGACGTGGTCGTTCTGGACATCGAAGCCTGTCTTCCTCGCGTTCGCGGCGTACTGCGCGTCGTCGAAGCCGGCGAGGGGTGAACTGATTCTCCACTGGTGGCCGAACGGGTCGACGAGGGCGCCTTGGCGGTGGCCATGGAACTGGTCCGCAATGGGCCGCAACTCGGTGGCGCCCAGCGCGAGGGCCCTGGCGAAAACTGTCTCGACACTCGTCACCTGCAACGTGAAGGTGGTCGCGGAACCGCCACGGCTGAGTGGACCGAGCACCCCGATCTCGGGGTACTCGTCGGCCAACATCAGCCGACTGTTACCGATGACGATCTCGGCGTGGCCGACCCGGCCGTCGTCGCCCACCAGGCGATGGTGTTCGACGGCGCCGAACGCAGCGACGTAGAACTCGATCGCTGCCGCTGCGCCGTTGACGCACAGATAGGGGGAGACCGTGTTGAACGTGTCGGTGTTGGTCGCGGTGTTGGTCGTCATCGTCTGCTCCGTGTATCGGGTGAGTTCGTCGCGCAGGCGGCGGGCGAACGTGGGGGAGGGGTCGAGCGGTGCCGTATCGGCGCGGAGGGCGTCGAAGGCATCGGGTGTCGTGCTCATCGCAGGCATCCGTTCGTGCCGGCCGCGGCGTGCCGGTAGGCCGCTTTGGCGCGCATCAGCAGCGATTCGGTGGCGTGCAAGGTGCGCTCGAGCAGCGCCGCAACCTGTTCGACGGGCAAGCCGTCGAGGTAGCGCAGCGTGAGCGCTGCGCGGTGGTGGGGCAGCAGTCGGTCCATCGTCTCGCGCACGCGCATCGCGACAAGCGGCTCGTTGCCGTCGGTCTGGGGTTCGTGGTCCTCCCACAGCGCGGCGAGCAGCGCCTTGTTGCGCCCTGCGCGGCGCCAGTGGTCGACCAGCTTGTGACGTGCGGTGCCGATCAGCCACGGCACGTCGACGTCGTGGCCGTTGCGGCTGGCGGCGACCGCAGCCAGGAACGTCTCGGCGGTGAGGTCCTCTGCAGTGACCGTGCTGTCGCACCGGCGCACGAGGTAGCCGTAGACGTGCGGCAATGCATCGTCGTACAGCTGCAGGAGGGCACTCACGGAAGGTTCATCGTTCGGCGGCATAGGAATCCGTCGCGATCGTGGCAGAAATCCGTTCACGAACGCACGTGTCGCGGCCCCACCTCCAGGCGTGGCGTTGGAGTCGCGACACAAAGGGTCGAGAGAGGAACGGGCTCTTGCGAACGAACATGTGTTCGTCTAGGGTCGCGAACTCCTATGGGCTTCAAAAACCCCGACATGCCGTGGACCGACGTCGAAGCGCTGCTCTCCGGGCGCGGGAAGGATGGTCGCGCGCCCGGGAGCCGGTCATGGAACGCAGGTGGCGACGGGCCGGCCATGGGGCGCAAGCGGCAGCCGTTCCAACCCGCCGCCGAACCCGACATCACCCGCCCGCTGATGCGGCCCGACAGCGGCTCGGTGCCCTATGCGGAGCTGCACTGCCACAGCAACTTCTCGTTCCTCGACGGTGCATCGCACCCCGAGGCGTTGGCGGAAGAAGCGGTCAGGCTGGGCCTGGAGGCGTTGGCGCTCACCGATCACAATGGGTTCTACGGGGTGGTGCGCTTCGCTGAGGCGGCGCGGGCCGTCGGGCTACCCACCGTGTTCGGCGCCGAGATCACCCTGTCAGCGCACACCCGTCAGGCCCGCACGGAGGCCAACACGCAGCGCCAGGTGAACACCGGCCAGGTGCCCGATGCCCATGCCCCCGACCCGCACGGCGAGCACCTGCTGGTACTGGCCGAGGGTCCAGCAGGATATGCGCGCCTGGCGCGGGCGCTCAGCCTGGGCCACCTCGCTGGTGAGAAGGGGGCGCCGCAGTTCGCGTTCGCCGACATCGCAGATGCGATGGCCGGGCACGGCTGGGTGCTCACCGGTTGCCGCAAGGGGTCGGTGCCGGCCGCGCTGGTGGACCGCGGGCCGCGTGCCGCAGCGCGCGAGCTACAGCGGCTGATCACAGCGTTTGGTCGCGACCGGGTGCTGGTCGAGCTGTGGGACCACGGCAACCCGCTCGACTCGGTGCGCAACGATGCGCTCGCCGAACTGGCCGCTCGCCACGAAGTGGGCGTGGTCGCCACCAACAACGTCCACTACGCCACGCCCGCGCAGCGCAAGCTGGCCACGGCGGTGGCCGCGGTACGGGCGCGACGCAGCCTCGACGAACTCGACCCATGGCTGCCGGCGGCCTCGGGCGCGCACCTGCGCAGCGGCGCCGAGCAGGCGCGCCGGTTCCTGCGGTACCCGGGTGTGGTCGAGCTGGCCGCGCAGGTTGGCTGCGCCGCGGCGTTCGACCTGTCGCTGGTGGCGCCCAGCCTGCCGCCGTACCCGTGCCCCGACGACCCTGCCACGGGCGTGCCACTCAGCGAGATGGCCTACCTGCGCCAGCTGGCCGAGGCCGGTGGTCGCCGTCGCTATGGCGAGCGGCCGGCAGCACACGAAGACCTGTCGTTGCGCGCGCGCGCCTGGCGCACCATCGACCACGAACTGCGGGTCATCGAAGGCCTCGGGTTCGCCGGCTACTTCCTGGTGGTGTGGGACATCGTCGAGTTCTGTAACCGGGCCGACATCTTCTGTCAGGGTCGCGGCAGCGCGGCCAACAGTGCGGTCTGCTTCGCGCTTGGGGTCACCAAGGCCGACGCGGTGTCGCTGGGCCTGCTGTTCGAGCGCTTCCTGTCGCCCGAGCGCGACGGCCCACCCGACATCGACCTCGACATCGAAGCCGGGCGCCGCGAGGAAGTCATCCAGTACGTGTACGGGCGCTACGGGCGGCACCACACCGCGCAGGTGGCCAACGTCATCACCTACCGCGCCCGTTCGTCGGTACGCGACATGGCCAAGGCGCTGGGCTTCGCTCCCGGCCAGCAAGACGCGTGGAGCAAGCAGATGGACGCGTGGGGCGGCGTTGCCACCACCGCGCAGCAACCGGATCACGACATTCCCGCCAGCGTGCTGGAGCTGGCTGCCGAGATCGAGGACGCACCGCGGCACCTGGGCATCCATTCCGGCGGCATGGTCATCTGCGACCGCCCGGTGATCGAGGTGTGCCCGGTGGAATGGGGCCGGATGGACAAGCGCAGCGTGTTGCAGTGGGACAAGGACGATTGTGCTGCTGCCGGTCTGGTGAAGTTCGACCTGCTCGGCCTGGGCATGCTCAGCGCGTTGCACTTCGCGGTCGATCTCATCCGTGAGCACCGTGGCTACGAGGTGGATCTGGCCACCATCCCGCAGGAGGACGACGTGTACGCGATGCTCTGCCGCGCCGACACGGTGGGCGTGTTCCAGATCGAGAGCCGGGCGCAGATGGCCACGCTGCCGCGGCTCAAGCCGCGCCGGTTCTACGACCTGGTGGTCGAGGTCGCGCTCATCCGCCCAGGTCCCATCCAGGGTGGGTCGGTGCACCCGTACATCCGGCGCCGCAACGGGCAGGAGCCGGTCACCTACCTGCACCCGCTGCTGGAGAACAGCCTGGGCAAGACGCTCGGCATCCCGCTGTTCCAGGAGCAGCTGATGCAGATGGCCATCGACGTGGCCGGGTTCACACCCAGCGAGGCCGACCAGTTGCGTCAGGCGATGGGCAGCAAGCGCAGCCGGGCGCGGATGGAGCAGTTGAAGGTGCGCCTGTTCGAGGGCATGGCGTCGCGTGGCATCATCGGCGAGATCGCGGAGGAGATCTTCATGAAGATGGCCGCGTTCGCCAACTACGGCTTCCCCGAGTCGCACAGCGTGTCGTTCTCGTACCTCGTGTACTCGTCGTCGTGGATCAAGTTCCACGAGCCAGCGGCGTTCTGCGCGGCGTTGCTCAACGCGCAGCCGATGGGGTTCTGGAGCCCGCACTCGCTGTGCCAGGACGCCCGCCGCCACGGGGTGGTGGTGCGCGGTCCGGACCTGAACGCGTCGTTGGCTGCGGCCACGCTCGAGCCGTGCGCGGAATCCGTCGGCGGTGTCGCCGTCCGCCTCGGCCTGTCGTCCGTGCGCGGCCTGGGCCTCCCCCTCGCCCAACGCATCGAGTCTTTACGTAAAGACTGTCGGGGCGCTGCCAGCAGCGGTGAGTCCGAAACTTTGACACAAACCCCGGTGGGGGTGGGTGGGGCGTACGCCTCGCTGGAGGATCTGGTGCGGGCGGTGCCGGAGCTGAACCTGGCGCAACTGGAGGCGATGGCCACCGCCGGCGTGTTCGAGCAGAGCCTCGGCATGGAACGACGCGAGGCGCTGTGGGCGGTGGGTGCGGCGGTGCAGTCACGACCGGGTCGGCTTGAGGGCATCGTGGTTGGGCAGCAGGCGCCCCGCCTGCCGGGCATGGACCCGGTGGAGACCACGGTCGCCGACCTGTGGGCCACCGGCGTGTCGCCCACCGGGCACCCCACCCAGTTCCTGCGTGATGCGCTCAGCAAGCAGGGCGTGGTCACCTCGGCGGGGTTGTGGGACTGCGAGCCGCGCAGCAAGGTGCTGGTGGCCGGTGTGGTCACACACCGCCAACGCCCGATGACCGCGCAGGGCGTGACCTTCATGAACCTGGAGGACGAGACCGGACTGATCAACATCGTCGTCTCCAAGGGCTGCTGGGCCCGCTATCGCAAGGTGGCCAGAGGTGCGCCGGCATTGCTGATCCGCGGCCGTCTCGAGCGCAGCGAAGGCGTGATCAACATCAGCGCCGAAGAGCTCACCGCGCTGCCCGTCGCCGCCCATAACCCCAGCCGCGACTTCCGTTGAGCTGCCGAGAGGACGGCTCGATGAGCGGGGGAGGGTGCGGACAGACTGCTCGCGACGTCACCGCTGCGGTGACGGTCGACCGACGAGCACGCGATGCCCCGCTTGCGCCAGGTCGCCCGCGATCAGATGCATCGTGGGGCACGAGCGATCTGTTCAGCGCGGTGCAGCGCGCCGTGCTCGCCTACACCGACTGTCTCGTGCTCGATGGCGGACGCACACCCGACGGCGTGTTCGCCGCGCTGCAACCGCATCTCTCCGACGAGGAGATCCTCGAGTTCAACTACATCACTGCGCTGACATGCACGCGGTAATGTGCCACGCGCTGAGGTTGGAGTTCGATGACCGCGACGAGCCGATCGTGGAGATCGCTGCACCCGACGTTCGACGTGGGCGCGACGATCGCTGCACGCGACGACCAGTAGCGTCCGGCGCATGGCTGCACCCGTCGTCCTTCCGCTCGCACAACGATGGTTCGAGCGGGCGAGAATTGATGACACGATCACGCTGCTGTGGGAACCCCATGTCGTCGAGCTGATGCGCTGCAACATCTGGCACGTGCGCGGCCGCGATCGCGACCTGGTGATCGACACCGGCATGGGTGTGTGCAGCCTGGTCGAAGAGTTGGGCGACATGCTTGACAAGCCGGTCACCGCCGTCGCCACCCACGGCCATGACGACCACATCGGCTCGCACCACGAGTTCGACGACGTGGTCGCCCACCCGTTGGAGGCGCCGCTGCTGGAGGCGGCAGCGTTGCAGACGCTCGACATGGTGCAGGGCTGGGGCGAGGACGTGGTCGGCATGCTGGTCGCCTCCGGGTACGAGATGGGGTCGCCGTACTTCGTCGATGCGCTGCCGTCGGGCTACCTGTTCGAACAGTACGGCCAGCGGCCGGCGCGAGTCACTCGCCAGGTGGCCGAGGGCGATGTCGTCGACACCGGTGATCGGGCGTTCGAGGTGCTGCACCTGCCCGGCCATTCACCCGGCTCGATCGGGCTGTGGGAGGCTGCCACCGGCACGCTGTTCTCCGGTGATGCGCTCTACGACGGGCCGCTGCTCGACGAGCTGGCGGAGAGCAACATCACCGACTACTGCGCCACCATGGAGCGGCTGCTGACACTGCCCGTGCAGGTGGTGCACGCCGGGCACGACCCCAGCTTCGGTCGGGCCCGCCTGCAGCAACTGTGCCGCGGCTACCTCGCTCGCCGGCAGTAGCCAGCCACATCCACGACCGCCCTCGTGGTTCTGGGTGTGTGCCGTTGCGGTTTGTGTGACTGCGTGCACCCAGATTCCTGGAGCCAGGCCGAGCGCGGCGCGGCTCGCCGGCAGTAGCGCGCCGTGCCCGCATCAGGCTCGGCTGCGGTTGGTGAGGTACGCACCGAGGATCGCGATCGCGCAGCCGACGACAGCCAGTGCGGCTACCGCCTCGTGGCGCACCAGGGCACCCAGCAGCAGCGCCACGACCGGCACGATGTAGACGCTGACCGAGGCGCGGGTGCTGCCCAGCCGGCCGGCGTTACTGGCCATTACCACGAACGCCAGCGCCGTGCCGAACACACCGAGCGCGACCACCGCCATGAACGGCCCCCATGCGAAGTGCACGTCGCCCAGCGACGGCAGTGCGAACGGGGTGACCAGCACGAAGGCGACCATCTGCGCCCGCCACAGCACGGGCAGGCCGCCGTACTGCTGCTGCAGTGGTACCGCCAGGTTCAGCGAGACGCCGTAGAACACGAGCGCGATGAAGATCAGGCCGATGCCGGTCCACGAGTTCCCGCCACCGCTGCCCGAGGCCGCGGCGATCAGCACCACCCCGGCGAAGCCGACGGCGACACCGACGATCTGCTGACGCGGTGGCAGTCGGCGGGCCATGAAGGCAGCGATGACGGCGATGAACAGCGGTGTCGCACCATTGAGCATTCCCGTGACGGACGACGACACCCGCTCCTCCGCGAAGGGGAAGATGGACAGTGGGATAGCCATCCAGATCACACCGAGCAGCAGGATGCGGGGCAGGTCGACGCGATCGATCTTCACTCGCCGTGCTGCAGGAAAGATGCCGAGGGTGAGCGCACCGAAGCCGACTCGCATCGGCGTGATCATCGCCGCGGGGAACGCCTCGAGGCCCTCGGCGATGAAGTAGAACGACGTGCCCCAGACCAAGCCGGGCATTGCCAGCGTGGCCCAGTCCATCGGCGACATCGTCGGTTGCGCATCGGTGGCGGGGGGAGCGGTAGCGGTCACTGCACCGAGGCTACGGGTGCAACACGTGGACAGCCAGCGGGTTTCCGACGTGCAGTTGGTGGTGTCGCCTGCGGTCGGCCGAACACCATCACATCGCTACCATTCGGGGCATGCGGCCTTTCCGTTTCGGCTACCAGACCCGTGGTGGCACTGCTGATGAATTGCGCGACCAAGCTCGTCGTGCCGAGGCAGCAGGCTTCGACCTGATCCACACCTCGGACCACCTCTCCCCGGGTTGGTCGCCCACGCTGCCGCTGCTGGCAATGGCCGAAGCCACCACCCGGCTGCGCCTCTGCCCGCTGGTACTCAACAACGACTTCCACCATCCGGCGCTACTGGCCGCGGAGTACGCGAACCTCGACCACCTCACTGGTGGCCGTGTCGAACTGGGGCTTGGCGCCGGCCACTCGTTCACCGAGTACGAGGCGATGGGCAAGCAGTTCGACCCGGCCAGGACACGCAAGGCGCGCATGGGCGAGGCCATCGAGATCCTGCGCCGCTTGTTCGACGGCGAGACCGTCACCTACGCCGGCGAGCACTACCAACTGGACGAGGTGCGCACGATGCGGTCGCTGCAGGAGCGATTGCCGATCATGGCCGGGGTCAACGGCCCCGCTGCGCTGGCTCACGCGGCGCGGCACGCCGACACGATCGGGCTGATGATGCTGGGCCGCACGCTGGCCGACGGGCACACCCACGAGGTGCGCTGGGAGGCTGAACGACTCGATGGCACCGTCGGGTACATCCGCGACCACTCGGTCGACCGAGACGTGGAACTGAACGCGCTCGTGCAGGTCGTGCAGATCACCGACGACCGTGAAGGGGCGCTGCGCGAACTACTGACGGAACTGCCTTCGCTGTCGTTCGACGACGCGGCGACCACGCCCTTCCTCGCTTACGGCACACCTGCCGAGATCGCGGCGCACCTTGTGCAGTGCCGCCAGCGCTGGGGTATCAACTACTTCTCGGTGCGTTCCATCGAAGAGTTCCAGCCGGTGATCGAGCGCCTGCGGGCGCACGATCGCTGAAACCGAACGGCGCTGGCTGCAGGCGTGCCGGTTCAGATGCGGCGCAATGCGAGGCGCAGCTTGGCGTCGGGTTCCGGCCGGGCACCGAGGTGCTCGATGACCCACGCCGAGATCGTTGTGGCGAAGCGTGCTGCCGCCACTGCGTCGCGGTGCTCGAGGTAGTGCGCGAGGAAGCCGCCTGCGAACGAGTCGCCCGCACCAGTGGCATCGACCAGATTGTTGCTGCCGGCGGGGATGTGCGTGCCGTGACCCGCCTCCCACACCAGCGCACCGTCAGCGTCGAGCTTGAGCATGATCAGCGCCTTCGGGTACAGCTCGGACAGCGCTGCAGCGATCTCGGGAGGGTCGGTGAGGCCGCCGGTGAGCATGCTGCCTTCCTCCTTGTTGGGCAGCAGGATGTCGATGCCGAGGTCCTGGGTGACCGCGAGGAAGTGGTTGACGCCCATCTCGCCGATCATCTGGAACGAGCCGGGGTCGAACGACAGCGTGGCACCGCTGGCCTGCGCGAGCAGCGCTGCGGAGCGCACCGCGCTGCGTGGCGGGTCGATGAAGAACGACCAAGCCGTGAGGTGAAGGTGGCGTGAATTGCGCAGGATGTCGCGTGGCAGTTCCTGGGGCAGCAGGTAGAAGTCGGCACCGTGGCCCGAGACCATCGAGCGTTCGCCGGTGTGATCGACGAACACCGCGACCGAACCGGTGAGGTGTGCCTCGGTCTCTACGAAGTGTGCTTCGACGTGTTCGCGCTCGAGGTCTTCTTGGGCGAGCTGGCCGAAACGGTCGCGACCGATCTTGCCGATGAACCGGGTGGCCATGCCGGCGCGACTGGCCCACACGGCCACATTGGCAGCGCTGCCGCCGGGGGTGAGCATCACTTCGCCGAACGTGTCGCCGCCGCGCAACAGTTCACTGTTGGTGCGGATGAGGACGTCCCAGGCGAAGTCGCCGATGACGCACATGGGGGCGGGTTCGGCGCCGGTCACGGCGGGCACGGTAACACCTGCCCGATCGGCCGCAGCAATGCTTCCCCGCGGGGCGAAAGCTGGTACCCGACGTTGAGGCTCTCGGTGAGCCCCATCTCCTGCAGCTTACGGACGTTGATCTTGAAGTCCGGGCGCTCCTGGCCGGTGTGCCGGGCGAGCGTGGCGACAGCAACCTCGCCCACGCTGTTCGACCGAATCGGCGGCGCCGCTGCAATCGCGGAGATCGTCACCGAACTCTATGAGCGCACCCGTACCGACCCCGAACTCGGGCCGTACTTTCACACCACCGACATCGAAGTGCAGCGCCGCAAGTTGACGGAAATAATTGACGATGCGCTGGGCGGTCCCGAGGCGACGTGGCTGCTCGGGTTGGAGGATGCGCACCGCAATCGCGGTGTGTCGCACCGGCACTTCAGCCTGCTCGCGGCTCACCTCATCGACATCCTGACGGAGCGTGAGGTCGACCCCGGCGAAGCCGACGTGGTGATGAACTGGGTCGCGCAAGGACGTGATGCCGTGGTCGATGACCCCGACTACTGACGCTGCGATGTGGGTAGTTGTTGCGCAGAGATATGAGTAGCCGCTGCTCATTCGCCCGCGGGGTCGCGGGCGCAGGATGAACCTCTCGATCACACCAGACAGGAAACATCATGCAGACCAACCAGCACGTGTCAGAGTTCACCGCTCGCTACATCGATCTCGCCCAGCGCGAGGTCATCGACGAGCAAGTCGTCGCTGCTGGCGCGCTCAGCCGTGCCGGGGCGATGAGCAACACGCTGCTCGCCCAGTTCAGTGGCATCGCGTCGCACATCATGAACCGCAGCAACAAGCGCACCTCGGGTGGTCTGCCGCAGAACGTG
>Ga0105047_10002936_pt1 | contig 30257 bp, 21 predicted proteins | sample MAT04_FD_78384 | JGI IMG/M metagenome (GOLD analysis project Ga0105047, IMG submission 78384) | Freshwater microbial communities from Lake Fryxell liftoff mats and glacier meltwater in Antarctica - MAT-04 (megahit assembly) | ecosystem: Environmental > Aquatic > Freshwater > Ice > Liftoff... | reverse complement strand
GCTCTTGGCTCTTGGCTCTTGGCTCTTGGCTCTTGGCTCTTGGCTCTTGGCTCTTGGCTCTTGGCTCTTGGCTCTTGGCTCTTGGCTCTTGCAAAGAACAGGAAGCGAACGGCAGGCCGTCACTTTTGCATTTTGCATTTTGAATTTTGCATTGCCCTTTCCCCGTCCTACGCTAGAAGCGCATGAACATCATAGACACGCATTGCCATCTGAATTATCCCGACTTCAACAATGATCGCGCGGACATGCTCAAGCGCGCGGCCGATGCCGGCGTCGTTGCGTTCGTCACGGTCGCCACCGGTCCTGAAGATTGGCCGCGCTGTCTGGATCTGGCAGAAGGCCATAGCGCCGTCCGCGTCGCGCTCGGCATTCATCCGCATGAGGCCGCCTGCACATCTCCGGCGATGATTGCGCAGATGAAAGCGCTGGCGCTGCAGGACTGTCGCGTGGTTGCCATCGGCGAAACCGGACTGGATTTCTTCCGCGACCGCGCCCCGCGCGACAAACAATTCGAGGCATTCCACGCGCAACTGGCGCTCAGCCGCGAGCTCGACAAACCCTTCATCCTGCACTGCCGCAGCGCCGAGCGGGAGATGATGGAGGTGCTCACCGACTTCCAAAAGCAGAGCGCTGCGCCGCTGCGCGGAGTCTGGCACTGCTTCACCTCAACTCCCGATTTCGCGCGGCAGGCTGCCGACTTGGGACTCTACTTCGGACTCGGCGGCGTAATCACCTATCCCAAATCCGGAGAGATTCGCGAGGCCGTCGCCGCCATGCCCGCCGACCGCATCCTGCTTGAAACCGATTGCCCTTTCCTGCCGCCGCAAGGCTGGCGCGGCCAGCGCAACGAACCGTCCTACCTGACGAAAGTCGCCGAAGTCCTCGCCGAAACCCGCAAGAGCACCCCCGACGAAATCTGCCGCCAAACCACCGAGAACGCGCGCCGCCTCTTTGGCACGTGGTAACGATTTAAGAGGCGACGCAGCATCGCCATGTGAGCCCTTACGTTTCACGTTTTACGTTTTAAAAGTTGTGATTCTAAAAAAAACACCCTCCAATTCCTTGACATAGTGTCAATCGCACACTATAATTGTGTTGTAAGAACACTAACCGGAGTCGCACCAATGCCTTTCACCTACGAATACCCCAGGCCCTCGCTCACCGTAGACTGCGTTGTTTTCGGCCTGGACGACGGCGACCTCAAAGTGCTGCTCATCCAGCGCGACATTGAGCCCTTCGAAGGCAAGTGGGCGCTCCCTGGCGGCTTTATCAAGCTGGATGAAGACCTCGACGCCGCCGCCAAGCGTGAACTGCAGGAAGAGACCGGCGTCAGCAATGTTTTCCTCGAACAGCTCTACACGTTCGGAACCGTCGACCGCGACCCGCGCGAACGCGTCGTCACCGTCGCCTACTACGCGCTGGTTAAACTGAGCGATCACCGCGTCAAGGCCACCACCGACGCACGCAACGCCGCATGGTTCGGCATCGGCGACACACCCACGCTGGCGTTCGACCATAAACAGATTCTAAACACTGCGCTGAAACGGTTGAAAGGCAAGGTGCGCTACCAGCCCATCGGATTCGAACTGCTGCCGGTGAAATTCACACTGACACAGCTTCAGAAGATGTACGAGAAAATTCTGGAACGCCCGCTGGATAAACGCAACTTCCGCAAAAAGATACTGAGCATGGATCTGATGATCGAGACCGATGAGATCGAGCAGGACGTGGCGCACCGCGCCGCGCGTCTTTACCGCTTCGACGAAAAGAAATACCAGCGCCTGGTCCAGAAAGGTTTCAACTTCGAACTGTAGCCAGTAACGCAAATTTGTAATTTGCGAAACCCAACCTGCCAAAAGGAGGACGAAAAAATGAAAGCACTGCTTCTCGTAGACCTGCAAAACGACTTCTGCCCCGGCGGCGCGCTCGCCGTCCCCGAGGGCAACACCGTCATCCCGCTCGCCAACGCCCTGATGAAAAATGTCGACCTGGTCGTGGCCACGCAGGACTGGCACCCCGCCAACCACGGCAGCTTCGCCGCAAATCATGTCGGCAAAAACGTCTTCGAGATGATCGATCTCGCCGGACTGCCGCAGGTGCTCTGGCCCGTGCACTGCGTCCAGAACACGCCCGGTGCCGCGTTCGTGCGCGAGCTGAACGTCAAAGGCATCCACAACGTTTTCCAAAAGGGCACCGATCCGAGCATCGACAGCTACAGCGGTTTCTTCGACAACGGCCACCGCAAAGCCACCGGGCTGGGGGAGTACCTCAAGCAGAAAGGCGTCACCGACGTGTACGTGCTCGGCCTCGCCACCGACTACTGCGTCAAGTTCACCGCGCTCGACGCCCGCACCCTCGGCTTCAAAACATTCTTTGTCGAAGACGCCAGCCGCGGCGTGAACCTGCAACCGACCGACGTGGTCAAAGCTATCGCCGACATGAAGGCGGCCGGCGTGACAATCATGAACAGCAACACGCTTGCGTAGAGTGGAGCAAACATTTTAAAGGTGGAGCAGACATTGTAAAGGTGGAGCAGACATTCCTGTCTGCTCGATTGAGCAAACGGCGCGGTCCATCACTGCCGCATAAATGGCACCATCGCTCACGCATTCGTATAGAGGAGGCTTCCCATGTTTGGATTCAAAACCATCCCGCAAGGCCAGCGCGCCGCCATCTGGGACCGCACCGGCCGCATGCGCCTGATTGACGGCCCGCGCCGGCTCTTCCTTATAGATGATCGCGTTGAGCCGCTCGCGCGCTACGCCGCCGCGCCGCATCAGTACCTGATCGTGCGTTTCAAAGACGGTCAGAAAGAACATCTGCGCGGCCCTGCGTCCGTCTGGCTCGATCCTGTCTTGCATGAAGCGATCTCCGTCGAGCCCGCCATTCCCATTGACGCCAACGAATCTGTTGTCGTCTACCGGCAGGAGAACGAGACCGTGCAGCGCCGCATCGTCCGCGGGCCCGAAGTCTTCGTGCCGCAGCCCAACGAATGGGTGCATCAATTCTCCTGGCACGGCGCCGACCCGAAGAATCCACAGCGCAAACTTCCCAGCGCCCTGCGCTTCTTCAAACTGCGCGTGATTCCCGACCAGATGTACTTCGACGTGGAGGATGTCCGCACCGCCGACGACGCGCTGGTCATCGTCAAAGTGATGATCTTCTTTGAACTGGTCGATATCGCGTTGATGCTCGACCAGACCCACGATCCGGTTGGAGATTTCATCAATGCCTTAAGCGCCGACGTGATCGACTTCATCGCCGCGCAGACGTTTGAAAAATTCAAGGAGAAGACCGAGCAGCTCAACGAGCTCGCCACGTATCCGCAGTTGATCCAGCGCGCGCAGCGCATTGGCTACCGCATCAACAAAGTCGTCTACCGCGGCTACCACGCCAGCGACAAACTGCAGCGCATGCATGACGATGCCATTGAAGCGCGCACACGATTAAAGCTGGAATCCGAAACCGAGAGCCAGGCGCAGGAGATCGCCGACCTGAAGCTGGAACGCGAGTCCGAGCGCGCCGTCGAACGCCGCAAAATGGAGGAGACCGAGACCGCGCACAAAAATCAAATGATGCGCATGCAGCACGAAGAGCAGATGCGCCAGCAACGCACGCAGCTCGAACAGCGCCTGGAGGCGCGCCGCCTGCGCGGCCTGCTCAAGCTGCAACATCAGGAGGCGCAGCATCGCGAGCAGTCCGTCTACTACAAAACCATGCAGGAGATGCAGGTCGACCTGACGCGCTACCTGGTCGCGCGATACCAGAACCCCGACCGCCTGATCCGCATCGACGGCAACGGCCGCAAGCCGCCACAGTTGCATTTACATGAGTAGGAGATTGGGAGAAGGGTGGAGCAGACATTCCTGTCTGCTCGATTCTTTTTTAAGAGTTTTTCAACTGTTCATCGCCGCCGTCCGTTCGCGCACGCACTTATCAACGTTGTTGGCGACGATCACGCCGTAATTCACCGCGCCCAGCCAGCCCGACATGATGATGCCGACGGAGCCCGCATGGAAAAGCCCCTGCACTTCAGTGGGCAGATTCATGCTCACCTTCAGCCCCTCAAATTTCGTCCCGAACGAGGCGCCTTCCATGTGCTGCGTGTAATGCTCAAACGTCTTCGGCGTTGAGGCCTCAATCCAGTCGATCTTCTGACTGACTCCGGGCAGGTAACGTTCCAGCGCGGCGATCGTCTCTTCGATCAGCGTCTTTTTCTCGAACTTGTACTGCTCTTCGGTCAGGTTGGCCCAGTCGGCGTAATTTGCATTCGTCGATGAGACGATCGCGAAGCGATCGGTGCCCGGCCGCAGGTCGGGATAATAAAGGGAGAAAGTGCGGCTGGTGACATTTTTATTGCAGAGCGCCTGCGAGCTGAAATTGGGAAGCACGGACGTAAACAGTAGATCGCCGATGTGATCGATCGTCTCGCCTTTGCGAATGCCGAGATACACCTGGCAGCTCGAATTGTTCAGCCGCACCGCGCGCGTCTCTTCCAGATATGCCGGCGTCAGATTCTCCGCGCCGACCATCTTGAGGATCGTTGTCTTCAGATTGGCGTTGCTGAGAATCGCCTTGGCCTTGATCGATTTTCCATTGGCAACCAGGCCGCAGGCGCGGCGGTTCTCGATCAGAATTTTATCGACCTGAACATTGCAGCGCATGTCGACGCCGTTCTTGATCATCTCCGTGCGCATCTTTTTCAGCAGCACGTTGGTGCCGCCCTGAAATGTGTAAACGCCTTTGCTCATGAAGTTGGAGAAGACGATGCCATACGTAATCGCCGGATCGTCGACGCTCGAGCCGTTGGCGTAGGCGATCGGTTCCATCAGCAGGCGCGTGACATCGTCGCGGCCGGGGAAGAAGCGTTCGAAGAGCTGCCGCGTGGTCAGCGACTGGTCGTCGTAAAAATTCATCGCGCGCACGGTCGTGAAGAATTCCTCGACGGTGGCTTCGGGAACATTGAAGCGCGTCTTAAGGATGCGTTTGAAATCGACGATGTCGAAGGTGGTCTCCAGCGAAAACTGTGGATTGTCGAAGCGGATGTGCTTGAGCTGGATGATCGAATCGGCGATCTCCTGCGTCCAGTACTTGCGGCACGACTTGATCATGCCGATCGGGAATCCGTGCAGCGAAATATCGAACAGATGGCCGCGCTGACGCGTGAACCACGTGGCCATGCCGCCGAAATTGTAATGCTGTTCGAGTAACAACACCGAATGCCCGATTTTTGCCAGCATGTTGGCGGCGGTCATCCCGGCCAGTCCGCTGCCAATGACGACGACGTCGTACTCCGACTTTGCGTTTTGCAACCAATCCCGCGACATTACTTTGCACAACCTCCTGCTTAAAAAAATTATCCCTGCGCGGCTACCTGCGTGATTCCCGGCTGCAGCACATGCAGATTGGCCATCGAAATGCCGCTAAGCATGGCGCCGATGATACCCAGAAATCCCTGGTCAGTCCCACACAGAAACAGGTTCTTCAGCCGCGTCCGCCCGTCCTTCGATTTCACCGGCGCCCCGTAGACCGCGCCGTTGATGTGTCCAGTAAATTTATGAATCGTGCGCGGCGTGAACGTATCGACGTACTTCACGTGCTTGCGGAAGTCGGGAACAAAACGCACCGCCTCCGCAACGCTGCGTTCATACCATAGCTTTTTCTTCTCCGCGTATTCGTCATCGGAGGCGTTCTTCCAGAGCGCAAAATTGGCAATGTTGGTAACGCGGATGATGCCGTCCTGGAGCGGATCGAGCCCCATTCCCTTCGCCGCAGGCGTCGAGCGCGAGTAGTCGAAATTGCTCGGACAGCAGACCACCGCGCTGCCGATGTCGCACCAGTCTTCCGCAGGCCGGTAGCGAAACTTCTCCGAGTTATTGAAAAAGGTGATCGTCTGCCCGTATCCAATTTCTTCCGGTTGAACGTCGAGCAGCGAGATCGACTCCATGAACGTCATCAGTCCCGGTGCAGCCTCGACCGTCTTAAATGATTCCGGGCTTATGTCGGAGCAGAGTCGCGCGGTCTCCACCAGTCCGGCTGACGAGAGTATTGAGTCGGCGCTGAGCACCTCGTCAGTATCCAGGGTTACAGACTGAATCTTCTCTTCATTCACATTCAAACTGCGCACGCCGCAGCCCATGCGCAGTTCGCCGTGGCAGGCTTTGTACTTTTTAAGGAGTGTCGAGACGATCTGCCGCACGCCGGCGCGCGGCCGCGCGAAACCTTCGCAAAAAATGCTTTTAAACATGATCACGAACTGGCCGAATTCCATGTCGTCGACGTTGGCGCTGCCGTAGAACATCAGCGGACAGAAGATCATTTCCACCAGCAGTGCGTCGGATAGAAATTCGTTGATCACGCCACGCGCCGAGACCGGCTTTGCATTCAGATTCAATTCGTCGAACGATAAAATGTGCTGAACAAGTTTGCGGAACGCGTCCGCCTGAGCGGGAAATTTCTCGCAGACCTCTGTCTCGAACAGTTTGAATTCGTTGCTGAAGCGCAACGTCACGCCCGGAAAACGAATGTCGCTCTCGCGCTGCGGACAGAGCGCGAATTCGGCGTACTTGATCCGCAATTGCCGCAGCAGTTTATTCAGCGGAGCCTGCCGCACCGACGGCGCGACAAAATTGGTCATCGCGTGCAGCCCCACGTCGAAGTTTTTCCCGTCGAGCCGGTAAAAGGAATTCAGCCCGCCGGGCATCGAGTGCCGTTCGAGAATACAGACTTTCTTCTCGTAGTATGCGAGTCGAATCCCGGCCGCGAGCCCGGACATGCCCGCGCCAATAATGATGCAGTCGTAATGCGGCATTGCGGAAGCATAGCAAAGCTTCAACGAACGAACAGTTCAGACGAACGGCGATTATCCACGACGGTTGAGAAACGCGACTAGGTAGACAGGAGAAAGGAAAATCAAATTCCAGAGCACTATCCGAAAACATCGCCATGACGTCGATTGTAGATTGCTTTCAGTGGAACCTCGGGCTGCGACATACGACGCAAGTATCGGTAGAAACCCCGCGAGAATAGGAAATGCAAAGAGACGGGGAATATCATATTCATTTGGCTTGATTAGTCCCCTCAGCGCCGCCATATGCAGTCCAATTAGCACGAGCATCGTAAGTATCTCGGCGATGCCGAAGCGCAGGAAATTATTTGGCTTCATGTTTCACATACGTCCTCAGTTCGGTCAGCTCGCGCTCGTAACCGCCCGATAAAATCGGGAAGCGGCACCAGGTTTTCGGATCGAGATTTTCGTCGTCCAGATGGAACGCTGGCGCGAAACGTTCGCGCTTCCATTGATTGCGGCACCAGAGCCGGAAGAAACGTTCGATCCAGATTACAAGCTGCGATGGCGCGTACTGCGGATAGCTGCTGCGCATGCGATGATAAGATTCCAGAGGCGTGTTCTTGTCGCGAATCACGGCGCGCTCGATGCTGTCCAGCAGATCGTAGGGCATCAGATCGCCCTCAGCGGTCTGTCCCATCGTCTGCGGGCGCAGCTCCGGGCCGGGCGCCTGTTTGTTGACGACCGATAGAGCGGGAATGGGGTGCGAGCCGCTCGCGCCTTCCATCTCGATCCAGCGCAGCCAGCTTCGCAGAAACACTTTGTCGATGCCGCCGATCGGCGAGAGCCCGCCGCAGGTGTCGCCGTCCATGGTCGTGTAACCGACGGCGGCCTCCGAGCGGTCGCTCGTTGCCAGCAATAAACCGTTGCGAATATTTGCAACCATCCAGATCCCGGGCGCGCGCACACGAGCCTGGATATTCTGGAGCGTGATGTCGTCCTTCTCCCAGTCCAGTTTGCGACCGATGGCTTTCGAAACCATCTCGATGTAATCAAGATTCAATTTCCCGACGTTGAAATCCATGAACTCGGCGCCGAGCCCCGCTGCGATCTCGCGCGCCGCGCTCCGCGTGGCCTCGCTGCTATTCTCCGTGCCCTGGTAGGCGGTGACGAGCAACTGGCGCACGATCTCCGCATGGCTGCCCGTTTTCAGGGCGCGCATATAGCTGAGCCTTTTCAAGAATTGTTCAGCGCCCAATTCATCGTAGGCGCGTTCGGCCATCAGCGCGACGAGGCAGCAGCAGGCGGCCGAATCCGATCCGCCGCTCAGCGAAACGACGAAGCCGTTCGAGCGGCTCTTGCGCATGTAATCGAAGAGACCGAGCGTCACCGCGCGCGTGAACTCTTCCTCTTTGACGCGCGGCCCGGATTCCCAAGTCGGCAACGGCGCGAGCGGCGCCTGCGGCCTGCAGTCAGTAAATGAGAACGGCGCTTTGACCAGATCGCTGCCGTCACCTTTCAGATCCGGCATGAAGCTGGCCGTGCGCGCCTGGCTCATGCGCGTGGCTTCGACGTCGACGACTGCGGTGGTCAGCAATGCGTTGGCAAAAGTGAATCGCGCGCCTTGCGCGAGAAGCTTTCCGTTGGAGGCGATCAACGCGCCGCCGTCGTAAATCGTGCGGCCCGATTCGTTGCCGAGCAGGTTGCTGTAAATGTATGTCACGCCGAACGCGCGCGAGCCTTCCAGCACGAATCGCTTGCGCGTCTCGATCTTGCCGAAGGCGAAGTGGCTGGCGCTGGGATTGAGAATGATGTCGATGCCTTCGAGCGCCAGGTTACCGCCGGGGCGCTTGGCGACCCAGGCATCCTCGCAGATTTCAAAGCCGATGCGCACGCCGCCGACATCGAAGTGCAGATCGCCGATGCGGTAGCTTTTTCCATCAATGAGCGTGTCGACGATCACTCCGCCCGGCCACGGTTTGAACCAGCGCGGCTCGTAATGGATGCCGTCGCCGGCGAGAAACTGCTTCGCCACAAATCCGAGCAGCACGCCGTCGGCGACCAGGCACGCCGTATTGAATATTCCATTCTGATGCATTAGCGGCAGGCCGAACGAAACGACCATGCCCTTGGTCTCGGGCAACAATTCCTGCAGCACCTGCCAGGCGGTGCGGTGCAAGCCGGGGGAGTGGAACGCGTCTTCGCAGCCATAGCCGCAGATGCACATCTCCGGCAGGCAGAGAATTTGAACACCCTGTGTCCGCGCCTCGGAGAGCGCGGCGAGAATGTTCGCCTTGTTGCCGGCCCAATCCAGCGGCGTCTGATTCAGTACGGCTGCTGCGACTTTAATCAGTTTCATAATTGCTCCTCCTGAATTCGTCTTTAAACAGATTTACCACTTATTGAGTCGCGCGTAATGAAAGCGACAGAGGAATACGCCCCAACAGCCGGTCGTTTTCCTCTGTCGCTTCACTTTATCAACGCGCGACTCAATAGGCACAAAGACACTTAAGGGACACAAAGAACGGCAAGAATTTTAGATTCACTTTCTGCCCGTCATCCGCTTGCGACCCTTTTCGTTTTCTTCGTGCCCCTTGGTGTTTTCGTGCCTTGTGGTAAGTCCGTTAAAGATGCCCAGCCAGCAACTCGGCAACGGATTCCACCTGTAGGAAATCGCTCTTTAGTGCGACGGCTCGCGGGTGCGTGTCGGTGCAGATGATTTGCGTGAACAGGCCGCTCGCTTTTAGTCGCGCCAGCGCGTCGGCGGGGAATACGCCGTGCGTGGTGATCGCGGCGACCGATCGCGCGCCGGAGTCGTGATAGGCGCGCGCGGCGCCCATCAGTGAACCGCCTGTGCGGATCATGTCGTCGTAGATGATCACATGCCGGTCTTTCACCTGAGCGCTGACGGCAGTGACCTCCGTGTGCTGTCCGTCCGTGCGGCGTTTGAAAACGAATGACGCCGTGACGCCCAGGTCGTTCGCCAGAGACTCCACCCATTTCGCGCGTCCGGCGTCGGTGCAGGCGAGCACGAAATCATTTCCACGCAGCCGCCGAGCGGCTGTGACGATGACCGATTTTGCGTAAACATGCACGGGATGAATCGCGCCCTCGAAGTAATAAGGAAGGCCTTCGGCGTGCAAGTCGACCAGCAGCACGCGATTGCCAGCTACCGCCTGCGGGATCGACGAGAGCAGCCGCGCGCGGGCTTTTGCGGTGACGACGTCTCCGCTCATGACAGCGCGTTCCATTGTTGAATAACCGAAGTATGGAATCAGCAGCGTGAGCTTGCGCGCGCCGCACTGCACCAGGCCGGTGGCCAGATCGTAGAGCTCCAGCGTGTCACCTTCGGAGATCGTTCCGCCGACGAGCACCACATCGGCGTCGGCGACTGGCGAGACGATGCGCTGATAATGCTCGCCGTCCGGAAACGTTTCGAACTCGACTTCGCCGACTTCAAATTTACCAAGGGGCGCGATGGCGTTGCGCAGGTAAGCGTACGAACGAGTCGAGAAAATGTGCGGCGTGTTCATTCTTCAATCCCTCGCGCTTTGAGGATCAATTGCGTCTTCAGATCGAAGAGTTTCTTTTCCAAACCCGCCGGATAGGCGTGCGGGTTGGCGAAGCGCTTGATGCCTGAATGGAACATGGAGAGTTGCGCCTGAGTACGATCGCGGATTGCCGAAAGCGGCTGCGCCGGATAAACGCACTCTCCTTTGCGGAAGACCGGGACGAGCAGATCTTCGTGCGGCGTCTGCGCGTCAAATGTTCGGCGGCGCGTCATGTCGCTGGGATCGACCATCTCGAGGCCCGCGCCGGTCTCTTCGTCGTAGATCATGTCGGCGATGCATTCTCCATCCTTGATGAATCGCCGCACCTGCTGGATGCCCGGATTGGAGACCTTGATCGCCTGTTCCGAGAGTTTGACTTTGTACTGCCATTTGCCTTTTGCGTCGCGAATCGCGGCGAGCTTGTAGACGCCGCCGAGCGCGGGCTGATCGTAGGCCGTCACCAGCCGCGTGCCGACGCCCCAGATCGAAATCATGGCGCCCTGCTGCTTGAGGCTTTCGATAGTCTCTTCGTCGAGATCATTTGAGGCGACGATGGCGGCTTTAGGAAATCCGGCCGCATCTAAAATCTTCCGCGCTTCAATGCTCAGGTACGCCAGGTCGCCCGAGTCGAGGCGGATGCCGGTCATCTCATGACCGCGCTGGCGCAGTTGTTTGCCCACTGCAACGGCGCGGCGAACGCCTTCGAGCGTGTTGTAGGTGTCGACGAGGAAGACGCAGTTGTTCGGCATCACCGACGCGTAGGCTTCGAATGCTTCGCGCTCGTCGTCGAAGGACATCACCCAGCTATGCGCGTGCGTGCCCTTGACGGGAATGCCGTACAACTTTCCGGCGAGCACGTTCGAAGTCGCCGCGCATCCGCCGATATATGCAGCACGGCTTGCGGCCAGAGCTCCATCGATGCCCTGCGCGCGGCGCAGTCCGAATTCCAGAACGGGCTCTCCTTTAGTTGCCAGACAGACGCGCGCGGCCTTCGTCGCAATCAGCGTGTTGAAATTGATAATATTCAGCATCGGCGTTTCGAGAATCTGGCATTGCAGCACCGGACCGCGAACGCGCAGCAGGGGCTCGTGCGGGAAGACGGTTGTGCCTTCGGGGATGGCGTCGACGTCGCATTCGAATTTCATCGCGCCGAGGTATTCGAAAAATGCCGGTTCGAAGAGCGGCTGTCCGTCGTTTCCTTTAAGGGTGGCCAGGTAGCTCAGGTCGTCGGGCGAAAATTGCAAATTCCGCATGTAGTCGATGGCGGCGCTCAGACCGCAGGCCACAGCGAATCCGCCTTTAAAAGGGTTACGCCGATAGGTGAGCTGAAAGACTGCCTCCTGGTTGGCGCGGCCGAGCTTCCAATAGCCGTAAGCCATGGTGAGCTGATACAGATCGGTCAGCAGCGTCAGCGAGGTGTTGTAGAGACGCGGATCATGGGGCATTTAACATCCCTCCTTTGTTAGTGTCATTAAAACACTAACAATAGCATTCGTCAACTCTTTTTAGGCAAAACACGACGATAAGCCTACCTTGGGGCTGGGGTGGAACAACCACTCTTGCGGAGCACTGCTGCCGACGAGTCGACCCGCTTCACGACACGGGTGCTGTGTGCCTTTTGTTAGAAGCGGCGTTCCTGTTCATGATTCAGGCGGACGGAATAGTCATCGATGTACGACCATTGTCGGATGCCAGCTTGGCTGTTGCAGACATTCTTTAGTTTTTCAGCGCTTCGCCCGGAAGCATGGCGTCCTGCGTGTCGTCCTTCTTCTTAAATTTCTCCGGCAGCGCCTTATAGTCGGCGATGCTGGCGGGATCGATCTTCAGCTTGTTGAGAAGTTCGAGAACCCCCCGCTGCAGGACCATGTCAGTCTCCAGATCGTAGACCATTTCTTTCTTCTGCTCATCTTGTGTGCGACGCCGCGCGGCAGTGCGCACTTCGGCTCGAATGTCGCTCTTGTCCAGGCGGGTTTTCAGGCCGGAGTAGAAGGTTTCAAAATCAGGCCAGAGTTCGCATTTGAATTCGTCGCAGACGGCCAGTTTCATGAACGACTCTTTGTTGGTCTCCCAGTGCGAGCGCACATAGTCGTCGAAGACCATCTGCTTGCGCAGATCGTAGATATTCTCGACGATCCACGAGTGTGTTTCGGGGGGCTTAATTTCGATGTCGACTTCGACGCCCTTTTCGTGAATGCAGCGGCCGGAGGGTAGATAGTATTTGGCAACGGTGAGGCGGAGCTGTGTCTGACGTTCGGTGGCCTTGACCGGCATGATCTGCTGCACGGAACCTTTGCCGTAGGTCTTTTCGCCGATGAGCACGGCGCGCTTGTGATCCTGAAAGGCGCCCGCGACGATTTCACTGGCCGATGCCGAGCCGACACCGACCAGGCAGACCATTGGAAAGGCTTCGTCTTCGGGCCCGCCGGTGGATCGGAAATCTTTGCGTGGTGCGAATTCCTTATTGCCTTCCGAGTAGACAATCAGCTTTCCGCTTTGCAGGAAAATATCCGCGATGTCGACACCGGCACGGAGCAGGCCGCCTGGATTGTCGCGCATGTCGAAGACCATGCCTTTGGCCTGGCCGTCCTTCACCAGTGTCTTTATCGCCTTCTGCATCTCATCAACACTGCGTTCGCCGAAGCGGGTCAGGCGGATGTACGCGATCTGGCCGGGCAGCATCGCGGAGTAAACGCTTTCGACGCGGATGTTCTCGCGCACGATCGTGATTTCGATGGGCCTGGTAAATCCGCGCCGCATGTATTTCACTCTCACCGGCGTGCCTGGCTTGCCCTTCAGCCGTCCGATCATGCTGTTGAGGCCGCCTTTGTCCATCAGGTCGGAGGACTTGACGCCGTCGACTTCTTGAATCGTATCCAGCGCTCGCATGCCGGCGGCGTCGGCCGGAGAACCATAGATTGGGCTGATCACCACAAAATTTCCGTTGCGCAATCCAACATAGGCGCCAATGCCGCCATAATCCTGAGCGAGAAGTTCCTGGGTGGATTTGACGTCGTCGCGGTCCATGTATTGTGAGAAAGGATCGAGGCCGCCGATCATGCCCTTGGCAGCGTCTTCAAAAAGTTTGTCCAGATCCCATTTGGATTCATCCGGATAGGCACGCTTGACGGTGAGCAGCAGTTCGCGAAGGAGCTGCTCGCCTTGCGCCAGTTTGTTGTTCTCTCGGTTGGCGTGGCCTTCCTCTTCGGCGTTGCGCAGCGCGTTTCGCGCGCGTTCGCCCTGCGGCGTGGGTTCGGTGTAAAGGCTCGTCAGGCGCAGGCGGACTTCGTGCACGCGATGCGCGCCGTTCTCGGCCAGCACCAGCGCGGCTTCGTCCTTGATCTGTTTCTCGGGCGCTTGAGCCAGGATCTGCAGCAGAGCTTCGCGGCCTTCGTTTCTGGATCCCACAAACCAGAGGCTGCGCGCGATGGTGATGCGCGCCATGCTGTCGGTTTCAGTATTCAATGCCGCGGCGAGCGCCGTTGCGACGGGCTCGTTTCCGTTCAGGCTCAAGGTCAGGCCGAGCGACCCGGCGGCCATGCGGCGGATTTCAGCGCTGTTGCCAGTTTTGACCAGCTCACAGAGGACCGGCGCGGCGTCGTCGATACTGTTGAGCTGGCAGAGCGCGCGGGCGCAGGCCAGGCGAATTTTTTCGTCCTTGCTGCGAAGCTGCTTCTCGAGCCGGTCGGTCACTGCGTTGCCGTTGGAGCTGCTCAGGCGCACCAGGCGGTTGACGGCTTCCCACATCAATTCAGGTTTATCGGTTTCGATTTGTTTGAAGAGTTGGTCGACGAGCGCGGAGACGGGAAGGTCAGTTGCGGGCGCAGTCTTGGGCGCGGGCGGTTCCTGCACTTCTGCGCCGAAGCAGATTTGAACCGCCGCTGCAAGCAGCACCATAAGAAGGAGGGCCGGGGTCCGGACTCTGATTTTGTGCATAACGGCGCCGAGTCTCAAAGAGTTTGTTTCAGGCACGCATTAACTAGAACAACATACACCTTGCGGGGCGGGTGTCATCAAAATAGTGGCGGGTCACGAGCGAGGGCCGTTCGCGCCGCCCTACGGCTCGGGAGGGCAACGGACGGCGGACGGCAAACAGAAATCACAATCACCAATATCGATGACCCAATAAACGACAATGACTGAAACAGAAATGATCGAAACGACGGGCGAAGATTGGGACGCATCCGGGTTGGTTATCGAGCAATGGTGATTGGTGATTTTTTGTGTCTGTCCGGCGACCGCACGGGCAGCCCAACAGCTGCCCGTGCCACATATAAGGAGTCGGGCTACCAGAGTTTGCCGTCGGAATCGGGCTTGTCTAGCGGCAGGCCGGTTTTATTGTCCAGGCGCAGGCGGTTGTAGATAGTCTTGCGGCTGATCCCCAAAATCTGAGCGGCGAGGGTGACGTTGCCGCCGCAGACTTCCAGCGCCTTCTGCATGATCTGCTGAACCATGGCGTTAAGGCCGTCGTCCAGCGAGAGCGAGATGCGCGTGCCTAGCGAGGGGCGGGGGACGGATTGGCCGTCGGGGTTCATTCCGGTAAAGCCGCTGCTCATGTTTAGATTCATGGTCAGTTTTTCCGGGAGGTGCTCTGAGTCGATCACGCCGTTACGGGTCAGCACAACGGCTTGCGAGACCGCATTGCGCAACTCGCGAATGTTTCCCGGCCAGTCGTAAGCGGACAGATTGCGCAGGGCCTCGGGGGTGAAGCCGAGAATCTCCCGCCCGTTTTCACGGCCGACACGATCGGCAAAAAAAGCCGCCAGTTCGGGGATGTCTTCACGGCGATTACGGAGCGGCGGGACGGTGATGACGAAGGATTCGAGGCGATAATATAAGTCTTCGCGGAATGTTCCCGACCGCACCTGCTGCAGCAGATTGCAGTTCGTGGCTGCGACAATGCGGACGTTAACGTTCACTTCCTTATTGGAACCGACCGGCTGGATGACGCGCTGATCGAGGGCTCGCAAAAGTCCGACTTGCGTGCGCTCGTCCATTGTCGCCAGTTCGTCCAGAAAGAGCGTTCCTCCGTCGGCCTCGACGAAGCAACCATCGCGGTCTTTTAGTGCTCCAGTAAAGGAGCCCTTGATATGTCCGAATAATTCGCTGGCCACCAGTTCACGCGGAACGGCGCCAGTGTTGACCGCAACGAAACGGTTTCGACAACGGCGGCTTTCCTGGTGGATAGCATTGGCGACGAGTTCTTTTCCGGAGCCCGTCTCGCCAATGATGAGCACTGAAAGTTCGCTGTTGGCGGCAGCTCGAACGCGATCCTGCAACTTGCGAAGCAGTTCACTATGGCCAACCATCCCCCAGACCGTGATGCCATGGCGCAGGGCGCTCAGGCGTACAACGGAGCTTTCGTCCGGTAGAGGCGGCGGTGGGTCTCTGTGGTGTGCCACCTCAAACTGTACTATAGGTTTGGGGATCTCAACGGGTACTACTTTTTCCAGTTCTTCGTGAGTCGTATCGATTGGTAGTCTCAAAGCGCTTACCCCTTCCATCCTCAGAGTGCGTGGCCATACAAGCCGGAGGGAAGGAAGCAAGAGTCTTACCAAAATTAATCCGAAATTGAGTTAACGGTAAGTCTTTTTAAGGACAGTCATTACAAAAACTGTCCGAGCTTGAAAAAAGGCGGGGATTCCCGTGTGTAAAAATTACAAAGTTCCTACTGCTTTTTCCAAACCAATATGGAAATTTAACGTGTACTTCCGGCGCAGGCGTATCGTCAGATCGACACTCCAAGTTCTTTGGCAGGAGGAACTTGCTTTAGACGCCTGTAAAGAGTGGTCAACCCAATGCCTAGTATGCGCGCAGTGGCTTCCTTGTCGCCGCCGACAGCGGCAAGAGTGTGCGTGATCGCATCGCGTTCGATGTCCTCCATACTAGTGCCGACTTTGACCGAAAACTGACCGGCCAGATTCATGCCGCGCTGGCGGCGACCGCCCAAGGCCGGCGGAAGATCGTCGAGCGTGATCTCCGGAGTGCGGGCCATCACCACCGCGCGTTCGATCGCGTTGCGCAATTCGCGAACGTTGCCCGGCCACGAGTAGCGCGTCAACGCTGCAAGCGCCTGAGCACTGAAGCCATCGGCCTGCTTCTGGTTCTCACTTGAGAACGTCTGCAGGAAATGCGTGGCTAGAAGCGGCACATCGTTAAGCCGTTCGCGCAAGGGTGGCAAGCGAAGTTGAATGACACTTAACCTGTAATAGAGGTCCTGGCGGAAGCGGCCGGCCTTAACTTCGGTCTCCAGGTCGCGGTTGCTGGCGGCGAGAATGCGCACATCGACTTTGACCGGTTCGTTGGAACCGACGCGTTCGAAGATGCCGTTCTCAAGGACACGCAGCAGCTTGGCCTGCAATGGCGCCGCCAGCTCGCCGACTTCATCCAGGAAGATGGTGCTGCCGTGCGCTTTTTCGAAGCGGCCGGGCCGGCGCTGATCGGCGCCCGTAAAGGAACCTTTTTCGTGTCCAAAGAGTTCCGACTCCAGCAGCGTATCGACCAGCGCTGCGCAGTTCACCTTAAGGAGCGGCTTGTTGGAACGGCGGCTGCGCATGTGGATCGCTTCGGCGACCAGTTCCTTTCCGGTGCCGGATTCGCCGAGGATCAATACGGCGCTCTGAGTCGGTCCGATGCGGTCCAGATCATCGAGCAGAGTGCGAACCGACGCGCTCTCACCAAGAATGACATTCTGGCCGGTGCGGGCGAGGGCTTCGCGCAGGCGGGCGTTTTCGCGAGCCAGGCGGCGGTTGGCCAGAGCGCGCGCGATCACGCGCCGGATTTCAGAGAGGCTGAACGGCTTGGTGAGGAAATCGACCACGCCGTCGCGCATGGCGCTGACGGCCGCTTCGACCGAAGCCTGCCCGGAGATCATGATCACTGGAACGCCCGGAGCGCGCTGGCGCACAAACTGGAAGAACTGCAGTCCGTCGAGGTCGGGCATGCGCAGATCGGTGACGACCACATCAACCGGGGAGCGGTCGAGGATAGCGAGCGCCTCGCGCGCATCGGCGGCAATCAGGACTTTGTAGCCGTGCTTATCAAGCGCCAATTCGAGCGACTCGCGGGTCTGCGCATCGTCATCGACGACGAGAACCGTCTCCTCAACGGGTGTCGACGACGCGGCCGCTGCTTCCTCTAGAGCCTGAGGCTCGGTGTGCGCAATGGGTTGACCGGCAGCATTGGATGATGCAGTGACCGGCTGGCCTGAAATCGTGGTCGAGGTGCTGTCACTCATAACCGATGAACTCCTTTACATGTCCGCGTACGTAAACTACACACAGTCTATCAGTTTCAAAATGCGTTATTTCACATGTGCTTGCGAATTGAAATCTACGACCTTGTTCATACCCGATTTTCAGCAATGATAATGCCACGATGAAAAAGTGATCATAATTTAATTACAACTATAAACATCATAGAGCTTTAACTATATAATTATTTAAAATTAGTCGAATGCCACTTTCGATGCCCTTGCGGGCAAGAATGAAACGGCCGTAGCAAACGTACTCAAACTAGCTGCCGCTTTGAAAAGCAGGTTCTATCCTCCGCCCGGCTGGTTTATGCAGCACATGGTATGAGAAAAAAAAATTCCAGCGACGACGCGCTGGCATGCCTATTGTTAAATCCCTATCCGTGAACTGCTTCCGAGGCCTTCTGAGATGCTAAACAAAATGGCTGACCCGCTTTCGAAAAACGATCTCGCTCGAGACGGAAAAGTAACGCTGCGTGAGCGTGCGTTGGAAGAGGCCTGTGTCAATCGCGACGAGCTCGAGAAACTCTACGCCGAAAGCGCTGACGTCGTGGGCGATTTGCGATATCACTTGCTCTGGTGCCTCAGCCAGACGGAACGCGCATGCCGCGATCTGGAATGTTGCGCCAAGGATGTTTTTCTCGGCAACGACGATCAGCATCTGCTCGACCAGCGCGTTGGAGAGCTCTCTCAAAAAGCACTTCAATTGCGTCAGGAAGCGCGCGCACTGCTGGACACTTATGTGGAAGAAGTCTCCAGGCGCTCGCGGGCTGCTCGAAGTCGTCAATCCGCGATGCGACTGCAGCGGCCAAACACCAGCAACTCTGGACGCTTTAACACTGCATGCAGTGTGTGACCCTCTACGGAACGTGACTGAAGGCACTTGCGGGTATGACCTGTCTACCCAAGTCCGGGCCCGACCACTCTTCGATTAATCCGCAGCCTCCGCCGCCTTGTCTGTACACAACCCGGTATCGATGTTTGCCTGCTTTCAAGTCAGTGCTTTCGGAGACGGGCTCCATGCCGTGGTCGCCATCGTTAATCAGCAGTAACTCATCATCGATAAAAACGAGACTGGCATCGTCCGAGATCGTATAAAACACGTAGGAGCCGTCTTTGGGAATTTCGACATAACCATCGAAGACTAAGATAATCATATCCCTGCGCCCAGCGAGCTCTTGAATTTTATCGACGTTGGGCGCATTGATATTCGGGACGGCTTTCTTCTGTTGAATCTTGTATTGGCTGATCGGAACGCCATTGATCTGGTTTGGTTCATACCCTTCACAAATTTTCATCTCCAAACCTGGCACCGTCGGAGCAGGCGGAGTTTGCGCTGCTCTCAGCGTAAGCGGTGGCAGAGTATTCATGCGCTCCCGCGCCTCATTGGCCACCGCCGTTGTCTTGTAAGAGCCCGACAAAAATTGATCGTAGCGCCTGCGCAATAGCACGCTGCTTATCGTTCCCGCTTTTTGATCTGCAATCAACTGGTCCAGCGCACGCCGGGCAGATTCCTCACGCACGCCTGCCATGACATCGACTGTTCCCGCTGGCACCGGCGATTTGGGATCAGTCTTAATTTCGGGAACTGTGGGCGGAGTAATAATTGTATTTTTCGGCGCGCCATCCGTGCCCGGAATTTTTGCCGGTTCGATGTTCGGCGGAGTCTGCACGATCGCTTTATCGAAATTCATAGGAGTGCCTGTGCTGCCGCCCGGTTTTGTTGCGGGACGCGACATCATAAAAACGGCGGCTCCCGCAAGCAGCACCCCGGCCAGCGAAAGAATTACAATGAGCGTCTTGTTGCTCCCGCCGCCGCCATCCGTCGGATCGGCGCGGTTCTGCCGGCTGCCGGACTGAGTTGACGGTCGAGGAACATGAGCCGCGCCGGTGCCGCTTCGCGCGAGTTTTGCAGCCGGTAGTTCGCTTCCCGTTGACGGTGTGCGTCGTGCATGGCTGCCGGATTGGCCAACGCGCGTGCCTCCGGTGGGGCCCCGTGTCGGCACCTGATGTCCGCTGGTTCCGGCGCGCGTTCGAACGGGCGCCTTGGCCGCACATTGTTTACAGTAGATGCGCGCATTGATGGAAACGACGTCGGCCTCGTCGACGCGCATATTGCATTCATCGCAGTATTGTATCTGCATAGAAAAAACTCGGTAGCGATGAGTGGCGTGTCGGGTCTTGGCGCACGGGCGCAAACCTGACCATATTCGAATTTCAAGACCCGTCAAGGCGAGTGCCAGCGGCGGTGACGAGTGACGAGTGACAAGTGACGAGGACGGCGAGCGACGCGCTTGGGTGTTCCCCGTCACCCGTCACACGCCACCCGTCACTTTTTTCAGATGGCTCAGACTTGCATCCGCGAATACGTCGAGTACTATGCGCGCTCATTTTTCCAAGTTCGAATCGTGGAGATTCTGCGCCGACATGTCCGACTCGCAACCTGTGCCTCTGGGTTCTCTTGACCCCAAGCTTCCGCCGCCCATTCCAGAAGCCCCGCTGAAAATATGGGAGCCTCGCGCGGGCAGCAAGCCGGGATCGAAGCCGCAGAGCTACACCAGCACGCTTGAAGAAATCCTGCAACCGACGCCGGACGTGCGCCTCTTTCGCTTCACGCTCGACGGTTGCAGCGAGATCAACCCCTTCGTCGCCGGACAATTCATTCAGATGCTCTGCCCGGTTCCCGATAAGGACAATCCGGGCAAGACCAAAAAGATCATCCGCTCTTACTCGATCGCCTCTCCACCGGAAGAAACCCGCTTCCTGGAATTCTGCATCAAACTGGTGATCGAAGGCGCCTTCACGCCCACGCTTTGGAACATGCGCGTCGGTGACAAGATTGAGATGCGCGGACCGTACGGAAAATTCGTCATTCCCGAACCCGTCGAACACGACCTGGTCTTCATCGCCGCCGGCACCGGCATCGCGCCGTTCTGGGGAATGATCTATCACCTGCTCAAAGGCGCAAAGGTGAAGCGCGACATCGCGCTGATCTTCGGCGTGCGTTACGAATCGGACGTGCTCTACGAAAAGGAATTTAAGCAGCTTACCGCGGAACATCCCAATTTCCGCCCCATCTTCACACTCTCTCGCCCTCGCAATCCGGCCGACTGGTGGGGTGAGACCGGCTACGTTCAAGGCCATCTGGCCAGGAACATCAAAGACCCGGCCAACACCAAAGCCTACATCTGTGGTCTGACTCCGATGATCGAACAGGTGCAAGCCGAACTCGCGCGACTGGGCTTCACAACCGACCGCATCCATTACGAACGGTACGATTAGAGTACAGCATAAAGGTGGAGTAGACATTCCTGTCTGCTCGATCATGTATCCGGGCAGACAGGAATGTCTGCCCCACCCAAAGAAGTGTGCCGGACGAGTGTGAAGCGTGCGCGTCGGTCCGGGGTGCGGCAGCGAGTGCCATTGCCGGATGCTCTTTAATTTCATTGCTGGAAAGGTTCTGCTCTAACACCGGTCGTTTTTGCAGCCGCAAGGTTTGTACCGCTGTCAGCAGCCTCTTGCAAAAACGCCGCACTTTTTTGTCCGGCCCATCGTGACCCCGTTCCAATGCTCTGCTCAGCGCCAGAGCCGGATCGATCAAAATTCGACCGTTCGGCCGGCCGGGAATCAAATGCTCGACCGGACGCGTGGTGGGGATCAGTTCGACGACTTGGCCGAAGGTGTCTTCTGAAAAAGGGGAACGGTGCCTCCGCTTCGCCGGCCCTCAATATAGAATCGGCTCGCAGCTCCTCAAAAAATAGTGTTTTCGAAATAGATTGGGTTTAATGGAAGTCACGTGATTGGTGCTGTAGCGCGGGAACTAACTCAGCCATGTCATCAACGCGCTGAGCTATGACGTGAATCACCTCGCCTTGTTTCTGCAACTTGCCTTCAATAATTAATCCGGCCGCTGTTCGCGCGGCTTTATGGAAGCGATTGAAAACAGCGGGCCATAGAATGATGTTGGCAGTGGAGGTTTCGTCTTCCAACGTCACAAAGACCACTCCCGAAGCGGTTTCCGGGCGCTGGCGAACAAGCACGATGCCGGCGACGCGAACTCGCGTTCCGTCGCGCAACGATTTCAGCTCTTCACATGTCACGACGCGCATGCCGTCCAAGTCGGCGCGAATAAAAGAAATTGGATGCGCCTTTAAAGATAGTCCCGTGCGCTGATAATCCTGACAGACGTGTTCCTGCATCGGCATGGCGGGAAGCAGAGGCGCGGATTCTTCGGCGTCCATGCCTTTGAACAGCGGAAGTTCGTGATGTTCGGCAAGCACCTGCCAGAACGAATCCCGGCGATCCATTTGGAGCGAACAGAATGCGTCCGCTCCAGCAAGCAGACTGAGTGTGGCCGGCGTCAGTCCGGTTCGGCGCGCAACATCGCGAATAGAAACGAAGGCAGTCTGGCGTGCTTGCAGGATGGGTGCGACATCCCGCTGCGACAATCCTTTGATGTGTTGAAAACCCAGGCGGATCGTGCGCATGTCGTTCAGCGTGCATTCCCACTGGCTGTGGTTGATGTCTACCGCCAGCACGACGACCCCGTGATTCTGCGCGTCGCGGATGAGCTGCGCGGGTGCGTAAAAACCCATAGGCTGGCTATTCAAAAGTGCAGCGGTGAAGACGGCGGGGTGATAACATTTCAACCATGCCGAAGCGTACACAAGCAGCGCAAATGATGCGGCGTGGCTTTCAGGAAATCCATAGCTGCCGAAGCCCCGGATCTGTTCGAATGCGCTTTCGGCAAACGTCTGCTCGTAGCCATTCTTTAACATGCCAGCGAGAAACTTTTTACGGTGCGCGTCCATCTGCCCGGATCGCCTCCACGCGGCCATACTGCGCCGGAGCTGGTCGGCTTCGCCGGGTGTGAAACCGGCGCCGACAACAGCCAGGCGCATGACCTGCTCCTGAAACAGCGGCACGCCCATCGTCTGGCCGAGCACTTCGCGCAAGGCTTCGCTGGGGAAAGTAACGGCCTCTTCACCAGCCCGGCGGCGCAGATACGGATGAACCATGCCGCCTTGAATCGGGCCCGGCCGCACAATCGAGACTTCAATCACCAAATCGTAAAACGTGCGCGGTTTTAGACGCGGCAGCATCGACATTTGCGCGCGGCTTTCAATCTGGAAGACACCGATGGTATCCGCACGGCAGCACATGTCATAAACGCCGGAGTCTTCGGCGGGCACCGTCGCAAGCGTCAAATCAGGCCCGCCATGCTGGCGCAGCAGGTCGAAACATTTGCGGATGCAGGTCAGCATGCCCAGCGCCAGACAATCGACCTTCAAAATACCCAGCGCGTCGATGTCGTCTTTGTCCCATTGGATCACGGTGCGCGCTTCCATCGCGGCGTTTTCAATGGGCACCAGTTCGCAAAGCGGGCCTCGCGTGATGACAAATCCGCCGACGTGTTGTGATAGATGCCGGGGAAAACCCAGGATTTCCTTTGTGAGCCTCAAGAAGTGGAGCATTGTCCGCTGGTTGAAATCCAGTCCGACGTCTTTCAAGCGCAATGCAAGCTTGTCGGGCTCGTCAAAACGGTCCATGACTTCAGCGATCTTCTCGACACTATCGAGCGACAAGCCCAGCGCTTTACCGACATCGCGCGCAGCCGACTTGGGGCGATACGAAATAACTTCAGCAACAAGCCCCGCGCGTTCGCGGCCATATTTCTCATATACGTATTGCATCACCTCTTCGCGCCGCTCGTGTTCGAAATCCACGTCGATATCCGGTGCTTCGCCGCGCTCTTTGCTGATGAAGCGTTCGAAGAGAAGGTTTGACCGTTCAGGGTCGACGGACGTGATGCCAAGGCAGTAACAGACGGCGGAGTTCGCTGCAGAACCGCGACCCTGACAGAGAATGCCACGCGAGCGAGCGAAACGGACGATGTCATGGACCGTTAAGAAAAACGCTTCATACTTCATGTCGGCAATCAGATTCAGTTCATGCACGATCTGTTTGCGAACTTTGTCGGATGTGCCTTGAGGCCAGCGTTCGCACGCTCCAATCCATGAAAGTTCGGTGAGATGCGCCATTGGCGTCTGGCCGGCTGGGGCCAGTTCTTCCGGGTATTCGTAGCGTAGCTCATCGAGCGAGAAGCGGCAGGCGTCCGCGATCTCCAATGTGCGCGCCAGCCAGACTGCACTGCCGGATCCAAGAATCGCCTGTATCTCATCCGCTGATTTCAGGCGGCGCTCGGCGTTTGGCAGCAGGCGATTGCCAGCAGATTCCAGCGTGCAACCTTCGCGGATGCAGACCAGCACGTCCTGCAGCATCCGACGCTGATTGGCGTGATAGTGAACGTCGTTGGCGGCAACGAGCGGAATGCCCTGGTTCTTGCTGAATGCAGTGAGTCTTTCGCGACGTTCGCCATCATGCGGCCCGTGATGCAATTCAATGGCGGTGTACAAGCGGGAGCCGAACGCCTCCTTCACGAAGGTTAGGCTTTGATCTGTCCAAGTTCGGAAGGCTCGAATGTCGCGCGGCGGAATAGCGATGGCGATCTGGCCTGGTGCGTGCTCCGCTACATCCTGCAGCGTAAGTCGGCACTCCCCTTTCTCCGCGCGCCGGCAGCCAAGGGTGATCAGGCGGGCCAAGCGTCCATACGCAAGGCGATCCATCGGATAGAGCAGTAAGGGTGGCGCGTCTTCCGGGACAATCTCCGCGCCGATGAGAAGGGGCAGTCCGGTTTCTTTCGCTGCGACGTGTGCGCGGACCACGCCCGCCAGTGTGTTTCGGTCTGTCACGCCCAGCGCCTTCAAACCCAGGGCGTGAGCTTGCGCGACCAGTTCGTCAGCGAACGAAGCGCCTTCAAGAAAAGAGAAATTCGTCTTGCAGTGCAATTCCACGTAATCCATGGTTCGCTTTCCGCTCAATCAAACGAGCCATGCAAAAACCAGCGATGATCAATCAAATCTTCGAAGAGCCAGTACCGCGCGCCGGATTCAACTTCGACGACATAGTAATCCCGGCGTTGATCGTGTTCGCGCCACCACCCGGACTCGATGCGCTCAGGGCCGCTAACGCTGCGGATGGTATGCGGCCCACCCTCGCATGAGACGGACTGTGGCCAATCCATCTGTACAGGAAGCGGATGGGGTAACAACCGAAGCGGACGAGGCGCTTGGACGGCCTGCGCTAAAGATGCCTTTGCACGAGCGAGTTCTTCCAGCGCAAGCAACCGGAATGCGCGTTCAGGGAGGGGATCATCTTCGAGTTGAACGCGACATACCGCAGATGAGCCCAAACGCGTCACCAGCCGATCCAGCAAAAGATTCAGTTCGCTTGCAGTATCATCGCTGGCGCGTTCAAAGAGAGGCAACTGTTGCTCGGCGACGGATTCGGATACCGTGACGTGAAGCGCCACGGCTTCCACTCTTTCATCGACTTCTATCGACAGGCCTTCTCGTTGATTTGCATGCGCGCTCTTGCGATTAAATGTCTTCCAATTATGACCCGCCGGAATTCGAAAGATGTCTTCCAGATGCGCGCGCAACAACTGCCATAGATGTTTGCGGCTCTGACTGCAACGGTGCAGCGCGACTTCTACGCAGACAGGCGCCGCGATTTCGTGGTAAAGCCAGCATTCGATATGACGGGCGCCGCGCTGCGCACGTTCAAGATCGCTTGCCAGCCGGCCCATCATCTGCTCCAGAATCTTGAACAGCACTTCGCTGGTGCGCACTGGATATTCAAAAGAACGGGCGACGCGGAACTCTGGCGCGGGTCGCATCGGTATCAGCGTTTCGGACACAACGCCGAACGTCTGATCGAGGCGCTGAAGCAAGTCTTTTCCGAAACGGCTGGGCAGGGACTCGCGGGGTTGCCGGAGTATGTCGCCGATACGATTCAACCCCAGCGGCCGGAAATCAGCGAGCACTTCGTTGGTCAAACGCAAGCCAGCCAGCGGCACTTGGACGAGCGCCTTCTTTAATGCTTCTGCCTGATTCTCAGTAATGGAAGTATCTGGCCCGTAATGCGCCAGCGCCCATGCCGCGCCCAGTGTCGGCGCGATGGCAGCGCGGATCCTGTAGCCCTGCTTCTTTATCGCGTTCGCTGCCATGTCGAGCAGTTTCTCTTCGCCGCCGAAGACCTCTTCGCAGCCGGTGATATCGAGAAGCAAGGTCTGCGGAAAAGCGGCCTGCGGCCCGACACTTTCAATCGCAGTGAGCGGAGAAAACCGCGTGGCCCAAATACAGAGTTCTTGAAGTCCAGCCAGGCATTCCGGCAGATTCAATTCGTATAGCAACAACTGGGGCGCGAGAGCGAGCGCGTCGGCCACGGACATTCCGCCGCGCACGCCCAGCGTATTGGCTTCACCGGAACAGACACGAAGATGAGAGCCGCGGTTCGAACGCTCAAAAAGTGCGACGGGTTGATTTTGCGTTTCCGGATGCATCCGCCGTAAAAGCTGGATCGGCCAACGCGGGAAAAAGAGTGCGAGATAGCGTCTCACAGCGTCACTTCGATTTCTTCGAGCGAGACAGTGGGCTGCCCGCGCGCGTGAAGCAGACGCAGGCGAACCTTACTCAAACCGCATGAAACCACGTGAAGACGCAACGATCCCCAGCACGGTTTGCGCACAGCTGTCATGGGCCGGATCACGAATCCCAATCCGCCGCCGCACTCCGCCGCAAGCTGCAGCCGGCGAAAGACCATATTGTCCATGCTGGCCGAAGACCAGAAGCATGCGCCGATGTCTTTTGAACGAAGGAGTTGGGTAAAACACCACCCACCCTCTTGCAGCGGAGCTTTAATTAAAACCAATTGTTGCAAGTCCCAGCCAGAGGCTTCGGCAACAGGCGGGTTAAACGTAGTTTCCGTATCAAGCACCGCCCAAGTAGGTTTGGAATCCCTCGCGTTGCGCGCCAGATTAAGCGCAAGGGAGTAGCTGCCTACACCATGACTGTCGTGGAGCAATTCGACAAAACTTCCCAGCACAAAACCGGCTTGGGGCAGCCACTTATCAATGGCCGAAAACGAACTTGAAACGCATGGGCGCGGGGATTCTAATGAACCTCGTTCGAGCGAACAAATTTGCGAACGAAGTTGATCGACAGACATTTTCACTGATAGGCCCTCTACAAGAGTACCCTAATATAAACCTTAACTATGTCAAGTGAATGATGCGTTGGGCGTGAATATTTGCGGACAAAACTTCCCGCATCTGATCTATCTTCGCGAAATCAAATAGTGGGGGCGGGCCAGCGCGAATGAAAAGCGGCGTGCGCGGCGTCATCGTGAAGCTTGCGTCCTGTGCTCAATTCAGAATGAGCATATCCGCTGCGCAGGCTCGTGATATTGACGGTCGTACCTGTCTTTGAAAATAGAATACGCCAGGATTTGATCGCGAGCTGAAGCTGATCACCGCTCACGCTGATACGCCGGTAGGGGTGCGGGGCCGCATCGCGCGCCAAAACTTTCTCCGACCACGCGCGCAGGTTGACCGCGTGTTCGCGCTCCAGCCACAAGGACTGTTCGGCGGCAAGCGGAGACCATTGCACCTGGAAAAGCGCGCCACTCTTTTGTTCTACTTCATCCAACCAGCCCGCGCGCGAATCGGGGATGGCGTCCGCGTAGGGAATGTAAGGTTTGATGTCGAGGATCGGAGTGCCATCGAGCAGATCGATGCCGCCGACACGCAGCGTTCGCCCCTTTATCTCAAGCAGCGTGGCGGCGGAGAGGCCAATCGGGTTGGGGCGGTGGGGCGAGCGCGTTGCAAAGACGCCGCGTTTTACAGTCGCTTCGCGCGGCGGCAGAACTTTCGTCTTCCATCCCTTCATGCGATGCAGCCACGCGATAATCCAGATGCGTTCGAAACCGATGAGGTCGTCGAGCGCCTGTTCGAAATTGTGTCCGGGAAGAAGTTCGATGATCCCTTCGGCGGCATCCGCAGCGGCGGCCTGCCGGGGCGCGCGATAACGGTCCAGGTACGGAGTGAGAATCACGCCGATGGGTTTTAATTCTAGACTTCGCGCGTTCATCCGAACGAATCTAATCGTTCACGCGAAAAACGCATCCGGCTTTCGCGACTTCGCTGCTGGTCTCGATCTTCGGGCTTTCGTCGCTTCGTGAATCTGGCGGCAGAAGCAAAAAGTCAGATTATTGAAGCGCTCACGAGGCCGGTGGAAAAATCTGAATGCCGTACTTCGATGCCACCTCTACCATTTTGTGCAGGGCTTCGGGTGTCATTGGAATGGCGGCCGGGTCTCGCTCATCAACTTCCTGTCCTGCCTCAAAGAGAAAGTTCTCGAATCCGGCGGGCCAGACCAGGGTCAGCGTTCGTGCCGGAGCGGCCGCGTCGTTTCTGAAAAAATGTTTGCTGCCTTTGCACGCGATGACGAACGAACCTTGTGGCGCGATTATAGATTGGCCGTCGACATCGAGACGCAGTTCGCCTTCGAGAATATAAAAGGCTTCGTCTTCGCGGCTGTGAATATGCGGAGGCGGTCCGCCGCCGGTAGGCACGTGGAATTCAAACATGGCGAATGCGTTGCTGGTCTGTCCTCCGCCGATTTTAAGCGTGTAAACGTCTCCGGCGACGGAAACCTTTTTACCGGCACCCGGCCTGAGTACGTGCGGTTGCAGCGTTGTTGCTGTTGTGGATGTTGAACCTTCCGCGGGCGTGCTCAACATCACGACAGCGGCAGCAGCTTTTCCGGTATTGGCCAGTGTGTACGGCGTGCCGCGTGGAATCGTGACAAGCGCGCCGGTAGCGGCGCGAAGGGCCTGGTCACCCGCGGTAAAATTGAGCAGCCCTTCGACAACGTAGAAAAATCTATCCTCAGCGTGCTGGATAACCGGAGGAAATGGAAAGTTAGATGCGACGGCAATCCGGCTGACGGAGAGCCTGCCTTCCGTGTCACCGCCGGTCGCCTTGCTTAATTGCGCGCAGCCTTGCCATGACAATTTCTCGCCCTGATCTTTGAGAACTATTTTTGTGCCGTCCATACGCGTTTACGATACTCCGTCGCTTGTTGAATCAATGTTGTTTTGTGTCATCCGCATTTCGTCCAAAGACCAGCGCGTCCAGTGAGAAGCGTCCAGCGCCGCTCAACATCATTAGAAAGGCAATGCTGAAGTACGCCAGTGGCAGCTCCAATTTTCCAGGCCAGGGATCTCCCTTGGAGTAATGGGTGTAAGCTGCAACCCCCATTGTCGAGACCAATCCAAAAGAGGCCAGAGGCACCAGCAGTCCGATGATCCAAGCCAATCCGCCTCCAAATTCGGAGACGGCCGCCAGTGCCTGGAGAAACCCCGGCATGCCCGGCCCCATCCACCCCATCGGATTCTGGATCTTGGGCCAGCCATGAGTCATCATAGCAGCGCCACAGATCACGCGCACCACCAGTAATCCAGCGGATGCAGGGTAGTCGAGACTGTTTCGATAGAATAGCTTTTTCATTTGAACCTTTCACATTCAGTTTTCCGGAGATAACCTGCACTCAGTTCTAGAGGATGCAGTAACTCTGTCTTCTCTACGATAGCTGAATAGTTGCGGGCGTCTTGAATTATCTTCAGCGAATACATGCGGGATAACTGAGCCGAAAGTAATATATTCCGGCCGCAGTGACACAATAATGTAGCTTTTTGCAAGGTGCTCTCGTTAACACAGTCTATTGATGTGCGGTCAATCTACGGAATCAAAGCATGAATTGGCGATTTTTCAGTCTCACCTGTCTTACCCTGGTTTCGACAGTTCTGTTTGGCGCCACCGATCAGACCATTACTTTCAATGCGTTACCGAGCAAGGTATTTGGCGATCCTGCAATCACTCTCGTGGCTTCGGCCACTTCAAATCTGACAGTCACGTTCAGCCTCGTTAATAGTCCGACGGGATCGTTGAACGGTAACATGCTGTCCCTCAACGGCGCGGGTCTAATCACCGTTCGCGCATCGCAAGCGGGAGACGCCACCTTCAATCCCGCGCCCGTTGTGGACCAGTCATTCGTAGTCGCCAAAGCCGACCAATTCCTCACTTTCACGTCGGTGCCCAATAAGACCCTCGGCGATCCGCCCTTTGCCGCAGGCATCGCCTCTTCGTCGGGACTAATCCCGGAATTCGAAGTCACGGGACCGGCAACTCTGAGCAATGGGCTGATTTTCCTGACTGGCGCAGGAGAAGTCACGCTGCATGGTTCGGAAGACGGCAACGACAATTTCACTCCGGTACATGACCATAAATCGTTCACAGTGGCCAAGGGCAGCCAGACGGTAACCTTGAATCCGATCAACAACAAGACGCAGGGAGACGTTCCTTTCAGTGTCGGAGGCTCTAGCACCGCCGGACTGCCGCTGACCTTCTCAATCGCCTCCGGCCCCGCAACCGTGGTTGGCAACATCGTCACAATTACCGGTGCCGGCTCAGTGACCGTGCGCGCCGGCCAGACCGGCAATGTCGATTACAATCCAGCGCGCGACGTGGAGAGCACCTTTACCGTCAGCCAGGGCAATCAGAGCATCACTTTTATTCCATTCGGAAGTAAGACATTCGGCGATGCTCCCTTTGCGGTCGGCGCGCTGGCGACGTCCGGACTGCCGGTGGCCCTGAGCGTCCTCTCGGGCCCGGCAACGGTCTCTGGCAGTATCGTCACGCTCACCGGAGCGGGCAGCGTGACTTTGCACGCGTCCCAATTGGGAAATTCGAATTACAATCCAGCCTTGC
>Ga0105047_10002934_pt1 | contig 30268 bp, 30 predicted proteins | sample MAT04_FD_78384 | JGI IMG/M metagenome (GOLD analysis project Ga0105047, IMG submission 78384) | Freshwater microbial communities from Lake Fryxell liftoff mats and glacier meltwater in Antarctica - MAT-04 (megahit assembly) | ecosystem: Environmental > Aquatic > Freshwater > Ice > Liftoff... | reverse complement strand
GGATAAATCCCTGCCTCAGTGGGTGAAAGTCCGCTGGCGTGGGGTGGTACAAATCACACCGCACGGGGATAAATCCCGCGTGCTACGCGTACGAAGTCCGCTAAAGCGGACTAATCGGCTTGAGCCGATTTCGTAGGCGTAGCCCGGACGTTTACGTCGGGGCGGTGATGAGGCGTGGATAATGCTTGTCTTGTGGAGAATCGACAAGATAAATCCCTGCCTCAGTTCGTGAAAGTCCGCTGGCGTGGGGTGGTTAAGGATTTGATGAGGTGGGGTAAAATAAGGGCAGGATATTCACATGGCTGATAACAAAGATGTTTTGTTCGAAGTAATGACCCCGCTTGGGTTTCGTGTCCGCGTTACACATGGATATTGGGATTTAATTGTCAGTGTAAAACATCCCATAATGGTTGGGCGCGAAGATGATGTCCGAAGTGCATTGGAAAATCCAGATGAAATTCGTCAAAGCAAGTCAGATGAGGATGTTTATCTGTTTTATAAAGCAGAACGTGAAAAGAGATGGATTTGTGCAGTTTCCAGGCAAACAGGTGAAACAGGCTTTTTGATCACGACTTACCCAACAGACGCGATCAAGGAAGGAGTACAGGTATGGCACAAGTAAAAGTTTATTACGACAGAGAAGGAAATACACTGACTGTCTGGTTTGGCAATCCCGCCGATGAATATGTTGCGGAAGAAACAGGGGAAGAGATCGTCTTGATGAAAGACCGTGAAGGCAAGGTTATTGGTTTTGAAAAGTTGAATTTCACAGGTCACGTAGGAGATGCAATAAAAGTTGCTTTTGAAACGGTTGCTGTGTAGGTAAAATTTTGAATAGAAAAACATCCAAGGTCAATGGCTTTGGATGTTTTTGTTTAACGATGCGTGGGCTGAATAATGATGCGTCATGTCTGCGTGGGCTTTGGGGTAAAATCCCGCCATGTCCAACGAAAAAGAATACCTCCCTAAAATTGCAATGTCCATAGTAGCCCATCCTGACGATCAGGATTTTACGATTGCAGGCACGCTTGCCAAATGGGCAAAGGCTGGCTGCAAGGTCATCTCGGTGCTCATCACCAGCGGCGACTCAGGCTCGAATGACCTGGCTCATGACGCAGCCCATAAGCCTGTTTTGGCGAAACTGCGCGAAGCAGAACAGCAAGCCGCGAATGCCGTGCTTGGAATCGCTGAAACTGTTTTCCTGTATTACCCCGATGGAGAACTCGTTGCGAGCCTTGCACTGCGAAAGGATTTGACTCGGCTCATCCGCATCTACAAGCCTGAGGTAGTCGTCACTGGCGACCCTTCGGGCTGGTTCTACGGAAATGAATATATCAATCACCCCGACCATCGCGCCGCCGCAGAAGCCGCCACGTACGCGGTCTTCCCGTCAGCTGGGACAAGGCTCATATTCACTGACCTGCTTGAGGCGGGGTATGAACCGCACAACGTCAAACGGCTGTACATTCACGGCGCGGAAAAATCCGATACCTGGGTGGACATCGGCGAAACCATCGACATCAAGATCGAAGCTTTGAAGAAACACCTCAGCCAGACCGACACGCACGAGGTTGATAAATGGATGCGTGAGTGGGCAAAAGAGGAAGGTAAGGAAAAGGGACTCGAATTTGCCGAAGCCTACAAAGTGATGATTCTACAGAAAGAAGAAGACAAGTAATCTCATTACGAGATGGGCGGGACGCTATGGCTTTTCCAAGGTCGCTTGACTAAAATACAGTATGTCGCCCTGAGCGATAGGAGTTGATGCGTACGTTCATGGGTCTCGCGGATTCCTGGCACTTTAGTCTGCGTGTGATTGAGCAATGTTTTACCGAGATCAACCTTGTGCTGCGAACCACCCGTTGACTTCAAAACTGTCTCCGCATCTTCTGGCTTTGTTGGTTGCGCTGAAAACATTCAAGCCGAAATCTTATTCCCTGCTGTTGGGCGAGCTTTCGTCTGACGGTATCAAATCCCTGCTGGATGAGATCAAACAGGATTTAGGTATTCATGTCCGCGCCTATCGCTGGATGCTGGCGCAGTTTGAGGTTTATCTCGGTGTGTCTCCGTGCCTTATTACACTGCGGGCAGTGGTAAGGCTCTGGACTTTTGCAAGAGGTCAAATATCGTCTGTCTGGCCTTCCATTTTTCCGCCCGCCAAAAAGTATAAAAATGTAATTGAAATTAAAATAACGAATAAGGCGGGAAAGTTCTTTGCCAGGAAACCAGGCTTAACAGTGTACGAGTAAAATGTGGACCAATAGGCAATGGATAAGCCAACCACCAATAAAATCGCCGCAACTTTTTTAGGCGTACTTTGGATGGCTGGCAAGCCGCAAAGCACAAGCGTCATTGGGGCAACCAGTATCGGCAGTTTGTAATCAAAACTGCCTGTCGGGATGACCAGTGCAATCATTGTACAAACTGCCAGCAGATAGGTATTCATTCCCGTCATTTTATGCAGATAGATATGAACAATCATGGATAACAGGCATAGCCCAAACAGAATCAAAAAAAACATCTCGATCAGCCCTGTGTGTTGCGCAAATGTGTTTGCCTGAATGGGACCAAGTCCGCCGGTGGTAAGCGAATAGACAAATCCCCTGATGGAAAGATCTTCGTTGCGGGAACTCAGACCGTGAAGTTGGCGGGCGCTTATGCTTTGAATGAATTCAATAAAAATTTGATATCCCAGAACAAAGAGAAGGGAAAAATTAAACGCTCCCAGTCCCAATATTCTCTTGATGTTGTTTTTCCAGTCCCGCCAATCTTTAATAAACATGATCATGAAGATGAGAGGATAAAGCTTTAATTGAATTGAGAGTGAAAAGAGCAAATAGGCAAAGAAACGAAATTTATGCTGATAATGGTAAATGTATATGGCAGACAGGCATAATGCAAAAGCGATTACATTAAATTGTCCCCTCTCCATTTCAAATTGAAATCCATAGGAGAATAATCCCAATATAAAGAATAAAAGAGGCAGGGTGTAATTTTTTCTCTGCACGACCAGCAGAGGGATCAATAATGTCGCTAAAATGAAACAGGAGATGGTGACGAGCGTGAGAAGTTTGTAATAATCAGGATAACCAACAATAAGCAGGGGGGCAAATATAGCCAAAGTCAGCGGGGAATAGGGAACAATGCCGTCTGAATATGGCGATTGTTTTGTTGACAGCCAGTTATCCACATGATCAACGGTTGTCGCTATATCAAAGCCGACTTTGGTCACCCAGGCATCGGGTATGTATTTGGTAAAGTATTGAACCCTTCTCCGCGAAAAAAACATTGGAGAAACAAAAAATAAAACATATAACACCAGAAAAGTGGAAACCACCCAAAAGGCGTGGGGAAGATTAAGACCTCGTTCAAGCATATTGCGGGCGCTTTTTTTGATTTCCGGCTTTTCCCAATCCCGTTTGATCGTTATGAATCCAATGCCTATAAGAATTAATACAGCCCCAACTTCAACGCCTAACATTTGCGCCGCTTTGAATTCAACACCCTTGTCAAGTTGGATAACGTTTGCTGGTGCAAATATCAAAATTAAAATTACGCCGATTGTGTCGAGCACAAAACCAATTTTTTTCATTTGCTGAATATCCTTCAACTTGGCAATTCTCAGGGATGACCAGATATTATATAACCTTTGGTTCCAGTTGAGTCATGGGGCATTCGCAGGTTGCGAAACCAAATCGAGGAGAAACCCCATGACAACAGGCGACATTATCCTGCATATCTCCGCTGGCGTGGGGTGGCTCAAGCGGACTAATCGGCTTAAGCCGATTTTGTAGGTGTAGCCTGACGGTTCATCGTCAGGTGGTGATTGAGCGTGGATATTGCTTGTCGTGCGAAAGGCTGAATAACAGCGAGCCACGTCCGTATCAAGGGGCAGGGTGGGAACTCAACTACGGAGCGGAGGAATTCAGGCAAGTTGCTCCTTGCGCCGTCCTCGGCGCAAGATTTACCCTGTAAATGCCGCCGAGGACAACGGCTGAGCATGGCAACTGACGACCTTTGCGCGCGCAAAACCAACTCTGACGCAAAAGATAATCCCCATTAATATGCTAAAATCCCTTCATGCAATTTGAGGTCTTCACACTCCTGCCCGAAGTTTTCCCCTCCTATCTTGAAACCAGTATCATCAAACGCGCCCGCGAACGCGGACTGATTCATGTCCGCGTCCACAACATCCGCGACTACACCCACGACAAACATCACATGACCGACGACACCCCCTACGGCGGCGGCGGCGGAATGGTGATGAAGCCCGAACCCATATTCGAAGCCATAGAATCTGTTTTGGGATTAAACCCTGACTCCGTCCTGAGCGAAGTCGAAGGGCCGCCCGAGCCTGAGTCAAACATCCCGATCATTTTGCTTACCCCGCAGGGACGAGTCTTCAATCACAGCATCGCCCAGGAACTTTCCCAGCATTCACACATCATCCTGCTCTGTGGACGCTACGAAGGCATCGACGAACGCATCCGTGAGCATCTGGTCACAGACGAAATCTCCATCGGCGATTACGTCCTGACTGGCGGCGAATTGCCCGCGTTAATCCTGATTGACGCCATCTCACGCTTCCTGCCCGACGTTCTCGGCGACCCAACCGGCGCACAAGACGACTCACACGCCATGGGCTTGCTCGAATATCCGCACTATACTCGTCCGCCTGAATATCGCGGCTGGAAAATCCCCGAAGTCCTGCTCTCCGGCGCGCACGCCAAAATAGACAAATGGCGCCGCGAACAAGCCCTGCTCCGCACCTTCAAAAAAAGACCAGATATGCTGGAAAAAACAGAATTGAGTAAGGAAGATAAGAAGTTTGTCGAAAGTTTGAGGGATAGTGAGAAGTAAAAAGTCGAGTAATCTTTTTTGACCTTCAACTTGCAAACCTTCAACCTGCAACCTTCAACCTGAAAATAACACACGGAGGAAAACATGGCAACAAAGTTCAATTACGGCAAGATCTTCCTGCTCGGTTTTGGCTTTTTCGGCGTAAGCGTCATTTGGACGGTCTACAACGCCTTCGTGCCGCTCTTCCTCGCCAATAAGTTCGGACTCTCACCAATCCTGATTGGCTTCTTCATGACCCTTGATAATATCGCAGCGCTCTTTATCCAGCCGCCAGTTGGGGTCTGGTCAGACCGCCTGCGCACACCCATTGGACGTCGTATGCCGTTCATTTTGATCGGCGCACCCATCGGCGCGCTGGTCTTTGGGCTGATTCCCCTGGCGTCAGTCCTGCCCTTGTTTGTGGCCTGCACCAGCACGCTCCTGCTCAGCATGGCCTTTTGGCGCACGCCGGTCGTGGCGCTGATGCCCGACATCACCCCATCGCAGTATCGCTCGCAAGCCAACGGCATCATCAACTTGATGGGTGGCGTTGGCACGATTATCGCCTCCCTAGTCGGAAGCACGCTGTACGAGATCAATGTCAACTTCCCGTTCTGGATGGGTTCCGGGTTGACGATCATAGCGGCTTTGCTGGTATTCCTCTTCATCAAAGAACCGAAGCAATATGGTGAGAGCGAAAAAGAACCTGACATGTTCGCCAGCCTGCGCGAACTGATAAATGACGAAGACAAAAGCGGACTGCGCATCCTGTTCGCCATCTTCTTCTGGTTCCTGGCTTATACCGGTATTGAAGCCTTCCTCACGTTGTATGCAACCAAATATGTTGGCATGTCTGACGGAGATGCAGGCCGCTTGACCGGGCATCTCGGTTTATTCTTCGTCCTTTTTGCGCTGCCAGCAGGTATTCTTGGCAGCCGCATTGGACGGCGCATCACCATCTCAGCCGGCATTATCAGCATGGTTGCGTTGATCTTCGGGTTATTCATTCTGCCAGCCGCCACACTAGCCGCCCCGGTTGCCAAACTTCCTTTGCTCGGCAACGTGCATGTTATCAGCTTGTTGCTCATGCCGGCTGGGATAGCATGGGCAATGATCAATATCAACTCCCTGCCCATGGTAGTGGACTTGACTAATCTGGCGCGGGTCGGCACTTTCACTGGGTTGTATTATCTCTTCTCCACGTTCTCAGCCATTGTTGGTCCCAACCTCAATGGTCTACTCGTTACAATCACTGGAGACAGCTACAACACCATTATGCTGACCAGTCCGCTCTTTCTGCTCATTGCGTTATGGCTGATGCTCGGCGTCAAGCGCGGCGAGGCAACCTCTCAATAAGACCTGACAGGTTTTGTCGAGCAGTTAATATTAAATTCAAAATGATGAAACCTGTCAGGTCTATAATCATCCTTCTGACGATTGCGATGTTCGGGCTCACGGCTTGCCAGCAGTCGTCAGATTGTTTTCGAGAAGATGTCTTCTGTGCAGGCTTGGTAACGGATACGCTCGGTATTGAAGATCATGGCATGAATCAAGACACATGGGCGGGATTGGAAGAAGCCAAAGCAAATGGACTCGTTGACCGGGTCGAGTATATTGAATCAGTGGATACACGCGATTACGAAAAGAACATCGCTTACTTCGCTGAAAAAGGTTATGACGTAATCATCACCACCGGCATTGGCTTGCGCGACGAAACGCTGCGCGGCGCCGACCTCTATCCTGATACTGTCTTCGTCGGCATGAATCAACCTCATGAAGAAGTGCGCCCGAACATCATTCCTGTCACGTTTGCTGAAGACCAAATGGGATTCCTCGCCGGTGCATTGGCGGCGCGCATTTCAAAGACGCGCATCGTTGGCGCAGTCTGCGAAACTTCCGGCATTGATTCGATGTGGAGATATTGCGAAGGCTTCCGCGCGGGCGCAAAGTATGCGGACGAAAATATTATCGCACAGGTAATCTATCGTGAAGATGGAGACCGCGAGAAGTTGTTCATTGATGAAGCCTGGGGATACGATACCGCCCAAAAATTAATTAAGCGCGGGGTAGATGTGATCTTTGCGGCGGGCGGTGCGACAGGTCAAGGCGCGTTGCGCGCGGCGGTTGACCCTTCGGCTTCGCTCAGGGCGGGACCGCAGGTGAATGCTATTGGGGCAGAACGTGACCAGGGCGCGGTTTTGGCAGAATCAGGCTCAAGCGTAGTCACCTCTATTTTGGGCAATGCCAGTTTCGAGGTCCAGAATGCGCTGCGCTTGATTCGGGATGGAAAAGCCCGTGAGCCGCAGTCGAGTCAAGTTAAGATTGTGCCGCTCAATCAGAAATTCCCCGAAAGTTTGACACAGGAAATGAACACTTTACTTCTGGCGCTCTGGATCGGGGAAATCAAGACAGGCGTAACTTTTGAGAAGCCTTAATTTGTTCAGGCTTGCACAATAAAAAAATAAGATTTATACTTACAAAGTCGTAAGGCTCTGCTGATAATGCAGAATGCCGTAAAACCCTTACTCTTCTAGGAGAAGAGAAATGAAAAAGTTATACTTTGTTATGGCCCTGTTGATTGTCGCTTCGATGATCCTCGTGGCTTGTGGCGCTCCCGCCACTAAAGCGCCTGTCGCTGAAGTGCCTGCCGCTACTGACGCGCCTGCAATGACCGAAGCTCCTGTTGCTGCTACTGAAGCGCCTATGGCTGAAGTAACTCTTGACGATTGTGTGAAGCCTGAAGTCTTCTGCGTGGGTCTCGTGACCGACGTGGGTAAAGTCAATGACAAATCCTTCAACCAGTCTGCCTGGGAAGGCGTTCAGCAGTCCAAGACTGATGGCTCGGCTGATTTGGTCCAATTCATTGAGACCGCTGATGCCAAAGATTACGCCAAGAACATCGCCACCTTTGGTGACGCTGGCTTCGATGTGATCGTAACCGTTGGTTTCGGTCTCGGTGAGGCTACTTTTGCTGCTGGCACAACCTACCCCGATATCAAGTTCATCGGCGTAGATCAATTCCAAGCCTGGCAGTATACCGATGACAAAGCAGACGATTCTGCTAACGTCACTGGTTTGAACTTCCCCGAAGATCAGGCTGGTTTCCTCGTTGGCGCACTCGCCGCGATGATGTCTGAGAGCCATGTTATCGGCGCCGTTTGCGGTACCGATGTGGTTCCTCCCGTTTGGCGCTATGGTGAAGGCTACAAAGCCGGCGCTGCTTATGCCGACGGCATGAACAAGACCACCACCGAAGTCCAAGTTGTGTACCACAGTGATGTGGGCTTCGACAAGACCTTCACGGATCCCGAATGGGGTGCTCAGACCGCCAAAGCCATGATGGATAACGGCGCTGATTCAGTCTTTGGTTGCGGTGGTTTAACCGGTAACGGTGCCATCACTGCCGCCGCTCAGGCTGGTAAATACGCCATTGGCGTGGATGCCGATCAATACCTGACCCTGCCCGAAGCTGCTCCTCAAATGCTCTCCAGTGCAATGAAACTCATCGTCCCCGGCGTGGCTGAATTGGTTGCCGCTGCCAAAGATGGTTCAATTACAGCTGGAAACTTCGTCGGACTGGGCGGCTATGCTCCCTATCACGATCTTGATGGCAAAGTTCCCGCCGAAGTCAAGACCGCCATGGAAGCTATCAATGCCGGCTTGCTCGATGGTTCCATCAAGACTGGCGTTTCTCCTGCCAAGCCCTAAGTTTTAGTTTTACCTGATATAAAAAAGGGAAAGAGGTCTACGCCTCTTTCCCTTTTTGCTTTAAATTTCCCTGCTATGGATTTCAAAAATGGGACTCAGACCTTCTTCTTTTTTTATCAGCGTGAATCACCGTACAAAAATATTTTTGTACGGTGGTGAGAATAGAATAGGTCTTTTCTTACGCAAGCACGGATACATCCACTGATTTGCCGTGCATGGTAAGATAAAAGAAACTCTTGATTTTTGGAGGCTTCAATGCGTAAGTGGCTTTTAATTTTGGTAATGGGAGTGTTGTTTGTCTTTCCCTCGTTTGCGTTCGCGCAGGATCAAGTCGCAATTCAATCAGTAAACGTGGAGTTGTGGCCTGAATTTGACAAGGCTGAAATGCTTGTGATCGATCGCGTTATGCTTTCTGCGGATGCAGAATTCCCGATTCAGTTGGATATTCGTGTTCCAGCGGATGCGACGTTGAACGCTGTCGCAGTTGGCGAGTCCAACGATAAGGTTACAGATCAGGGCATTGAATATACAACGAAAAAGGATGGAGAATGGCTTGTGGTTTCAATTACTGTAATCGGTCCTGCCGTACGGATTGAGTATTATGATCCCAGCCTGAAAAAAGACGGCAATTTACGCTCTTATTCTTATCGCTGGTTAAGCGATTATGACGTGGCCGACTTTGGGGTTGCTTTCCAACAGCCGTTCGACGCTGTGAAATTCGCATCATCGCTTCCTTTGCAGGATGCTGGTATTCATCCGAATGATAATCTGCAATATTATTCTTCCAGTGTGGGGGCGGTTCCTGCGGGTAAAACGTTTACCTTCGATGTGAATTACGAGAAGCCGACAGATGCGCTTAGTGTTTCACATCTTCAAATTCAGCCGGTAGTTGTGGACGAAAACACACCCGGTCGTGTGTCACTGAATAATTACCTGCCTTATATTATTGGCGGCTTGGGCGTGATCCTGATTGTAGGCGGGCTTTTGTATTACCGCCAATCGGGACGTTCCGGTTCGAAGAAATCCCGCCGCAGGACGCGTACTCAAGTTGATCGTGAAGAAAACGAAAGCGATGTACATTGCTCTCAATGCGGTACGCGCGCGCGCGGCGGAGATCGTTTCTGCCGTACCTGCGGTTCGCGCATCCGACAGCAGGAAGAGTAGCGCTGGAGTTCGGAAGTTCTACTTCCGAATATTAATCACAAAGGTGACAGTCACTTCAAAAGTGACTGTCACCTTATTATTTAGCCGACCATCTTGCATAAACCGCCTGTGACAGTAAACGATTGGCGCTTGTTTCGCGTGTCACGAGTTCGCCGCTGTCCATGTGCCCCTTGTACTTTTTCATCATTTCATCCAGCGCCTGCGCCACATGAATGGCAGATGCGCGCACTGCGTACAAAGTGGCGATCACAAAGAGCGGATTGTCACTCATACAAGCGCGGCAAAGTTCAAACAAATTTGGCAGGGATTTGTAAACTTCCCATACTTCGCCTTTGGGTCCGCGCCCAAATTTGGGCGGGTCGAGGATGATGCCATCGTATTTCGTGCCGCGTTTTTCTTCGCGCTGCATATATTTGACTGCATCCTCCACGATCCAACGGATGGGTTTTTCATTCAAGCCGGATAAAGCCTGATTCTCACGCGCCCATCCCACAGATTTTTTGGATGCATCCACGTGAGTCACTTGTGCGCCTGCTGCTGCGGCGGCGAGGGACGCCAGCCCTGTGTAGCCAAATAAGTTGAGAACTTTCACGGGGCGATTCTCTTTTTGGACGAGACCAGCCATAAAGTCCCAGTGAGCTGCGACTTCGGGAAAAACTCCCAGGTGTCGGCCGGGCGTCGTCATCACCCAAAAACGCAATTGCTCCCCTCTCGTATCAGGAGAGGGGTTAGGGGTGAGGTCATATTTCATTTCCCATTTTTCAGGCAATCTTTTTTTCTCGATCCAATGCCCGCCGCTTTCTTCGGCTGTGGGCTGAAAGACCGCGTGCGCGACCTCCCAATCTTTGTTGGATAGGGCGCGGCTCCACATGGCTTGTGACTCAGGGCGTGCAAAAATATATTTTCCAAAACGTTCAAGTTTTAAGCCATCGCCTGAATCGAGCAATTCATAATCCTGCCATTTTTTGGCTTCAAGCAGGGTGTAAGCGGGGGAGTTTTGCATGGTTGATACCTGTTGTTAGTGATGACAATGAAATTATTATTCTCAATTCACTTGATTTTTACCCACAAAGTTGTATAATGTGGTAAGTAGTGGTAAGAAGTGGTAGACGAGCGCCGGTGCATCCGGCGTTCGTCGCATTAAAAGGATAGTTAGCACATATGTTCTTAGGTCAGTTCCAACACAATCTCGATGACAAAGGCCGCCTGATGATTCCGGCGCGCTATCGTGAGTTGTTGGAAGGCGGTGCTTTCATCACACAAGGCTTTGATAAATGCCTGATGGTGATGACCGAAACTTATTTTACCCAGGTTTATGAGCGTATCGAAGCCATGAACCTTATTGACCCAACTGCGCGCCTTCTGCGCCGCTTGATCATATCCAACGCCTATCCTGTTGCAGCCGATAAAGTTGGCCGCATCCTTGTGCCGCAAAATTTGCGTGCCTTCCTCGGCATTGAGAATGGCGAACTGGTTGTTGCGGGGCAGGGCGAATATTTTGAAGTATGGACGCCTGCCTTGTGGAGTGAGCAAATGGCTCTTTTACAGGATACCGAAGCCAACACTCAACGCTTCTCCGCGCTTGATCTTTCATCCAAAAAGTAGCAGGTCTTGTACCTGCCCTGTGCTCGAACCGCCGTCAAGAGCAACAATACATTATGAACGCACACATACCTGTACTTTACAAAGAGATTATACACGCACTGCAACCACAACGCGGTGGTCGTTATGTAGATGGCACTCTGGGCGCGGGCGGTCACGCTCGCGGAATTCTGGAGGCTTGCACGCCAGATGGGCAATTGCTGGGTCTGGATGTTGACCCGCAGGCGCTGGCGCTTTCTCGCGAGACCTTGGCTCCTTACGAAGAGCGCGCGCATCTCGTGCAAGCCTCCTACATCACCATCACAAAACAACTTGCCGCTTTGGGCTGGGACGCAGTAGACGGTATCTTGCTTGACCTCGGCGCATCGTCCATGCAGTTTGACAACGCCGAACGCGGATTTTCATTTATGCAGGACGGCCCGCTGGATATGCGCTTCGGGCCACAGGCATTCCAAAGCGCAGAGGATATCGTCAACACCTATGACCAAAAAGACCTCGCTGACTTGATCTTTCGTTACGGCGAAGACCGTGACTCACGAAAGATCGCGCGTGCCATTGTGATAAGTAGACCGCTTCATACCACCCGTGACCTGGTCGCTGCCATCGAAAAAGCATCCCCCAGACGCGGAGACCGCGTCCACCCTGCCACACAAACTTTTCAGGCATTGCGCATCGCCGTTAACGAGGAATTGTCATCGGTGGAGAACGTGCTTCCGCAAGCAGTATCCAGCCTGAGGGTAGGCGGAAGGTGCGCGGTGATCTCCTTCCACTCGCTGGAAGACCGCATCGTCAAGGAATTTTTCCGCGAACAAAGCAAGGATATCTTCAATCCGCCTTACGAAAGACTTTATGAAGAGGAACGCAAGGCAGTTGTAAAACAAATTACTAAAAAGCCGATTATGGCTTCTGATGAAGAAATAAAGAATAATCCGAGAGCGCGCAGTGCAAAACTTAGAGTTATAGAAAAAATATGAACATACAAAACGTCAACCACCTGGTACATGCTTATAAGATTGCCCCCTGGCGCATCCAACGCCAGTGGATCGGTAACGTGTTACTTATGGTGGTTGCGCTTGCGATGGTCGCCACACTTTATTTGGATGTAACTTCGCAAGCCGGCATTACCGGGCGTGAGATACAAGACCTGACCGCTTCGATCTCTGCCAGCCAGCAGGCGAGCGCAGATTTACAAACCCAGCTTGCTTCGCTCACCTCTGCGCGGGTGATGGAACAGCGCGCACTTGATCTTGGTTTCCGCCCAATGGAATCTGGTGAAGCCGAATATCTGGTTGTGCCGGGCTACTCTGTGCTTGAGCCGGATATTCTCTCCTCTGCTCCTCTTTTGCAATTAAGTAAGCTGACGATTCCGCCCGAATACAATGAATCATTATTGGACTGGATGGACAAAAAGATCGTAACTTCTTCGCGAGGAATCCAATGAGACAGCAATATGCGCGCCGCACACAGGTATTAACCAGCGTCATGGGGTTCATTGCGCTTGCCATCATTGTGCAGATGACGCGCATCCAGAACAGCCCCGAAGCTGCCATCTTCCGTCAGCAGGCGTCGAATTACGCTTATATATTGCATACGTTCTACCCGGACCGTGGTGAGATCTATGACCGCAATGGACATTTGCTGGCAGGGAATAAATCCGTTTACGAAGTCGGCGTGGATCTGAATACCGTGAAGAACCCTCAAGCCATTGCCACTGCCGTCAGTGTGCAACTTGGCATGGATTATTCAAAGATATTAAGTGCCATTCTGGCCCCGCCCGAAAGCCTCTCTTATATCGTGCTCGCGGATTTTGTTGAAGCAGACAAAGCTGTCAATCTTCAGGAGTTGAAGAAGGCAATGCAGGATCAGGCTGAAGAAGGCACGCGCGGCGGGTTGACCGGATTGGAATTCAAATCTCATCCGCAGCGCAGTTATCCTGAAAATTCTTTGGCTTCGAATGTGATCGGGTTTGTCAGCCGTGAGGGGCGCGGTTACTTTGGCATCGAAGAAAAATACGATACCTTGCTGGCGGGCAATCCCGTGCAGACACTTGTCCCGACCGACCCGAACAAGGCTTTTGAAATTCCGCGTGTGCTGAATGGAACCACGCTTGTTCTTACCATCAACCGTGACCTGCAAGCCTCGGCTGAGAAAATACTGGACGAAGCACTCACCACCTACGGTGCAGACAACGGCACAATCGTCGTCATGGACCCGCGTAACGGTGAACTGCTTGCCATGGCCGCCACGCCACGCATGGACTTGAATCAGTTTTGGAACTACGGCACGATCTATAAAAATGCCACTGATTTCAACCCGGCCATCTCCAAGCCTTATGAGCCTGGTTCTGTGACCAAGATACTCACCATGGCCGCCGCGCTGGATAGCGGCACGGTTACACCTGGCACAACCTATTTGGATACCGGCTCCATCCTTGTGGGCGGCGCGCTGATCCAAAACTGGAATCAGGAACCGTGGGGCGTACAGGATATGACCGGCTGTTTGCAACATTCGCTCAACGTCTGCATGGCAACCATCTCTGCGCAAATGGGCGCGGGAATTTTTTATAGTTACATGGATAACTTTGGCTTTGGTCACCTCACAGGCGTGGACCTGGCCGGGGAAGCAGCAGGCAGGCTCAAGCTTCCTGGTGATGCGGATTGGTATCCTGTTGACCTCGGCACGAATGCCTTCGGTCAGGGTGTATCTGCTACGCCGATCCAGATCATGATGGCTGCGTCTTCCATTGCAAATCATGGACGCACCGTTACGCCGCACGCGCTTTATGCAATGGTGCGCGATGGCCGCCAGTACGACGTGCCCGCACAGTTCGCCGGCTCGCCCATCTCAGGGCAAACCGCCGATATACTTTCAAACATGCTCTCTGTCTCACTTGAATCAGAAGGTTCGCTCGCGCTTGTCCCCGGCTATCGCATTGCTGGCAAGACCGGCACAGCGCAAATTCCAGTTGACGGGTTTTACGACAGCACACAAACCAACGCCTCCTTCATCGGTTGGGGCCCGGTGGATGATCCGCAATTCATGATCTATGTCTGGCTGGAACGACCCTCTGCCTCCATTTGGGGCTCTGAAACTGCCGCTCCGGTTTTTGGTCAAATGGCAGAAAAGGCCGTCATTCTTTTGGACATTCCCCCCGATGCCATTCGGCAGCAAATTGTAGCAAAATAAGATGCTCACATTAGCAGACGCCCTCGAAGCCATTAACCGCAACACGGTTCGCATCGCAGCCGCGACCGCGGTTATTACCGAAGCGGCGGTTGACTCGCGCCAGGTGATTCCCGGCTCACTCTTTGTGGCGATCCCTGGCGAAAAGGTGGATGGACACGACTTTATTGCAGACGCTTTCAAGAGGGGGGCATCTTTTGCTTTAATCCAGAAAGAGATGCCCGCGCCTTTCCGTACCCTTGACCTGCGTGACGACCTATTGGCAGAATCTACCCTCGACCTTTCTGCGCCCCTCTGCCTGCGTGTGGATAATACCGTTGCCGCCCTGCAACAGATCGCGCGTTTCTGGCGCCGCAAACTGGACTTGCGTGTGGTTGGAATCACGGGCAGTGTGGGCAAATCTACGACAAAAGAAATGGTCGCCGAAGTGCTGGGCACACGCTACCGTACATTGCGCAGCCCTGGCAATTTGAACAATGAGATCGGCTTGCCGCTCACCATCCTGCGACTTGGCACTGGCTACGAGCGCGCCGTTTTGGAAATGGGATTTTACGTCTCCGGTGAAATTCAATTCCTGTGTGACATTGCCCAGCCGCACATTGGCGTGGTGACAAATGTTGGCACAGTCCACGCCGAACGTGCGGGTTCGCAGGAAGCCATTGCGCGCGGCAAAAGCGAACTGATTCAGGCGCTCCCTTTAGACGGAGTCGCCATTTTGAATTTTGACGATCCCTGGGTTCGTAGAATGGAAGAGAAATCCAAAGCGCGCGTTTTCTTCTACGGGCTTTCACCCGAAGCAGACCTATGGGCTGACCAGATCGAAGGACTTGGGCTCAATGGCATTCGCTTCCGCCTGCACTACAAAGGCGAGACGATTCATTCGCATGTGCCCATGATCGGGCGTCACTCGGTACACACAGCTTTACGCGCCGCCGCAGTCGGACTTAATGATGGGCTGACCTGGCAGGAAATTTTTGAAGGGCTTTCACACGGACACGCGCAATTGCGCCTCGTGGCAGTCCGCAGTAAGACAGGCGCGTTGATCCTGGACGATACTTACAACGCCTCACCTGAGTCCATGCTTGCGGCGCTTAACTTGCTCGACGAAATGGATGGACGCAAGATCGCCGTGTTGGGCGACATGCTTGAACTGGGTCCCTACGAAAAGCAGGGACATGAAATGGTCGGGATGCGTGCGGCACAAGTAGCAAAAACCCTGCTGACGCTGGGTCCGCGCGCGCACATGCTCGCAGATGCCGCCCGCCGCGCTGGTATGAAGGCTTCACATATTTTGGAATTTGAAGAAGCCGAGCCGATCATGGATTGGCTGAATAAAAACCTCACCTCAAATGACGCCGTGCTGATCAAAGGTTCGCACGGGCTACGTATGGATCGCATCACCGCTGCCTTGGAGATTCAATCGTGAGACAGATCGCCCTTTCACTCAGCCTCGCAGGTCTCACCTTTTTGATGACCGCTATTTGGGGCGGACCCCTGCTTCGTATTTTGCGCCATTACAAAATCGGCAAAATCATCCGCCTGGAAGAACCCGGTCATCATGGCGTGAAGATGGGCACGCCCACAATGGGCGGTGTAATGTTCATTTTGCCGGTTTTACTCTTCAGCGGCTTGCTCAATGCTGTGGCGTTGATCGGGCTGACAACCAGCGGGGTGGGGCGCTCCGTGCTGGTGCCGATGGCTGTGATGTTTGGGTACGCCGTCCTCGGCGCAGTGGATGACTGGGAAGGTATCCGCGGAAAACGCAAAGGCGACGGTATGCGCGCCCGCACGAAGTTTGCGTTTCAGGTCATTCTGGCTCTGGTCACTGCCTACATTTTGAAATATCGTATGGATGTGCCAGACCTGTATTTCCCTGGCTTGTTTTTTGAAATTGAACTTGGCTGGTTGTACGTCCCGATTGCGGCTTTCATTATCGTTGCCGAATCAAATGCGATTAATTTTACGGATGGGCTTGATGGACTGGCAGGGCTGATTGCCGCTACCGCCATCGCCGCTTTTGGCGGCATTGCCCTGGTGCAGGAACAGATTTATCTGGCGCGTTTTTGTTTTATTTTGGTCGGTGCGCTTTTTGGCTTTTTGTGGTTCAACGTGCATCCTGCCGAATTATTCATGGGTGACACGGGTTCGCTTTCTCTCGGCGCGGTACTGGCAGTCGTCGCCTTGTTGACAGGGCAGTGGCCGATGCTGTTGGTCATCGGCATTATTCCGCTCAGTGAAATGTTGAGCGTGGTGATTCAGATCGGTTATTTCAAGCTGACAAAAGGCAAGCGGTTTTTTAAAATGGCACCGATCCACTTGCATTTTGAATTGCTCGGCTGGAGTGAAACCCAGGTCGTTCAGCGCTTCTGGTTGATCGGGCTGATGGCTGCCTTGATCGGCATAGGACTTTCGCAGGTGTAAATATTATTTCGTCATTGCGAGGGCGACGTACTTTCGCCCGAAGCAATCTCCAATACGATTAGGAGATTGCTTCGTCGGGGAAGAACGCCCTCCTCGCAATGACGGACAATTGAGACTTATGAAAAACTGGACCAACACTCACACCCTCATCCTCGGCGCGGCGAGACAAGGCATAGCCCTTGCCCGCTGGCTCTCACGTCACGGCTCACACGTGACCTTGAGTGATTCGCGCAGTGCGGATGAACTCGCCTCCGTCCGCGCCTCGCTTGCGGATACGGATGTGAAGTGGGCAGTGGGTGGGCATCCACTGGAATTATTGAATAACACCGATGTGCTTTGTCTTTCCGGCGGCGTCCCGTTGACATTGCCCATCGTGCAGGAAGCAGTCAAACGCGGCATTCCGCTTTCGAACGACACTCAAATTTTCATGGAAGTTGCGCCCTGCAAAACCATCGGCATTACCGGTTCCGCAGGCAAGACCACGACCACGACGCTGGTTGGTGAAATGGCGAAGCTTTCAATTCAGAATTCTGAATTCAGAATTCTGAATTCGGTCTTCGTTGGCGGCAATATCGGTGACCCGCTCATCAACTACGTGGATGACATGACAGCGGACGATCTCGCCATTCTTGAGATTTCATCTTTTCAGTTAGAGCAAATGACCATCTCGCCAAATATCGCGGCTGTTCTCAATATCACGCCGAATCATTTGGATCGTCATGGCACGATGGAAGCGTACACCAATGCCAAAGCACGTATTTTGGAATTTCAAACTGACAAAGACACCGCCATTCTCGGTCACGATGATAAAGGTGCGTGGGACTTGCGTAATCAAGTCAAAGGTAAACTGTTGACCTTCAGCTTGAACGATCTGGACCAAGAATTCAGCGGCGCATATCTGCACGATGGATTATTAAACTTACGCGATGGCAATGCGTACCTGCCTTTGATGCTGCGCGAGAAAATCCAATTGCCTGGCGACCATAATGTGTCGAATGTGCTTGCGGCATTCACGATCGGGAACGCCGCTGGATTCAAACTGGATGACATGCTCGAAGCTGTGGAAGAATTCCGCGGCGTGCCGCATAGACTTGAACTTGTCCGCGAACTGCGTGGTGTGCGCTGGTACAACGGCTCGATTGCGACTGCGCCAGAACGAAGTATGGCGGATATTAATTCGTTTAATGAGCCGATCGTGTTGATGCTCGGCGGACGTGACAAGGATCTACCCTGGGATGGAATCGCACAACTGATTCACCAACGCGTGGATCATGTGGTGCTTTTTGGTGAGGCGGCAGAACTGATTCAGAAAGCGATATCAGTTGCCGGAGGGGCGCGAAGCGGTGACCTTCGTCGCGCAAAGAATCTTAAAGAGGCAGTCGCCATTGCCGCAGAAGTTGCCAGCGCAGGAGACATCGTCCTGTTTTCACCAGGCGGTACGAGTTATGACGAGTTCAAGGATTTTGCTGAGAGAGGAGAAACCTTTAGAAAATGGGTACTGGAACTTTCGTAAACGAACGACCTAATCTGCCGAACGCTTCGCACCGTTCAGGGTTTTCACACGGCTTCGATATGCCTTTGCTTATGGCAGTTGTGGCGTTGACCGTGTTTGGGCTTGCCATGCTGTACTCTTCTTCATGGGATTTCTCGCTCGGCGCGTATGGCGATGCGATGTACATGTTCAACCGTCAACTCACGTGGCTTGCGTTTGGGCTGGTGATCGCGGGCATTCTCGCATTCTTTGATTATCATAACTGGCGAAAATTGGTTGTGCCTGCCATGGCTGTGACCATTATTTTGTTAATGATCGTTTTGTTGATGAATGGCATTCGCTTCGGCGCGAAACGCGCGATCCTTGGCGGTTCGGTGCAGCCTTCTGAATTGGCGAAGCTGGTTTCAATTCTTTATCTCAGCGTCTGGCTGTATGCCAAGCGCGAACAACTGCACGACCTTTCTCTTGGACTGGTTCCGTTGGGCGTGATCCTCGGTGTGGTCGGCGGCTTGATCTATCAACAACCTGACCTGAGCGCCGCCGCAACCGTGCTGATGCTTGGCGGGCTGCTCTTCTTTCTCGCCGGCGGCGACTTGAAACAGATCGGCGCCCTGCTGATCATTGCCATACTTGCCGCGTGGCTGGTGGCATCCGTCAGTTTGACGGGGCAGCAGCGTGTGACCGATTTTGTGGCGGGCATCAAAGACCCGTTGCAGGCTTCGTATCATGTGCGCCGTTCCTTTGAAGCCATTGTCAACGGCGGATGGTTCGGCGTGGGGTTGGGTCAGTCACAATCCAAATTGACCGGCTTGCCTGTGCCGCCAACGGATAGTGTTTTCGCAGTGGTTGCGGAAGAACTCGGATGGTTTGGCGCGGTTGCGTTGATCGGTTTATACGGTTTTCTCGTCTGGCGCGGATTGGTCATTGCGCGCCGCGCGCCGGATATGCTCGGCACGCTTCTCGCTTCGGGTCTCGCGGTCTGGATCGCATTCGAGGCGTTGGTCAACATGGCGGTCATGGTTGGGCTTCTGCCGTTTGCAGGCAACGCGCTGCCCTTTATCAGCGCAGGCGGCTCCAACCTGGTTGCCACACTTGCCGCGCTTGGCATTCTCTTTAATATTTCCCGCCAAAAAGGCGAAGGTACAATTTCAGATGACGAATGGAGGTCTTATAGTGCGGTTGCTAATTTGCGCGGGTGGAACGGGCGGCGGGGTTTATCCCGCGCTCGCCGTTCACGAAGCGTTAACCAGTCTCCAACCCAAAATTGAAGTTCTCTGGGTTGGCGGTGAAGGCGGTATGGAAGAGGAACTCGTGAATCGCGCGGGCATCTCTTATCGTTCCATACCTGCGGCGGGTGTGCATGGCGTTGGCTTGCGCACACTGCCGGGCAACGTTGCGAAACTTACGCGCGGTGTGCTGGCTTCGCGCCGCATTCTGCGCGAGTTCAAACCCGATGTGCTTTTCTTCACCGGCGGCTTCGTTGCCGCGCCCATGGCTTTGGCTGGTTCAAATATTCCAACTGTATTGTATGTACCTGATATTGAGCCGGGTCTCGCGCTCAAATTCCTTTCACGTTTTGCGGATGTCGTCACTGTGACCGCTTCCGACTCAAATAGATATTTCTCACGCCCGGAGAGAATCGTCCTCTCAGGCTACCCGCTTCGCGCTGACCTCTCGAATTGGTCCCGCGAAAAAGCAGTTTCTCACTTTGGACTGGATGCTTCGCGTGCAAAACCAACCTTGCTCATCACCGGCGGAAGCAAAGGCGCGCACTCGATCAACATGGCAGTCTTGAAACATCTCGCCGAACTGCTGGATATTGCACAGATCATTCACATCACCGGCTCGCTTGACTGGCGGGTGGTTGACAAAGCCGCACAGGAACTGCCTGCACAACTTAAGTCTCGTTATCATGCCATGCCCTATTTACATGAAATGGGAGCCACCCTCGCCGCCGCAGATTTGGTCCTCTCACGCGCGGGCGCATCCACACTGGGCGAATATCCGCTGTTTGGTTTGCCTGCCGTGCTCGTGCCGTATCCGTATGCCTGGCGCTATCAAAAAGTAAATGCTGACTACCTTGCCGAAAAAAATGCGGCAGTCATTTTGCAGGATGAATTATTGGAAGCTAAACTCTTAATCGTAATAAAAGACTTATTAATGAATAAAAATAAACTGGAAGCCATGCGTGCCGCAACGAAAAAATTATCACACCCCAACGCGGCAACCGTTATCGCCAGTCAACTGCTTGAACTGGCTGGAGGACAGCCCCTATGATGAGCATTATTTATCTCTTTTGGATGTATGTCCTGCTCTTTGCCGTTATCGGCGCAATGCGCGGATGGGCAAAGGAATTGATAGTCGCGTTCAGTGTGGTCACCGCGCTGGCAGTTAATTTGTTGTTGGAAAAATACATTTCCCTCGCGAAGAACCTTGTGGATCCTCTCAACCCGACTCCTGAATCCTTGAGCGCCCAGTTTTGGATCCGCACCTTGATCCTGATCGCGCTCGTTTACTTTGGCTATCAGACCGTATCCATTTCAAGGTTTGCATCCAAAGCCATGCGTGAACGTTTGCAGGATTCGATGTTTGGCGCAGTGCTGGGAGGCTTTAATGGCTATTTGGTTGCAGGCTCGGTTCTTTTCTATAATCATGTGGCAAACTATCCATATCGAGAAATCGTAAGCCCCGCCACGGACCCGGTAATTATCCAGGCTATTGATGTGATGATGAAATACATGCCCCCGCGCTTTTTAGGCGAGCCGGGTATTTATTTCGCCGTCATCGTTATTTTGATATTTATTATTGTGGTGTATATCTAGCGACATGTCATTGCGAGACGATGCTTTCCCGCCGAAGCAATCTCCAACTTTGCGGGAGATTGCTTCGGGCAAAAAACAAGAGCGCCCTCGCAACACTTGCACCGCACGCAAGTGCAGGTGTGACATTAGGAACTAACTATGAAACGTGTTCACTTCATCGGCATCGGAGGTTCAGGGCTTTCTGCCATCGCGCGCCTGCTCAAAGAGAGCGGGTACGAGGTGACCGGTTCTGACCGCGCACTTTCACAATTTGCGATTGATCTGCAAAGTGATGGAGTGTCGATTTATATCGGACATCATCCGCGCAATGTGGCGGGCGCTGATATGGTGATCCGCTCTTCCGCCATTGCGGATGATAATCCCGAAGTGGTGGCCGCAAAGCAGGCAGCAATCCCCGTTTACAAACGCGCGGATTTCCTCGGTCAGTTGATGTTAAATAAAACCGGTATCGCAGTGGCGGGCACGCATGGCAAGACCACCACCAGCGCCATGATCGCGTGGACGTTGTATGCGATGAAGCGCGACCCATCTTTTATTGTGGGCGGCACTTTAAATAATTTGAAAGTCAATGCGCGCGCGGGCAATGGCAGTCCCTTTGTGATCGAAGCCGATGAATATGACCGCATGTTCCTGGGTCTCAAGCCGCAGATTGAAGTGGTCACCAATTTGGAGCACGATCACCCTGATTGTTACCCAACCTTTGAAGATATGTACGGCGCCTTTCAGAGTTTTGTAGACCTGCTTCCACTTGACGGCACGTTGATCGTCTGCGCCGAAGATGAAGGCGCGGTGTCGCTGTTATCCTATGCGCGCCGCAAGGGAATCAGCGTGATCTCGTACAGCGTGCAGGGCGAGATGACCATCAACAGTCCGCAGTGGATGCAGGCTCGTACGCCCAAGCCTAACCAGCGCGGGGGCTTTGATTTTTCCGCGATGACCAATATGGGCACGGCGGCGGCTTCGGTTGTGAACGTTTCCTTGCAAGTGCCGGGCGAGCATAATGTCCGCAATGCGCTTGCAACTTTATCCGTGATCGCCACATTGGGACTTCCGCTTCAGGAAGCCGCAGATGTGCTGGGCGAATTCACGGGCACGGGACGCCGTTTTGAAGTGCGCGGTGAGCATAAAGGCGTGATCGTCATCGATGATTATGCCCATCACCCGACCGAAATCCGCGCCACACTTGCGGGCGCGAAGGCGCGTTATCCAGGTCATCGCATTTGGGCGGTCTGGCAGCCTCACACCTATTCGCGTGTGCAAACTTTATTTTTTGAATTCTCGCGCGCCTTTGCCGACGCGGATGAAGTGCTCGTGACTGAAATTTACGCCTCACGTGAACCCAAACAGGATTTCTCTTCTGCTGAAGTGGTCGGCTCCATGCCTCACTCGTCTGCGCGCTACACCGGCTCGCTCGAAGATACGACAAAATATCTGTTGAAGCACCTCCGCTCAGGCGATGTGTTGCTTGTCCTTTCCGCAGGCGATGCGGATCAGATCAGTACGGAAGTGTTGAAAAAATTATGACGTCACCCGCCCGCTTTTTGGATGTATTGCGCCTCAAGTTTGGCGCCGCAGTGCAGGAAAATATTTCTCTTGCACCGTACACATCTGCGCGGATTGGTGGACCCGCCGACGTTTTGGTCACGGTCAACTCTGCGGATGAGTTTGCAGATGCAATGAAGGTCATCTGGGATTACGGGATGCCTTATACTGTTTTGGGCAGCGGCTCGAATCTATTGGTCAGTGATAAAGGCGTGCGCGGCGTAGTGGTTTTGGATCGGGCGAAGGAAGTGATCTTCGAAGGTGGCGACCAGCCCACAGTCTGGTGCGAAGCGGGCGTCATCTTTAGTAATCTAGCGAATCGCTGCGCGTCCAAAGGCTTGTCTGGACTTGAATGGGCGGCGACAGTCCCCGGCACGGTGGGAGGCGCGGCGTATGGAAATGCTGGCGCGTTCGGCGGTGACATGTCCAATAATTTAATTTGGGCTGATGTGTTGCGAGGTAAGACGCGCGAGAAGTTGTCTGTTGAACAAATGGAATATGGGTATCGCACGAGTGTTTTGAAATGCGGTGAAATTAAGGCAATAGTACTTTCGGCTATGTTGAGATTAAAGAATTCAAGCAAAGAAGAAGTGTCTGCTAAAATCAACGAATTCAGCGAACGCCGAAAATCTGCACAGCCGCCTGGTGCGAGCATGGGTTCCATGTTCAAAAACCCTGCGGGCGACCATGCCGGACGTTTGATCGAAGCCGCGGATCTGAAAGGGACGCGCATCGGCAACGCTGAGATCAGCACGAAGCACGGTAATTTTTTTATCAATCATGGCGAGACCAAGGCGGAAGATGTCCGCGCCTTGATCCATTTGACGCAAAAAACTGTCAGTGAAAAATTTGGCATTCAGTTGGAATTGGAAGTTGAACTTATTGGAGAATGGTAGTTTGAAGAAGCTTCGCGTTGCAGTTTTATTTGGTGGTCGTTCTGGTGAACATGAAGTTTCACTTATGTCTGCGCGTTCCGTGCTTGCCGCATTGGATGCAGAACGATATACGGTGGTTCAAGTCGGCATCACACTCGACGGCAATTGGTTGACAGGTGCGAACACTTTGGAAGCATTTGAAAAGAAGGATTTTTCTGATTTGGTTTCAGTCATTCCTCCAACAGAACCTGCATCTCATCAGGACTTGTATATTGTGCGCGCCACAAAAACAGGCGCCAAACTCGAACTCTTCTCAGGCGTGGATGTATTCTTTCCCGTCTTGCACGGACCTTTTGGCGAAGACGGCACAATGCAAGGCTTGCTTGAACTTGCGGATGCGGCTTATGTGGGCGCGGGCGTGGCGGGTTCCTCGGTCGGCATGGACAAAGGCATCTTCAAGGATGTGATGCGCGCAAACGGAATTCCGATTGTGGAGTCTCTGCTTGTTCTGCGCAGTGAAATCGAAAATGATATGAACTCGGTCATCGAAAAAATTGAAAAGATGGGCACGTATCCGTTCTTTGCGAAACCTGCCAATCTCGGCTCTTCGGTTGGGATCAGCAAATGCAACTCGCGCTCCGACCTCGGCGAAGGCTTAATGGAAGCCGCGCGTTTTGACCGCCGTGTTGTGATCGAATGCGGAGTGGGCAATGTGCGCGAGGTCGAGGTCAGCGTGCTGGGCAATGAAGATCCGCAAACTTCCGTCTGCGGCGAAGTTTTGCCGAGCCGTGAGTTTTATTCCTACGAATCAAAATATGTGGACGGTACTTCTGGATTAATTATCCCCTCGCAATTGCCGCTCGAAGTGACTGAAAAAATTCGTGAGTACGCCATCCGCGCCTACAAAGCCATTGATTGCGCGGGCATGGCGCGCGCCGATTTCTTCGTCAATGGCGATACGAATCAAATCTATTTGAATGAATTAAATACCTTGCCGGGCTTTACGTCCATCAGCATGTACCCGAAATTATGGCAAGCCAGCGGGCTGACGTATCCGCAGTTGGTTGACCGTTTGATCGAACTCGCACTCGAACGGAAAGTCCAGCGCGATCACACCGAGCATCGGAGGACGACATGAGTGATAAACAAGAGCCGACCCGTTCCGAGATCGCGCGTCAGCGCCGCGCCCAGCGTGTCGTGAAAGAGTTGACTCAAACCAGCAAACGCGCGTTAAAGCCCGTTGTGAAAGTTTCGCGTGTGGCTCCGCGCGCGGTGGTCAATCGCAAGCGTGCCGCAAACCAGCGCCGCTTTAGCATTGCGCTTGGCTTGCCTGAGATCCATCTACGCAAACCAAGTCTTGCCACCCAGCGTCTTTATGACAGTTGGAAGATTACATCAATTTCTGTTGCGGTCCTGCTCAGCATCGCGATCTACCTCGCGCTCTCCCTGCCTTATTTTCGCGTTCCGAATGCCACCGTGTTGGGCAACAACCGCCTCACCCGCGAAGAAATTGGATCGGTGACCGGCGTAATCGGTCAATCCATTTTCACAGTTCAACCAGATCAAGCGGAAAAGCGGCTGCGCATGAACTATCCTGAATTGCTTTCGGCGCAGGTCAATGTCTATTTGCCGAACCATGTCTACGTCACGATCACGGAGCGCCAGCCTGTCATCTTGTGGCAGCAGGATGACGGCTACACCTGGATCGACGCAACCGGCGTGGCATTTCGTCCGCGTGGATTGGTGGCGGGGCTGATCCTCGTCCGCGGCTTGGTCACTCCGCCCGTGGGCGCTGCTCCGCTGGATGTTCCACTCAGCCCGCCGCCTTTTATTCAAAAAGAATTGGTGGATGCAATTCTCGCTCTCGCGCCGAATGTGCCTGCTGACACAATAATGGTCTTTGATCGCAGCTTTGGGCTTGGGTGGGAAGACAGCCGCGGCTGGAAATCATTCTTTGGCACGAGTGTGCAGGACATGCCTTTGAAAATTCGTGTCTATCAATCCCTCGTGGATTCGCTTGACCAGCGCGGCATCGTCCCTTCGTTTATCAGCGTGATGTATCCCGATGCGCCTTTTTATCGGACAGCAGTTGAAAGTAACTATAAAGATCTAACAGTCGATACCGGAACTGGACAATAAAAAATGGATGAAATTGTAGTTGGCATTGACGTAGGCACGACGAAGATTTGCACCCTTGTTGGGCGAGTGGACGATGTAAAGTCCATCCGCATTCTTGGCGTGGGGATCGAGCCTTCGGACGGCATCCGCAAGGGAATCATCGTGGACTTAGCTGCGGCATCCAAAGCCATTAAACGTTCGGTTGAAAAAGCGGAGAGCACCTCTGGTTTGGAAATTACCACCGGTCTGGTCAGTTTGGCGGGCGCGCATGTTTCGTCGGTCAACAGTCGCGGCGCCACCGGTGTGCCAGGCGGAATTATTGACGCCTCTGACATTGCCCGCGCGCTTGAACAGGCGCAGGCGGTTGCCATTCCGTATGACCGCGAGATCATCCATGTCATCCAGCGCGGCATGACGGTGGACGGTCAGGAAGGCGTGCGGACGCCCATTGGGATGCACGGTTACAAGATCGAAGTTGAAACCCATATCATCACCGCGGCAGGGGCAACCGTGGATAATCTCCGTCAGTGTGTTGGCGCGGCGGGAGTTGAAATTCAGCAATTTGTTTTGAATCCGCTAGCTTCTGCGGAAGTGGTGCTAACCGAGCAGGAACGCCAGATGGGCGTGGCAGTCTGCGATATTGGCGGCGGCACGACCGACCTCGCGATCTATGTCAATGGCGATGTCTGGCACACGATGGTGCTTGCCGTTGGCGGCAACCATGTCACGCAGGATATTGCGCATGGTTTGCGCCTGCCCATGTCTCAGGCGGAGGATGTGAAAAAGCAACAGGGACACGCGCTTAAGTCTGAGATTGGAAGCGATGAATATTTCTCGATCCGTCCGTTCGGCGAGGATCACGATGTTAAGATCAATCGTCAGGATTTGGCGCACATCATCGAAGCCCGCATCGAAGAAACTTTTGATCTGATCATGCAGGAAATAAAACGTTCAGGTTATGATGGCTTGCTTCCCGCCGGCATGGTGTTGACGGGCGGAACTTCCGCATTGCCCGGCATCAAGCACATTGCCAGCCAGGTATTGGGAATGTCCGTGCGTACCGCTCAGCCGGATAACCTGACCGGACTTATAGATAAATTGGGTTCGCCCGCGTATTCCACAAGTGTTGGTTTGTTGCGCTGGGCTGCCATGAGAGACCACGATGTTGTAGTTTCAAGCGATATCCGAAACCGCCGTAGACCAAAAGGAGAAAAAAATATGGATTTTGACTCAATCAAAAATTGGATGAAACGCTTGCTGCCGTAGAAAGATTAGAGATTGGTAATTGGATGATGAACATTCTCACTTACTAATTACTAACCACCAATTACCAATTTACCCTTTTAAAAATCGTCATTCTCGTTTAAGATATGGCATTCCCTGCCAGGAGGAACAAATGGATACAAACAAACGAACCCCGAATTCCGAATCCTTTGCCCGCATCAAAGTGATCGGCGTAGGTGGCGCCGGACAGAATGCTGTCAACCGCATGATGGAAGAAGGCATTCAAGGTGTTGAATTTATCTCTTGCAATACAGATGCTCAGGCGCTGACACTTTCACGCGCGCCCATCCGTGTGCGTCTTGGTGACAAACTCACACGCGGACTCGGCGCAGGTGGTGATCCTGAAGTCGGTCGCAAAGCCGCAGAAGAATCATCCGACGAACTCTACAACGTGCTCAAGGGCGCGGATATGGTCTTCGTCACCGCAGGCATGGGCGGCGGAACAGGCACTGGCGCGGCTCCCATCGTGGCGCAAGTCGCCAAGGAATGTGGCGCGCTCACCATCGGCGTGGTCACACGTCCCTTCACCTTTGAAGGCGGCAGGCGCACACAATCTGCCGAAGCGGGCGTGCTAAAAATGAAAGAGCACGCGCACACGCTCATCTCGATTCCCAATGACCGCCTGCTTCAACTCGCGGATAAAAAATCCTCCTTGCAGGATGCCTTCCGCATGGCTGATGAAGTTTTGCATCAAGGCATTCAGGGCATCTCCGAACTCATCACCATCCCCGGCTTGATCAATCTTGATTTTGCCGACGTGCGCGCGATCATGTCTGAAGGCGGCGCGGCGCTGATGGCGGTTGGTCGCGGCTCCGGTGATGACCGTGCCAAGATCGCGGCTGAACAAGCCATCTCAAGCAAACTGCTCGACATCACCATTGACGGCGCGCGCGGCGTGCTTTTCAACGTGACCGGCGGACCCAACATGACTCTCTTCGAGGTTAATCAGGCTGCGGCGATCATCCGTGAAACCGCCCACCCCGATGTCAACATGATCTTCGGCGCAGTCATCGACCCGGAAATGGGTGACGAGATCCGCTGTACCGTCATCGCAACCGGATTTGAACGGGCTGGCAGTGTTCCGCGCCGCACATTGGAACGCCCCCTGCATAGCGATAAACCTGTTTCCCAAGCTGGGACGATGTCTGTTTCCAATTCGCTTTTTGCTCGTCCAGGCGAAACTGTCAGTGTTGGCGTTGATCACAGGTCGTCTGCTGAATCAAAGTCTGCATCGCAGCCATCCGTCCACAGCGACGATCTGGATATCCCAACCTTCCTGAGAAACAGACGATAGTAGATAAATGATAAAGACCTCAAAGGTTTCTAAAACCTTTGAGGTCTTTATTTATTTTCCAAACATCTTTTCTAACGCAATCCCCACTTCATCCCGCCAGCAGGTGTAGTTGTGTCCGCCGCTGAATTCGCGGTAGGTAACATCATATCCGTTCTCCTGCAGAATAGGTTGTAGGCGGCGGTTATCTTCCAACAGCCAGTCAAAGTGACCGACATCCATCCAAATTTTGATCTCGCGTGATTTTTTGGCGCGGATCAAATCCACAGCGGCAAAGTCGCGTCCCTCGGATTCAAACACGCCCGACTGGCTGATGACCTTGCCAAAAATCTCAGGCATTCGCAACCCCGTGTAGACCGACATCAACCCGCCAAAGGATGCGCCGAGCGCACCGTAAGCGCCAGGGTGTTTTTGGGAATCCAACAAATTCAACCGCTTGCGCGCCAGCGGCAAAATGACATTGTCCAGCCACATGATGGTGGCATCGGAGCAGGCATATTCCACGCCGCGATGGTCGCCGCCATTTTGCAGGAAAGCTATTGCAATCGGTTCGATCCGTTTTTCGTGAATGAGATTACCCACGATGACATTTAATTTTGCGCGCTCAAGATAATCCGTGCCATCGTAGACAATCAGCAAAGGCACGGGGTCTTTGACAGGTGGACGGTAAAGGTACACGTCGCGTTGACCATCATCCGCCAGCATCCATGTCTCAACCTGGTGCTGAGTCACTTTTCCGCGCGGGACATGTTTTCTGCTTTCGGCAAGTGTGGTGGGGAAATGTTCGGGCATGGAAAAAAAGTGATTGTAACTTCCAAGTCCGTTGTAAACCACATTCTTGTTCAGCGGGTCTTCGATGCGTTTTTTTGCGCGCGGATCAAAAAACGAATATTCAAGATATGCCGTGACTGGAAGCTCCATCAAATATCCCCACAAATCCTTTTCGATGCGAGCCATCTTTTGCGGATGATCTTCCCAGCCGTGGACATCATCTATCAGTCGTGGCACGGTTTTTCCCTGCCACAAAAAAGTGACTTGATTCCCCTCGATGAGCGGGTTGCCGTGTTCTTTTACCTTTTCAAGGAGCGGATGATTATTCATGATTTGAGAAAACAGGTGACAGTCCTCCGCTTCGCGAAAGTGACTGTCACCTTGCTGATTAATGACTGAACGTTCCCATCAATTCCACATTGGCAAGGATGTGACCTTCCATTGCCTTGAGCAGTTCTTTCTTGTCAGCGTTGCCCGATAATGAAAGCATCGTATCCAAAGCATACAATTTGAAGAAGTAGCGATGTGTCCCCGAGGGCGGACATGGACCGTGATAGCCAGCCGAACCCGCCGAGGTCTTGCCTTGCAAACTCCCGTCGCTGAGTTGCGGATCGGTCGGCGTACTCTCTGTCAGATTGCGGGTGGATGCGGGGATATTGTACAAAACCCAATGCACCCATGTCCCCATCGGTGCGTCGGGATCATCCATGATCAGGGCAAAACTTTGCGTACCAGCAGGCGGCTCTGCCCATGTCAGGGCGGGGGAAATATCGCGTCCATCGCAGGAAAATTTGGATGGGATCGCACCTGCGTTTGCGAATGCGGGACTGGAAATCTCAAATGACATAGCGACCTCCTTTGATTGTGTTTCAGATGATTGGGGAATTGGTGTTGCTGTACATGCGGCAAGGCTGATGGCAAGAAAGCAGAAAATAATATTTTTCATGGCTCACCTTTTTTCGGACCTTTTTTACCACGAAGGGTCACAAAGGTACACAAAAGTTTTCCTTCGTGACCCTTTGTCTCCTTTGTGGTCAGGGCTGTTCAGTTCTAACAAATTTTCAGCACAAAATCCTATCTTGAAGGCGATTCATGCGACGAAACAGTGTTTTTTAACCGTTTTCCGCTCTAAAATGCCTTGGAGATGTGGACTGAG
>Ga0105047_10002933_pt1 | contig 30271 bp, 18 predicted proteins | sample MAT04_FD_78384 | JGI IMG/M metagenome (GOLD analysis project Ga0105047, IMG submission 78384) | Freshwater microbial communities from Lake Fryxell liftoff mats and glacier meltwater in Antarctica - MAT-04 (megahit assembly) | ecosystem: Environmental > Aquatic > Freshwater > Ice > Liftoff... | reverse complement strand
GCGCCGCATGCCTCGAACCACACCCCCAGTCAGTGAGGAATCACGACTTGGTAATCTGAACAGGTTGGTGAAACAATATGGAAAGTGCTGGCAGTGAAGCGGCTCATCCCCAATTGTGACCACTTTCCAAGACTTTCGTGAACAGACGGGTGACAACCAGAGTAGGATTCACGCTGGCCGGTGGCGTACTCTTGGCCGTCACGACGCAGCTCGCCGGATCTCAATTAGGCAGGCAGTCACACTTGGGAAGCTTCCGGTCTCACACGATGTCGTCGCGGCTCACTCACTGGAGTGTATTGTGGGCCGTTGTTGTGACTGGATGGGTCAACACGGTCCAGGCGGGGCCGCTGTTCCCGTGGCGTCCGCGCAGTCTGGGGCCCGCCCCCTACACCCAGCGGCAAGCCCTCCCCCCGCAGCCTCGAATCCGGCCGGCCACCCCGCAGCCCGCGGCCATCAGGTCTCAATCTTGGAAGCCGGAACAGGGGCAACCGTCAGAACCGACTCCGCTGAATGTGGCTCCCGCTCCTCAAACGCGGACCTATTTTTCCGCCAGGCGGCCCGACTCCTTGTTCCCCAGCGGACACGGAATCCATGTCGCGGTCAGCCAGAAGTTCCTCGACGAACTGATCCGTGTCGAGTCCCAGGAGGCGGGACCCGTGCGGGACTGTATCCTCGGAGCCCAAGTGATTGGCTCGCAGCAGACGGAAACCTCGCTCCATGTCCGTTTGATTCCCAATGACAATCAGGCTGAGTTGGAGTTTCAGCTCAGCGGCACCACGCGGAACTCGACCGAGAATCGGACTCCGCAAGCGGTGATTCAATCCGAAGGGATGCACCGTTTCGAGGTCAGCAAGTCAGTGCAGTTCGATGGCAATCGGATTCAGACTCGCAGCCCTTCGGCCGTCATGTTTCCCCGCCAGCAGAACAACGCGGCGCTCACCCCAGCCAGCGCCATCCCCATCCTGGGGCCGCTAGTTTCGGAGTACGCTCTGGGAGTGGCCGAGCAGCGTCGCCCAGCTGCCGAGCGAATTACAGCTGAGCGGATTACAGGGCAAGTCGTCCCAAAATTTAATGATGCAATCGACAAACGCTTGGCGTCGCTGAACACTCAATGGCTGGAAGTCCTGCCGAAGCAATTGCCACAATTTGGCATCATCACGCCGACGACTCGGGTGCAAACGACGGACCAGCAGATGACGGTGAGTTTTGCCTGGGACGCCGTGCTCAATTGTCCGGAGTATGTCCCACCTGCGGGAAACGAGGATGTCGCGGGACTCCGACTTGCAGTGCATTCGGAGGCCGTCAACGTGTGGCTGGCAAGCCTGCCACTCGGAGGGCTCGAGATTCCGGTCAACGATCTCGACCAATGGCAGTCTGAGTTGGAGCGGTTGTTGTCGTCTTCCGAGTGGGGACGGCCACAGGGGGATTCTCAAGCAGTGATGATTCGTGTGAACCGCGTCCGGGTCCAGGCCGTGTCGGATGAACGGGCTCAACTTCCCGGTTTGGGGGCTCCGACAATTCTCGGTCCACTGCTGCTTCCGTCAGGTCGCGTTGACTCCGAGCAAGTCGAAAAGGTTCCCACGATAGCCGAGCCAGTGATTGAACCGGTCGCGGGGAGTCCTTCGCCCCGCGAAGAGGTAGAACTGATTGGGCAGTCGCAGATGGTCCTCGCCCCGGAGAACCCGATCTCTGTCGAGTTTGGTTCAGGGGAGGCGGTGGTCACTCTGGTCGCAGCCTTCCGACTGGCCCCCGCTCCTCAGACCGAGTTCCACCGGATTCGAATTCCGCTGAGATCGCAATTGCTCGATCAAGAGCTGGCACTGACGCCTGGAACAGTGCAGGTAGAGGCCGCGACCGCTTCTCCGGGGCCATTGGGGGAACTCGTGCGATCCACGATTGAGAAGCAGGTTCAGCAACGCCTGAAAACGACTCTCTGGCCGGTGAAGCGATTGTTGGCTCGCGATCAAGGAAGCCCCATGGTTCTGCAGATGCGGGATCTGTCGAGTGATAGTGGCTGGCTCTCCCTGGCGTGGGAAGTCGAAAATCCCGCCCAAGCTCAGTCCTCCAGTGTCATAACCCCTGCTCCGGCATCGATTTTCGCGAAGTAATCAGAAACTGATTGCAATTGAAAATAATCCTGATAAAACATGCAGTGGAAAGAAGTTGCGTCCGAATGGCGGGCGCAGTTCAGACGTCCTCATCCGGAATTCCCAAAAAGTTGCGAACACTGGACGTAACTTGGCGGTACTTTTAAGGAACGGGATCGTTGAGGCGGTGAGGTGAAATGCTGTAAGGCGTTGCCTTTTCGCCTCGTCTGACGAAGACTTCATGAGGAAGGTTTTTTCGTCAGGCCAGCCAATGGGTTCGCAGGAGAGATGGCTCAATGAATCGCGCCGTGATGACTGTGGTGCTTTGCTTCGGACTCGCCAGCCTGTATTCAGTCGCTGGTTATGGGGCGGATGATCAGTTTACGACAGGCTCCTCCGACCCGCTGATCAGCTTTGTGAACGAGCAGATTCGGAAGGGCTGGGAAGACAATGAGATCCAGCCCAGCGATACGGCGGACGATGCGGAGTGGGTACGCCGTATTCATCTCGATGTCGTCGGCCACGTCCCTTCGGGGAAGGTGGTCGAAGAGTTCATGCGGGACAAGGACCCGGCCAAACGCAGCAAGTTGATTGATGCGTTGCTTGCGGACTCGGGTTACGTACGGAATTTTACCAACTACTGGACTAACACGCTGATCGGGCGTGTCACCCCTGATAAAACGAATCGTGGGGCTCTGGAAAAATTCCTGCGTGAGAGTTTCGCCAAAAATCGGCCCTGGAATGAGATTGCCTACGATCTGATCGCCGCAGAAGGCCGCTTTGATGACAACGGGGCCGTCAATTACCTACTGGCCCAGCTGCAACTCAATGCCGACAGTGAAGAATACGTGGTCGAGGCCACCGCTAAAACGGCCCGCGTCTTTCTTGGTCTACAGGTGCAATGCACGCAGTGCCACAACCACCCGTTTAATGACTGGAAGCAGAATCAGTTCTGGGAGTTCAACAGCTTCTTCCGCCAGATGCAGCGTGAGGATCATGAAAAATACAATGCCACCACCGGCCAGATGGATGACGACTACTCAGAACTCGTGCATCGCAATTTTGATGGACCCGTTTATTACGAAACTCGTGCAGGGCTGATGCTCGTTGCGTATCCGAAGTACTTCGGTACCGAAATTGATCAGGGAAGTGAGACAAATCGGCGATTGGAGCTCGCGAAATCGATTACCAAGGACGACTCGAACAAGCTGCTCGCCAAGGCGATCGTCAACCGCATGTGGGGCTACTACTTTGCGAATGGCTTCACCCGACCGATCGACGACATGGGGCCCCACAATCCCTCCAGCCATCCGGAGTTGCTGGATCGCCTGACCGACGAATTTGTGAAAAGCGGCTACGATCTTAAACAGCTGGCGCGCTGGATTTGCAACTCGGAAGCCTACAACCTGACAAGCAAGTTCAACTCCAAAAATCAAATCGACAACCCCGCCAACGGGGAAGTTCCGCTCTTCAGCCATATGTATGTCAAGCCAATGCAAGTCGAACAGCTGTATGAGTCACTCCTGGTGGCCACGGCTGCGGACTCTGCTGGAGCGGGGAGTTATGAGGGTTCGCAAGGCGCACGCGAGGAGTGGGTCGAGCAATTCAAGAGTATCTTCGGAAATGACGACGAAGAAGGGGCGCTGTACAGTGGTACTATTCCACAGGCATTGCTGATGATGAATGGACAACTCGTCAAAACAGCAATCAGTGGCGACAAGGGCAGCTACCTCGCCTCGGTTCTATCCGATCCGGCTTACAAGAAGGAGCCCGATCGGATTCGAGCCTTGTACCTCGCTTCTCTTGGACGAACCCCGTCCAGTTCCGAACTGAAGAGCATGCAAGGGATGATGTCCAAGTATCCTGACAAGTTGTCAGCCTATCAGGATCTCTACTGGGCCTTGCTGAACTCGAACGAGTTCATCGTCAATCACTGAGTGTCTCCAACGTCACAACTCCACCTGGAGCTTCGGCTCCTCATAGTTCACCACCCCTTTTCAACGAGTCTCCCATGTTCAATCAAGGCATGTCCCGTCGGCATTTTATGAGCCACGCAGCCATGGGCGGCGCGGCCGTGTTGGGAGCAAATGACTTTTTGAGTCATCTGCACCTGAACGCCGCTGAGGTCTCTAAGAATCGCAAAGCCTGCATCCTGATTTGGCTCGGCGGGGGAGCTCCGACAATCGATATGTGGGATCTCAAGCCCGGTTCCAAGAACGGCGGAGAATTCAAGCCGATCAGTACAGCGGGTGACCTCCAAATTTCCGAACACCTTCCCGGTGTCGCGAAACAAATGGATGTCTTGTCGGTCGTCCGCTCGATGAGCACTCGCGAAGCCGACCACATGCGGGGTGCCTACTTCATGCACTCCGGTTACGTCCCCAACCCGACCGTCGTTCACCCCACCTTCGGTTCGGTGGTGAGCTACGAACTTGGCACGAAACGTAAGGAACTTGAGATTCCTTCGTTCGTCTCGATCGGCGGCGGCGGCATGAGCCCCGGCTTCCTTGGGATGTCGCATGCTCCATTCACCGTCGATGCGGGCGGACGGATTCAGAATGCCGACATGGCCGGTGTCGATCCGTCTCGATTGGGCTCCCGCCTCGATATGCTGGCCACCATCGAAGAGGGCTTCATCAAGTCTGATCGCGGTGACGCGGGCCAGGCTCATAAGGATGTGTACAGCAAGGCTGTCAATCTGATGCGGTCTGAGCAGATGAAGGCATTCAAGATCGCCGATGAAAAGCCAGAAGTTCGTGCCGCTTACGGCCCCGGCCAATTTGGCGACAGCATGCTGATGGCTCGTCGGCTGGTCGAAGTCGGTGTCCCGTTCGTCGAGATCAACACGCTCGGCGGCTGGGATCTTCATAACGACGTGTTTAACACACTCAAGAACCAGCGCTTGCCGTTGCTCGATCAGGGGATCTCAGCCCTCACCGCTGACCTCAAGCAGCGCGGCATGATGGATGACACGGTCGTCATCTGTATGGGCGAGTTCGGACGCACCCCGCGCATCAACCAGAACACTGGCCGCGACCACTGGGCGACAAGCTGGTCAGTCCTCGTCGGTGGCGGTGGACTCAAGGGCGGTCGGGCGATTGGGGAGACCGATGCTGACGGTACTCGGATCATCAGCGAAAGCTACCTGCCGAGCGATCTGTGGGCGACGGTGGCTTACGCCCTGCGGATTCCGCTCGATACGGTTCACACCTCGAAGCGTGGTCGCCCCATGAAGATTGCTGGCGGCGGACAGCCAATCAAGGGCTTGATCTCCTAGGCCCGGTCTCCGAGCAGCGTTCGTAAGAATTCTGCCAACGCCGTCCGGTCATCCAAACGTTGCTGGAGCGTAAGCTCCAGCAACGTCTGTTTCCGCCCCGGGGTCGCCACGCGAGAATGATGGGCAATGTGTGTCAAACGTTTTGGACTTCATTCCCAGAAGAGAATCGGAGAACAAATCCTCACTAATAAACACTGATAGCCAGAGGGTTTCAGTCCGTCGGTGAACGCTTACCGACATGGTCACTCTCTCGTCAGTGGCGATTAGCGAAGATTAGTGTCCCTTCCCTTCCCTTCGACCTCATTGTGCTCCACTCATTCGGAACTCTGACAACTGCCCACTGCGAGTCACTGTGAGTTCTCACCCGGTCATCCCGGCCTTCGTCTCACCGACTGCACCGGAGCCGCAGCCAGGAAGCGTGGCTGTTCCTCGCGATCCAGCGACTTTCGTGCAATCGTTCACTCGATCGCAGCGCCCTCTCTACCTGTTCATTCTCGGGCAGACTGGAAGTGTGCAGGATGCGGAAGAGGTGCTGCAGAATACAAATCTGGTGATCTGGAAAAAGTCGGACCAGTTCGACCTTGGGACGAACTTCTTCGCGTGGGCCTGTCAGATTGCCCGCTTTGAAGTCCTGCAGCACCGGCAACGGTATCGGCGGGACAGGCTCAAGTTCAGTGACGAGTTTCTCGATGTCGTGTCGAGGGAATCAACTGCGCGACTCGAAGACCCCGAACCCGAACGACAAGCTCTGGACCTCTGCATCCAGAAACTGTCCGCCCGCGACCAGCAGCTGATTCGAGAACGCTATCAGCCGGGTTCGTCGGGCAAAGACCTGGCCTCGGGATTGGGGCGACCCGCAAACTCGGTCTACCAGTCGTTGGGCCGAATTCGCAGAGTGCTATTGGAGTGTATCCAGCGGCAGATGGCGGAAATGTGAGAGAGTCCTAGAAGTTGTCAGTTGTCAGTGAGTTGGTTCGTGTCGCATGTCCTCTGAATTCCAGTCCGAAATGTTTTCTCTGCTGAACGCGCTGTGCGAAGATCGCCAGACGCCGGCGGGGAAGGAACGCCTCGAACAACTCGTCATTTCTGATCCGGCGGCCCGCCGACTTTACATAAACTATATGAACTTGCATGGGACTCTGACGTGGGATGCCGCGCTCAGCGAGTCTGCGTCGTTGATGGACTATGCTGAGCGAGTCGGATCGGGCACCGCACGGTCAGGGCATCAAATCGGCGTGAATCAGAGGTCTGTACAGCGAATTGGCGCGATTACCGGGCTCTTGTCAGCGGCACTCCTAGTGGCTCTCTTTGTGTCGGGTGCGTTCGGTCCTGCAAGCGGACCGATTCCCACGAAGCCCGCAGACATCGCGGTTGTCCAGCCTGTGAATGCGCCAGCTGTGGTGCAAGATGCCGAGGGCGTCGCTAAGAACACAGTCGCTGAGGTCGCACCCATTCCGCATGTCAGTCTCAATCGTCATGACACGGATATCCCGCCGATTGCCATTCCTGGGTCTGCGGACCTGCCCTCGGAAGCGGTGGCTCACGCTCCGATCGTGGATGGCGACTTGGTTGTTCGGATCGACCGGTTGATGCAGGCGAAATGGGACGAAGCCGGTGTTCAGCCCTCTTCCGTGGCCGATGATGCGGAGTGGTTGCGGCGTGTCTATCTCGATTTGGCCGGGCATATTCCCGACGCTGAAAGTGTCGATCGCTTCCTGACTGATTCCAATTCTGGCAAACGACAGCTGGTCGTCGACGAGTTGATTCAGAAGCCCGATTATGCTCGCAATCTAAGTACGGTCTGGATCAATTTGCTGGTCGGACGCGCCTCTGATCGCCCGATTAATCGCGAGCGACTCTCGAAATTCCTGCGAGACCAGTTCCATCAGAATCGGCCCTGGACCGAGACCGTCACACGGCTGGTTTCCGCAGAAGGGGACGGAAACGATGTCGGCGAGGCCAACTTCCTGCTGGCTCATCTCAATAACCAAGCCGTTCCCGCGACAGCTGTCACAGCCCGGATTTTCCTGTGTCAGCAAGTGCAGTGTACTCAGTGTCACAAGCACCCAGACTCTCGGCATGGCGGCTCGATGGCTGAGTTCTGGGAGCTCAACAGCTTCTTTCAACAGGCTGACATCGTCGAGAACAAGAAGTACAACCCAGCCAGCGGACAGACCGAAGTGGTCAGTCGCTCTCTAGTCGACAAGCCCGTCGGCGGTCCGACCTATTTCGACGATCTCAAGGGGGTGATGCGAGTCGCCTACCCGAAGTTCGCTGGCCAGGAAGTCGATCCAGACCCGACGGTGAATCGCCGTCAGGAACTCGCGAAACTGCTGACCACGGCGGGCGAGCGCGAACTCGCAGCTGCACTGGTGAATCGGACGTGGAATCATTTCTTCGGGCAAGGTTTGGTGAACCCGATCGACGATATGGGGCCGCACTCCCCGTGTGCGAATCCGGAAATCTTGGAAGCGTTGACCGATGCGGTCGTCGCGACGAACTTCGATGTCGAACGTCTCAATCGGTGGATCGTGTCGACGCGGGCTTACCATCTATCGAGTGCGCAGCCATCCAGCCATGTCGCAAGTCGCGTGGTCGATGACGAGCTTCCGTTATTCAATCGGATGAATTTAAAACCGCTGTCCGCCGAGCAGATGTTCGATTCGCTCTTGGTGGCGACAGCTGCGGATCGGGCAGGGGCAGCGTATTGGGAACAAGCCGAGGAGCATCGCCAAGCCTGGTTGAAGCAGTTTTATTCCGTGATGGACAACGAAGAGAACGGGGACGCCTCGACATTCGATGGCACGTTCTCTCAATCCTTGATGATGATGAACGGCGATCTCGTGAAGAGCGCGATCAGCAACCGCCCAGGAACCGTGCTGCACGAGATTCTCCGTATGGCGGGCGACGACCAGGAGCGAGTTCGCAGCCTCTGCCGCGCAGCTCTGGGACGTGATCCGAAGCGGGCTGAACTGGCTGCTTTCCAGCCTGCACTGCGGCATCGTGGCGATGTCGCTCGAAACGAAGCCGATCCCTTCGAAGACATCTTCTGGGTTTATTTGAATTCGACCGAGTTCGCCGTGAACCACTGAACCCTCCGTCATCACGGGTGAGTACCAGCGGGATTGTGAGGCGATGTGGGCGGATTCTGCTGAAGAAGAGGCTGGAACACTCAGCTTCGCCAATCGACACTAATCTTTGGGAGCAGAGATAAACTGAGTTACTGCCAATAACACGAAGTTAGCGGACATGTCCCTTCTGCTTAGTGTCGATGGGTAGAGATTGGTGTTCCAACTTCTCCATTTGGAAGGCAGGTCAATCCGCTCAGTTCCCGGGGGGTGAGCGGGGCCAACTTCAGCATGATGGCCAAATTCTGACTGGCGTGGACTGCCCGTGATGTCACTACAATCGGGGCATCTTTGTCTTCTATCGTAGTTAACGAATCGATCGATGAAATCATGCCAATCCGAGATATGGTTCTCTGGTCTGTGCGACAGGTCCGACAGCAGTGTGTCCAATTATTGGGAGATATCCAAACTCTTCAGCCGCCCCTCACAGCGTTCAAACTCGATCGAATCGAGAATCAAGTGCAGGCAGCCAATCAAGTCCCCTCAGCCTATCCATTCAGCTTCTCCGTCGCGCGCTCTCCCCGGCGGAGCAGCCACACCAGCAGCGTGGTCCCGATGACGAAGATCCCCATGCTATACCACTGGGAGATTGTGAGTGATGTCCCAAACCGCCCCGGCTCGTCGTTGCGGACGATCTCGATCAGAAACCGCGTCACTGAGTACGCCATGCAGCCGATTGCGAGTAACTGACCATTCCGAACTCGAAGGGGAAAAAGGTTCCATAGGATCGTGCAAAGCATGAACCCGTCGATCGTGCTGTAGATCTGAGTCGGGTGGAGCGGCATCGTGAGCGCGGGCATGACGTTGTTCGCGTCGGGCAGTAAAAGACCACGCTGAGCCAAGTCGAGCCAAGGCACGCTCCCTTGAGGAAACTGAATTGCCCACGGGAGGTCGCACGGATCGCCGAAGCAACATCCATTCAGCAGGCATCCAATCCGCCCAAAGCCGATCCCGAGGAACACACTGGGCATGATGACATCGAAGATCAGCAGTGTGGGCAATTTCCGTGATCGACAAAAAAGTAAGAAGCCGACACTTCCCCCGACGAGCGCACCGATCAGCACCAAACCGCCTTCGGTGAGATTTACAGCGGCCAGAAGATAGCTCCCCAATGAGTCGCACCTCGCGAAAATCTGCCGCCAATACTGACCGAGATAGGCTGCCCGCCCGCCCGCTACCCCCGCCATCAACAACCAGAAACTCAAATCCGAAAGGATTTCCGGGTCAAGACCGATCCGCTTGGCCCGCAGCCGTGCGAGCCATAAGCCACTCACGAAACCAATCAAGACCATCATCCCGTAACCAAAGATCGGCAATCGCTGAGGGCCAATCGCTGGCAGCACAAAGATCGAAGCGAGAATCGCACCGCCCCAGTAATACAAGCTTTGCTTCGCTTCGCTGGAAAGGCACTTCTCTCGCACGCATTGAACGATCAGCCAGACGACCATTGCAGCCAGCAACACCCACGTCAGTCCGAATCCTGGGACGCCAGTGACCAGATCACGCTCCCCCCACGCGAACGGATGCTTGAGCAGAATGTAGATCAGGGTTTGTCGCATCCGGGGTTCTTTCTGTGGAGCATTTCAGCGGCGGCTGTGTGTTTCAATGTGAGCGGCCAGGCGCTAGCCGCTGGCTCTTGCGGTGGAGGACAGCTCTCCGAGCCGAGGGCGAGCGCCCGATCGCTCACTGAGGCCAGGATGCGAGAGACGTTGGCATCATCAACGCACGGTTGTCAATCAGCCGAGTCGACCCGACTCGCGCGGCGATCAGGGCAACCATCGCAGGTTGAGGGGCTGAGAGTTCCACGAGCGAGTCGGGATCCACAATCGCCACGTAGTCGATCCTGATCTCCTCATGAGCTTCCAACATGGCCCGCATGGACTGCGTGATCGACGCCACTTCTGGATCGCCTGCGTCGAGTCGCTGTTGAGCCAGTGCGAGTGCTTGTGAAAGCGACAGGGCAATCGCTCGCTCCTTCTTGCTCAAGTAGACATTGCGACTGCTCAGCGCCAAACCATCGGGCTCGCGCACCGTTGGGCAGACGACGACCTCGACCGGCAAGTCGAGGTCCAACACCATTCGCCGGATGATCGACTGCTGCTGAAAATCCTTGGCCCCGAAACAGGCGACATCGGGTTGCACGATGTTGAACAGCTTGAGAACGATCGTCGTTACTCCACGAAAATGAGTCGCTCGAAACGCCCCTTCCAGCGGCTTGGAAAGTTCGTCGACGGTCACCCACGTTTGAAAATCTGCCGGGTACAGTGTCGGCACCTCGGGCACGTAGACGAGATTCGCCCCCGCCTCTCGGCACAGTTGCAGGTCGCGCTCAAGCGGCCTTGGATACTTCGAAAGATCCTCCTGCGGAGCGAACTGTGAAGGGTTCACAAAGATTGTGACCACCACGAAATCGGATCGCTTCCGGCAGTCCTCGATCAAGCTCACATGGCCGGCATGCAACGCCCCCATCGTCGGTACGCAGCCGATCGTGCAACCCGAAAGGCGTGCCGTCGCAACCGCCTGCCGCAGCTCGGGAATGTGGCTGGTGACTATGAATTCGTTCGCTTTGGTCATGAAGGGGCGAGGGGTGAGGGGTGAGGGGTGAGGGGTGAGGGGTGAGGGGTGAGGGGTGAGGGGTGAGGGGTGAAAGTCACTTCTTTCGCTAACGATCCCGATCGGTGATGCCGGGGAGCTCGTCGCTTTGCACGTCCGCGGTATAGCGGTTGATAACGTTGTTGTTCCAGCGTGGCGACAGGGGGCCCGTGAACTCAAACCGGGCTGTCACCAGTCCTTCGATGTCGAGGTCAGCTGGATCGAGTGGCATTAGCTCGCCGCCATCTTCTGGTCGAATGGCCATGTACGCCGAGTTCAAAGAAAGGAACGAACCGTTGGAATCGATCTTCACATCGGGCCGCCAGTTCGACTGGATCGCCCCCAGAGCCTCGATGACCGCCACCTCGGGCGAGAGGTCCAGCACCGATTGCAACAAGTTGACGTGAACCTGTGTCTGTCGTTGTGCAGTGATCTGGTGTTCGCGGAGCAGCGGACCCGACTGGCGGAGAGTTGTGCGAGTCAATGACATTTGCAGCGTGCGAGCGCTCGGGGTGTGGATGACTTCGCATAGGGCTCCAGCTCCCAGGCAGGCCGAATCGCTCACCTGTACCGATTGCGGCACCGAGCCACATTGCATCACAGCTGCCCCCCCCACGAACAGGCAGTCCGAGCACTCGATCATTCCTGGCTGGATGTCGTTCTCGTCCAGGTGTTGCCAGCGGATCGCCACGAGTAACGGATCGATCGCCGATGCAATCGCTCCCTGGGTTGGCAATGGGCTGACGTGCAACTGGCATCCCGTCAGTTTCAGGCTCTGCGTGTCGACTTGCAGGAGTGGGATGTCGGGAGCCGCGTTCCGGGCCCGTCTAAAAATGACGTTCTCGAGGAAGACCCGACGACCGGAAAGTCGCAGTGGTTGATCGACGATCTCGATGACGGGGCGAACCCCTTCGGCTGCAATGATTCGCAAATCGCCGACATTGGTAAACACTCCGGCTGAAAACGGTCCAGCAGTTTTTAGAATATACAGGCCGGAGTGCTTGGTCGTCTCTTGGGGGGAGAGCCGGGGGGGGGCTTCCGCTGTGACAATGAAAGCGTTGGGTGCCGCGTTGGACTGGGAATCTCGTCCATCTTTTCCCATCGCAGTGGTCGCTAAGAGGTCGCGTGACGCTGTCGAAGGAGTGTTTATGTCTTGCGTCGCATGCAGCATCCGTCCCGCCGATTGCAGGACCGACCGTCCAGCGCCGGGAAACAGGAACAGTGCCGTCCCGCCGATCAGCACCGCAGCCGTCAGCAGCGATTGCAGCGAGGCGGGCTTGCGAGACTTCGCCGATCGGCCCAACCGTACGGGAACCATCGACTGAAACGAGGCTTGGAATTGGCTCAGTCTCGCCCGCCCGCGAGCCTGACTGCTGCCGAATTCGGCGGACGCTTTGGTCAAGCTGCGAAAGCGCTCACTGGGGTGCCGGGCGACCAGCCGCGAGATCAGCGCCGCCAGCGAGGGGGGAGTTTCGGGAGCCATCGTCCGCACATCGGGAATCGTCCCCGACTGATGGGCGGCGAGCTGCTCAATTCGATCTGCGGTCAGGTAAGGTGGTCTCCCCGCCAATAGGTGCCACAACAGGCAACCCAGAGCGTACATCTCGGTGGCCGGGCTGCGTTCGATGCGTCCGCCGATCAGCTCGGGGGCGATCCCCTCGTGGCATGCAATCGGGAGAGTGCCGTGAATGGTAATCTGAGGGTGGACAGCTGCCAGCAATCCGGCGTTGATGATTAGGACGCGGCCATTCGGGCCCAGCAGGAGGTTCCGCAGTCGCAGATCCCCATGCAGTGTTCCCGCCTGTTCCAATCGAGACAGCCCATCGAGAGCTTGCCGGGCGATCTCCTCGACCACATCAGGTGGGAAGCGACCACGCCGGACGAACAACTCGTCGAGTGGTTCGCCGCTGGGAAGCGCGCTGATGGCATGAATTGCCCGGTCGCCCTCCTCTGAAGAGGTGGCGAGGCAGAGATTGCGATGCACCAAACCTTGAACGCTGGTCGCATGCCGCTGGAACCGATCTTGCGCTGCCGATGACTCTGACTCGACCAATGGAAGCACCGAGATCGCGACCGGTCGGCCCCCCGCGAGCGGCACTGCTCGATACCGGACCGGCCACCCGTCATGCGGCAACCGATCGACCAGCACGTACGACCCAAGTTGGAGCGACTCCGGCGATTGGCACAGCAGCTTCGCCTGGAAAGGCGTCAGCACTTCGCCTTGAACCAACGCATCGATCCACACCGAATCAAACGCGGGCAAGTCTCGCACCAGATTTCGCAGATGCTTTTGGCAAGTGCGCAGCTGAAGTTCTGTCGCCAGATTCAGCGACTTGAGCGAGTGGATGAGAGTTTGTGAGGGCGGTTCGATCGCCATTCCATGGCACCTTGCGGGCTGGCCATCCGTTTCGTTCTGAGGAGCCGAAATACCAGCGAGAGGGTTATCGCAGAAATTGGGAATTCGTGGAACAGAAAGTCGAGAGTCTCCAGCAGCGCAGGGTGCCAGACGCCCTTGGCCAATGAGTTCGTGGCTCGCATCGGACGTGCCCGTGCCCCCTCGATATCCCGGCAGGGACACCCGAAACAAGCCCACTGTTTCTACGGTAAGACCCAGGGCTCGCGAACTCCGCAGTCCCGCCAGGGACGACCGACGCCTCGCGGTCGTACGGGGTGGCCAGAGGTTCTGCCGTCCCTGCCGGGGCTGGTCAGCTGGGTTCGCTCCGACCACTCACCGCTGAAGCGATGGGCGATTCTCAACTCTCCCTGCCGGGACGCAGAGCAGCTGGGCCATTCACGATTATCGAGCAATCACAAAGTGCGTCTCGTACTCGGTGCATTGTTACGCGGGGCAACTCCGCGCTCCGCTAAGACGACTCCGCGGTGCGGCGAAACGGTTGCATCCGATTCACGCTGGTTTGCCGTCTCTTCAAATCTAAAAACTGATCACCGACGACTGAAAACTCAAAACTTTCCACTACAATCCACACATGGCTGGAAACTCATTTGGACAGGCATTCCGCATTACCACGGCGGGCGAGAGCCACGGGCCGGGGAACGTGGTCATTATTGACGGAGTCCCGCCGGGGATTCCGCTGACGGTCGAGGACTTACTCGTCGACCTCAACCGCCGCCGGCCCGGGCAGAGCCACATCACCACGCAGCGGGACGAGCCCGACACCCCGGAAATCCTGGCTGGGGTCTTTGAGGGACGGACCACCGGCACTAGCCTTGCCATCCTGATCCGCAACACCGACCAGCGGAGCAAGGACTACAGCGAGATCAAGGACCTGTATCGACCCGGCCACGCCGACTTCACCTTTGACGAGAAGTACGGCTTCCGCGACTACCGCGGTGGTGGTCGTTCCAGTGCCCGCGAAACGACCGCCCGCGTCGCGGCTGGTGTCGTCGCCAAGAAGCTGATCCACCAGGCGTTCGGCGGAAGAGTGCTGGGGTACGTGGCGCAAGTCGGCGACATCCGGGCCTCAGTTTCGAACCCCGAGCAGCTGACCCTCGAACAGATCGAGCAGCGTCCCGACGGCACTCCGAACATCATCCGCTGCCCCGATATCGTCGCTGCGGACAAGATGATTGAGTGCATCGAGCAGGTACGGAAGGTCGGCGATTCGATCGGCGGTGTGGCGGAGATCGTGGCGATCAACGTGCCTGCTGGCCTGGGCGAGCCAGTCTTCGACAAGATCAAGGCCGACCTCGCGAAGTCTCTGTTTTCACTTCCGGCAGTTCTCGGTGTCGAATACGGTATCGGCTTCGGCTGCGCGACGATGCGTGGGAGCGAGCACAACGACATCTTCACGACGGCTTGGAAGCCGACTGGTCAACCAGGTTGTGACAAGCTAGGTATCGTGACCCAGACCAATCGCCATGGCGGCATGCTCGGCGGCATCACGACCGGCATGCCGATCCTGCTGCGAGCCGCTGTGAAGCCGACCAGCAGCCTCCCCATCGAGCAACAGACCGTATCGAGCGACGGCCTGCCCGCGACCATCCGCACCAAAGGCCGCCACGACCCCTGCCTGCTCCCCCGCTTCATCCCCATGGCCGAAGCGATGGTCGCCATCGTCATCGCCGACCACTGGCTCCGCTGGAAGGGCCAGCGCGTCGATTCACCGTAGCCACGTTCGCCACATCGTGAGTGAGTCGCAGACAGCCGATGCTCATCAGCGAGCGGGGTGGCGTCAGGCCCTTGATGTATTCCCCACTCCCCGCCCCAGAACCTTGGCTGGCAAGCGGCGAATCGCAGCTTCTAGCGCGAATTGACTCTTGGTCTGTGCGCTCTGGCCCCCCGTCGCCCTCATGCGGGAAGCCACGACGAGGTCGCAAGTCGGCTCGGCTGATCAACCCGCAGCGTGAGCGAGGGCGAGCGCAGGGCGACCATGTTTCGCGGGCCACCCTTGATCGGAAGCACTCGTGCGCTTCAGCCGGAATGACTGTTTCACCAGCTCATTCCGGTCGCCCTCGCTGACGCTGCGGGTGAGTCGTCCGTTCCGGATCGCCTCTCACTGGATTCGTGAAACTGGAAAGACAGAGCGTCAAACCGCTCTCGTGTTCCCAATCCCTTCCCCTCACGTGGCCGTCGTCGCTCAGGCAAGTGGAGGGAATCACCGTGTTGCCATCCCACCATTTGGCGAATGTCCCCCATCTTTGCAGCCAGTCGAAATCGACGTTTTCACTCTCTACGCTCCGGGATATACTCGAACGGATCGGCAACCCGTCATTCGTCACGGTGCCCCTGCACCCCTTTCGCAAACAGAGGCCGCATGATGCCGGTTCCGTCAAAGGCTGACTTGCTCTGTGAACAGGGAAAAGCGTTGCTGAAGGAACGCAAAATTGACGAAGCGTTCGCGATGTTCGAGCAAGCCATTCGAGAGAACACTCGGCACGTCCCCGCTCATGAGAGCTTGGCTGCGATCTATTTTGCCCGCAAGGACTATGCGAAAGCCGCTGCAAACTTCCAGAAGGCCTCTCAATATGACCCGCGGCGAATTGACCCCATGATTAACCTGGGCGCGGTTCAGAATCGGATGGGAGATTTCCAGGCCGCCGCCAAGACACTCCGACTGGCTGTCTCGCGTGACCGCAAAAATTCAGCCGCGTACTACAACCTGGCCATCGCTCAAAAGGGTCTCAATCAGCCGCATCTGGCCGTTTCGGCATACAAAGAGGCCTTGAAGATCGACCCCAAGATGGTCGAAGCGATTCAGAACCTGGCGAACCTTTACCTCGAAATGGGCAACATCCAGCAGGCTCAGTTTCAATATCACAAAGCACTCGAAATCCAACCCAACTTCGACCGAGCCAAGCGGGGACTTGAGCGGTCCTATGCGATTGCTGAGGAGAGGAAGAAAGCCATCAACCCGTTTGGCCGACTGGTCAACATGGAAGAACTCGACAAGCGGTCCGACGAGAAGTTCCGCCAGCTGACGCCCCAACAACAGTACGAAGATCGCACGGAAGTTCATCGCATCATCAAAAACGGCGAACAAGCCGCAGCTGTGCTGCTCAACACGCTTCGAGATCGGATCGGCCCGGCAATTTCCCGGATCAATCAATCGTTTTCGCAGTCCGAGGATCCTCGGATGCTGATGCGAGAGTTCGATACTTTGTCCGATGAAATCGCGGCCTTTGAGCGGGTCAGCTCGGACCTGCGAGCGAAGACCGAAGAGCTGCGAACGCATGAGGCGGAGATGCGGCAGTAGGAGCGGCCAGCGAGCTGCTTCTCCCTCTGGCAGTTACTCCACAGGTCCCCAGGCCTTGATGCGATCCAGCCGAGCCAGGAAGACGCTCATGACTCGGTTGTAAAGATCGTCGCGGAGGACTTCATCTTCGACTCCGGCGTCGATGTTTGGGTTGTCGTTAATCTCGATGATGTGAAAGTTGCCACCCGACTGTTTGATGTCCACACCGTAAAGGCCGTCGCCGATCAGGTTGGCGGCCTTCATTGCGATGTTGACGGCTTTGCGAGGCGCGAGTTCCACGGCCATCGTGTCGAAGTTGCCGAACCGATCGTCGCCTTGCTTCTCCTGCTGGATCACTTGCCAGTGACCGGGGGCCATGTGGTACTTACAGGCGAACAGCGGTCGGCGGTCGATCATGCTGATCCGCCAATCGAAGTCGGTCAGCATGAACTCTTGAGCGACCAGCAGTTCCGACTCCGCAAAGAACTCTGGCAGCCTCGCATAGAGTTCCTCGGCGGTGTTGATCTTCACGACTCCGCGCGAGAAGGAACTGTCGGGCTTCTTGATGACGATCGGGAACCCAAGCTGCTGAATGGCTTCATTGACGTTATCTTCGTGGAGCACCACGGTCTTGGGAGTGGGGAGTCCATTGCGCTCCAGTAACTCTGCTAGGAAGACCTTGTTGGTGCAACGGGCGATCGATTGCGGGTCATCCATCACGACCATCCCTTCGCTCGCTGCCTTGCGGGCAAAGCGATACGTGTGGTCATTGATGGAAGTGGTTTCGCGAATGAAGAGGGCGTCGAACTCCAGCAGGCGACCGTAGTCGTCCTTCGTAATCATCTCGCACTCAATCCCCATGTTCGCCCCGGCTTTGACGAACTTCTTGAGAGCCACTTCATTCGAAGGAGCGTTCTCCTGTTCCTCGGGGTTCCAGAGGATGGCCATATCGTAGCGCATTCTCGACTTGCGAGGGCGACTGACCGCGCGACCCGAGAAGTGCTTGAGTGCCGCCTCGGCGACAAACGGACGGTCGACTTCCGGGACATCGCTCCCCGAGATCGCCTTCACACTGCGAATTTGCCACTTCTTAAGCTTCGAGAACTTGATCCGCAGAAGTGGCGACTGAAACAGATTGAATAGCTGGAGTGAGAGCTTGTCGTACTGCTTCTCGGAATTGCGACCGAAGTAGACACTGAGCTCAAAGTCGTCGGTCTTCAGTGGAAGGAGAGCCAACTGCATCAACTCGTCGAGGTCATCCGAGACCAGACGTACGAGCGATTGCGACTTCAAGTCCTGGAGCGTTTGAATGCTGGGAAGCGGCTTGTGGCTGCGTGCTTCGGCCAGCAATGAGACATAATAGCCGGTGCTTTGATAGCTGTATGAGCGGCAAAGGTTCAGCACCTTGGCCCCGCGCAGGTCGCTGTATTTGGGGCTGGTGAGGTAGTCCCAGGCGTCGACGACATCGACACCGGGGATGTCGAACGGCCAATCTTTGGGGGAGTTCGCGACAATCAAAGTCGGCATGCTAATCTGCTTGGAGGCGACGCGGGGGAGACTCGCTCCCTCGCGAATGAGCGAAGGGGTTGCCGAGGTCAGGGCAATCATGGGATGTCCACGGGAGAGATGCGAGCCAGAGCAATGATCTATTGCATCGGAGGGAACCGCTCAAGACCGGATTTCCAGTCGACGAGACACGGATGACAAGATGTTGTTGTCAAAGTCGCCGGACTCTCCGAGTCCGGTGGATCACCGAATGCGTCCCGACAAGCTGTACGAATCGGGATCGCCTCCATCATGAGCCGCTTCAGGTTTGGAAGTTGGGACTGTCGGCCGGGTGGGACACCGGACTCGGAGAGTCCGGCGACAATCACGATGGAGGTCTCACGTGGGGAGCCGTTGAGGATCGCGGGCGAATCACGAGCAAGTTTCCGTCGTAGGTCACAATGCCGAGCATAATCGCGCACATCACGCGATCAAGATCGACTTCGTATTTCTGTTCGTGATTCGCGAACGGATTCGGTTGGAGTGGGTCGGCGACCATCACGGTGCGGCGTTCGGAGTCGTACCCGCACAGGACGACAAAGTGGCCCTGTGGCTTGCCAGCGATGTCGTCTGGCTGGCCGTCGTTGAGTTCCCGCCGCTCGTTGTACAGGTAAGTGGAGCTGAGCCCGACAAGAATCGGGCACGATCGTTTCAGGTACCGGCGGATCAGCGCGGGGGTCATGTCCTCCATGCGGATCGAGCCGCCCCGCTCGATGAACTCCAAGTACGCCTGGCTCGCGACGCGCAGCTTGGGTTTGGTCTTCGCCTGCATCTGAGCCCGCAGCCGATCGGCCAGCTGCGGTGCCCCCGGCTTGAACCAAGAGGGGTCGAAGACGATCAAGTCGTACGTGTAGAGAATCGCCTCGTAGCCCTGTTGCAGGGCATAGTTCCCGAGCAACACCGCCAGCGTCCCGCCATGCTCCAGCGAAGGGACTCCGGCGATCACCTCGGACAGCGTGTGCGTGTCGCCGTGGTAGGCCAGCACCGCATGCAAACACGTCGGCCCACACGTCGAATTGTTCGGCTGAGCACTGATTTCGAAATGGAGGCGGCTGTCCATGCCTCCATGCTAGGGAGCGAGGGGCGGGGAATCGAGATGAAGTGCCAGAGCTGGGGGATTCAGCGGGCGTGTCGGCAGTTCTTGCCGAGGAGGATCGGCTTCCCGCCTTCCCGCCTGTCGTGCTTGAGGCGGCATGACAGGCGTGAAGCCTGTCCCAGGGACACTTGAGCCCAACCCATTTTTGCGTCAGCGAATTCGTCGGTTCGCCTGCAGGGCCTCCCTAGCCTGCCACGTCTCGCAGGATTCACTGACCTTGCGGTCATGATTGATGCGTGTGGTTCCTTCGGAACTGTCGCTACAGTCCTCCGGCCCCGGTGGTCGAGAATAGGGGGAGTATCGTTCCACCCGCGCATTGGGCGATCAACTTTTCCCGGAGGCTGAGTTCATGTCTGATTTGTCCACCACTGATGCACCTCGTCGCCGTTTAGGTCGCGGATTGAGTGCGATGCTGGGAGCTGGCCCGGCATACTCAGAGACCGAACCGGCGGCGGCTGAATTGCGGAACATTCCGGTCAACGAGATCGCTCGGAATCCGTTTCAACCACGCAAAGACTTCAACACCGATGAGCTGAACGAGCTGTCGGACAGTATCCGCGAGCATGGCGTGCTGCAGCCGATTCTGGTTCGCGAGCTGAATGGTGGTTACCAACTGATCGCTGGCGAGCGTCGTTGGCTGGCTTCACAGCGGGCTGGACTGACGCTGATTCCGTGCCGAGTGGTTGATGTCATTGACCAGACCGCGTTCGACTACGCTCTCGAAGAGAATCTGAAGCGTAAGGATCTCACCGATATTGAAAAGGCAATGGCCTTCCGCCAGTACCTGGACCACTTCGGCTGCTCGATCGAAGAACTCGGCAAGCAGCTAAGCATGAGTCGATCGGCAGTCAGCAACATTTTGCGACTTCTGGAACTGCCCGAACCCGTTCGAAATGCTCTCTCCGCAGGGAAGATTAGTTCGGGTCATGCACGAGCTTTGTTACCGCTGCCCGAGGCCGATCAGTTGGCCTTCAGTGGACGGATTCAAGCCGAACAGTTGTCGGTCCGCCAGACAGAAGCCGCTGTCCGACAGATGCTGGGTCGCGAGAAGCCTCAAGCTGTCGCGGAACCGGTTACGGCCCCCGAGACTGTCGCGCCGCCGTCGGAATCATTTGACGCTGGACAGGTATTCGAACCAGCTGTCCAAGAGTTCGCACCCGCCTTCAGCGAGGCAGTTCCGGTCCAGTTCGAATCGCAGTCCAACTTGACGGAGTGGAACAACTCGGCGGAAGAGCCACATGTGCTGTCGCTCGATCAGGCTCGGGCCGAGAATGATCGCACCCCCCACATGGCCTCGCTCGAAGAGCAGCTTCGAAATCTGCTGGGAACAGCTGTGGAAATCAAGCTGAATTCGAAAGAGAGTGGGACGATCATGATTCCCTTCAGCAGCAACGAAGAGTTTGAACGGATCTTGCGGTCTCTGCACCGAGCTGCGGCATAGATCGTGTGTGTCGGGTAGTCAATCGACGACCCGCTTCCGGGCTTGCTCCAGAGGTTCTCGCGTGGATGCGCGACCGTGTCGTACACAAACACGGGAGGCCTCCCCGGGGAGCGATGTGGCGGTTACTTTTACCTCGCCCAATCGGCTACGGGCACGTCCAAAACGTTTCGCACCTCAAAACTTGTCGCGAACGTACTCCCTGCAGTGGGGCGATGCACCTGAGAAGCCGCCGATCGAGGCTGACGCTTGCTGGCAGAAGCGGCTCAGCAGAGGCTTTGCTCTCCCGGCACTTCGCTTCAAGGCGACTTCGGCCTTTGGAGCACTCACTGACAATGCGAGCGGCGCTGGTGTCACACCAGCGCCGCTCTTGCATTTTGCTGACTGCGAGAGGACTGTTCGCTTGCCGGAACACCTCCGACTAGCGCCGATCCGTCGTCTCGGCATAGTACTTGGAAGCCCGGCCACCGGCTCCATACACACCGTATTGATAACCGTAACCCCCATGCTTCGAGGGGTCGATCCCGTTAGCGACGACTCCCACCATGTTGGCTCCCAGCATGCGGAGTGTCTCGGCGGCTCGAACTGCTCCCATGCGGGTTCGACCATTCATACGGACGACCAGCAAGACACCATCCGCCAACCGAGACAGCGTGGCGGAGTCGGTGACTGCCAGCACTGGCGGAGAGTCGATGATGATCCATTCGAACCTGTCTCGTAGCAGGGCGATTAGATTCTCGAAACGGGTGGACATCAAGCGTTCACCGGGGTCGACAGGGCAGAGTCCAGATGTCATGACATTCAGCATCCCCCCTTCGAACGAGACGGTCTTGATGACCTCGTTCACATCCAGGGGAACCTCTTCCAGCAAGTCTGAAAGTCCGTTTTCACGCTTCAAGCCAAACAGCTTGTTCACCGTCGGACGCCGCATATCGGCGTCGATCAACAGCACCGACTTCCCGGATTGCGCCATCGCCACCGCGAGGTTGCTCGCCATCGTCGATTTGCCATCGCCGGGCTCCGGGCTCGTTACCAGAACAATCTTGTGTCCGTCGCCTCGTGTGGCTGCCAAGAGGTAGGTTCGTACACCTCGAAATGCCTCTGCGGACTGAGATCGTGGGCGGTGAATCGTGACGATCGCGGGCTCGATTACACTGCCTCGTTCTCTGCGGCCAAACTGGATCTGCGGGCTAATCCCTACGAGCGGAAGGTGCAGGGCTTGGCTGATTTCGTCCGGGCTGCGGAAGCTCTTGTCTGCGGATTCGACCATGAACCCTAACAGCAACCCGACGAGAGCTCCCATGACAGACCCCATCATTATGATCTTCTGAAAATTGGGCTCGAACTGGATTCCACGAGTCGCGGGGGACAATATCTGTGTTTGGTAATCCCCCCCCTTGGTCGCCAGGTCAACATCCTTGAGGCGATTCACAATCGTACTAAACACTTCCTGGCTGCGAGTAATTTCGTTCTTCAGGCGGCGGTCCAGGATCTGCAGGTCGGTCTGTTTCTTTGAAGATTCGGCCTCCCGCTCAAACAGGGCATTCAACTGCTTGAGACGCTCTTCACCCGCTTGCAATTGTTGCTGGAGTGACTCGATATAGATCTCGAGAAAATCCTTTTTCTTGGTGTCCTGGAGGACGACGACGCCATCGACGTTCGATTGCTCCTGGAGAAAACCTCTCGTGAGATCGATCTTTTTGCGAATCAGCTTGACCTTCGGATGATCGGAACCGAGTTCTTCCAACAGCATGGCTTCCTCCAGCTGCAGGCTGAAAATCTCCTTCGCCGCCAGCAGTGTCGGACTCGACCTCACCTTCTGGCTATCCTCGTTTAGTTCGGTAAACGCCTCGACCATCAAAAGGACAGCCTCACGGCTTCCCCCACGGTCGATCGCTTTTTGAATGGAGTCCAATTGGGCTTGAACAGCGGTCTGGTCGATCAATGTTTTTGACCGCTCGCCTTCGATTCCCATCATGCGCCCTTCGCTGACGCTGGTGACTGAATCGCCGTTGTAGATCAATGAACCCGATTTCCGAAACACAGCGTAGTCATCTTCACTCTTCTTGAGAGTCTTCTGCCACTCTTCCTTGGCGCTGTTCAGAAGGTCGGCAGTGGTTGTCCCCACATCGGCATATGCCAGCTTCAACTGCTTGTCGTAGCTGGCGACGACCGCGTTGACGACCTTGGCACAGTCTTCGGGGTCGGAACTGCGGTAGGCAATCTCGAGAACGTCCCCCTGCTCTTTCGGTCGATCTACGGACAAGTCTGTCAAAATCGCTTGAACGGTGTTGGAAGATCCCGACAGACTGGGGAGCTCATTGAGCCGGGCATCTGCAATCGCCGGTCCCACGATCGACTCGCTTTTGATCATTCGAGCATCATTGGCCAGCGGATCTCTTTGACCTGCAGGATCAAAGCCGTTCACCGAAGACACAAGCATGCCAGCTTGCTGCTTAATGACCAACACTTGAGATGTCGCTTTGTACCGGACTGGTTGCTGCAAGTAGTAATAGTAGGCCGCAGCGGCCCCGATCGTGCCGAAGAAGACCCCCAGCCAAGCTCGCCTCCACAAGAAGCCCGCAAAGTCAAAACCTGCTTCTTCAGGCTCTGCGGCCGGACTGGTCTGGGTGGCGAACTCCGACATGTTCAGGTCCCTGAAGATGGCATCGAGAGGCTTGGCGGCGGTGGAGCCCCAGTGTACCCCCGATGGTGAACAAAACCATACACCAGATCCATCCTGGACCATAATATGTGAAGTAGATTGCGAACTTCACCCATTCGGAGAGGACAGCCTGTCTTCCCTTGCGACTGATCCACCACACACTGGCATCGTAGCCATTGGGAGCCGTGTAAAACCGCAAGTGGGATTGCTGCTGCGACAAAACTTGTGTGAAGGCCCATCGAGCTCGTCGCGAATGGTTCGCATTCGTCACGATGATCACATCGATCACCCCGAACCGCTGGAAATAGCGGTCCAAGGCCATGGCGTCCCCCAAGGTATTGTCACTGTCGCCTTCCAGAGTCACGATTCGGGATTCCGAAATTCCACGACGGATTAAAATCTGGCGCGTCATTTCTGTGGCTGAGAGAGCTTCGCCGGGACGAACGTGAGGGTTCGCCGCGGTGCTCAATTCCCGAGTATCCGGAATGAGGGCCAAATCGGCATATCCCGCCTTGATCAGACCAGCTGCGACGATTTGTCGTGAGTCATCGCTCCCCGGAAGTATCAAGACAGCCCGTGCGGGTTTCAAGGGATCACTCACATTGAGTGAGGTCCCGATCACCGGCAACCAGCAGGGTCGGGAAAGCCAAGCCCCCAATAGAAGGAGGGCAAGCCCCGCTCCCCAAGCCAGCCACACACGCCCAGTATTTTTTGGGGGGGCGAGGGGAGCTGGCGAGGAGCTGTCACAGTCCGATATCGAGTGACGCTCCTGCTCTGGATTTAAATCCGCAATCAAATTGGCCCTCTACACCAGACCATGGTGTCGTCTCAGAGCGACCATAATTCGGCTGGCGGTCTGTCCGTCCCAAAATTCTGGAATGCGTCCCCGCTTGTAGGTGCCGCTGAGGACTTTCTGGAACTCCGTGCGTAACATCTCGAAATCACTTCCGATGAGTGTGCTCGTCCCCACAGAGACCGTCGTGGGGCGTTCGGTATTGGGTCTCATCGTGAGGCAGGGCACTCCCAGCACAGTCGACTCTTCCTGGAGACCGCCGGAATCGGTGACGATCACTCGGGCCTGCGAAGTTAGAGCGAGAAAGTCGAGATACCCCAGCGGAGGAGTGAGGCGCATATTCGATGAGGACTCCAACGCTGTGCTTAAACCGAAGGACTCGATCCTGGCTCGCGTGCGGGGATGGATCGGGAAGATCAATGGCATGTGCTGGCTGACTTCGGCCAAGACCTCAATCAGTTTCGACAGCGATTCCTTTTCGTCCACGTTCGCCGGACGATGCAAAGTGATCACGCCATACTTTCCGGGGATCAGCCCCTGCTCTTTCAGAATTGACCTGTCCCGCGCCATCGGCAACTGGACGAGAAGTGTGTCGATCATGATGTTCCCGACATGCACGATGCTGCTGTCGGGGTGGCCCTCGCGCCGAAGGTTCTCAATCCCACTCGGTTCTGAGACCAACAACAAATCAGAGATCGCATCGGTCACCAGGCGATTAACCTCCTCTGGCATGGTGCGGTCCCAGCTGCGCAGACCGGCCTCGACGTGGGCAATTGGAATACAGAGCTTGGCCGCGGCGAGCGATGCAGCCATCGTGGAATTCACGTCCCCGACAACAACCAGTCGGTCAAACTTCGCACCGCCTCCCGGTCCCGCTTCGAGGACTTTTTCCATTCCTTCGAGGATGCGAGCTGTTTGTTCCCCTTGCTTGCCCGACCCGACGTTCAGGTGGACATCGGGTGTCCGCATGCCGAGTTCCTGAAAGAACACGTCTGACAAGCTGGGGTCATAGTGCTGTCCGGTGTGAACGAGAGTGGCGGTAAAATCCGAATCCCGATCGATGGCCCGAAGCAAAGGGGCCATCTTCATGAAGTTCGGTCGAGCGCCGACGATGCAACAGAGATGAATCATGGGGAGAGGGCGTTGAGGGTTGAGGGTCCAGTGAGCGGCAGACATCAGCCTGTCGTGTTTCGCTGATAGCTGATAGCTGATGGCTGATGGCTGATAGCTGATAGCTGATAGCTAATAGCTAATAGCTAATAGCTGACGGCGATGCACGACGGGCAAATGTGCCCGTCTTACGAGGGGAGAGCTGTTCCTTCTCGGGTCAGCGTCCATTGGATCACTGCGGGAACTTTTGTGCGACGACTCCATTCCAGAACGGTGTTCGGAATGACACGACCGAACTCCGGGCAGTATTTGCCGGGCTTCGTCGTGAGTCCGCCATCGGCCCCCTCAAAGGTGATTCGAACCCGCTGATCGCCGACCTGCAACACGACCACGGGTGACTCCAATGTAACAACGGTGACAGCGGGATGAAGATGCAATCGCGAGACCAACTCGTGAACGCCACTCCCCCACAGCACATCCATGCAGGCCCAAGTTCCGTCGTCGCGACACTCGAAGTGCCTCGCCACAACGGGAATGCCGAGACGGCGGTAAGCGTCGTGACTGGCTTGGCACCACCAGTTCCCACCCTGATGTCCATCATCGAGATGCTGCGGGTGACCGCGATAGCCCATTCGAAATTTCCCCCACAGATCACACTGATTGATTCCGTCAATCTCCAGGCAGTTATGAGCAGCTGTCGACCGGCAGTAACGACGGTCATCGTCGTCGTCATAACTCGATATTCCCGAATCGACGAATAGCTTGTGCCCCCCGATGCTGGCCTCAAATCCTAAGAGGTCGCAATGGGCATGTGCTGGCAGTTCATCCGCTCCCACGGGACCTGTATCGAAGATCAGGCAATCGTCATTGTGACGCCAGACCCAGTAATCGCCCAGCATGCGGGCTTGGGCTTGCCAGGTAGAAGGTGTGTCAAGCGACTTCACGAGGCACTGTTTCAAGCGATCCAGAATCGGACGCACATGCAGTGTCGAATCCCCGAACAGCGGAGGATCGCCATCGGGATGCAAGAGGCCGACGATCAGGTCCGTCATCCTCGCTGCGGTCGATCTGCATTGCGCTGACAAGCGAGGGCGCTGCGGTTTGAGAACATCTCGTAAGTCGAGGAACAGTTCGGCGATCTCAATGTGGTAGGCTGTCGCTCGCTCGAAGTGCTCGCCTCCCTCGGCCAACTGCTCGTCCATTTGATCTGGTAAATCGCGGTCGATGATCGCGAGCAACTGATCTCCGAGAGAGCCCGTGAAGAACGCAGCCCCCATAGCCACAGCCCACAAGTTGAACAGCAGGTGATTGCCCCGCAAGTCCCACTCCAGATGATTGCAGAGGTACGCCATCTGCGCTGCGGCGCTCCGCAGGATGAGTTCGTGGTTCTCTTTCGTGGGTGGGCTGAGCGACCACCACTGAAGCCAATTCGAGACCCGCCGCGAGATGCAGAACGGATGCCAGCCATCGGTCAGCGACGCCCGCGTGGGTGCGGGGTGAGCGTCGGCCCAGTCGGCAGCGTGCTTCCACAGTAACGCGAAGTCGCCACTCTCTGGATGAGCCAGCGGCCACAACGCATCCTGGTAATGCAGTTGAAACCGCCACAGATGCGATACCGGCTCAATCGACCGGCAACTCCAATCGATGGGCCAACTGAATGACCGCCCCTGTTTCAAAAACGTGAACGCAGGGCGAGAGAGGTCATCGGTCGGATGTGGGCAATTCGCGGCTCGGCGTCGAGCAATGACTTGCAGCGGTGCCAAGTCCTCTCGAACAGTTGCATTCTCTGCTAGCTTTCGCTGCGACGCAGTCAGAGTCGGGGGCCAGAGCTTATGCCTCACGAGCTTCTTCGCGCGGAGCCACATCTGGTCAAGCCGGTGGTACCGGAGCAGTTGAACAATGCGTGCGAAGCATGAGGACTGGGGAGGGGTCATACAGATTGCGGATAGGGCGACTTCATTGCCCGCTGCAAGACTTCGAGCATCCGAACCGCTTGCCGATCGCGGTGGTAGTGAGTCATCACATAATCGCGGGCAGAAGACGACAGCTGTGTCCGCAGTCCCGGCTCATCCGCTAGTCGGATGAGGGCCGCTACGAGGTCGGCTTCCGACTCCGGTTCCATCTCGATCGCCGCCCCGGCGTCTTTGACGATCGCGAGCGACTCGCCTCGCACCCCCATGATGATCGGTCGTCCCATGGCCATGGTTTCGAAGATTTTCGACGGCACCACCGTCTCGAACAGCTCGGTCTTACGCAAGTGAACCAGACAGGCATCGGAGCTGGCGAGGACGGTCGGCATTTGATCGCGTGACATCCGCCCGGTGAAAACGATCTGACTGGCCACTCCCTCTTGAGTGGCCAACCGTTGCAGTTCCTCGCGACGGGCGCCATCTCCGACGATGAGGAATACGATATCGTCGCGGCCCTGCTCTTTGAGTGTGTGAGCCGCTCGGACGACGACTTCTAACCCGTGGGCCATGCCGATCGTGCCGACATACGAGCAGACGAACTTGCCGGTCAGGTTCCACTTCGCGAGGAACGCCTCGTCGCGTGGCCGGGGCGAGAAGACATCCGAATCAACCCCGTTCATGACGACCGAGATGCGGTCACCGACCGGCACCTTGGCGGCGATCTGTTCACGATACCCATGCCCGACGGTGACGATTTGATCAGCGGCGAGATACATCCGGCGCTCAAGCCATTCAAGAAATCGAGTGGCCAATCCCTTCTGCAGCGCTCCGACAGCTGCGATCGATTCGGGCCAGATGTCGCGGATTTCGAGGACGAAGGGGACTCGCTTGAACCAGTGATACCAGACTCCCACCCACCCGCAGAAGAACTGCGGCGATGTCGAGACGACGACATCGGGCTTGGGCAGCCACAACGCCGACCAGACCGCGCTGAGCATATAACTGACATAGTTGAGAATCCGTCCGACGGTTCCCTTGTTGGGAGCCAGCCAGGTCCAGACCCGCACGACGCGGATGCCATCGACCATCTTGGACTGAGACCGCCACTGGTTTCGATACCCCTCAAACACCACACCATCCGGGCAGTTCGGCGCACACGTCACCACGGTCACGTCGTGACCGGCTTTCACCCACCGTACCGCATGCTCGTAAGTTCGCGAAGCCGGGGCGTTGACCTCGGGCGGGAAGTAGTGGCAGAAGAAGAGGATTTTCATAATCGTCGCCGGACTCTCCGAGTCCGGTGTCTTCTCGGTCGAGAGGGAGTTAGAAAGAGAGGGCACGTCGAGACACTGATGGGGATCACGGAATCGGTGGGGCGGGGACACCGGACTCGGAGAGTCCGGCGACTACGGAGTGAAGCTGGCTTCGGTGGTGACGAGGAGGGATTCTGGCGAGATTGGCATGGGCTGGCCTTGGCGGACGGCTTCGATGAATAGTCTCAGCTCGGCGGCGTGCCCTTTGTCTTGCGAGAACCAGCTCTTTTGGTTGAGGACTCGTTTCGAGCCGGTGTCGAGTTGCAGGGACCGGAAGTCGTCGAGGAGGCCGCTGCGTCCGCCGCCGAAGACTTCGACGCGCTCCTTACTCGTGGCTTTGGCTCCGGTCGTTGTATAGGTGAGGTGGCAGACCGAGCCGTCGGCGTAGGTCACGAGGAGTTGCACGTCATCGGGGCTGGAGCGATCGACAGTGATGCGGTCGACGGAGATGGGGTTCGAGTCGGTGAGGAACGCGAAGAAGTCGAGGAAGTGGCACCCCTCGCCGATGATGCGGCCTCCCTCGGCGGGATCGGAGACCCAGTGTTCGGCGGGGATGGTTCCCGCGTTGACACGGTAATGCACGCTGAGCGGGTGGACCCCGGCAAAGTGATTCTTCAAGGCCACCGCCATCGCAGCGAATCGCCGGTTGAACCCGACCATCAGGCGGGGGGGGCGCGGAGGGATGAGAGTTGAAGGTTGAGCGAGGGCTTGGCGCACCTGCTCCAACTGCTCGGCGTTGACGGCCAACGGCTTCTCGACGAATACCGCCTTCCCGGCGTTCAGGGCCTTCACAACCAGCTCCGCATGCTGCGAATGTCGCGTCGCAATGAAGACGGCAGCGGTGGCTGCGTCGGACAGGATCTCGTTGACTTCCGAGGTGCAGAATGCAAAGCCGTATTTGCTTCCCGCAGAGACAGCTGACTGCCCCGAAGCGGTGAGGATGCCGCGATATTCGACTCCGGGAAGTGATTGCAGGTTCTTGAGCAGCACCCCGCGTGCGAAGTTCCCGGCCCCGATGAACGAGACACCGACCGTGCCGGGCTTTGAAGACGTGGAAGCATTCGGTTTGAGGAGCACCTTGGAAGATGGGACAGACAGGATTGTTTGTCCGACGGCTTCGGTCCCCGTAGGGTAGGCAATCTTGCCTGCCCCATCTGTGGCCTCACAGAGTGCCGGGTATTCTAACACCACGCCCAGGTAGGGTTCCTTCCCTTCAAGGATCATCTCATACGCTTGGACGGCATCAGCGATTGGAAAGCGATGCGTGGTGAGCGTCTCGGGTTTAATGGCCCCCAGCGAGCAAAGGTCGAGAAACGCCTCCAGATTTCGTTGCTCAGTCCAGCGAACATAACCGATCGGGTAGTCGTGCCCTTTCTCCTCAAACTGCGTGTCGTATCGCCCTGGTCCGTAGGACCGCGAGACGATAAATGTCAGCTCCTTGTGGTAGTAGTCGTTGCGGGGGATGTCCATGCCGGTCACGCCGACCATCACCACTTTGGCCCGGTCGCGCGCGATGCGGGCGGCGAGTTCCACGGGGGTGTTGCTCTTGGTGGCCGCAGTGATGAGGACGGCATCGACGCCACGTCCGCGAGTCACCTTCAGGACGGCTTCTTCGATCGCGGGG
>Ga0105047_10002931_pt1 | contig 30294 bp, 15 predicted proteins | sample MAT04_FD_78384 | JGI IMG/M metagenome (GOLD analysis project Ga0105047, IMG submission 78384) | Freshwater microbial communities from Lake Fryxell liftoff mats and glacier meltwater in Antarctica - MAT-04 (megahit assembly) | ecosystem: Environmental > Aquatic > Freshwater > Ice > Liftoff... | reverse complement strand
TGGATTTGGATCGAGGCGATCCGATTGACGGGCAATGCGGCCGTCTGCATCCCGCCGGCGGGGAGGTATTTCAGGTTGGCAGCATCCAAACCGACCAACTCACCCGTAACGGTCTTACCGTCGGCCGTCACAATAACGACCTCACCGGCGGCAAGAGCCGAGGCGATGCAGGCCGAGCCGATCAGACAGAACACAAGACGCATCACGGGCAAGACTCCGATAGGCACCCGAGACTTTTCAATTTCGACCCGAGCCGCGTACAGGCGGGACGCCCGCACCACAATCGCAAACCGACTCTGCACGGCTTGTGGGGCGGGCGTCCCGACTACACACGGCTCGGGCAACCTAAGGCTTGAAGCCGTTGATGCGGTTGAGGCTTCGGAAGTAGTCTTCGATCATCGGCTCGAACTTCTTCGGCATCGAGCGGACGAAGTCCTGCGTGATCTTCTTGCGTTCCAGTTCCGGCAACTTGGCCCAGACGGCTTCGTAGTTGCGCATCTTCTTGAGATCGACCTGACCCGGACCTGCATTCGTGCCGCCCATGCTGTCTTCCATCGGCGTGCTCGGCGGGCCTTCGCCGGGCTGCTTGCCGCTCTTGCCGCCGGCCTGATCCCCTTTGCCTGCTTGCTTCTTCTTGGCTTCGTTTTCAAGTTGCTTGATCTTCTCGTCGAGGCGGAAGACGATCTTCTTCTGAATCTCCTGCGTCTGCGGTCCGCCGCGGGCGAGGTCCAACCGTCGGCCCGAGTTGTCCATGAGGCGGGTGATGTTGGCCAAGTCCTTGTCGTCCTTGGACCATTGCTGGACATCGAGAAACATCATCGTGCCGACGACCCTGTAGCGGTCCGGCGCGTCCGGCACGTCGTCGAGCAGACGCGAGACACTCAGCACGACAGCATCCCGCTGCATGGTGGCATGCTCGGCCACCGCTTTATGGAAGAAGTAGGAAGCGGGATCGACGAGTAACTCCGGCGTGATGCTTTTGGAAGCGGTCAACGATTCCTCGTAGGCCCGCTTGGATGCCAAGGCCTTGGCATACGCGGCTGCGACATTGGAGCGGACAAACGGGTCGAGTTTGGCGTCGCTCAGCCAAGCCGGCACCGCGGTGGGAGGCGTTCCTGCCCGTTTGGTTTCGGAAATCAGTGCTTCGGATTCCGGCAGGCCCAAGCCGATCGCCTCGAGGACGGCTTCGCCGACACTGCGTGTCGGCGTCCACACACCATTAAACTCGGCCCGATTGAATTTGCCGACGGACTTAAGCCAGGCTTCGAGCTTCGGCTTGGCCTCCGCGACGGTCATCGCTTTGAGGGTACTGAAGCCGTACACGGGCTTCACCGGTGGGACGGGCTGCATCGGCACCGGATCGGCGGCGATGAGAAGTCCGCAGCATGCGAAGGTGAGCGGAACGATCAGGAGCTTTCGGCGCAGCGACATCTGTGTCACCCTCTTCGTGGACAAACCGACTGTCTAATCGTTGGCGCCGGAGGCGATTTTGGCAAGCATATCCTGCAGTTTCGCTTGGCGTGCGGCCAAATCCCGCAGTTCGGCCTGGATGAGCGGATCCGCTGCGGACTCGCCCTTGTATTGCTCGCCGGACACCTTGGTGCGGCCGTTGACCTGCATCTGCAGTGCCCGAATCAGTTTCAGTTCCGAAATCTGCTCGAGCAGTTTCTTGTCGCCGGGCTTCTGTGGAGACTGTTCCTCCGGCGGCTTCTGCTGCTCGTCCTTCTTGTCCTGCTGGGACTTCTTCAAGGCAGCCGCCATCTCCTTGAGCATCGCCAGGATGTTCTCTTCGATCAGCTGGGTGTCCTTGCCGACGTAGGCCTGTTCGAGCCGACGCTGCACCGCCACCATGTCGATGCGGACCTCTTCGAGAACTCGGGCGAAGGCAACGGCCGTCCCTTCGCTCTCCAACAGCTTGAGGGTCTTCTCGGCTTCCGCGATGATTTCGAGTTCCTTGGTGCCCAGGTTCTGGGATTTCTTGGTCCCCTCCGTATCCTTGCTGCCCGCTGCTTTGAGGAAGATGCCGTCGATGAGCTTGGTCGCCTCGTAGACTTCGGACTGCATCGAGATCATCCGGTTGATGCGGGATTCCAGGTCTGCGAGCAGTTTGAGGAGTTCTTCTTCGCGCATCTGCTTGAGGCGCTTCTCCATCTCCTGCACGGCCTTGGTCAGTTCCTCGATGGCTTTGTCCTGCTTTTTCCCGGCCTGATCGCGGTTGTTCTTGTCCAGCTCCTTCTCGGCATTCTGCTGATGGGGAATCGCTTCCTGCACCTGCTTGCGGCCGGGGGGTTGGTCCTTGGGTTCCGATCCGGAATTCGGCGGCGGGCTGCCGGCCGGGGGTTGTCCACCCATCGGCGGCGAGCCGGAGTCGGGTTTGGCATTACCCTGCGGCGGCGGCGGCATTGGCCCGGCATTGGTGCCCTTGGGGTCGCCCGCCTTGGGGTCGCCGGGCTTTTCCTGCCCGCGCTTATTGTCAGTCGGCGGCTTGGGGGGGGCGGGCTTATTCGCACCATCAGTCGGCTTGGCATCGCCCGCCTTCGGATCGCCCGGCTTGATGTCCCCCGGTTTGGCTTCGCCGGGTTTGGCATCGCCGGGCTTCATGTCACCGGGTTTAGACTCGCCGGGCTTCATATCGCCCGGCTTTGCGTCTCCAGGCTTTGCTTCGCCCGGCTTGGTGTCGTCGCCGGGCTTGCCGGGTTCGTCGTCCTTCGGCTCGGGTTTGGTTTCGCCCGCTCGTTCGCCCGGCTTGGCTTCGGGTTTGTTCTCGGCCTTGGCGATTCCCTGTTCCCTGCCCGGCGTCGGTTTGTCGTCCTTGCCCTTCGGATCAATCTTGCCGGCCAGGTCTTTCGTCTGCTCCGTGAGCTTGTTCTGATCCTTCGTGAGTCGATCCTTGTCGACCTTGGGAAGGTCGGTCATGGCGCGGACGTTTTTCTGGTTGCGGAGAATCGCGCGGGCCTCGGCCAGCAGTTTCTCCAACCGGTCGATCTCGTTTTTGCGTTGTGTGGCCGCATCGTCGGTCAGGAGCAGATTCAGAATGTCCTGCAGGGTCTTCTGGAGTTGCTTATCCTTGCCGGCGATCGAGTCGAGTTCCTGCGACAGGCCGCCGGATTTCGCCATCGACTCGATCATCTTGTTGAATTGCGTGCGGGCATCCTGCTTCCGGGAGAAGTCCAACGCCGACCGGATCACCTTGGCGCGTTCGCGTTCCTCGGGTCGATCGCTGCGGTCGAGCTTGTCCGCCAAGGCCGAGAGTTCCTGCTCGAAGCGGACGAAGAGTTCGGAGTTGCGCTGCTGCGGCGAGCGAAGATCGTTCAGCCCGCCGGGCGTTGCGGGTGGCTGGGCCACCAGTGTGAAACAACCGAATGCGAACATGGCGGCAAGTGTAGCGCTGGGCAGCCGGCGGAAACGCATATCCCTGTTCCTCATCGAAGAGTGCGACGCTTAAGAGTAAACGATTTCCGCGAGCGATGTTAACTCAAAAGCCGCGCGGTCACTTGACCACGACCGCGACGACGACCGCCGGCCCGACGGACGGCCTGAGGGTGACCGTGAACGATCCCGGCTTGCGGCCGGCCGTCAGGATCCATTCGAAATTGTCCCGGTCGTCCTTGACGATCAACTCCGCGGGCACCGAGAGTTCGCTGCCGACGGAGGCTTCGAGGCGGATCTTGAGTTCGCCGTTGGTGAAGAATTTCCAATCGACGGCATGCATGATTTTCAGAGTCGCGCCTCGTTCCAGCATGACCGTGGGTACGCTCTGAATCACCGGCGCATTGAGTTGTTCGCGCCGTCCCTGGATCACGCGTACCAAGGCATCGGAAACGACGCGTTGATTCTCGATGATGCGTCGCAGGTCGTCGCGAAGTTTCCCTTCGCTGACCGTATCGCCGAGTTCGCGGCGGATCTGCTCGAGGCGACGAATCAACGCTTCCAAGGTGACCTTGGCGTTCGCCGTGGTCGAGTCTTCCGGCTTGATGCCGGCGTTGAGAGGTTCGCGGAAGGCGGCCAAGGCGTCGTCTGCAGCTTTGTGCTCCGCGGCAAGGACTTGGTCCAACGGCGTCAGCACCACGCTTTCGTAACGCTTGGAGACGCCGGGGTTGCAGCGGTTGGTCTCGACTTCCCGTTTGAGGCGGGTGTAGTCGGCGATCACGCTTTGCAGCAAGTCGCGGGACTTCGCCGCTTCCTGCACGAGGTCTTCCGCCCGCACCCGTGCCGAGAGCAACGCCTGGGGGTTCAGTGAAGCACTGCTCAGAAGCTGGGCTTGGCCGTTGAGTTTGACTTGGGCTTCCCGCAACCGCTTGAGTGCTTCGTCGAAGCGGGCCGTGATCTTCTCTTCGTCCTTGGTGATTTCCGAAAGGAGGTCCGCTTCGGAAACGATAAAGAGTCGAATGGCTTCGAGATTCCGGCCGACTCGCGGGCCTCGGACCACATTGGTGTCCGCCGCGGCCACGGTCAGGTCGAGGCGGAAGCGCTGCTGGACTTCGCCGGTACTCTCCTTGGCCTGCAAGCGCCGCCCGCGGACTTCCAAGAGAGCATCGACGTCGAGGAGATCGAAGACATCCGACTCGAGGCTGAAGCGGACTTCCTTGACGACATTCGGTGATTCTTGGCCGGCTCGCGGCAAGCTTAGAGTCTTCAACAGCCCGGCCGTCGTCGATTTCGGCAGCGTTTCGTAACTGCGTTCGAAGGTCCGTACCGGCAGCGTGCCGAACTGCTTTTGCTCACCCTGCCCCAGTGTTGTCGCCACGTAGTCGACGATCGCGGGAGCGAAGTTGCTGCCGAGGTTCGGCATCAGCGGGGCGAAGGAATATCGGCCCAAATTCGCTTCAAACTGCAGCGCCTGCACAGCCTGCGATTCGAGAAGAGAAATTTGGAACTCGAAGTCGACCCGGCTTAGGCCGACGTCGTCCCGCACGATCGACTCCTTCAAAAACGGCACCATCGCCTTGGGCGTGCAGAGCCAACCGCCGGCGAATTCGCGAAGCACGCTGACGGCGATGCGGACTTCGGGAACCATGTCCTCGACCGCCTGCAACACGACCGTCCGCTTGGAGCGGACGCCGTCCAGATCCACGAGCACCAAATCGAATTCCCGGCCGGCATCGAGTCGATCGGCTCCGCGGAAGGCAAAGCGGAACGATTCGCCTTCGGGCGTCACGCTCACCGCTTCGGTCGCCGTCGTGGCGCCGGGCATGCGGCCGACTTTGGGAATCAGAATCACCTCGGCCAGTTCCTTATCGGCGGTACCGCTGATCTCGACCTCCGAGCCGACGGGGATCGACGCAACCGAACGTTCCCCGGTCAGCGAGAATTCTTTCGGAGCCAAGGTTTGCCGGAGGGATTTGAGCGCCGGCCATTGGGCCGCGCCGCCCTCGACCGGAGCCGGGTGGAGGTGATACGCGGGCACCTCCTCGACGCGTTTCAATTGAGCCAACAACGGCGGCGGAACCAACACGATTCGGCGCGGGTCGGTGCGGAAGTCATTCGCGCGGACCGTGTAGCTGATCGATTCCTTCAGGTTGGCGAGCGTTGCCCCGTAATCCCCGTTCGGCTCGCGGGTGAGTTTCATGGCGCCGCGCGTTCCGCCCGCGACTTTGGTCTCGTTGCCGGAGCCCGTCCCGGCGATGCCGAAGTAGCGCAAGTCGACCGTGTCCGTCGGCGGCAGGCGTCTCAGAATTCGACTCATCGAGAAGCTCGCGGCTTTGGCATCCAGTTCCGCCAGCACCGGCGCGACCTCGGCATGATCCGCCCCGAAGGTCGCGACGATCTCATCGAGCGGCAACGCCGCCAAGGCGATTGTCTTTACGATCGGCCGCTTCTCGATGACGGCGAAAAAAGTTCCGCCCAGCAACGCGCTCACTGCCGTATCCGCGTCCGTCGTCTCAGACTGTTCCGTCATGTCCAAAGTCGCGGCAGCGTCGACGGCCAAGCCTTCCAAGTCGCCCCAAATCAGCGGCCGCCAACCGAGGCGGACGGTCGCATCGGCCACGACCCACTCGTGAGCCCGTACCCGGACCCGAGGGGCGCCGGCATCGCGGCCGATGCGATACTCGGTTTTGGTCGGCTCGAGGATTTCCAGATGGGTGTTCCGCATCCACGGCGTCGGCCGGAGCAGGACATTGCGCTCGGCGAAGATCGTTGCCGAGTCGATGGTTCGCACCAGCACGGGCATCGGATCGATGGTTCCCAATGCCAAGGCGTTGCGGATCAGCAGCGCCGTCGCTCCCATGCCGAGGGTGCCGAGGATCGCCAGCCAAAGCATCGCGAACCGTCCGCGGTTGATGATCGACTCGGGTCGAATCTTCTTGAGCTGTTTGGCCGCATCGTCGATGGTGCGGCGGACCAGGTCCCCGGACGTGCCGGACTTCTCCGCCGCATCGACGTCGGCCAGTTCGACCGCCGTAATCAGCTTCTCGCGAAGGATCGTCGGGAAGCGCTTTTCCAGCAATAGTGCCAGCGAGGCATAGGAGTAATCGCCGCGGCCGGAGAACGCGACGCGATTGAACCACCAGCCGCCGGCGCCGACCACGAACGCACCGAGAGCCGCACCGCGAAGCCACGCGGGGGCATCGAGAACCCAATCGAAGCCGCTGTCCAGGAACAGTTCGTAGTCGAGCACGAAACCTACGGCGGCCCCAACAACGACCGCCAGCAGAAACAGCAAGGTGGATTCCACGACCAAGGCGCGGCGGAGCTTGCGCCGGAGCCGGTCGAGCGGGACGGTGAGGGCTTCGGCGGGGCGGACTACGGTCATGATGTCAACTTCAACGGGGAACAACGGATCAGGACCAACAGCACGACTCAAGCCATCCGCAGCAGTTTGCGGGTCAACCACTCGACGGTCAACAGCGCGGCGATCGTCAACAGCACCCACCCGATTTCGATCCTCGTGGAGCCGATCGTGACCGCAAGAAACGCGAACTCGTAGTCGCCGATCGAAAACGCCAACGGCTTGTCCCACAGATCGCGAACGGGGCCACGATTGCGTTGCTCCATGCTCTCGGTGTCGATGGCCGCCGGGATCAGCTTCAGCCGGTCCTTCTCGCTCAATCGGAATGTCAGCTTCGCCTTCTTCGGGTCGCGTTCCGAACCGCGCAGCTTATCGGTGACCTCAACATCCTTGATGCGGCCGCGGACTTCCTCCACGCTTCCCGCGATCTTCTCCAAAGCGGCATAATCCGGCCGCGTGTTGTCGAACTCGGGGTCACTTCGCTTCAGTGTGAAGTCCCCCGTGAGCTTGTCGCCGGCGCTGTCCGGCACGTCGACCACGATACGGTAGCGCTTGTCCCCCGGCGGCAAGCGGGCGGGGTCGGCGGTCAGCTGGCCGGTGTAGTAACCCTCGAAGTCGTTGCCGCTCTTTCGGGCGCGCATCTCGTAGGGGCCATGTTCCTTTTCCTTCTCGTTGGCCGCGTTGTACTGCTCGATGCGGAACTTCGGTGCCGGGGCGTTCAGGTCGTAGGGCTTACCGGTCGGGGCGAGCAGCCGAGTCTGCACCCGGATCTGCGAGCCGGAGTTGAACTCCTTGCCCACCAGCACTCGGCCGCGGCTCGCCTTCGCGTCGCGATTACCCGCCGCATACCGCGTCAGCTTGACCCAGAAGCGATCGAAGTAGTCTTGGTTGTAGGCCCGCGTCCGCCATATCTCACCGGAAGCGAGAAACACGCTGCGGCCGCGGGCGGGCTGACCGACGACGATCCAAGGTCGCGGTTCGGGGTCACCGCGCTCGTTGATGTCCAGAAACTCGGCCAGCACCGTCGCCCCCGGCTTGACCGCTCTGACGGGGTAATACGAGAAGAAGCCGCGCGTGGGCGTCAGTGCTTCGCGTAGGTTGCCGGCGTTGGTGAACTTGCCGCGACCGGTGAAATAAGGTTCCCAGCCCGAGGCGGGGTCCTCGTTTGCGTCATCCTCAAGCTTCAACACATCGAACTGCGGATTCGGCTTCAGAAGCAATCGCCGGGGCGTCCGCGGCACCGGCCGGGTGCGGACGAGGATAATGTCGTCCGGCACGATCGGCAGCAGGTCGAGCATCGGCCGCAGCCGACCGTCGTCATCGGCGCGCGCGAGTTGGAACAGGTTCAACGGCCCGGCGACGGTGATCAAGCCGCCGCCGAGGTTGTCGACCCAACGCTGCAGGTTGCCGAGCTGATCGGCGGAGAGTTCGGACCAATCCGGGTCAAACGCGACCACCAAGTCGTACTCGTTGAGGTTGTAGAATTTTTCCTCCGGCTTCAAGCTGACCTCGGCCGTGTCCAGCTTGGTGGGGAAGCGCGTCAGCATCCGTTCCGGCGGCACGTCCTGCACGCTCGTGCCGTCCCGGCCGCCGTCGCTCTGCAGACAGATGCTGAGTTCCGCGCGGTTCTGAGCCGTCTCGCGGACGAGCAATGTGCGAAGGGTCTGATACTCGCGGGTCGGCCCGCCGGCAAACAGGAGGATCCGCGTGGGCTTGTCGAGTACCTGAATCGACCGCGGCGGGCTGATGTGTTCCTCTCCCGCGAAGAGTTCGCGCTTGTCCTTGCCGATGCGGGCCACGGCCTTCCATTCGCCCGCCTTCCATTGCCGCTTGTTGCCGACCTTCTTCGATTCCTCGGTCAGGTTCTCCGGCAAGGTCGCCGGGTCGATCGTGAACTCAACGCTGCCGTGCGGGGGTACGGTGTCGCCCGCGAATTTCAGCGACAGCGGCGGCAATTCGAAGTCGGGCTTCGGATTTTCCTTCAGGTCGCGACCGGGCAGGTAGAGGCCGAGCTTCACCTGGACTTCCTTGTCCGCCAGTCCCAAGCCGTCCGCTTCGACGACGATCTTAAAGGCCTCGTCCGGCGGCGTGCGGTCGGGGGCCTGCAGGTCCGTGATGGTGATGCCGATAACGTTGCGCGCCTCGCCCACGGCCACGGTGAAGATCGGCACCTTGTCGCGCTCGGCCCGCTCCCGGAGTTGGCGATAGGCGGAGTCCGACCCGAGGTTGCTTCGACCATCGGAAAAGACGATGACGCCCTGCACCAGATTGCCGCTTTCGCGGTTGACGAGTGCCAGCAACGAATCGGGAACATTGGTGCCGAGCACGATCGAGCGGGCCAAGTCGATCCGTTTCTCCAGCCGACTGCGGTGATCCGCCAGCACCGCGGCATCCGTTTCCGGCAGTGAAGCCGGCAACGCCTCGGCCGCAGGCAGCTTGGCCCAGGTCAGCGCCCACTCCGCCGTGCCGGGTTCGGTGCCGTTCCAAGCCGCGGTCGTCCTCAGCACTTCGATCCCGGCCGGGGAGATGCCGCGCGTGAGCCAGGTTTTGAAGTCGTATTGCACCCAGGCATTCCACTCCGCCGGCGTCCAGGCCGGCGCACCTCGGTCGATCGCCTGCGGTTCGTCGTCGAGCCTGCCGGCGAATCGATACAGGAAGACGGGATTCTTCGTCAGCAGTTCATCGAGCAGTTTCACATCCGGATCGAGGATCGTTTCGATCAGCTTGGCGAAGCGCGTCGGCCCCGGTTTGCCGCCGGAAACCTGCTCGTCGGTCGTCAGCGTCATACTGGGCGACACATCGAGAACCACGACGACACGGCTCCGCTTCTCGGTCACCTCCCAATACTCGCGGGCCGGCAGCAGAAAAGCGAACGCCAACAGAGCGAACACGCTTGCCCGCAGGACTGCCAACGGTAATGAGATCCAACCCGCGGTGCGGGCATCGCGGGCATATAGCGCAACCACGAAACTCCAGGCGAACAACAAGACACCGACGACGGCGGGGAGCCAGTTCACGTTCTGCCAACTGCCCACGACCATTTCCGGCACGAGCAGCGATGCGAGAACTGCCGAGACGCCGCAGAGCCGCAGGAAGCCCGTCACGATGGTCCATAAGCCGATTCGCTTCGAATCGAGATACGTGAACGACAGCCCGATCAGCATCAACGCAAGCAGGCCGGCCAAGCTGGGCAGGTGCGACCATGGCGACTCGAGGCCGAACCAGTCCGTCGGGTACGGCTCGCCGAGGCGGCGGAGGATGAAGTTCGATTCGATCGCGGCGTCCGTCGGATTCATGGCATACTCAACGAGGATGAATCACCGGACGTTAGGCCTTCAGAGCTTCGGCAGCAGTCGGCGTGCCGACGCGAGCTTCGCGGAAGGCGGATGCGGCACTCGGCGCGGTCGTAGTTTCGTCCGCCGTGTTGTAGCTGAGTTTCGTCGACAGATATTGCTCGGCCAGCAGCAGCAGTCCCAGTGCGACGACCAGCCAAATCGAATCGGAGAGGTCGCTCTGCTTCTTGCGAAGTTCCTTGACCCAATCGGTATCGTCCGCTGCCACCAATTGTGCCCCGGACGCAATCTGGGCGATGTCGTCGCGGGAAGCCCGCCTCAGGTCGCCTTCGCGGCCGGCATCCATGTTGGCTGCAAAAGCCCGGTACTCAGCCGCCTCGCCGCCTTCACCTCCGGTTGCTGTTGCGGCCCTGATCTGAGTCAGACGAAACAGGTACGCGCCGGGGTTCTTCGCTTCGCGGAAGCGGAGCAGGAAGTTCCCGGCTTCGGCGGTCAGCGGTTGATCGCCGAGCGGAACCAGCGGAGCCGGGTCGGACTGGATTTGGCCCGGCGTGGGCACATGGGTCAGGAATGCCCGTGTCGCCGTAGGCCGATAGCGGGCCGCTTCCAACTTCAGTTCGATGTCCTGGCCCAGCGCGCGGTTCTCGCCCGTGCCCGCACCGGAGAGGTATGTGCCGAGTTCCTTGATGATCGGCGAAAACGTCGCGTTGCCCGGGCTGGCCGAGGGCCAATCGCTCCAGGTTTCCCCGGCCGTCGTGGTGATCAGCGTCACCCGACCGCGGCCGTACTCGCGTGCGAGATAGAAGGGATCGCCGAACTTGACCGCTTCCCGCAGCCGCACAGCCTGGGCCTTCAGTTCCGCCAACCTCGGCGTGTTCCAGAACTCGCGAAGCAGCGTTTCGTTGCTGTTCCCGGCTCCACGCTGGTCGGCCAAGAGATCATCCAAAATCGCGGCGAGCTTGTAGAGCGGCTCGGACGATACCGCGATCCGGCGCAGGTCGTTGCGGTAACCGGCGAGAATCTCTTTCTGCTTGGCGAACTCGGCGTCGTCGATCGGCAAGGCATCGGAAATCTTACGCACCGCTTCCTCATAGTCCGCCGGGGAACGTTCGTTGGGTAGAGAGTAAAGTTCCGTCACGCTGCGGTCCTCGCGCCAGTTGCCGATGCGCTGCACCGGCCAATACCGACGGATCGACAGGAAGCCGAAAATGCGTTCGAGTTCCTCGGCATCCTTGACCGGCTCGCCGCGTTCGTCGGTATACAACCCCGCGAGTGCCGGGTGCGACCGCCGCGACGGCTCGCGAACGAGCAGCTTCTTCTGGGAGATGCGGAAGCGGCGCGTCTGAATTTCATCCTCGCTCAACTCGGGGCTGGGCTGCTCGGCCAACGGCACCGGAAACAGTCCTTCGCCGTCGCGGTAAAGCAGCTTGTTATAGTCGGCCGAGCGCACGTCCGGCCCCAGGAAGAAGCCGACGCCTCCACCCGCCTTGGCGTAGGCTTCGAGCGACTTCGCCGCGGCGTCGCCGAGGGTGGGGACGTTCAGCAGCAGCACGAAGGCATACTTGTCGAGGTCCGGCTTTTCCAGGTCGGTTGGCGTACCGTTGACCCAGGAGTAACCGCCGAGGACTTGGGTGAACACGGGCCGCAGATAGAAGCCGTCGCCATCCTTGCTGTCCTTCAGGTTCGGCCGGCCTTCGATCGCAAGAATCGGCAGACGGTTCTTGACCTCGACCACCGCATGGCGCAAATTGTCGCTCGACAAGCCGCCCGGTTCGTTGGTTTCCAGATTCACGGTCACGAGGCTGAAGCGGTCCCACGGCTTGTCGTCGGTCGCCAGGCGGTCGAAGGGAATCTCCACCTTGACGACCCGCTCCTCGAAACCCGGCAATCGTTCGATCTCGACCGAACGACCCTTGTTTTCGTCGCCGTTGACCTTGATCGCGAAGCGAAGCCCGATCACTTCGGCAGCCCCGAAGTTCTTCACCCGGAGCGTGAACTCCACGGTCTCGTATTGGGCCACGCTGAGCTTCAGGGGTGTGAATTCCGTGACCGCGATGTTGTCGTGTGCCGCCGGTGCGCGACGATCGTTCTTCTTGCGGAACGGATGTGCGGTATCGACGAGGTTCACCTTCACCTTGGCGGCCGTCAGTTGGGCAATCGCCTCGCGCAGACTCTCGGACGATTCGGACCAATCCACGGCACGATAGTCGCTCAGCACGTGAACGATCCGGGCGGAGTCGCCGCCGCCCACGTCGATGTCCGCTTGGATCCGCTTCAAGCCTTCGATCAGCGGAACGCGGAGCAGCGTTGCATTCGACTGATTCAGGTAAGTTTTCAGCCTCGTCTCGGCCTGGGTGACATCGTTGAGTTCCACGACGAACGGTTCTCCCAATTCCGAGAGGCGATAAACGACCATCGTCTGCGGCGTCGTTGCCTGCCCTGCATTCCTGACGATCTGTTCCAGCAACACCGTCTTGGCATCCTGCAGCGCGGTCGATGGAACGCCGGCTTCGGATTGGCGGCCGTCGGCCATGCTCGGTGTGTCGTCGAGAATCACGTAGTGCCGGCCGGCGCGGGCCTCATCGCCGGCACCGCCGAATCCGAAAAAGCGGGCGACGAGCAAACCGATAAGCAGCACCGCGACGATCCGCATCAGCAGGAGCAGAAGTTGCTGAAGGATCAGCTTGCGTCGAACCCGCTTCTGGGCCTTGAGCAGAAACTCCATCGCCGCCCACCGCACCCGCTTGTACCGGATGCGGTTGATGAGATGGATGACGATGGGCGAGGCGACCAACGCCCCGCCCGCCGCCATCGACCAAGGATTCAGAAACCAGTCCGTCATGGGTACCGATCGTCGTTCGAGGTTCGTGCGCAACTCTGCTCGGCGAGCCGAACGGCTTCATCGTTTCATCGGCGCCGAGCGGTCCGCCCGTCGGAACAGGAAGCGGCTCAGGATCGCATCCATGGCGTCCCCGGTGCGGACGAGATTGTAGTCCACACCCAGCCGGGTACAGCCGCGACGGACTTCCGTCAGATAAATCTCGATCTCTTGGAGGTAGCCTTCCCGCAGCGCTTTGGGGTCGCACATGAGGTCCGGAAGTTCCTCGAGTCCCTCGAACTTGGTGGTCCCGCCGAAGGGGAAGTCGAGTTCGTCGTCGTCCAGAATGTGGAAGAGCATCACGTCGTTGCGGCGATGTCGGATCATTTCCAGGCCGCGAAACAGGCTCTCGCGGTCGGTGAGCAGATCGGAAAAGACGATCACCATGCTGCGGCCGTGAGTCGCCTCGGCCACGGTCCGCAAGGCTTTGTCGATTCGCGTTTGCCCGCTGGGTTTGGAAAGGTCGAGCGTCTTGGTGATCGCGTCGAGTTGGCGTTGTGAACTCTTGGGCGGGATCACCTGATTGACGTCCCAGCCGAACGAGGTGACACCCGCGGAATCCTGTTGCCGAATGATGATGTAGGCCAAACAGGCCGCGGCCGTGCAAGCGTACTCGTACTTGCCGAGGGTGCCTGCTTTTTTATGTTTGTCCCGCCCGTAGATCATTGACTCGGACGTGTCCACGACGAGGGCGGCTCGCAGGTTGGTTTCCGCTTCGTACTGCTTGATGTAAAACTTGTCCGTCTTGGACCAGACTTTCCAGTCCAAGTGGCGGATGTCGTCCCCGGCGACGTATTCGCGGTGCTGGGCAAACTCCATCGACTGGCCGAAGAATGGGCTGCGGTGCAGACCCGAGATGTACCCTTCGACCAGCTGTTTCGCGCGGAGATCCAACCGGCCGATCTTGGCGATCACGGCCGGGTGCAGGAAGCGCTTCGGTTCATCGGCGGTTGCGGGCATGAGCGGCACTCGGACGGGTCGAGCTAGACGGAGAAGATCTTCTTGAAGCGCGGATCGCGTTCGAGATCGCCTTCTTTCGAGGGCGTTTCCTCCAGCAGTCGACGCACCACCACGTCGGTCGTGACGCCCTCGGACGCGGCCGTGAAGTTGGTGGCGATGCGGTGCCGCATCACCGGTAGTGCCAAGGCCTTCAAGTCGTCGGTGGAGACACTGGTCCGGCCGTACAAGAGGGCCCGAGCCTTAGCGCCGAGGATCAGATTCTGCACCGCCCGCGGCCCCGCGCCCCAACTCAGCCAATCGCGTACGAATTTGGGCGAACCCGGTTCGTTGATCCGCGTCTGCCGGACGATGGCGATCGCGTACTTGATCGCGTGATCCGAAGCCGGCACGCGCCGCACGAGGCTTTGCAGTTCGAGAATCTGCTCGCCGGAAAGCACCGTCTCGATGTTCTCGGTCTGCACCGAGGTGGTCCGCTTGGCGATCTCGAATTCCTCGGAGTAGCTCGGGTAATCGACGAAGACCTTGAACATGAAGCGATCCTGTTGCGCTTCGGGCAGCGAATAGGTCCCTTCCTGTTCGATCGGGTTCTGGGTGGCGAGCACGAAGAACGGATTGCCCAGCTTGTGCCGCACGCGGCCGACCGTCACCTGGCGTTCCTGCATGGCCTCCAGCAGCGCCGCCTGAGTCTTGGGCGGCGTGCGATTGATTTCGTCCGCCAGCACCACGTTGGCGAACAGTGGGCCGGGAAGGAACTTGAACTCGCGCATCCCGGTCGTGCGGTTCTCCTCGATGATTTCCGTCCCGGTGATGTCCGCGGGCATCAAGTCCGGGGTGAACTGAATGCGGCTGAAATCGAGCGACAGGCACTTGGCGAGGGTCGAGATCATCAGCGTTTTCGCCAGCCCCGGCACTCCTTCGAGGATGACGTGGCCGCGGCTGAACATGGCGATCATCAACTGCTCGATGACCTGCTCCTGGCCGACGATCACTTTGGCCAACTGCTTGCTCACATCGGCGAAGGCCGTCTGCACGCGCTTCGCGGCATCGAGGTCGCCTTCGGCCAAGGGTTCGGTTGCGTTCATGCGGGCGTGGTTCCGTGGTGCTGGTGGGTGGATCGACTGGTGCTGGTCAGCGGTGGTAGATCGGTAAAATGCCCTTGTCCAACTGCAGGATCGTCAGGTTGATCGCGGTTGAGTAGACCGGGCCGATGTAACCGCTCGACCAGCTGCCGTCCGCGTTCTGCTGGGTCTTGAGGTAGTCGAACATCGCTTCCTTGTAGCCGGACCAGGTCCACCAACTCGCCTTCGGCTCCTTCGGGAAGAGGTCGCCGTAGCGATCCTCGCCGAGGACGTAGATCGACTGGGACAGGTAGTAGCTCTGATACTCGTCGTGAGACAATCGACCCTTGCCGATGGGGATGTTGTCCTTGCAGTACTTGAGCCACTTCTTCGCGTATTCGTCGTTGTACTGGCCGGAACTGAAGGCACAGGCCACGGCGGCGGCCGTGAGTGCCGGGCGCTCCTGCCCGTTGATGCGACCACCGGTCGAAAGACTGTAGATGATGCCGCCGCGATCAGTGGTGCAGTCGCGCAGGTATTTCGTACTGTTCTCGATGATCTCCTTCTTCACCGGAATGCCCGCGTTCTTTGCCGCGCGCAAGGCCTGGAGTTGCGTGATCGTCGTCGAGCCTTCGTCGAAGTCCCCGCCGTCCTTGGCGGATACGTAGCCCCAGCCGCCGCGCTTGGTCTGGGCATTGCCGGTGAACTCGACGGCCTTCCTGATCGCGGTTTCGAGTTTCTTCCGGCGATCCTGATCTTCCTCTTCGCCGTAAACGCTCGCCAGGAACATCAGCCCGAAGCCGTGGCCATAGGTGTAGCGGGACGACTCGGTCGCATTGTTCGGATTGCCGAGCAGGCCGTTGGGTTGCGTGCGGGCCAAGAACCACGTCACCGCTTTCACGAGCTGATCGGAGTATTTGCCTTCCCGCAGGGTACTGCCTTCCATCAGCAGCACCATGCCTGCCAGTGCCGTCATGCTGGTGGGGTATTGGCCGCCCTGGGCTTCCCAGTGACCGTCGCCGAGTTGGTTCTTCTTGATCCACTCCAAGCCTTTGTCCACCATGGCATCGACTTCGGGGCTTTTCTTGGGACCCTTGTCCTGGGCCGCGAGGCGTGTCGCCCCGAGCACGGCTGGAGCCGCGAGGGACGAAGCGAGAAACGCACGACGATCGAGGTTCGACATTCGACCGCTCTCCGAACAGGGGTGGAAGTCCACCCAGGTAAAACGAACGAGTGGCCGGGAGTTAACGCAGCATCACTCGGTCGGTTCGATCCGCAGTCGCAGGCCGTCCTGCGCGCGTTGGAACTCGAAGCGGCGGCTGCGGGGTTCGAAGATCACCGTGGAGAATTCGCCGCCGTTCATGTTGTAAGCGTAATTGTGCATCAGCCGACCGGTGCGTTTGTCCAGCACGGCGATGCGGTACTGCCATTGGCTGTTCGGTTCGTCTCGGGTCATGTTTCCGGCGATCAGCACCGGCAATTCCTCAAACCGGTCCAGTATGAGCTGGTGATTGGCCAGAATCACCGGGTTGTACCAGAGCCGTTTGCCCGCGCGGTCGAACGCGTAGATGGCGCCGTTCACCTTCAGCGAGTTCATCATCGACTGCCCGCCGTAGAAGATGTTCTGGTTCGTCGTCGGCTTGTTCAGCACGAGATAGACTCGCTCCGAATCGATCACGGCCAGCGGCAGGGTCGCCGTGATGCGACCGTCTGCGGCAACGACATCGGGCATCAGACGGTCCGCATCGACGGTGCCCGAGGCGATCGTCTTTCCCGTCAGACCCTCGAAGACCTCGAAGCTGCCATCGCCTTTAAGGAACCCCGCTTGGCTGCGGTCGTTGGTGCGCAGGACCACGCTTTTCCCGGATACTTTTTTGGACCACAGCTCCACGGCGTTCAGCGGATCGTAGAGTCGAAATGTCCGTTCGCCTTCCTCCAACACGTTCGTCAGCAGCATGCGGCCGAGGATGATCGGCTTGACCGAGCCGGCAAACTTCGATCCGAAATCCTTGACGCCCTCGACCGGCAAGCCGTCGGCGGCCCGCAGCACGCGGGTCGATTGGCCTTCGACGATGAACAGGTGCTGATCGTCTCCAAAAAGCTGTATCGGCGTCTTGGCGGCGAGATTGTTGTGGCTCCAGAGGTCGCTGCCGGTCGTCGGATCAACCACGCGAAGGCCGTCGCGGGTCAACATCGCGGCGTAGGACTGCACGAGCACCGAGGACCGGCCGAGGCGCATTTGCCAGTTGTCGTCGAAGCGGATGACGATTTCCCCGTCGGCCTCGGCGTTGATTTGAAAGTTGCCGCTCAGTCCGTTGCGGCTCAGCAGACTCTGCCGCCAGAGTTCGCGCTTCTCGGCCAAGTCGAAGCAGTAGGTCATGTGCCCGAGATTCACGAGCAGCAGATGTCCCGAGGCTTGGGCCAGCCGCATCGACGATGCGCTTTGCTGGACGGAGTTATAGGAGACGTTCGGCACGGCATTGAGACCCGTGAACTTGCAGCGGTCGTCGCCGCCTGCGGGATCGATGACGCGGAGCGCCCACGTGCCGTCTCCGTTGGCGGCCGACTCCATGATGAACTGAAAGCGGCGATAGTAGGGGAACAGTTCCCCTTCAGGACGAATCTGAAACGTCCTCGCGCCGACATTGGTGACCGGTTGCGTGGTCGCTTCGACTTTGTACTTCGCGGGCGGGGTGGTGCCCGCGGGTTCGAGGTACGGCAGCAGCCGCTTGTCCGTGATGAGTTCGCCGTAGATTTCCGCACCGGTTTTGCCGTCGCGGATGATCACGTCGGCATAGCGGGCCGCAAGTTGGGCATAGAGGCCTACGGCGTCTTCCATCATGCCGCGGCGGATCATCAGCCGGGCCAGCATCTCGATCGCGCGGCCTTCGACCGCAGGCTCTTGGGCCATGGCCCAGAGTTGCATCAGGAGGGTCTGAGCTTCGCGTTGATCGTTCTCGTTGGAGGTCTTCAGCAGCAGTTCGGACAGGTGAAATCGAGCTTCGCGGCCGGCTTGAAAATAGACGCCGAAGACGCGAACAAATTCGCGCGTTTTCACCAGGTCACCGCTGCTTCGGATCGCCTGCCAATCGGCAAGAATCCGTTCATCGAGCGCTTTGCGGCCCGGTGAGTCCTTGGCGTTCCGCATCATGGCCTCGATGCGGCTTCGTGCCCAGACATCGGGGCGGAAGAGAACATTCGGTTCATCGGGGATCGAGACCAGTTGACGGTTGTCGCCGAGCGAGGCGAAGGCGCGATAGGCATCGAACGCTTCGGTGAGCCGGCCCTGCTTCTCACGCCCGCGGGCGGTGATGACCAGGAAGAGATTGCGGCGTCGCAGTTTCTCGTCCATCATCGCCGCCTTTTCGGACGGGTCGTCCGATTCGGTCGGGATGTCGCAAAGCTTCTCGTACTCGTCCAGGTACTTTTGTCCGTCCTCGAACTTGTTGCGGAGGATCTCCGTGTAGGCGATGTACAACTTGCCGTCGATGTTCGCACGTACGGCCGGCGACGGGTCGAACTTGCGGGCGGCATGAAAATCGGCGACGGCCTCGAACAATTCGCCGTTGTCCAACAACAACTCGCCGCGGGCGGTCAGGCCGTCCGGATCGTTGGGGTTCTCTTTGAGGCGTTCGGTCATCTGCTTTCGCTTCAGTTCGATCAGCGGGAAGACCTTTACGGACAGGGCGGAGACCGAGAAAAGCTGACCGTCCTGAAAGATGAGATTGCCGAGTTGACGTCGCGGCTCGGCCGTGGGGTCGGAACTCTTGCGGAACATCGTCTTCGATTTCACCTGACCCGATTGGACGTCGATGGCCCAGATCTGCGGCTGCCTCGAGGGGCCTTCGTCGGGATTGCCGATCATGGGCAGGTAAAAGATGCCACCCTTGGCGGCGATCCCGTGGCCGCAGGGCGTGCCGGTGCGGATCTTGTCCCACACGATCTTCTTGCCGCCGGCACCGTCTCCGTTCACCGCATAGGCCCGGGTCGAACGCTTGCCGACGACAATGATTTTTTCATCCTGTACCGAACCGATGTAAAGATCGTCCTTCTCGCGCGGCGTCTGCCAGACGGCTTCGCCGGTCTGCAGGTCGAGGCACTGGAGCAGGTCCGAGTTGTAAGCCGTCAGGATCACTTTGTTCCCGGCAATCATCGGTGCGGACGCGCGCCAGCGGTCGGTCGGAATGACCGCGGCACCCGTGTTCTGGTCGAAACCGGGGCGCCCGAAGCGGCCGCCGCCGGGAATCACGACGCCGCTGCCGGGCATCGACTTGGGATCGGGTGCCGAACCGTAGAAGCGTGCCCAAAGCAACCGGCGGGAGTTGATGTCGACCGCCACCGCGGCGCCGCAGTTGGTCGGGCAGATCATCACACCGTCGGCGTAGGCCAGGTAGGCCGGCTGCATGCGGCGCGGTGTGTCCGTCCGCAGAGTCGTCGCCGTTTCACCGAGGTTCTGAATCCAGACGAGTTCCGGCTTGCGGTCACTGCGACCGAGGTCGTAACAGACCAGGCGAATTTGGTTCTTCCGTTCCATCAGGGCATAGAGCTTACCGTTCACCGCCAACGGTGGGCCGAGGTAAAAGGCTCCCTCGGCGAGAAGTTTCGCATCGAGCGATTTTTCCTCCTCCTCCTCGGACAGCGGTGCGGTTTCCGGCCCGCCGAGGATCCAAATGCGGTTGCCGGTTTCCAGATCGATCGCGGTCAGTCGGTTGTACCCGACCATCCCGCGGACGCCGGCGATGTTGGCGGCCGGCTGCACCGCCGGTTGCGGTTGAAAGCCAGGCATGCCGTTGTTGACCGGCGCGGGCGGCAGCACCCCCAGGTCATCCACAAGAAACAGGGTCTTGCCGTCGTGACTCAGGGAACCGACCGAGGCATTTTCCAGCAGCACCTGCGGATTCGACCGCTTCCAGTTCTCCCACCAGGCGCGGACGGTTTCGCGGTCCTCGTCGCCGGCGATTTTCAAGGCGCCCCCCGCCGTCGGGGAAAACCAGACCAATTCGCCGACCGATCGTTCCTTGCCGTTCACGACAGCGCCGGCCTGCGTGGCCACCGCGTAGACGCCGTCGTAGCCCCGGTAGATCAGCAGGTTGCCGGCCGTGACCGGGTGCGACCCGGGGATGACGACCTGCTCGCGGGACGGGTCGACCTGGGTATAGGCGAAGTCGAGTTGTTGTTGAATCCATTCCGCGCCATCCTTGGAGTTCCCGGTGCGGCGATAGATCATGGGAATATCCTTCACCGGATCGAGAAACGGCGTACCGCCGACCGTGAGGCCCGTTCGCGAGGCGTTGCCGAGGCGATTGGCAAATGAGGCGTCGACCGTCGCGGCCGGCTGACGCTTCGCATCGGCCGCCAGTTCGGTCCGAAGTTTCTCCAGCGTGAACACGTCCGCCCCGATGATGATGCCGTCGCGGGGATAGTTCGCGCTGAGTTGCTCCATGAGCTTGTCCGCGGCTTCGGCCAGTTTCGAATCTCCGCTTCGTCGATAGGCCGTGACGGCTTTCACGATGACTTTGGGCGACGTGTAATCCTCGGCATCGGGCCGGGCGAGCAGTCGCTGAAAGCCGAAGGCTGCTTCGGTGGTGAAGCCCGTCTCCAAATGGATCGACGCCATCAGAAGTGTTGCCTGCCCGCCCGCTTTGGTATGGAAGTACTGCTGCGAAACGATGGCCAAGGCCGTCTTGTCGAAGTCGGCTGCGATCGCCTTGCGGAGCAGTTCCTTGGCCGCGGGGCCATACTCCTGCTCGTAGGTCGCCCGGCCTTCCTTGGCAAACGTGGAGAGCAGTTGGTTCACCTTGGTCTTCACGCTCACCACGGCACCGGTGTCGTTCCCCTTGGCGTCCTTCACGCGATAAAACGAGTCGCTCTTCGCGTTCAGCAAGTCCTGCACGGCGGAGCATACCACCGGCCATGGGATGTTGTTGCGTTCCAGATAGTCCATGACGGCTTTGAGACGCTCGCGGCTTTCGCGCTGTTCGGGCAATGTGAATTGGCCGTTGTCCGCTCGGTTCGGCGGCACCGGGTCAACCGGAACGGGCTGCGGCTGTTTCTGGGCGGAGAGGTGTGTCGTGACCACCAGCGCGAACGCGATGCAGAATCCGGCGTGAATGATCCGTCGCATGGCGGTCGACCTTGGTGAACGCGGCACGGCCGCAGCATCGAAATTGTCGCGGCTTCGCGAAACCGACTCAAGCGGAAAAGCCATCCGCGGTGCGGAAGATATCGGACTTCCGCTACAGTAAGGACGGATCAACGTACCCGACCCAACCGAAGCCCATCATGCCCGACCTGACTCCAACACTGACGCGAAGCGAAATCCGCAATGCTGGGGACGCGGGAACCGAACGCACCTTCCGGCCGAATTATTTGTCGTTCGCGGGCACCTACCAGTGCAACCTCGCCTGCCCGCATTGCTGCGTGCCGATCGAATGGCCGGACCGGCTCGACATTCCCACCGCGATTCGGTTCCTCGAACAAGCCTCGGCCGCGGGCATCGACATGCTCGGGTTCACTGGCGGCGAACCGTTCGTTTACCCCGAGTTCGTGATCGCGGTCACGAGGCGTGCCGCCGAGTTGGGCTTCCGCTTCGACAAACTCATGAGCAACGGCGTCTGGCACCGCGATCCCGAGCATCTGGTCGAAGTCTTCACCGAACTGAAGCAAGCGGGCTTCACGGGCAAGCTCGGTCTCAGCGTCGACAAGTTCCACGGCATCCGCATCGACAAGCTGGTCGAGTTCTGCCGGGCCGCGCGAAGCGTGTTTCGCCGGGACACGATCATCGCCTTGAACTACGCCAGCCGCTCGCCACACCTCGGGCTGGAGCCGATCCGCAAACTGGCCCGCGAATTGGACGCCGTCATCGAGTGGTCCGAATTGTTGAATCGCTTTCTGCTCGTCTCGGACGATTTCACGATGACTCTGAATTGGAACCACCTCGCCGAAGTCGAACGGGCCGAACACCTCGGCGGCGGGCACGAATGGGACGGTACTTGGTTTAAGGAAGACTATTGCGAAGGCCCAGGCCAGGCGTTGATCGTCAATCCGAAGGGCGAAGTGAAGCCCTGTTGCGGCTTCGCCTCGGACCTCGATCAACTGACCATCGGCAACATCCACACGGACAGCGTCGAGACGATCATCCGCAACGGCCGCGAGCACCCTTACGTCGGCCAAGTCTTTCGGGACGGTTTGACGAAGATCAAGAACGACATCCTCGCCGCCAACCCGAACGCCCTGCCGGGAGCGACGAGCAACCACTGCTATTTCTGCTGGTACATCCTCACCCGCGGTCTCGCAGCCGGCCAGAAGGGCGGCGGCGGCAAAGTCGGCGACTGGATCGCCGAGCGACCGAAGTTGTTGGAACTTGGGGTGCGAACGAAAACTTAGTCGGCTGAGCGCCAATCTTCCAGTTCCGCAACGGGTTTGTTCTGTTCGCGGGCTTTTTCGATTTCCGCAACCAGCTCAACGACGGAAGTCTCCTGCACGAGTTCGTTCGCGGCCTCGGTCCCACTTGAGTTTTCCAGTCCAAGTTGACGGCAGATCTGGTGCAGCATCTTCATGTTTTTCGTGACCTCCTGTTCGGTCAGCAAACAGACCTGCAAGGACATATGACCCCAGTGATCCTGCCGCTTCGATTGCATGTTCTGATTCATCAGGACGAACGTGGTGAGAAAGATGAATTCGATGCCGACGATCAATCCGAGAAAGGGAAACGGATAAGGGTCGAACGGCTCGATGCTTGGAATCCGGACGGAGTTTTCCACGATCCACAAGGTGAAGAACAGCACGTGCGCGCCGATGAACCAGAGGCTGCCGAAGAACCTCGCGATGACGTCGCCGATCTTCTCAACGCGGGAACGACGGCCGAGCAGTTCGCGTTCGACCTGAGCGATCGCCTCGATGTTCTTTTTGGCCGTCGTCGACAGGGCGTCAGCGGACATGGAGCGGGCGTCCTCGCGATGGTGACGACACGCAATCAGCGAATGTGGTGCCGAAGCCGTTCAACCCGCGGCCCGTTTGCTCTTCGTCTTCGCCTGCAGTTCTCCGTCGATGTAGGTCTTGCATTTGGGCAGCGCATCCAGAAAGATCTTGCCGTAAGTCTTGGTGTGGACGCGTGGGTCGAACAGAACGACTTGGCCGCGGTCGGTACAGGTTCGGATCAGTCTTCCGAAACCCTGCTTCAGTTTGATGACGGCTTCGGGCACGGAATAGTCGAAGAAGGGTTTCCCACCCTTCGCTTCGATCGCTTCCAGACGGGCTTCGGTGAGCGGACGGTCGGGCACGGCGAACGGCAGTTTCGTGATGATCACGCTGCGAAGCGCGTCGCCGCGGACGTCGACCCCCTGCCAGAACCCTGCGGTGCCGAAGAGGACGGCTTTGGTGGTCGTTCGGAAATCCGACAGCATCTTAGCCGGCGGCAGCGCTTCGCCCTGCTGGAAGAGCGCGTAGCCGTGCTGCTCGAACCACGGCCGCAACTTCGCGGCGGTTTTGTTGAGGAAGGCATAGCTGGTGAAGAGGACAAAGGCGCGGCCGTCGGTCTTGGCGATGAACTCGGGAAGCCGCTCGGCGACGGCGTTTTCGTACGCGGCCGCCTGCGCGGCGGGGTCGGGCATTGCGTCCCGAAACAGGTACAACTCCGCCTGCTTCTCGTAGTCGAAGGGGCTGCCGAGTTGCAGTGTCGTCGCGGACTGCAAACCCAACCGATCCTGCGTCAGTTGGAAGCCGTTGCGGCCACCGACGCTCAGCGTCGCACTGGTCAGGATGACCGCCGGCACTTTGTCGTACAGTGCGTCCTTGAGTGCCGGGCCGACTTCGATCGGCGCACTCGCCAAGGCTACGCGCGGAACCCGACCCGGTCGGATCTCGGCCCAGTAGACGTGCCCCGTCAGATCCTGCCCCAGCCATTGCCTCACTGTCGCGGCTTGGCTCATCAGCCGTTCGGCGCGGCTGGTCAGTTCGAGCTTTTCCTCATCGGAACTCAGACCGGTTGCGTGGCGCATCAAGTGGCCCGATAGCTTGCTCAGCTCGCCGCTGAGCGGATCGGGAACCAGCATCGCCTGCCGCACGCGCGTGGTCGGCCGCGCTTGCCCGCTGAGCCAGAAGTGGACGGAGGCGAAGAACCGCTCGGCCGCTTGCCGCGTCGCCTCGACTTGCTGGAAACTCTCGGCATCGCCGTGTGCGGCGAGGATGCCCTTGTCCCCCCGGCCCGTGAGGAGTTGATTCAGCAGATACTCGACCCCGCCTTGAGTGACGTTCAAACCGAGGAAGTCCGCGGCCGTGTCTTCGAGGGTGTGGGCCTCGTCGAAGATGACGACATCGTAGTCCGGCAGCAATCCGCCACCTTCGCGACGAAGTGCCAAATCACTGAAGAACAAGGCATGATTGACGACGAGCAGATTCCCGGCAAAGGCTTGCTTACGAGCCTTGTAGTAAAAGCACTCGGCATGAGTCGGGCAGGCACGGCCCAGGCAGTTGCCGCTTTCGGATTCGACCAGGTCCCACACATTGGGTTGTGGCGGAAAGTAGAGATCGCTCTTGGTCCCATCCTTGGTCTGGCGCGACCAGCGACCGATCTGAACGAGCTGCTGAATGCCGGTCGCGTCGTTGAGCATCCCGCCGCCGCGCTGTTGGGCCACCTTCAAACGCCGCAGGCTGAGGTAGATGCCGCGGCCCTTCACCAGCACCGGGCGGATTTCGTACGGCAGCACCGATTGCAGAAACGGGATGTCCTTGGTGATGAGCTGTTCCTGCAAGCTGATCGTGTGCGTGGAGACGACAATCTTCAAGTCCTTGCGCTGCGCGAGCGCCGCGGCAGCGGGGACCAGATAGGAGAAGCTCTTGCCGACACCGGTGCCCGCTTCCACGAGCAGTTTCTCGCCCTTGGTGATGGCGCGCAGTACCGCAGTGGCCATCTCAACCTGCTGCGGACGGGACTCGAACTGAGGCATCGACTCGGAAACCGTTCCGCCGGGACCAAGCAGGCGTTCCATGCTGTTCATACGTCGATTATGACGGCCGGTCGGTCGATGTGACAGGGCAGCTTTTTGATCAGTTTTCAGTTTTCGGATTTCAGTTGCAGTGCTTTGTATCATCCGGCGATTGCAATTCGGCGAAGCACTGAATTCTGAAAACTGAAATCCGAACACGATCAACGAAAAAACCCTCCGCGAAGCTTGGCTTCGCCGAGGGTTTCGTCGTCGATCGCTTACCAGAAGCGGACGCGCCAGTAGTCCTGCGGGGTGCTGGTGCGGCCGTACCACCAGTGGCCGTCTTCCCAGGTCATCGTGACCGAGCGCCAGCCGAGGGGCACTTTCGGGAATGGGTAGAACGGTCCGATGAACGGGAAGGCATTATACGGATAGGCGGTCGGGTAGCCGACGCGGCTGAGGTTGTTGTGGGGGGCATAGGTCGGCCAGGCGTAGCCCGGCAGCGGCGGGGCGTCCATGCCGCCGACGCCGGCGCCGGGAGCACCGAGAGGGCTCGGTTCGGCGAGCGGGCCGTTGCTCATCATGCCGGGGGGCATCATACCGCCTTGCATCGGAGGCATCCCCATCGGCGGCATACCGCCCATCGGGGGCATACCCGTCGGCGCGGTTGCCTGAACTTGCGTCACGCCCGCGCCGACGGTGAGGCCGTCGCGGACGAGCTTGACGCCGGTGACGACGCGGATCTCATTCAGAATCGCGGCCTTCTGGGCGGCGCTGCGGCACGGGCCGCTGATCGTCACCGTACCGTTGTCGGTCACGATGCTGACATCGGCACCTTCGGTCGTCGAGCCGGCGGTCAGGCGGGTGGCGACGGCTTCGGCGAGCTTCTGATTGGCGACGACGTTGGTTTCGGTCGGGACCAGAGCGGTCTTAGCGGCGACCTGCTTGGCGGTCGGCAGGGTCTTGGCGGCGGCCGGCTTGATCGGGTCTTTCGCGGCGGTCGAGCCGACGATCGCCCCGATCGCGGCGGCACTCAGTGCCAGAGAACGTAAGGTCATGCGTCTTCCTCCATGAATCGGGGGTGTTACCCGGGTAGCGTTCCTGCCTCGTGGGTACTGCATTCATCGGCCGAGGACCAACCCGCACGCCCGGCAGAACCGGCCGATCGGGCACACCCTCCACGACAAACCGCCGAACAACCGGTGCAGAGCGCCAAGCTTGCGCAGATTAGCAGCATTGAAAACCGTGGACGTCGGACGGCACGGCATCCATTCGTAAGGTGAAGTGGATGGCGTTCGCGAGCATGGTGCAAAGGGGTGCGGCCGTGGGTGTGGTGGTGCAGAAATTCGGCGGGTCGAGCGTGGCGACGCCGGAGAAAATCCTCGCGGCGGCCCAGCGGGCCATCGACGCCAAGCGCGAAGGCAATCAGGTCGTCGTGGTCGTCAGCGCCATCGGCAAGACCACCGATTCCCTGATCGCGCTGGCCGAGGAAATCAGCAAGTCGCCCCCGGCCCGCGAGATGGACACGCTCCTCGCCACCGGCGAACAGGTTTCCATCGCACTCATGGCCATCGCGATCCATGCCAAGGGGGAACGGGCGTTGAGCTTCACCGGCCCGCAGCTCGGCATCGTCACCGATTCGTCCCATTTGAAGGCTCGCATCAAGAGCATCGACGTGACCAAGCTGGTCGAGGCGCTCGAAGCAGGCTCGATCGCCGTCGTTGCCGGCTTCCAGGGAATGGATGAAAAGTACGACATCACCACCCTGGGCCGCGGCGGGTCGGACACGACCGCCGTCGCCGTGGCTGCGGCCATGAAGATCGCGGGTTACGATGTGCGGTGCGACATTTATACCGACGTCAACGGCGTCTACACCACCGATCCGCGGATCGTCAAGAAGGCGATCAAGGTCGACGCGATCAGCTACGACGAGATGCTGGAAATGGCGAGCATGGGCGCGGGTGTGATGCATTCGCGGAGCATCGAGTTCGCCAAGAAGTACGACGTGCCGCTGATGGTCCGCCATGCCGCGACGAGCGAGCAGGGAACGTGGATCGTCGGCGAGGAAGCGTGGATGAGTGAAATCCCGGTCTGCGGGGCAGCACTCGCCGTCAACGAAGCCCGGCTCATGCTCGAAGGCGTGCCCGACATTCCCGGGGTGAGCCATCGCATCTTCTCCGCGATGGCGGACGCGAACATCCCCGTCGACATGATCGCCCAGAGCGTCGGCTCCAACGGCCGGGCCACGATCGGCTTCACGGTCATTCAGTCCGACTTGGCGAAGACGCGCGAAACCCTCGCGCCCATCGTGGCGGATTTGGGTGCCAAGCTGAACGTGACCGAGCGCGTCAGTAAGGTCTCCGTCGTGGGCGCCGGCATGCGGACCGTGGCCGGTGTGGCCGAGCGCATGTTCGCGGCCCTCGCGGCCAACGGCATCAACATGAAGATGATCACGACCGGGGACATCAAGATCAGCGTCCTGATCGAGGAAGACGTGCCGCCGCCCTTCGAGGACGAGGATGAAACAGGCACCAAGAAGGTCCACCTGGAAGCCAAACGCGCCGTCCGCGGCCGGCTGGCGTTGGAGGCGGTGCACGACGCCTTCCACCTGCAGATGCCGCGCGAAGGGGCGGGCATTCCGCCCGAGGGTTACCGCACGCGGCGCAGGCCGATGGTGGTGCCCGGCGCCGACGCCCGCGCTCAAGCCGTCGCCAAGCTCGACGGCATGGAGGATATCCTCGTTTCCGGCGTACATCTGAATTCCGACCAGTCCCGCATTACCATCTTCGACCTGCCCGACCGCCCCGGCCACTGCATGACGATCTTCAACGCCGTCGCCAAGGCGAACATCCTGGTGGACATGATCGTTCAGAACATCACGGCTCCGGGAAAGGCCGAACTCAGCTTCACGGTACCCCGCCGCGACTTGGCTAAGGCGCTGAAGGGCACGACGGAACTGTTGAAGACCATCGACCCGACCTGCCGCGTCGTCGGCGACGCCGAAATCGCAGTCCTCTTCGTCCTCGGTGTCGGCATGCGGTCCCACACCGGGGTCGCCCGGATGATGTTCGGCGCCTTGGCCGCGCGCAACATCAACATCGCCATGATCAACACCAGCGAAGTCTGCCTCGGTGTCGTGATCGAACGAAGCCGCGGACAGGAAGCCCTGCAAGCGCTGCGGGACGTGTTCAAGCTGAAGCGATGAGCGGCGATGAAGTCGGCGTAAACGGCATTCGTTTCGATTGGTTCCCTCTCACGCTGGATTCGCGACTTCCAACTTCCCGAGCGCTTCGCGTGCATACCCCAGCATGGCGTCGCGGCGTCGGGGCTCGTTGAATCGGCCGTGGGCTTCGATCCAGTCAATGGTCGATTCGATGGCATTCCGGAAGACGGCCAAGTCGCTTTCGCTGCGTCGCAGGGGCGCGGCGCCGGGAAAGTGCAGCGGTGAGGTGTGGGCGAAGAGGGGTTGCGATGGGTTCAACGGCGAGGCCGGGCCGCCGACGCGGGCGGCGAACCAGTTCGCGGGTTTGTCGGGGGTGTGCTCCAGCGATGCCGTCCACCAGCCGTTTGCTGCAGTCGGGAGAACCTTCGCGATGGGAACGCCGTGGGCCAACAGTTCGAGTGCATCGAATGGCGCGATGCACTCGGCTTTCGCGTGGAACACGCCGTTGTCGTGGGTCAGCGTCAGCCACGGGCCGTTGGTGACGAGGCTGGGGCCTGCGCGAAAGGCTTCAATCCACCTGGGTAAGGTCAAGGGCGTATCAACCGGCAGTTTCGCGTAAGTCCGCACGCCGCCGAGTTGGACGCGGTTCGTTTCCTTGCCGGTCGAGCCGACGAGACAGACGTCGATGCCCGCGTTCAGCAGGCGGTAGGTGACGGGCAGCAGCGATTGCTTGCGGGGTTCGCCGTCGAATTCGAGATGATTCAATTTGCCGAGGATCAGCGCGATCAGCCCTTCGCCCGAGTTCACCCCGGAGATCGTCGTGAAGGGATCGATCCAGATCGGTAGGCCGTTCTTGCGTCGACACTGGTCGCACCAGTCGATCAGGCTCCAATCGTCGGTCGCATCGGGCGGGCCGAAGGTCAGCGGGAAGACGATGCGATGCGAGCCGACCAGGCCGACCTGACCGAGCACGGCATGGCGGTTCAACGTGCCGACGGCGATCCGCGCGGCACGCCCCGGATAGGGGTAAGCGGTCGGTCCACTGAAGGCATCCAGGTTCGGCGTCGTGAGGTACGTCCGGCCATCGAGCATCGCGTCGGGAAAGTCCAACGCCTGAACGGCAGCCAAGTCGAGGTCTTCCGCATCGGCTTCCAAGGCCGCCGCATGCGGGGTGATGAAGTGGCTGCGCAGATCGGCCCCATACCAGCCTCCGGCCTTGGGGTCGTGCCTGCGGGTGATCGTCGTGCGGCGGGAAATTTGGCCCGGGCCGAGGGTGAAGGTCTCGTCGATGGGCGTGAAGAACGGCCCCTTCGCCGCCTGCAGGCGAATCGGCGTTTCCGCCGGCAAGGCGACTTCGCAGGCGCCGTCGATCGGGAACCAGCGTTCGCGGCCGAGGGCCAAACCCGCGCCGACTTCCTCGCCGCGGCCCAAGGGAATCGCGACCGATCGGCCGAAGGGGGCGTAGGCTTCGCCGTTCGGGCCGGTCAGCCGCAGGCGAACTGCGGTGGGAAGATTCGTGGTCGCATCGTTGATGCGGAGGTGGACCGTCGGCATGGTTAATCCGTGACTCCGCCGGCGTGCTTGACGATGTCCCGGAAGGCCTGCACCGCGTACGGGAACAAGTCCGCCCCGGTGATGCCGCCGGTCGGGCCGCCTCCGCGGAGGTGCGGCTCCAGAACAGCAAAGCCGACGTAACCCCGTTTGACGGCATCGGCGGTGGTTGCGGGAATCTGCCCGTCGCCGGTGCCGGCGATCACGCCGTGCTGCTCGCCTTTGAGCCAGTCCTTGATGTGCAGGTGCGTGGTCCGGTGCTTCGTCCGTTCCCATCCTTCGAGAGGATCGTAGCCGCAGAAGACCCAATTGGCGTTGTCGTAGGCGAACTGCAACGCCGGGTTCGGCACTTCGGCGATGAGGTCGGCAACGCGGTCGGGCGAATCGCCGTAGATGTTGTGTTCGTTCTCGTGCATCAGTACTACTCCGGCGGCTTGAGCCATCTCGGCCTTGATCGTCATGCGGCGGATCACCTCGGCCCGGAACGGCTGCCACAGGCCCACGAAGGTTGCGTTGGTCGGCGGATAGTAGCTGAAGATGCGGATGTTAATGGTGCCGAAGCGATGGGCGATGTCGATCGCTCTCTTGAACTTGTCCAAGTGCTCCGCAAACGGCGCGTCGATGGCCACCTTTCCGATCGGCGACCCGACGGCGGAAAGTACGAAGCCTTCACCGTCGAGTTGCTTCTTGAACTCCGTCAGTTCCGCATCGCTGAGAGTCAGGACGTTGGTTTTG
>Ga0105047_10002930_pt1 | contig 30300 bp, 27 predicted proteins | sample MAT04_FD_78384 | JGI IMG/M metagenome (GOLD analysis project Ga0105047, IMG submission 78384) | Freshwater microbial communities from Lake Fryxell liftoff mats and glacier meltwater in Antarctica - MAT-04 (megahit assembly) | ecosystem: Environmental > Aquatic > Freshwater > Ice > Liftoff... | reverse complement strand
GGCAGAAAGCCGAGCGAGCTACACGGGCTGGTGGCCAAGATGCGCGACCTGCTCTCGAACGCGATTCAGAACGGCAACGCCGAGCTCGCGGTCGCGAGCGCGGCAACGCGGGACTCGGATCTCGAGACCTATCTCACGAGAAACGCCAGCGCGGCGATGGACGCGGGGTTCGCGTTGGCGGGCGCGACGACAATAAACTTCAAGCCGGAGCTGATCGACGTCATCGAGGATCTTCGTCTACGTGTGAAGTACGCCGGAAGAGATCTCGTAGACCTGGTGATCCTGGCGAGCCCCCGATCCACAGGTGCACGCCGGCCGGAAGGCCCCGCTGGAGGGCCTTGATGTCCCGTCGCGCGGGTGTCTTGTCGACCGTGCCAGTAGCCCAACGTGGAGTGAGAAGGTTGTCTTGCGGCGCCCCCCACGATAGCTCGTCCAATAAATGCGGGAGGCATCAGGGATCGCGTTGGCCGTCTCGCCCGCGGGCCACCCGCACCTCGTACCCACGGACGTCCCGGTCGCAGCCGCGCTCCGTGCGCGTGTCGAGCGCGACTTCGTGGAGGCGCCATTCACCGCGCTGCTCGATCTCGGCGCGCGTGAGCCCGAGACCGCCCTCCCTGCGTCGCTCGCGTTCGGGCGCGACCTCGCGCGGCTCCTCGTCTCGACCGCGTGCAAGATCCCCGATCTCGAGCGCGCCCGCGCGACCCTCGTGCTGCCCGCGCCGAGCACGGAGCTCGACACCATGCTCCTCACAGCGCCTCCGATGATCGGTGGCGAGTACCTGAGCCGCCCCGTGCTCGCCGAGTGGTGGACCCGCCTGGAGTCCGCGTTGCGTGAATCGTTGGCGGTTTTTGCCGGGACCGTGGAGGCGTGGCTCGCCGAGCGCAGCCCGATCTGGAGCGTCGTGGGGCGAGTCTGCTTTCACCTCGCGGAGAACAAGGCGAGCGCCGATACACCCTTCGCTTTCCTCGCGACGTACGCGAGTCGCGTGTCGGAGGGCGCCAAGATCCAGCACGTCCCGCTCGGCCGCGCGCTGGAACGATCGGCCGGCGCGAAGGATCAGCTCCTCGCCCTCCTCGTTCCGGTGCAGCGGGCCGCGACGAAGAGCGCGTGCGTACGGCGCCTGGTCGACTCGGGCGACGTATTCCGTGCGCTCGCATGGACCCCCGAACAAGCGCATGAGCTCCTGCGCGAGGTCGCGCTCCTCGAAGAGAGCGGCGTCGTGGTGCGCGTCCCGGATTGGTGGAAGAAGCGCGCTGCGCGGCTCGAAGTGACGATCACCGTCGGCGGTCGGCCCCCGGGCGGGATCGGCGCCCAGGCGATGCTCGACTTCGATGTCGCGCTGACGATCGACGGCGCGCCGTTCTCTGACGAAGAGTGGCGGGCCCTCCGTGCGTCGACGTCCGGTCTCGCGAAGCTACGCGGCCAATGGGTGGAGGTCGATCGCGAGACCCTGGAGGAGGTGCTCGGACACTGGCGAACGGCGGCTCGCAAGGCGCGCGACGATGGCGTCAGCTTCCACGACGGCATGCGCATGCTCGCTGGCGTGAGCCTCGAATCGAAGGGCGAAGCCGCGCTGCCCGAGCGCGCCGCCGGTTGGTCGCGCGTCATCGCGGGAGACTGGCTGGCGGGCGCGCTGGCCGGGCTGAGGAGCCCCGAGGGGCTCGGCGCCGTCGATCCGGGGAGCGAGCTGCGCGCGACGCTGCGCCCGTACCAGCGCGCGGGGCTACGCTGGCTCTGGCTGCTGGATCGCCTCGGCCTCGGCGGCTGCCTCGCGGACGACATGGGTCTCGGCAAGACGATCCAGCTGATCGCGCTCTTGCTCCTCAAGCGCCGCGAGCCCGGCCGGCGCGCGAGCTTGCTGGTGTTGCCGGCGTCGTTGATCGCGAACTGGATCGCCGAGATCGCGCGCTTCGCCCCCACGCTGCGCGTCTTCGTGGCGCACCCCTCGGTCGCGCGCGGCGCCGAGCAGCCGGACCTCGAGGCGCTCGATCTCGTCATCACGAGCTACGGCACGCTGCACCGGCTCCCCTGGATCGCCACCACCCGGTGGGACGCCGTGATCCTCGATGAAGCACAGGCGATCAAGAACCCGGGTACCCGGCAGGCGCGCGCAGCCAAGGCGCTCGAGGCGCGCACGCGGATCGCGGTCACCGGCACGCCGATCGAGAACAGCCTCGGTGATCTGTGGTCGCTGTTCGACTTTCTCGCGCCCGGTTTCCTCGGGACGTCGAAGGCCTTCACAGCGCTCACGAAGAGGCTCGGCGATCGCGGTCCGGGCGGCTTCGGCCCGCTCCGTGACGCGGTGCGCCCTTACATCTTGCGCCGCCTGAAGAGCGACAAGACCGTCATCCAGGATCTCCCGGAGAAGACCGAGGTCGCCGCGTTCTGCGGGCTCAGCAAGATCCAGGCGGTACACTATCAGGACGCGGTGACCGCGCTCGCGGAGCAGCTGAGCTCGGTGGACGGCATCCGCCGCCGCGGCGTGATCTTGAGCTCGATCCTCCGGATGAAGCAGATCTGCAATCATCCCTCGCAGTGGCTCGGCGACGGCGTCTACGCGCCCGAGCACAGCGGCAAGCTCACGCGTCTCGCGGCGCTCGCCGAGGAGATCGCCGCTCGCCAGGAGAAGGTGCTGGTGTTCAGCCAGTTCCGCGAGATGACCGAGCCGCTCGCGCGCTTCCTGGAAGGCATCTTCGGCCGGCCCGGGCTCGTCCTCCATGGCGACGTGCCGGTGAAGAAGCGAAAGGCGCTGGTCGACGCGTTCCAGGACGAGCGCGGGCCGCCGTTCTTCGTGCTCTCGCTCAAGGCCGGCGGCACGGGCCTCAACCTCACCGCCGCGAGCCACGTCATCCACTTCGATCGATGGTGGAACCCGTCGGTCGAAGATCAAGCGACGGATCGCGCCTACCGCATCGGCCAGAAGCGGAACGTGCTGGTCCACAAGCTCGTCTGCCGGGGGACGATCGAGGAGAAAGTCGACGCGATGATCGCCGCCAAACGAGGCCTCTCGAAGGAGGTCCTCGAAGGCGGATCGGAGATATCGCTCACCGAGATGAGCGACAGCGAGATCATGGCGATGGTACAGCTCGACGTCGCCGCGGCGATGGCCGAGGCGTAGAGGAGATCGAATGGGTGGCTTCGGCTATGAATGGGAGCCTTATGTCCCGGTCGCGGTGCGCAAGGCGCGCGCGCAGAAGGTGCTCGCGAAGCGTGGCGTCGTGGCATCTCCAGTTCGCATCGAGGGCCGGAAGATCACGCGCACGTTCTGGGGCCAGTCGTGGTGCGACAACCTCGAGGCGTACAGCGACTACGCGAACCGGATGCCGCGCGGGCGGACTTACGTGCGCAACGGATCGGTAGTGGATCTGACGATCGGCGATCGCGTGATCCACGCGAAGGTCAGCGGGACCCAGCTCTACACGGTGAAGGTCGAGATCGGTGCGCTCCCTTCCGCGCGCTGGAAGGGGATCAAGGCCGAGTGCGCGGGGAAGATCGACTCGCTCGTGGAGCTGCTCGGCGGGCGGCTGTCGGAAGCGGTGATGACCGTGATGACGCGCCGCCCCGGCGGCCTGTTCCCAGCGCCGGCGGAGATCACGCTCGCGTGCTCGTGCCCCGACGTGGCGCGCATGTGCAAGCACGTGGCCGCGACGCTGTACGGCGTGGGATCGCGGCTCGACACGGTGCCGGACCTGCTGTTTCGGCTGCGCGGGCTCGATCCGCTCGAGCTGGTATCGTCGGCGGGTTCGGCCGCGCTCGTGCGCAAGAGCGACGATGGGGCGCTGGCGGGGGCGGATCTGGCGGGGATATTCGGGATCGAGATCGACGACGGGGAAGCCGCGGCGCCTCCCGCGGCCCCGAAGCGCGCGGCAAAAGCGCCGAAGCGCACCACGCTGATCCACGAGCCGATGCGACACCGCGCCCGTGATCTCGTCGCGCTCGGCATCCCGCACAGCATGCTCCAGCGCTGGTTGAAGACGGGCGTACTGCTCGCGACCGAGACGCGCGGTGAGTACCTCGATACGCCCGCGACGCAGCGCGCAATGGAGGCGTACCTGACGCGCTCGACGAAGGCGCCGCGGCGGTGATCGCGATCGGATTTGGCGCGCGCCTTGGTGTTCTCGGTTTGAGACGCCCCGCCAGATCGCTACACCGCAACCGATACAAGACGGTCGAGGATGGAACCGTTCTTCGGCGATCTGTTCGTATGGAGCGTCTGCGCCCTCGGCGTCGGGCTGGGTATGGTGCTGGGACGTGCCCTCGAGGTTCGCAAGCGTAAGCGCCACGAGCGGGGGGCGCCCAAGCCGCGCAGTCCATCGAGGGTCGAGCAGGATGATTGGCGAACGCTCGCCGACGCCTCCGAGGATCTGATGGGGATTGTGGACGCGAGCGGACGTGTGCTGCGGGCCAACCGCGCCTTTATCGAGCGCGCTCAGATCGAGCCGGGGGCTCTGGGCACGATCGACCTCGCACAGCGCCTCCGCCGCAGAGGCGAGCCGCCCGAGCCGGGCCCGATCGAGCTCAGCCAGCAGACCCGGCGCATGTGCATCGCGACGACCGGACCTTCTTCTCTCGGCACGCGGCTCAAGGTCACCGCGCTGCCGATGCTCGATACGGTCGGCTTCCTCCTGCGCGACGTGAGCGGTCCGGCGGAGGCAGCGGATCAATCGCGCCGCCTCGAGCACCTCGTCGACGCGCTCCCCATCGCTGTGGTGGCCGTCCAGACGGCGAACAATCGGGTGACCCTCGTGAACCAAGCGTTCCTCGATGCGTTTCGTCTCGACGAAGCAGGGGCTCGCGAGATCGTCCTGGAGCAGCTCGTCGTGACCCATCCCGGCAGCACCGCCCTGAGCCTCCGGGACGCGGCGTTCACGGGAGACCGCAGGCCGCGGCTCCTCGAGATGCGCCGGGCAGACGAGTCGGTGTTCTTCGCGCGCGTCCACGCGACGCTCCATCGCCGGGCCAGCGGCGCGCCCGACACGATCGTGCTGCTGGTGGAAGACATCACCAAGGAGCGCGAGGTGGCCCGGCAGCGCGAGATGCTCGCCGCGGCGATCGAGGGGACCAAGGACGGCGTCGTCATGACCGACCGGGTCGGCTTGATCACGTTCGCCAACGCAGCCGCGGGTGTGTTGTACGGGTGCGAGACGTCCGAGATGATCGGGCGCAGCTTCGCCGAGCTCCATGGCCCGGGGATCTCGGATGGGTCTGGCGCGCGGCCGATGTTCGACGAGCGCCTCGACGTCGACTCGAGCTACACCGGAGATCTGCCGCGCACCACCCCGGGCCAGGGTCGCCGTCCGACCCGCGTCGCGCTTTCGGCCGTGCGCCAGGAGGGCTACAGCCACGCGACCGGCTTCGTCGCCGTCGTCCAAGACCTCACCGAGGAGCACGAGTTGCGGGAGCGGGCGCTGCGCAGCGAGAAGCTTGCGACGCTCGGCGAGCTCGCGGCCGCGATCAACCACGAGATCGGCAACCCGCTCTCGTATCTTCTGGTCAACACCAAGATGCTCAAGGAGGAGCTCGCGGTCCGTCCTGATCTGGCCGAGCTCGAGTCGATGGCGGCTGACTGCTTCGACGGGGTCCGCCGTATCGCTTCGATCGTTTCGGATGTCCGTCGCTTCGCGCACATGGGTCAGTCGGGCCCGACCCTCAACCGGCTGACGGACGCGATCGACGCAGCGCTGTCGCTCGCCGGAGCGCTGGTCCGCCAGCACGAGGTCGTGCGCCCGGACGCGCCTGGCCCGTGGGTGATGGTCGACCAGGGACACCTCACCCAGGTGGTCCTGAACCTCGTCGTCAACGCCGCGCAAGCGCTGACCGCCGCAGGCAAGCACGGGACGATACGCTTCGAGCACGGGACCAGCGATGGGCGGGCCTGGCTGCGCGTCATCGACGACGGTCCCGGCATCCCCGACACTATCGTGGCGCGCCTCTTCCGCGATTACGTGACGACCAAGGCGAAAGGCGAAGGGACGGGTTTCGGGCTGCGGATCTCGGCGAAGCTGATCGAGGGCATGGGCGGACGGCTCGAAGTGGAGACGAAGCTCGGCACCGGGACCCAGTTCTCGATCTCGCTCCCGCTCGCGTGCGAGCTCGATTCGGTCAACCCGCCGGTGATCAGGCCGCTGAGAGCCTCGATCGAGGCGCTGGCGTGAGAAAACAGCACCTGCACCGCGCGGCGAAGGTCGGTGACTTGCCTTCGGGCAGCGCTCCACACGATCAGTTTCGAGATCAGCCCTGCTTGTCCGGCCTGATGCCCGGCAAGCTCTCCTTGTCCTTGGGGCGCTCGCCCGACTGACGCTCGGCCTCGTGCTTCTTGCGCTGCACCTCGTGTTGTCCGTTGTCGCCGCCGGAATTCTGGCGACGGGTCTCGTGACCTTTGCCGCCTTGCTGGCCGCCCTTCGACTGGTCGCCGCGCTGTGTGGAGCGATCGTTGGCCTCCATCGGCACGGGGCCATCGAATGCAGGGTTGTTGTCGGTCATCTCGTTGCTCATCCACGTCTTTCGAGCAGTCGTCGTGCCACCCGTGCCGAACCGGGATGCGCGTATCGGCCCCGCGCGAAGCGAGACAAAGCGCCGCGCTTCGACAGATCTGGCCGCCGGTGCTCGACGCGCTCGTGGCGGCCGGCCTCGACGGCGCGTGCCTCAGCTCCTCGCACGGCACGCACGAGGGACACGCGGAGACCGACGTGCGATGGATTCGTCGTCTTCACCGCGGTCAAAGGCTTTACGGCCTGAAAGAGGGACTCCGGGGGAGGTTCGGGATGTATGTGCCTCCGGTGCTCGAGGCGCTCGGTCTCGCCGAGGTCGAGCATTTCGCGAAGAACAACCGCATGCGCGCGAAGTGAGTAGGTCCACTCAGCTCGCGAGCGTGTACTCGATCTCACTGAGCAGCGCCGACCGCCATGGCGTGCTCTCCGGCAGTTTCTCCGCCAACGCCCGCGCGGCGTCGACCGACTCGCGCACTGCTTTGACGTCCTTGCGGTTGGCGAAGATCCACGCCAGGCAAAAACGCGCGTACGCCGATGCGGGGCTGGTCTCGTCACGGGCCAGCTGGGTGAGGGCGTCCTCGGCCCCCACCGCGTTGTTCTCGATGAGGTAAAGGCGCGCGAGCACCAGGATCGCGGGCGCTCGGCGTCGGCTCGTGGGGTGCTCTTTCACGAGGCGCGCGAACGTCGGCGCAGCCTTGGCATCGAGCCGTCGAACGTAGACCATGCCGAGCTCGAAGAGCGCCTCGTCCATTTCCGGACGCTCCGGAAACTGTTTCACGAATATCTCCAGAACCTTGAGTTGCTCGACGTTGGCCACCTGCACGTTGGGTGCGTCCGGGCCCTGCGCGTCGATGATCGCGCGGCCATAGTTGCCCCACGCTCTCGCCAAGCGGAGGAGCGCGACCGGACGTTCGGGAGAGTTGGTCTCCATGTAGAGAAATGACATCTCGATTTTCCGCGCCTCGGCGACCGAATCCGGTGCCGGGATCGCCGGTCCGCGCGCCACCAGGTCACGCAGGACCATCAGATCGAGAGCGTCGAGGTCACGGGGCGCGCGGGGCATTTTCCAGGACGGCGAAGCAGCGAGCGCGGATCGCGCGGGCCCCTCCAGGTCGGTGAGCGCCCCTTCGATCAGCTTGATCACGTCGATGACCCGGCAGCCGCCGCTCGCGGAACCCGCCGCCTCGGTGGCCCCGAGCGCGAGATCGTAGATCTGGAGCGTCAGCAGGCAGGTCTTGCCGAGCCGGCTCAGCTTCGGGGCGAGCGTCTTCTGCGCAGCGAGCTCCTTGCCGATCTCGATCTGGCACGACTCGGCGTAGCAGGCCTGGTAGGACTCGGCCTTCTTCTCGCGGAGCGCATGCTGGACATCGGAGCGAGGCACCACGCTGTAGCGACCGCGTCGCGCGAGACGGGTCGAGAGGTAGTCATCGAGGGCGCTGGCGTCGCGGCGGGACAGCTTCACGCTGCTCTGGAGCTCGAACACCGCGAGGATCGCGGGCTCCGCCGCGGCGGGACCGGCGGAGAGCGCGAGAGTGATGAGCAGGGTACGTTCGAATCGGTTCATGGCGAGCCTCGTTTCCGGAGCGCATTTCATTGCGCTCGCTGCCTCGTGTCAGTGGAACGCGGGCGCGCGCGCCCGGCGGGCTAGCCAGATCCAGAACACCGACCAGGTCAGCGTGTTGATGACCAAGATCTCGACCGGTTGACCGAGAAAGTAGTTCTCGAAGAGCGGCGCCGACGGCTCGACCGCCCGTGGAAACAACCTCAGCGGAAAGAGCGTGAAAAAGACGATGTGGATGGCCGCGGTGAGCCAGAACCTGTGCTTGGTCATGCGCTGCGTTCGAGAAGCACCCCGCGTGCCAGCGCCCGACCGCCCCGACGAGCGCTTTTCGTTCGGAAACGTCCGGGCGCGTCCGGAGGTCAGGAGAGCGCTGTCGCTTGCTGATATTTCGGCTCTGGCGTGCTCAGGCGGCCGTTGGACTTCGCTCGAGCCGATTGCCCGCGCGACTACCTGACCAACACCGCCGAAAGCACCCTCATCACTTCCTTCGTCTGCATCGGCGACGTCAGCACCGGCCGCACATTCTTCCACCGTCGCAGCGAGTCATCGAGCGGATCCGACAACCCATACAACTTGAACGCCACCTCGACCGCCTCCGCGATCATCCGCTGCGCCGCCTGCACGCTGATCGACAGCAGCGGCTGAGCCGCCTCGAGCAACCCAGCTAGCTCATCCATCGCGTGCCGGTCATGCACGGAGACCACGTCCCTCTGATTCACGAGCTTCATCGACTCGAGGAACCGCGCGAAGCCTTCACACGTCGTGAACGACTCGGGGCCGCCCACCGCGAGAGTCTGCGCGAGGCGCTTCATCTCCCAGCGCTCGTCGGGGCGCAGGACGCGGAAGTCGGGGGCTTCGACGAAGGCGCGGACCTCGCGGACGATGCGTTCGATCGCGTTCTCGCGCATCTTCATCGCGAGGCGCTTGTTCTGGACGCGGTCGTTGAGCGGGCTGACCTTGCTGCGCAGATCGGCCAGGCGGCGGCGGATCATCAGCGCCTTGTCGAGGCTGTTCTGGTGGCCCGGCAGATACTCACTGAGCTCGAAGTCTTCGACGAACGGCTTGAACAGCACGGTGACCAGCGCAAACAGGCCGTCGATGAGGCCGCCACTGACGTGGTCGAGCTCCGTGATCGCCAGTGAATAAGAGCCTTCGTTCAGGGCGGCGACGAACCGCTCGTCGAAGCGCTCGAGCTGCGTGCGGAGCGCGTAGCCGATCGCGGAGAGCTGCGGTCGCAGCTTCTGCAGGCGGTCACTCTGCGGAGTGTTGCTCGCCCTGCCCAGACCGCCGAGGGCGGTCGTGATGTCCATGGTGTTCAGGCCACCGATCTGATCGTCGTTGTCGTCGTTCGCATCGTCGAGCTGGCTGTCGCCCTCGAAAGAGAAGTCGAACGCGGGCGCTCCGGCCTTCTCCTCGCTCGCGGCGTCCTCGAGAAGAGGCAGGAGACGGCGCAGGTCGGTGAGGCTCTCCGTGGCGATGCGCTCGAGCTCGGGGCGAGGCTTCTCGCCGTGGAGGACGTTGCCTCCGTAATTCGCGAAGTACGCGTCGAGCACGTCATCGAGCTGCGCCAGCGAACGGACCGAGGGCAGGGCGGCGTCGAGGATGGGACCGAGCCGCGCGCGCGTCGGTCGATCCCAGCGCTCGCAGAGGTCTTCGAGCGTCCCCGGCACGCGACGTATTCTAGTCGAAGTTCTTCCCGGCGAAGCGACAGGGGCTCGAAGGAAAAGAGGTCTGGTAGTCCAGGCGGTTGGCGGGGATGTCTCGGGTTTGCCTGTGTGCAGCCACCCCCTTCAGGGCTCCCTCGACGGCTCTGCCTCGGCGCGCCCCATCGCGGACAGGCGGGCGGTCGGCAGGTGCCAGCCCCGGGTGATCGCCATGAAACGAAGGACGAAGCACAGCGCAGCGCCCGTCGACGCGGCGACGCCCGAGGGCACCTGGAGGGCTGCGCCGATCACCACGACCGAGGCGCCGGCCAGCGCCGCGACCGCGTACAGGTCCGAGCGCAGCACCTGCGGGATCTCGGCGAGGAGGACGTCGCGGGTCATGCCGCCGCCGATGCCGGTCAACATGCCCAGCAGCGCGGCCATGACCGGGCTCAGGTCGTGGCTGATCGCGCGCTGTGCGCCGGCGACCGCGAAGAGCGCGAGGCCCGCCGCGTCGAACAGCAGCATCGGGCGGCGCAGCTTGTCGACGCCGGCGTACCAGAAGAAGACGACGATACCGGCGAGGACCGAGACCACCAAGTAGCGCTCGTCGACCAGGGCCGCCGGGGGCACGGCGCCGATCAGCAGATCACGGGTGATACCGCCGAAGTTTCCGGCGACGCACGACAGGACCAGGACGCCGAAGATATCGAGCCGGCGATTCACCGCCGCCATCGCGCCGCTCACCGCGAACACGAAGGTGCCGACGAGATCGAGCACCTGAACGAAGCTCTGAAAAGTGATCATGCGGTTACTGCTCTACACCCAATCTTACGGGCAAAATAATTTTCCTTGACCAAACAAGTTTGTCTGTAAAGAGTGCGCATATGGCTGGCGCCTCCGTCCTCCTCCGTCCGCTCCGGACGCGAATCCTCGGGATGCTCGCCGAGCCGCGCTCCGCCGCCGGCCTCGCGCGCACGCTCGACATGTCGCGGCAGAAGGTCGGCTACCACCTGAAGGAGCTCGAGAAGCAGGGGTTCGTCGAGCTGGTCGAAGAGAAGAAGGTTGGCAACTGCGTCGAGCGCATCGTTCGCGCGACCAGCCGCGCCTATCTCGTGTCGGCCGAGGCGCTCGGATCACTCGCGGGCGGCGCGGCAGAAGCGACCGATAAGTTCTCCGCGGCCTACGTGGTCGCGGTCGCGGCGCGCGCGCTTCGCGAGGTGACCCGCCTGCGCCAGGCGGCGGATGACGCCGGAAAGCAGCTCGCGACGCTCACGCTCGAGACCGAGATCCGCTTCGCGACTGCGGCTGATCGGGCCGCCTTCGCCGAGGAGCTCGCGCGTTCGGTCGCGCGCCTCACTGCCAAGTATCACGATGAGTCCGCTCCCCGCGGACGTGTGCATCGCATCGTCTCATTCGCGTACCCCAAGCCTGCAGACACCGAGGAACCATCACCATGATCGAGAAGAAGACCCGCGACATCCACCTCTCCGTCGAGCTCGACGCTTCTCCGGAAGACGTCTTTCGCGCCGTCACCGACGGCACCGAGCTCGCGAAGTGGCTCGCGCCCGGAGCGCGCGTCACCGCACCCGAAGGCGGAAACAAGGGCAAGATCTGGATCTCGTGGGGGGAAGGTATGAGTGTCGAGCACGAGATAGATATCTTCGAAGCGCCGAAGCGGATGCGTCATCCGTCGGGAGAAAATGGTGAGACGAAGGCGCCGCTCTACGCCGATTGGTCGGTCGAAGCGCGTGACGGCGGCAAGGCCACGCTGCGCCTCGTCCACTCTGGCTTCAGCGTCGGCGCCGACTGGGACGATGAGTACGAGGCGCACGCGCGCGGCTGGAAGCTCATGCTCCAGAACCTCGTCCGATACTTCGCGCGGCATGCGCACGAGCCGGCGGTGCACATCCCATTCATGTCGAAGGTCGAGTCCCCGCACGGGGCGATCTGGAAGACGCTTCTCGGGAAGCTCGGCTTGTCGGCGCAGCCGAAGGTCGGTGACCCGTTCCGCCTCACGGCGCCCGACGGCGTCCTCACCGGCGTGGTCGATCACCTGACGGAGACGCGGGCCCTCGCGCTCGTCGTGCGTGAGTATGACGACGCGCTGCTCCGCTGGACCCTGGAAGGCAAAGGCGAATCGACCTTCGTCTATGGCTACGTGATCGCGTACGGCGATCAACGGGAGCGCGCGAAGGCGCTCCTCGCGGCCGGAGAGAGCGCCATCTCGGAATCGTAGAGGGCGCTTGCCACGCCCATCAGCGCCCGGCTAAACGGCTGAGCGTGGCTCGGTGGAAGCGAACCCAACTCACGCGGATCGCTCACTGGAGTGCGCTCGCGGAGCGCGTGCGATTGGTCGGCGGTGGCCCGCTCCTCGACGCGCCCGCCCACGACATCCTCGACGGCGTGGCCGCGAGCGCGCCCGGGTTCCGCTTCATCACGGACCTGATCGAGCACGTCTGCTCGAAGAGCGTCGGCTCCTTCCTCGAGGCGGGGCCCGACCACTTCGGGTGCGTGGCGGGGTCGAACGCCGCGGCCGAGGTCGCCGCGGCGTCGGAGCTGATCAGCGCGTATATGACGAGAGAGGCGCGGCGCCCCGCGGATCCCGCGCCCCAGGACCTCGCGGCGCTGCGCGCGTGGGCCGCCGAACGAAGCGTCGCACAGCTCCTCGGGGCGCCGGTCGACGCCCTGCTCGGGATGCGGCCGAGCGCGCGGACCTTCGAGGAGGCGTGGTCCGCTGACCCGGCTGCGCGGCCAGCGCTCGAGGGGGTGCTGCGCGGCGCCGTGCGGGCCACTCGGGCGGCGCTCGATGAAGAGGCGGCCGCGGGCGATCGGCGCCTGCCGGGCGCACCGGCGGCGCGCGCGCTGACCGAGCGGCTCCTCCGAACACGCGCTCGGGTACGCTCCGCGGCGCTCCCCCTGTCGAGCCGCGAGAGGTCGCACGCGTCCGTGAGAGTGGACGTCGATGGGCTCAGCGCATCGATCGAGGGCTCGCTCGCCCTTTACCCCGGCGGCATGCCCGCGCCGATCGCCGCGCGTCTCGCGCTCGGTCGCGGCCTCGATCCAGAGGCGAGCTGCTCGTGCGGCTCACCCGCCTGCGCGCACGTCCTCGCGCTGATCGATGAGGTGCTCGACGCGCTGGCGGTCGATCCGCCGGGGCCCGCGATCCAGCGGCTGGCCGCGCGCACCGGCGTGCCCGCGTGGAAGCGGCTCATCGAGGACATCGACGCCATCGAGACAGGGGCCGCTCGCCCCGGCGCTCCCGGCGAGCAGCTCGCGTGGCGGATCGGCCCCTCGGGCACGGTCGAAGGGTACGTCGAGCGGCTCACCAAGAACGGGAAGCCCACGCTCGGGCGAAAGGTGCCGCTCGACGAGGCGCAGCGCTGGCTCGCGGCGTCGGCGTCGCCCGCGGATCGCGCGCTGCTCGACGTGACCCAGCTGATCGCCGACGGTGGCTACCACTCATGGTCGGTGTCGGGCGCGCTCGCGCACCGGCTAATCCACGCGCTGATCGGCCACCCGCGGGTGTGGTTGCGCGAGGGCGACCGCTCCCAGCCGCTCAGCGTCCGCGAGGCGCGGCTGGAGATCCGCGTCGAGGAGTCGGAGGAGGGCGTTCGGCTCGATCCGTTCCTCGATGGCGCTCTGTACGATGGCCGCTCGCTGCAGCGCGAGATCGCGGGCTCGATCTGGGTTCACCTCGACGTCCCGGCGCGGATCTGTTCGGTGGCCAAGCTCACGACCGAGGCCCAGCGGCTGGCGAGAACGCTGGCGGCGAACCGCGCGTTCTTGCCTCCCGAGGCGCGCGACGAGCTCTTGCAACGGGTGCCGAAGATCGAGCAGCGGATCCCGTTCGATCGCGCCACGACGCTCAAGGGCGCCCCGATCGAGGCGGACGCGACCGTGATCGTGCAGCTCGAGCCCGACGCGGGCGCGACCGCGCTCTCGATCGCGCTCGGGGTGCGGCCGATCGCCGGCGGCCCGGTTTTTCCGCCCGGTGAAGGGCCTCTGGAGGTCCACGGCGTGTCGGCGGGGGCGCTGGTGTTCGCGCGCCGCGATCTCGATCGCGAGCGCGCCCTCGCCGACGCGCTGGTCGCTTCGCTTCCGGGGCTGGTCACGGCCGCGCCCGCCGGCTCCACGAGCTTCGTCTTGCGCGACGACGACGCGCTCGACCTCATCCGCGCCCTCGAGGAGCGCGGCGATGCGATCGCGGTGGAGTGGCCGGGCGGGGTGGCCCGCTGGCGGATCGCGAAGGTCGCCGGTCCGAAGGATCTGCGTCTGGCGATCGAGGATCGCGACTGGTTCGGCATCACGGGCGGGATCGACGTCGGCGAGGAGCGGCTGCGCATCGCCGCGCTGCTCGAGGCGGCGCGCACCGAGCGACGCTTCGTGAAGGTAGGCGCCAGCGACTACGTCGCGATCAGCGACGCCCTGAAGCAGCGGCTCCTCGAGCTCGACGGCGTCACGCACGAGTCCCGCGGCGTCCTCGAGATCGGCCCCGCGGGCCCGGCATTGCTCGCGACCCTCGCCGATGAGATCGGAGAGATGGACACCACCGCGCGCTGGCGGGAGACGCGCGACCGGATCGATCGCGCGGCGACGCTCGAGCCGATCGTCCCCGAGCGGCTGCAGACGGTGCTGCGGCCGTATCAGGCGGACGGCTTCCGCTGGCTGATGCGGCTCGCGTCATGGGGCGCGGGCGCGTGCCTGGCCGACGACATGGGCCTCGGTAAGACCGTCCAGGGCTTGGCGGTGCTCGTCGCGCGCGCCAAGCTCGGCCCGGCGCTGGTGGTCGCGCCGACCTCGGTCGGATTCAACTGGGTCCGTGAGGCGGCGCGGTTCGCGCCCGAGCTCCGCACGCACCTGCTGCGCGAGATGGGGCGTGACGCGCGGCGGAGCACGTTCGAGTCGCTCGGCCCGGGCGACGTGCTGATCGTGGGGTACGGCCTGCTCGCGCGGGAGATCGAGGCGCTGGCGGGTGTCCGCTTCGCCAGCTTCGCCCTGGACGAGGCCCAGGCGATCAAGAACGCGGAGACCGATCGCGCGATCGCCGCGAGGCGCATCGACGCGGAGTGGCGGTTCGCGCTCACCGGGACGCCGATCGAGAACCACGTCGGCGAGCTCTGGAGCCTCTTCCGGGTGATCGCGCCAGGCTTGTTCGGGAGCGCGGAGTCTTTCCGCCGGCGCTTCGGCTTGCGGCCTGCGCCCGGCTCGGGGGGCCAGGCGCTCGCGCGGGTGATCCGCCCGTTCATGCTCCGCCGGAAGAAGGACGAGGTCGCGCGCGATCTGCCCGCAAAGACCGAGGCGCGGGTCGACGTCATGCTGGCGTCGGCCGAGCGCAGCATCTACGAGGACGCGCGCCTCGCCGCGGTCGCGCACCTCACCGGCGCGCTCGACGATCTGCCGCCCGAGCAGCGTCGCTTCCAGGTCCTCGCGGCGATCACGCGGCTGCGGCAGCTGGCCTGTCATCCGCGGCTGGTCGATCCGACCTCGGCGGTGCCGTCCTCGAAGCTGCGGCGGCTGGTGGAGATCCTGGAGGAGCTGCGCGCGGAGGGGCATCGCGCGCTGGTCTTCAGCCAGTTCACGTCGCACCTCGCGCTGGTCCGCGAGGCCCTCGATGCGGCGGGAATTCGCGCGCAGTACCTCGACGGAAAGACGCCGCCCGCCGAGCGCAGAGCGCGGGTCGACGCGTTTCAGAGCGGCGACGCGACGGTGTTCTTGCTCTCGCTCAAGGCGGGCGGCACCGGCCTGAACCTGACCGGCGCCGACTACGTCATCCACCTCGATCCGTGGTGGAACCCGGCGGTCGAAGATCAGGCGAGCGATCGCGCGCATCGGATCGGACAGCAGCGGCCCGTGACCGTGCTGCGGCTGGTCTCGCAGGGGACGATCGAGGAGGCGATCCTCGGGCTCCACGCCGACAAGCGCGCGCTGGTCAGCGAGGTCCTCGACGGAACGGGAGTGGCCGCGACGATCACGACGGAGGAGCTAGTGGCGCTGATCCGCCACAGCGATCCACAGAGCGCCGACAGCGAGCGCCCGCGACCCGCGCGCCCCGGGAAGCTCTTGATCGCGCCCGTCTCCCCACCCAAGACGCTGCCTGAGCTCTTCGGCTCGACCGCGGCGGGCCTCCGCGCGCTCCGCGACGAGCATCAGCGTTTCCTAGAGGAGGAGACGCGCGCGACCAAGAACCGCAATCTGGCCAGCTACGGCCGCATCGTCGGCCGCTTCGTCGACCTGATCATCGAAGACGCTGGCGTACGGCCCGAGTCGTCGATCACAGACCTGGTCGGGATCTATGCGCGCGCGATCAAGACGGGGACGGTCCCGCCGAGCGATCGCCTGCAATTCAAGACCGCGCTCGGGCGCTTCGCCGACTTCGCGAACGCGGCGCGCGACGCGTGAGCTCAGGCGCCGACCGACGCCCAGGCGTCCGTGAGTCCGAGCGAACGGATCCAGCGCTGGAGCTCATCGCGATCCAAGACGGTCAAGCGGATGAGCCCGCGGATGTCGTCGATGTGCTTCTGGGAGCCGCCTTCTCGGAAGTACTCGAGCTTCCTGACCACCACGTACTCGGGTGGCGCGACCCAGACGACGCTCGCGCCGACGTCGATTGGGCGACGCCGCTCGAGCGCCCAGCGATGAAGGGGGTCGCGACCCGCGAGGTAGACGTCGCATTTGAACCCGCTGTCGTGGTGGATGATGTTGAAGCTGCCGCGCTGGCGTCGCTGCGCTTCCAGCAGGATGATCTCCTCGGGCGCACAATAGAACTCTTGGAGGGGAAAGGCCGCGGCGAGCCGGGTAATACTGGGCACGTCGAGATCGAGGACGAGGTCGACGTCATGGGTGAGTCGCGGCTCGCCGTACAGCGTCGAGGCGACGCTGCCGGTGATCATGTACCGAAGACCGAGCGCCTCGAGTCGGCCCGTGAAGATCAGGAAGAGGTTAGTCGGGTCGAAAGAGGAAGACACGCCGGACCTCCGTTTTGATCTCCGCGTCGGACCAGTCGGGGTGAGCGGCTCGGATCGCGGCCCCCTTCAGCTCGCGCGCCGATGCGTACAAGCGAAATGCCGCGCGGAGCTTCTGTTCAGGCGTCATCCGACGCAGGGCCTCGAGCCGCGCGGCCTCAGGGTCCCAGGCCACCATCATCGGAACTTAGCGCCGGTGTGTCGCCCGAGTCCACGCGCATTGCCCCATGACGTCCGTGTCGGTCCCCCTCTGAATCGCTCCGCCGCATCACCTGGCACCGATCCTGCGATCGGCTCCCGCGTGCTCGAGCGTCTCCGCCCCTTCTTCCCACTCCTCACGATCGCGGCCGCCGCCTGCGGCGACGCGTCGTACTCGTCCCCCTTCCGCGGCGAGCCCTCGGGCCCTGCGGGCGAGGCTCCCGCGACCCCCACCGTTGGCGCCACCGTCGGTGCAAACGGCGTCGAGGAGCTCACCGCAGGTGACTTCGACGACAACCTCAACCTCGACTTCTTCAGCGACTTCGTCCTCGCCTTTCAGCAGCTCCACAGGGGCGCGCCAGCCTGGGAACCGCGCGGGCGGGTCGTGATCTCGGTCGACGACGGCGCGGGAAGACCCGTCCCCTTCGCCGAGGTGAGCGTGAAGCAAGGCACCGATCTGCGCTTTCGCGGCATCACGGGATCGGACGGTCGCGCCTCGTTCTTCCCGGCGATCGACCGCGCCGCTCCGGGCGTGCCCTTCGAGCTGGAGGCCACCCAGGGCCAGGTGCAAGCGCGGCTGGTCCCCACTTCGACCCTGGCCTGGGAGATCTCGCTGCCCGGCGCCACGAGCGCGCTGCCCACCGCGATCGATCTGGCCTTCGTCGTCGACGCCACCGGCAGCATGGGCGACGAGCTGCGGTTCCTCACCGCCGAGATCCAGTCGATCGTCGAGCGCGTCGGCGCGCTCTTCCCGCAGGTGTCGATGCGCCTCGCCTTGATCGTGTATCGCGACGTCCATGACGACTACGTGGTGCGAAAGTTCGATTTCAACGGCGACCTCTCGGTCTTCCGCACCGCGCTCGGCCGGCAGTCCGCCGACGGCGGCGGCGACTATCCCGAGGCGATGGAGCAGGCGGTCCAGGCGATGAACCAGCTGTCCTGGCGGCGCGAGGCCGCGCGAGTGGCGTTCCTCATCGCCGACGCGCCGCCGCAGCCCGAAAACGAGGAGAGGCTCCTCCAGCACGTGCTGATCTCGCGCCAGCAAGGCATCAAGATCTACCCGGTCGCGGCGAGCGGCGTGGCCGACGAGGCGGAGTACTTGATGCGCTGGTCGGCGGCGCTGACCTCGTCGCGCTACATCTTCTTGACCGACGACTCGGGCATCGGCGCCTCGCACGCCGAGCCCCACATCCCCTGCTACCAGGTGCTGAAGCTCAACGACGTCGTGGTCCGTACTATCGCCTCCGAGCTCAAGGGCAGGCGCGTCCCGGCGGCGTCGGCCGACGTCATCCGCGAGGTCGGGACACCGGTCGACGGCGTGTGCACCGAAGGGCAGTGGCGGCTGCGGCTGTAGCAGCGCAAGAGCTCACTCGGGCCATCGTACGCGGCGCCCGGCACCGGCACCCCGCCGGTGTCGGCGAAGACCTCGCGATAGATCGCGCGAACCCACGCCGTGCTCGGCGCCGCGTCGGCATCGTCCATCCACCCCGCCGAGTACGAGGTCTCGAGCACGGCGCGACGCTGGGATGCAGCGGTCGCGTCCGAGGGCAGCGCATTCATGCGACCGCCGTGCGTCCCGAAGCCGATGTTCCCGCCGGCGACCGCGTCCTCGCGCGTGAGGTGCCGATAGATCGTCGCAATTTTCGCGCACTACTCCTCGTAGTTGCGGACGAGTGTGCTGAACGCGCGCTCGTCGATCCCATCCCAGGCCCGCTCCGCCTTGACGGTCACGACCTTCTTCGGCGCGGTGGGCAGTGATCGAAACCAGTAGCGCGTCGGCGGTCGAGCCGGCCAGACGAATATAGTCCGGCTTTCCGATCGCCCGCCGGTTGAAGTCACGCGCGACCAGCTCGGCGTAGCGGGGATCATCCGGGCCAATGTTGCGCGCATCGGTTCGATCGGAAGCGGCGGTCGTGCCCGAGTCTTAGCGTGATGTGATAATCTGACGCGATGCTATTCGAGACCGCGACCTTCGCCCTCGGCTGATTCTGGACGCCTGACGCCCAGTTTGGGTGTCACCCGGCCGTGATCCGCACCCGCGTCGGCTACACCGGCGGGACGACGATCGATCCGGAGTATCACCGGCTCGGTGATCACACCGAAGCGTTCCAGCTCGACTTCGATCCGCGGCGTTTGTCCTACGCCGAGCTGCTCGAGCAGTTCTGGCGCAGCCACGACCCGACGCGCCCCGGATACAAGCGCCAGTACATGGCCGCTGTGTTCGCCGGCGATGATGCCCAGCTCGCTCTGGCCGAAGCGTCCCGCGACGCGCGGGGTGGCGTCATCACGACTTCGGTGGAGCGAGCGAAGACCTTCTATCGCGCCGAGGACTATCACCAGAAATACTATCTGCGGCAGCACAAGGACCTGATGCGCGAGCTCCGCGCGGTCGAGGACGATCGGAAGTTCGTCGACTCGACGATCGCCGCCCGGCTGAACGGCGTGGTCGCGGGAAAGGCGACGCGCGAGCAGATCGAGGCGATGATCGACGGCTTTCACCTGTCGCCGGAGGCAAAAGCTGCGCTTCTCTGTCGCCAGTCACAGTAGGCCCGCAGCAGCCACGGGAAGGTCCGCGCCAGCCGCACGGTCCAGCGCGTCGCTGCGCCCGGAATGATCTCGAATCGACCGCGCGCCACGCCCGCGAGGATCGCTTTGGCCACCGCGTCTGCGCTGAGCATGGCGATCGTCCCGGCGATCGCCCGCGTCTCGGCGGGTAAGTAGGCCTGCTCGCCCGCCAGCATCGGCGTATCGGTCTCGGGCGGGAGCACGACGCTGACGCGGATGCCGAGCGGCGCGAGCTCGGCGCGCAGGCACTCGCTGAAGCCGTGCAGCGCGAACTTCGACGCGGAGTAAGCGGTGTATCCGTAGACGCCGAGCGCGCCGGCCACCGAGCCGACGTTGACCACGTGGCCACCGCCGCGGGCGACCAGGTGCGGGATCGCCGCGCGGATCAGCGCCACCGGTCCGAGGAAGTTGATGCGCATGTGGCGATCGAACTCATCGGGCGGCAGCTCGAGAAATCTCCCCGGGCGCGAAACTCCCGCGTTGTTGAAGAGCAGGTCGATCGGTCGTGCGGCGTCAGCGAGGCGCCTTCACGCGCCAGGCGATGCGCCAGCGCGAGCCCGATGCCGAGCGACCCACCCGTGATGAGCGCGCGCTTGCCGCGATAGTAGGCCACGTCAACGCTCACAGGTCCGTGGTGATCCGGAGGAGGCCTTCGGGCTGCGGCGGCTTGTGGAACAGGCCATGGCCGTTGTGCGCCCGCTTCCACTCGAGGTCGCGCGCGTGCCAGCTCTCGATGAGCTCGTTGAGCGAGGCGAGGCGCGCCATCGCCTCCGTGCACCAGGCGTGATTTTCGGGCCGATACCAGCGGCGCTCGCCCTCCGCGGCGAGCTGCTCGTCGATGAGACCCTGGAGCTCCGCCGCGAGGTTCGATCCCGACGCCGCGCGGGCGCCGAGGAGCTCCTGCTCCAGCTGCCCCATCACCAGGAGCAGCCGGACCCAGCGATGCTCCGAGAAGCTGGATCCCTGTGAATCTGCGTACCGCGCGACGAGCTCCTGACCAGCCCGGCGCCCCTTGTCCTGCATCGATTTCACCACCTCGACCGGCATGTCGAGGTTGAGCCCGCCCTCGTCGCCCCGGAGGAAGACCTGCGCGATGCGCTCGCGATAGCTCGGCAGCGCAGATTGGGTGTTGTCGCGGTAGCACTGCGCCGTCTCGAGAATCGCGCGCAAGAAGTCCGTGACTCCGGTGATCTCGACCCGGCGCGGTCGCGCCCGATCGAAGTCTCGCGGGAGCGGCAGCACGACGTCGCCTGCGCTCTCTCGCTGGTCGAGCAGCTTCTTCGTCGGAGAGTCGTAGAGCGTGATGCCGAACGTCGGGCGTTGCGGCCACCACCGATCGAACAGGTGGATGGGAAAGTTACTGGCGATCCCGCCATCGCTGATCCAGTGGGACTCGAAGTCGCGATCGGTGAGCGGCGCTCCCGTCTTCGACGAGCGTTCGTACGCTGCATTCGTCAGCGAATAGAGGCGAATCGCGCTCAACAAGATGGGAAAGCTCAGGCTCAGCCGCGTCGCCACCACCACCGGGATCTCATCGCCGAAAGGAAACTTGTAGTAGTCCGAACCTTCGGGGGGACGAAAGTTGCCAGGCACTCGCTTGCCGAACGCGACCAACGTGTCGACGACCACGCCGGGTAGTACGCGCCGCATCTCGCTCTCAAGATCGGGCAACGTATCCCTTGCTAACATGGGTCGACGGGAACGCAACGGTCGCGGACCCGAAGAAATGCGCATTCGGTGGAGCCTGGTCTTCGTGGCGCCGACGGGTGCATGGAGCCGCCGCCCCTCGCCGACGCTGACGCGGCGCGCGCTGGTGTTCTCCACGGGTCGCTTCGGCGGGTCGTCGCTGAAGTACTGGCGCGCTCGCGCGAGCGCTCCGGTGCGGCTGACGAGCCCGCCGGGCGTCGACACCGCGCCGTCGATCGATCGTTAGCGGGTCAGATCAGGGGCCGGGAGCGGCCACGCGGTCGAGGTGGAACTCGAGGTTCACGCGCTTGGTCCAGTCGTCCGTCGCGTTGCCCATCGGCGTCGCCTCGAGGCGCACGACCGTCGGCCCGCGGATCGGAATGTTCGCCGACTTCTTCATGGTGAAGGTGTAACCGGCCAGGTACGGGAACGCGTCGCTGTCACCCATCAACTTCACGGTGACGTCGAGCTTGCGCACGCCGGTCTGGATCTGCGCCTTGGTGAGGGTCCAGGAGAGATTCTTGCCGATGCCCTTCTCATTTTCCGCCTTGGCCACCGACTCACCGTCGATATGCACTTCGATCAAGGTCGCGACCAGCCAGGGGAGGGTCTCGAGGAACTTCAGCTCCACGCCGGCGCGGGTGTCGACCGGAGCGGGCGAGGCGAGCGCGGCCTCGGCGACGACGGCCTTCTTCGGCTCGGGCTCGGCTGCGGGCGATGCGGCCTTTTCGACAGGGGGCGCTGCCACCTCGGCGGCGACGGGATCCACCGGAGAAGCGGTCGGCGCGGGCAGGTCGATCGCGGCCGCGACGGGTGATACTTCGGGGGCCTCGGGCTCGACGGCCGCCGTACCTTCGGGGCGGAGCTTGAAGCCGCCGGTCGCCTGGCCGGGCGCCTCGTCTCCACCCCGCATCAAGAAGAAGTAGCCGCCGACGAGCACGCCAAAAAGAAGTAGAAATAGGAGCATCCATGGACGCTTCTCTTTCTCGTTTTTATTTTCCATCGTAGAGTATGTCCGCGAAGCGACGGCCCCCTCTCATCGCGACACGATCTGATCTTCGGTCAGGTCCGAATTTCGGATGGACACCCTCGCTTTTCGAGCCAAATATTCGCGATCGCCGTGTCTACACCGCGCGCGACGCGTCGCGGTTGACCGCAGAGCCGGCCCCGCTGGTGTTCGCGAGCGTGATTGTCCCCGGCGTCAGGGACCGACGAGCGCTTTGAACCGCGCGTCGTCGCGCAGCGAGTCGAAGTCGGGATCCGAGAGCGCCAGCTTGGTGAAGAACGCCGGATCCGCCTTGATCGCCTTGCCGAGGTCATCGAGCGCGGACTTCTGCATCTGCGCGTGCATCGCGTCGGTGGGATTGGATTCCAGCAGCGTGATGCAGGCCAGGTTGTACAGCGCGGGCCCGTAGGTCGGCTCGAGGTCTGCCGCCCAGGCAGTGTACGTCCCGGCCTCCTGCAGGTTGCCCTCGTGCTTGTGCGCCAGGCCCAGGCGATTGAAGAACTTGAGCGTCGTCTCCTGGAGCGCGGGCTTGAGCTGCTCGAACAGGCCGGGGGCGTCGAGCAACACCTTCAGCCCCGTCATGCTGCTCGCGGACTCGGCCTTGTTCCCGTCGAGGTCGAGCTTGAACATCGCCAGGGCGATCTCGTTTTTCAGGGCCGGGAACGCGGCCCCGTACGCGGCGATCGCGCCCGCGCTGTCCTTGGCCTTGTCGAGCTCGTAGGCGTCGTCGATGAGCTTCGCGGCGCCGGTCCCGCTCGAGGACGAGGGATACGTCACGAGCACGCTCTTCGCTTCCGGCAGCGGCGGCAGGCCCACCAGCGCGCGGAACCGGCCATCGGATCGCAGATCGTTGAAGTCGGGATCCGAGAGCGCGAGCTTGGTGAAGAACGTCTTGTCCGCCTTGATCGCACCCTCGAGGTGATCGAGCACCTCCTTGTTGCGCGCCTTGATGTCGGTCGGCCCGTTGGCGTTCTCCATCTTCGACGTCGCGCAGGCGAGGTTGTAGTGCGCGGGTCCGTACTTCGGCTCGAGCGTGAGCGCCTGCATGCAATAGATCGCCGCCATCCCGACGTCGCCCTCGTGCTTGTGGGCGAGTCCGGTGCGGTTGAAATACTTGAGGGTGGTCTCTTGCAGCGTGGGCGAGAGCAGCGCGAACAAGCCGTTGCGCACGAGGTGGCCGAAGATCACCGGCTCGGAGTGCGCGGGGAGGCTCTTGAGCTCTTCGGGACCTAGACCGGTCGCGGTCAGCTTGGCGCCCAGCGCGTCGGCGATCTCGGAGCGCAGCGCGACGCCGGCCTTCGCGTACTGCTCGAGCGCCTTTCCGGACTGCTTCGCCTGATCCATCGCGAAGCCCTTGTCGAGCAAGAGCGACGCGGGCGACGACGACTTCGCGCTCGGGAACTTGCCGATCACCGCGGTCGTCGGGATCTGCTCCTTGCTCGCGACGTTGCCGACCGTCTTCGTCGACCCGGGCGTCGGCAGCTGCGCGTCGACGACGACCTTCTTGGGCGGAGTGATCGTCTTGGGCGGGCCCGTCTCGGCGACGGGGAAGCTGTCGCCCTTCACGGTGAGACTCTTGTTTAGCCGTAGATCGGACGGGTGGACTCCGCAACCGCGTCGTGCGGCTTGATCCGCCGACTCGAAGCTGTCCGCCAATCGACCGCCCGCATCGGACGCCAGCGACGGCGTCGTGTACGGTGTCGCGTTGCTTGAAGCCAGTCGGAGCGTCGCCTCAGGCGACGGATCCATCGCTCGGCTCGCCGACTTTCTCCGCGCCGAGCAGGGCGCGATCCTCGCCGCGTGGCAGCGGCGCATCGAGACTCTCCCGGCCTCCGACGCCCCGTCGTTGTCCGCCCACGGTCCCCGGATGATCGAGTGGGTGGCGAGCTCGCTCGGTGAGCGCTCCCGAAACGAGCCGAGGACCCGCGAGCTGCCGGGGGACGAGAGCTTCAGCCCGGCGCGCGCCATCGCCGAGCTGGCACTGCTCACCGAGTCCATCGGTCAGCTCCAGCCGCCGGCGCTCGATCATGTCGCGCGGGACGCCCTGCACCGGGTGATCGACGGGGCCATCGCGCACAGCCTGGCGCGGGATATCGAGGAGAGCGACCGGCTGCGAATGCGGCTGCGGCTCGCCACCACGGTCACCGCGGTCGGATCGTGGGAGCTCGATCCTCGCACCGGAGGCGTCGCCGCGGACGAGCGATCGCGCGAGCTGTTCGGGACCGCCGACTCCGCGAGGACCGTCGAGGCCCTCACCGCGAACCTCCACCCGGATGACAGGGCGCGCCTCCGCGACGGCATCTCGACCGCGATCGCCTCCGGGGCGCCGTACGTGGACCGGTGCAGGGCGCCGCGGATCGAGGGCGGTCACCGCTGGATCGCCATCGCCTGCGACGGCCATCGCGGTCACGCCGCTTCGACCAGCCTGCTGGGGATCGTTCACGACATCAGCGATCAGAAGCGCGCCGAGGTCGAGCAGGCCCGGGTGATCGAGGAGCTGTCGCGCGCGGTGCACATCAGCGAGATGTTCGTGGGCATCCTGAGCCACGATCTGCGCAACCCTCTCAGCGCCGTGCTCAGCGGCGCGCACCTGCTCGGGATGTCTTCGACCGATGAGCGGTCCAAACGTGTGGTCTCCCGCATCGTCTCCAGCGGTCAGCGCATGGGCCGCATGATCGATCAGCTCCTCGACTTCACCCGCGCGCGCCTCGGCGAAGGTCTCGCGATCGGCAGCGTGGAGATGGATCTCGCGCCGCTGGTGAGCGAGGTCGTCGAGGAGGGCCGCTCCTCGAACCCCACCGCCGTTTTGGGCATGACCGAGCGCGGCGACACCCGGGGCACCTGGGACCGCGATCGCCTGGCGCAGGTGGTCTCCAACCTCGTCGGCAACGCCTTGCAGCATGGTGAGGCCGCCGGCGCGATCGACGTGCTCCTCGACGGCAGCAACCCCGCCCACGTCGTGCTCGATATCGTGAACCGTGGCTCCATCTCGGCCGACCTGCTGCCGGTCATCTTCAACCCGTTCCGCGGGACGGTGCACAAGAACGATAAATCGAGGGGCCTCGGCCTCGGCCTGTACGTCGCCCGTCAGATCGCGCTGGCCCATGGCGGTGAGCTCGAGGTCCACAGCACCCCCGAAGGGACGGTGATCTTCAGGCTCCGCCTGCCGCGCTCGCCGCCGGCGGCGAAGTCGCTGGCCGACAAGCTCGCGGGAGACGACGAGCTGGCGGCGCTGGAGCGGGTATCGGCGCCGCTGAGCGTGAGTGCGGTGACTGCGCGCCTGTTCGGCTCGACGCCGTTCCACGAGCGCGCGCCGATCGAGCACGCCGACATCGTCGAGCGGTACAAGTCGCTGCTGGAGCGCGCCCTGAACAAGAAGGCGTTCCGCGGGCCCGAAGAGTCGCTGGCCGCCGAGCTGCGCGGGCTCGCCGATCGGCTCGGCGATCTCGGCGCCGGCCCGCGCGAGGTGACCGACGTGCACGGGACCGCGATCCGCGAGGCCGTCCGAGGCGTCACCCCGGCCCGGTCGCAGGCGCTGCTCTCCGAGGGCCGGCTCCTGGCCCTGGAGCTGATGGGGGGCCTGACGGCCTACTACCGGCGGCGATTTCGCGGCGAGACCAGAAAGGACACCCGATGACGATCGAATACCAGCTGGAGCTCTTCGTCGTGGGCCACTCGGCGAAGGGACAGAGCGCCGAGCGCAACCTCCGCCGCCTGTGCGACGCGCGCCTCTCCGGCCGCTACGAGCTTCGCGTGACCGACGTGCTCGAGGCGGCGGAAGCGGCGGAGGCAGCCAACATCGTGGCCACGCCAGCGCTGGTGCGCAGGGCACCGCTGCCGGTTCGGGTGATGGTCGGCGATCTCTCGGTCGCCACCGCTCTCGCCTACGGGCTCGGTTTGGAGCTCGATCTCTCGGAAGGAACGCGAGGCAAAAGTGACTGATCAACGCCATCTCATGGAGAAGCTCTCGACCGGCATGGAGGGCTTCGACACAGTCGGGTACGGAGGCCTGCCCAAGGGCCGCGCGACGCTGCTGGCCGGTACGGCCGGCAGCGCCAAGACGGTGTTCGCCATGCAGTTCCTCGTGCGCGGCATCGAGCTCGGCGACAACGGCGTGTTCGTGACCTTCGAGGAGACGCCCGCCGACCTTCGGCGCAACATGCTCAGCCTCGGCTGGGGCTGCGCCCGGTTCGAGAGCGAGAAGAAGCTGGCCTTCGTCGATGCATCGCCGCGTCCCGAGGAGGAGCGCATCGAAGCAGGGCCGTTCGACTTCGCCGCCCTGGTGGCGCGCATCGAGGCGTGCGTACGACGCATCGACGCCAAGCGCGTGGTGCTCGACTCGATCGGCGCGATGTTCGCGCAGTTCAAGGACCCGGCGGCGGTCCGCAGGGAGCTCTACCGCATCATCGCCGCGCTCAAGCAGATGAACGTCACGGCCATCGTCACCTCCGAGCGCACCGAGGACTACGGCCCCATCTCCCGCCACGGGATGGAAGAGTTCGTCGCCGACAACGTGATCCTCCTGCGCAACGCGCTGGGCGAGGAGAAGCGCCGGCGCACGGTGGAGATCCTCAAGTTCCGCGGCACTGATCACCAGAAAGGTGAGTTCCCTTTTGTCGTCAGTGACGACGGCGTCGTCGTCATTCCGCTGTCGTCGATCAAGCTGCGGCAGAAATCGACCACGATTCGCATCGCGTCCGGCAGCGCCGAGCTCGATGCGATGTGCGGGGGTGGCTTCTTTCGCGACTCGATCATCCTGGTATCGGGCGCCACCGGCACCGGCAAGACGCTGATGGTCACCGCCTTCACCGCCGCCGGAATCGCCAAGGGCGAGCGGTGCCTGGCGTTTTGTTTCGAGGAGAGCCGCCAGCAGTTCTTCAGGAACGCCGCGGGCTGGGGCTTCGATTTCGAGCAGCTCGAGAGGGATGGTCATCTCAAGGTCGTCACGGACTATCCCGAGATCATGCCGCTCGAGAACCATCTCATCCGGATGAAGAAGATCATCGAGGAGTTCAAGCCGAACCGGGTGGCGGTGGATAGTCTCTCGGCGCTCGAGCGCAACTCCACCACCCGCAGCTTTCGTGAGTTCGTCATCAGCTTGACCGCGTACGTGAAGGACCAAGAGATGGCGGGCCTGTTCACCTCCACCACGCCGACATTGCTGGGCGGGACCTCGGTCACCGAGGCGCATATCTCGTCGATCTGCGATTCGATCGTGCTGCTCCGCTACGTCGAGGTCTACGGCGAGATGCGTCGCGCGCTGACGGTGCTGAAGATGCGCGGCTCGGCGCACGACAAGGAGATCCGCGAGTTCAACATCGACGGATCGGGGATGCACGTCGGCAAAGCGTTCCGCAACGTCACCGGGATCCTTGCCGGCCATCCCATGCAGCTCGCGCTCGCCCCCGAGGAGCTCGAGCGGATGAACGAGATGTTCTCGCATGACTGAGATCGACCGCCTCCCGACCAAGCTCCTGTACGTGGAGGATGATGACGATCTGCGCGATATGATCGCCGGCGCGCTGGTCGACGCCGGGTTCGACGTCACCAGCGCATCGAGCGCCGAGGACGCGCTGATCGCGCTCAAGAACGCGCACTACGACATCCTGGTGACCGACTACAACCTCACCGGCGAGACCGGCGCCTGGCTGCTGCAGAACGCCTCAGCGGGAGACCTGCTGCATCGAACGGCGGTGATCGTGCTGACCTCGGAGCGAACGCCGAGCGGTGTCTCCGGGTACAAGCTGATGTTCAAGCCAGTCGACTTCGGCGTGCTGTTCGCGACGATCAGAGACGCCGTCGGCCGCCTCCTCCCCGCGGAGCCTCCGGTGAGCCTCGGCGCCGGACAGCCTGCCGAGCTCGAGCTGTCGCTGTACATCACCAGCACCTCGGAGGACTCGCACAAGGCGATCCGCAACCTCCATCGCGCGCTCAAGCCCTACGACTCGAGACGCTTTCGCGTGACCATCGTCGACGTCGCGAAGGGCGGCGATGATGCCTGGTACCAGAGCCTGGAAGAGGACCGGGTCATCGTCACGCCGACGCTGGTCCGGACGCGACCAGGACCGAAGAAGTGGATCGTGGGGAGCCTCGCTCCGATCGAGGCGGTGGAGAACCTCCTCGCCTCGGCGCTGGGGCCGCGGCAGAGCTAGCCCGACGCTTCCCTTTGGGCTCGACCGCTGAGAAGGTCGAACGATGCACGTCCGGAGTCTCGCCCTCGCGCTCTTTGCCTCGGCCGCGGCCTGTTCGTCGAGCGACGTGCCCGACGCGGGAGGTCAGGCCGACGCGGCGGTCCGTGCGGATGCGCGCCCGGCCGATGATGCCTCGGCGCCCACCGATGGCGGCGGCGCGGTCCAGCCCGACGCTGCGCCCGGCCTCGACGCTGCTGCGCCCGAGCTCGACGCTGCGATGGTCGCGGACGGAGGATCGACGGGCACCGACGCAGCCTGCCCCTGCACGTTGATCGAAGAGTTCACCGCGCCCAACTTCGTCGAGGCCGCGCTCACCTCCGCCGCGATCGACACCGCCGGGCGAGGCTTTGCGCGCGCGGGCGCGCCGTTCATCTTCGAGCCGGAGGGCGCGGCCGGTGAAGGCGCCTACGCACCGGCGGCCGACGGGATGCTCGCGCCCGGCACGCACGAGGTCAGCTCGGTCGACATCGGCCCCGGCGTGGAGATCTCGGTGACCGGCGATCTCATGCTGCGCGTGCGCGGGCCGTTTCGCATGGAGGCGGAGAGCGCGCTCAACGTCTCGGGCACCCTGACGTTGGTGGTGACCAGCTCGCTCTCGATCGACTGCGGGTACATCAGCGTGGTCGGGGACGTGCGCATCCACCAGCCGTCCGCCGATGGCATCGACATCTTCTGCGACGGGTCGGGCAGCGCCGAGATCTTCACCTCCCGCCGGGAAGCGGGCATGGGCGGCTCGGGCAACGTCCAGGTCTGGACCCGCGGGGCGCTGCGTCTCGGACAGGATGGGTACCTCACCACCGGCCGGGTCACCGACGCCACCGCGCGCGCCGGGAGCATCGAGGTTCGCGCGTATGGGGACATCGCGCTCGGGCCCGCCGACGCCTACTTCATCACCGGCGACTCCTTCGGACGAAACGGCGAGATGAGGCTCTATACCGAGAGTCGCATCGTGCTCCGCGCCGACTCGTACCTGATCACCGGTCGAGCCAGCGGGACGCTGCAGGAGGGCGGGACGATCACCGCGCGGGCGGGTGGTGGGATCGAGCTCTATGATGCGTCGTACTTCATCGCGTCGCCCGGCGGCCCGATCGACGTCGTCACCGAGGGCGCAGTGATCCTCGAAGGTGACTCATACTTACTCAGCGGGCGCGCGGCTGCGGCGCCGATCCACGTCGTGGCGAAGTCCCTCGAGATGCGCCCGGCTCCGGGCGACACCAGCGGCGGATACTTGCTGACCAACGCTGGCCCCGGCGGCGGAGGCGACATCACGGTCGACGTCCTCGACGACATCACGCTGACCGGAGAGAGCCTCATCGCCGCGGCGAACAGCGACTGCGCCCCGGGCGGCGAGGTGCGGCTCCGCGCCGAGGGTGACATCACCGTGCTCGACGACTCCGAGATCGGCGGCGGCCAGTCGCGCGCGGGCGCGATGTGCGCGGCAGGGCGCGGTGGTGATGTCACCGTGCTCGCGGGCGGGACCGTCACGACCAGCGTCAGCGACTCGATCTATCCGGGCACCGGCACCTCGACCGGTACGGCGACGATCACGTCCAACGCGCCGTTCAGTCTGGGGCTCCTCGATGCGGCGCTCACCCAGAGCTCGACGGTGACGTCGGTCGGGCTCGCGATCGCCGGCACCGTGATCTCGGCCGAGCTCGACGCTGTGCCGGGGCTCGGGATGCGCAGCGCGCACCTGCTGCTCTCGCCGGATGGCACGCTCGACGGCTTCGTCCCGGCGCGCGATCTCCAGGGCGAGATGATCACACCGGCGGCGCGCTACCGGCTGATTTTGCACCCGCGGATGTTCGATCCCAACGCGGTCGATGCGCTCTCCGTGACGTATCGATAGGCTGCGATCTTCACGCACCAATGGACTAGTAGCTCTGCACAGTGAAGTTGAAGGGTTGAGGCCGCCGATCCATCTCGCCTGGCTGCGTTGCGCCGCCTCGACAGACGCAGAGTATGCCGTCGGACGGCGCGCCTTGCCAGACGAG
>Ga0105047_10002927_pt1 | contig 30318 bp, 22 predicted proteins | sample MAT04_FD_78384 | JGI IMG/M metagenome (GOLD analysis project Ga0105047, IMG submission 78384) | Freshwater microbial communities from Lake Fryxell liftoff mats and glacier meltwater in Antarctica - MAT-04 (megahit assembly) | ecosystem: Environmental > Aquatic > Freshwater > Ice > Liftoff... | reverse complement strand
CCCACGCGTGCGCCGGAGGACGGCGGCCGAGAGTGCGCCGAGCGCGATCACGAGCGCGCCGTCGCGACCGCCGGTGCTCGCGCCGCCGGCTCGCGCGATGCTGCACGCGGGCTCGGGGGCGGCGGACGCGGGCTCGTCCGAGGTCACGACGACGGGCGCCGCGGCGTCTTCGGGCGCCGCCGCGTCTTCGGGCGCCGCCGCGTCTTCGGTCGCCGCGTCCGGCGGCGCAGCGCTCGGCGCGCAGCCGTCGATCGCGCTGTGCGTACATCCCTTCGTCGCGTCGCACGTGTCCGTGGTGCACGCGTTGCTGTCGTCGCAGCTTCCGCAGGTGGTGCATGCGCCGCCGGACAGCCACTTGCCGCTGCTGCAGCTCGTGCACTTCGACGGGCCCGCTCCGTTGCACGTCGCGCAGCTCGCGTCGCACGGCACCGGCGGGTAGAGAGCGGCGATGTCGGGCACCGCGTCGGCGAGAACGAACGTGTAGCCGCGCGCCTTCAGGATCGGCACGAGGTGCTGCACGAGCGCGAGGGTCGTGCCGCCGTTGTCGGTATGAGACGAGTCGTGCATGAGCACGATGCCGCGGCTCTTTGCGGTGATCTCGGCGAGGTAGGCGTCGCCGCACTCCTGCGGGGTGGCGCCGAACGTGGGGCCACCGCCTGCGCTCTGGAGCGCGTTCACCCAGCACGCCCAGTCGGCGGCCTGCGCCGGGTAGTTCGACGTCGTCCCGCCGATCTCCCAGCCGATCGGCCCGAGGTACTTGTTCATCGCCGACGGCGCGAGAGCGTTCCACACGTTCGCATCGTGGAAGCCGAAGGGCGCGCGGAAGAGGAAGTGGTTCGACGGCACGTAAGGCGCGATGTCCGTGTCGGTCTCGGCGACCTCCTGGACGACCTTCGCCGCGCCGAAGCTCGCGAGCACGGCGGGGAGGCTGCGGTGGGTCGTACCGTGGTTGGCGACGAGATGGCCGTCCGCGACGACCTGCGCGAGGATCGCCGCGGCGTTCGGCGTGAGCTTGATGGCGTTGTCGTTCGGTAGTGTCGTCGCAGCGATGTAGGCGCCGTTCACGAAGAACGTCGCCGGGACCCCCTGCGCCGCGAGATACGCCGAGATGTCCGACGTGCCATAGCCGGGCCCGTCGTCGAAGGTCAGGCAGAGCGTCTTCGGCGGCAGGCTCGTGCCCGGGACGGTGGTCGCGGAGAGCGCCTGGGAGCGGGTCGACGTCCGCTCGGCGGTCTGGCTCGCCTGGTCCGAGCCACATGCCGCGAGGACGGTGGTCGTCGCGAGCGCGAACGCGAAGGACGCAAATCGAGCTCGGCGCAGTTTCATCGAGTGAGCCGGGTGCGAGGAGCGTTCCAGGTCTACCCGCGCGAGATTGGTTGAAATTCCGGGGCGATCAGGTCGTGTCCACGGCCTGGCCCGAGCCCGGTCGCATGCAAGCGATGCACAGAGGCGCACGATAGGCACAGCCCCGTGCACTCCGCGCGTCCGGAGACGAGGACGAGTCGATGGCCGCGTGGTGGTTTCGTGCGGCACGTGATCACGGGAGGCATCGCGCCGACCGCTTGCGACTCCCCGCCGGGAGCATCTCGACGACCGGCCTCGCGCGAGCTCGGAACGTACGGGCCGCCGCGCGTGAGCCCGCAGCAGAGTCTCTGGGCGGCCTGGGTCGCGCGCGCGCAAGGCAAGAACGACGAGGCCAAGCGGCTCGCGCGCCGAACGCCCGGCTCCACAACCTCGCTGCGGCCTCGAGGGCGCGAACGTAAGAGAGAGCGGCTTCGGGCGGCCGAGGATCAGACCGACGTGGCCGTCCGAAGCCGCTAGCTCTCCCTTCTCGCCGACTTACGGTCGGTAGCGTCGCCGCGCGATCTTCCCGTCTCCGGGGGCGCTCGAGGCCACGATATAGATGTAGTTTGCAGTTGTGACCGTGGCCTGCCCCATCGCGCCGACGTCGCTGTCGCGCCCCGGGACTCCGGGCGTGACGAGCGATGTGTCGCGGACGATGCGCGAGTGGCTGACCAGCGCGGTGTCGGCGAGCGAGCCGCCTAGGCCCTCGAACGACAGCTGGGTCTCTGCGACGAGCCGCTCCGCGGGGCCGGTGCAGCCGGTCCGGGGGCAGCGATAGACTCCGCCCGCGCCGACCCAGTGAACGTTGTCGCCGAAGACGCGGATATCGTGGGCTGCGATGAGCTTCTCGGTCCCCGAGATCTTCACCTTGGCGCCGCCCGGTGAGACCGCAGACACGCGGTACACGAGCGAACCGCGCGTCAGATCATCCGTGCCGTAGAGGCTGAAGAACACGTCCGAGGCGTCGGCATGGATCCCGCGAACGTCGGCGACGCCGGAGGCGAGGACTTGCGGCGCCTGGCCCGGCACCACCCGTTCGACCGTGCCGCCCCCGGGCGCGTCCTTGTCGGCAAAGTACACCGCGTCGCCGAAGACGAAGGCCGCGGTCGGCGTCATCTTGCGGTCCACGAGGGGCTCGATCGCCCCCGTGGCCGTGTTCGCGCGGTAGATGCCCGACGGCGTGCCGAAGACGATGTCGTTGCCCAGCGTCTTCAGGGTCCCGCTCAGCACCGTGCCGGGCACCTGCGCGAACCGCTTGGACGCCGTGCACGCAGCCTCGTCGCACGATTCGATGGTGCCCTGGGCGGCGTCGTCGAAGTAGATGCGCCCGTTGGCCACGGTCAGCGCGAACGGTGCACCGAGCCCGACGAGGACGTCCTCCCACGCGGCCGCATCGACCGGGGCCGTCGTCACGTCGGCCTCGGGGCCCGCGTCGGCAGGCACGGCTGCGCCCCCGTCCGCGGAGGGGTCGGCCGGGGCAGCGGAGATCGAAGCCTCGGAGCTCCGACAGCCCCAGAGCAGCGCCAGGAACACGACCGAGGAGAACGCAGATCCAGTTCGAAGCATGGGACCTCGAAGATGAGCAGGGGAGGGCAAGGGCGCCGTCCATTCGTGCGGCGCACCTCTCCCTTACCTTACGTCGTAAAATTGGCAAGGCCTCGCCGGCGCGAGGCCTCTAGACGGCGGCATCGCGCCCGCACGGGGGCTGATCGGGTCTTGTCGTGCGTCGGCGGCATGTGCACCTGGGAGCCGAACGAGATGACTTGCGGCACCCAGAGCCAATGCATGAACGGCGGGTGCACCCGCCGACCACGAAATAGCGGGCCGCTACTGCAGGCGGCGCAGCACGAGCTGGTAGCCCTTGTGGACCACCTCGACCTTGCCCTTGAAGATGTCGACGAAGGCGTCGAGCGCCATCGTCGGCCTCTGGCGCGGGTCGTCGTGGGCCTGCCAGCCGTAGTCGTCGAAGGTGGCGAGGCCGCCGACCTTCATGAGGCGATAGGCGAGGACCACGTCCTCGAGGACGTCCGGCGCGAGGTGCGAGGCGTCGATGTAGATGTGATCGTACGTCTCGAGCGGCAGCCCCCTCATCGCGATCTGCGAGAAGCCGTAGCGCTTGTCGACGCGGCCGGTGAGGCCCGCCGCCTTGATGTTCTCGTCGAAGCGGTCCTGGATGTTGCGCCCGCTCTCCGACGGATCGTTCGAGAGCTGCCCGCCGAAGTCGAAGCTGTCCACGCAGGTCATCTTCGAGCCGGGATGGGTGAGGACGTGCGTGAACTGCCAGATGCACGAGAGCCCCTCGAAGCTTCCGACCTCGAGGAAATTGAGGTCGGGCTTACCCGCGAGCTCCGCGAGCACACGACGCCAGTGGACGACGTGGCCCATGACGAAGTTGCTCGAGAAGACCTGTTCGCCGCGGGTCCACGTGCGCGGCAAGAGCTCGATGATCCGGTCGAGGGCAGCCTTCGCGGCGTCATCGAGGTCCGTGGCCTGCTCGCGGAGACCGCGGACGTTGTAGCGAAGGGTGACGGCGACGCTCTCCACCGGAAAGTCCGGGTCGAGGTTCGGGTCGCCGTTGACGCTGACGTCCTTCCAGTACTCCTCGATCTGCTTCGCCCAGGTCTCCACGCTTCGGCTGTTGAGCTGGCCGATCTTGCTGAAGAACAGGACGCACTGACCCTGCAGGGTGCTGCGACGGTCGAACCTGCGGGCGGCGGGCTTGGCGGGAGCTTCTTGCATCGATCAGGTTCCGATCCGGGCGAGCTCACCCGCCCAGCGCTGGCGAGCCTGCATGCCTTCGGGCGTGAGGTTGTACCATTCGAGGAGACGCTCGGGGTCGCTCGTGAAGGCGAAGCCATGAGCGACGAGCTGCTGGTCGATCTTCGCACGGAGCTCGCGCGCGGAGCGGAGCTCGCCGGTCTCGAGGACGTCCTGGAGCGACTTGACGGTCGCCACGTCGACGCCTTCGAGGGCGAGCTCCTCGAACATCCAGCTGGACGTCGACGGCCAGACACGGCGATCGACGAACAGGAGCTTCGCCGCCGCGTTGACGATGCCCGCCGCGAGCAGCCGGGTGGCGCCGCTCTTCTTCCGGCGCAGGGCGTTGTTGAGCTTCTGGATGCCGAACGTCATCTCGAAGTAGTGGACCCGCAGGCGCTCCTCACGGACGACGTCGCTCATCGCCGAGACGCGGTCGATGATCTTCGCGAGCGTGCCGCCCTGATCGTGGATGAGCACGGTCTTCGAGAGAGCGCGCAGCTCCACCTCGAGGCTGGTCGCCTCGAGCTGGGAGCGCGACATCAGCCAGATGTCGGCCTCCTTCTTCCCGTCGTCCTTCTGGACGAAGAGGCGACGTTCGGCGAGCGGCAACGCGGCGAGCGCGTCGTCCTCGAGGACGATGCGGGCGTCGACGTCCGAGTCGGCGTCCGAGTAGGGCCTGACGAGCGAGCCGAAGAGATAGGCGCCGATGAACCCGGGACGCTTGGTCCACGGCTCGACGAGCGACTCCGCGCGGGCGCGCACGGACGCCTCGAGCGTCTTGCTGGAGCGCCCGTTGCTCCCCGAGAAGACCTCGGAGAGGCGGGCGCCCGGAACGAGGCTCTCGAGCGCAGCCTGCAGCTGCTGCGTGCGCTGCGCGATGGTCGACGCTTCGTAGAGTTCCTTCGCGCCGCGGATCATTCCGAAGAGCCGCCCCTCGCCCGTCCCGAGGACGAGCGCGAGGTCGTTGCGAGCGCCGGACCGCGCCTCGACGGGCTCCTGCTCGAGCGTGAGCCCCGCGGCGGTGGCGGGGCGCTTGTACAGCGTTCCGCCGATGATGGGCGTGTTGAGGATGACGCGGTTCAGCGGGTGGTCGAAGATGTCGTTCGTGCCGTAGACGAGCGGTGCCGGGACGGCCTCGTAGCGATACGCGTCGAGGATCGCGGTGCTCGCACGCTCGAGCAGCTGCTCGATGGTGGGGTCGCCGGAGACATCGAGACGGACCGTCGTCCAGTTGATGAACCGACCGATGACGTTCTCGAAGGCGCTCCGCTGCGTGCGCAGGTTGACGGGCGCCATGAACACGATGTCCGTACGACCGCTCCACTGCGCGAGGAGACCGCTCACCACGGCGGAGAAGAGGGTGAACAGCGACACGCCAGCCGTGCGGCTCATCGTCTGGAGACGGTCGGTCGCCGCGACGTCGAGCCGGAAGCCGCTCTGGACGGTGGCCGGTGAGACGGGGCCCTTGCGGGCGTGGTCGGTGATCTCGAACGGGCGCGCCCCTTCGAGTCGCTTGCGAGCGAGCTCGGCCTGCGCCGTGCCGCCCCCGTTCGCCCAGTCGCGCTGCCACTTCGCGTAATCGACGTAGCGAACGGGCATCGCGCCGAGCCGCGGCTCACGGCCATCGACCAGCGCCGAGTAGGTCTCGCCGAGCTCCTCGCTCAGGATGGTGGAGGCGCCCGGATCGTTGACGGCCTGATGCCAGAGCGAGAGGAGAACGGGGTCCGCTGCGCCGCGATCGATGAGGATGAAACGAACGAGCGGCTTGTCGGAGATCTCGAAGCCCGTGTTGGCGAGCCGATCGCAGTACTCGAAGACCTGCGCATCGGTCGACTCCTTCATGTCGACTTGCTCGAGCGGAATCGCCGACGGCTCCAGGAGTCGTCCGGTCCAGGTCGAGTCGGTACGCGTGAAGACCTGACGCAGCGCCTCCTGGCGCGTGAGCATGCGCTTCACGGCCTCGCGGAGCTGCGCGATGTCGAGCTTCCCGCGCAGCCGCAGGCGCCACGCCATCGTCCACGTGGGCGAGCGGTCGCGCTTCGACTCCCACTCGAGGATGACGTCCTGCGCGAACGACAGGAGAGCGCCCGCGGCGGCGTCGGTACGCTCGACGGGCGGGGGAGAATTCTCGGCACCAGGCGTGCCGGCCGATCGCTTCGACTCGATGACCTCGGCGAGCTTCGCGATGTTGGGCGGGTCGAGCTGGAAGAGCTCGTAGAGAGGGACCTCGATGCCGAGCCCCTCGTTGATCTTCGCGAGGATGCGGAGCGCCGCGACCGAGTCCGCGCCGAGCTCGAACAGATCGTCGTCGACGCCGACGGAGTCGAGCAACATCACGTCGCGGACGATCTGGCCGAGGGCCTTCTCGACCTCCGAGCCGGTCGCCTCGCCACCCTGGCCGCTCCCGGACCTGCGCGGCAGCGCCGCGCGGATGTCGACGACGCGCGACAGAGAGAGCGCGACGACGCGGTCGTCGAAGGACGACTTGGGCGCGTCGTTGCTCGAGGTCGCGCGCGGAGCCTTCGCGGCGCCGCCTTCGTCGTCGACGATCTCGGGGGCTTCGCTGGGCTCGTAGCGAAACGCGAGAGCGCTCGGCGTCTCGAGGATCGCGAGCTGCGTCTCGCCGTCGGCCGCGCGACGCGCCGCCGGAACGGCCTCGAAGAAGCTCGCGTACGGGGCGTTCTTCGCCGTGACCTTGAAGGGGAGAACCACCTCGGCGAGCTTGCGTGACGACGCGAGCTTGCCGAGCTCGCGCAGGATCTCGTGCTCGACGCCGCGACCGAGGACGCGACAGCTGAGGAGGAACGAGTCGACGACGAGCTGCTTGTCCTTCTGGCCGAAGATCACGGCGCCCGTGAGGCCGTACTCGCCGAAGCGATCGCGGACGTCGACGACGACGCACTCGAGCCCCGACGCGGCGAGCGTGCGGACCTCGGCTTCGCTCCGCTGGCGCGCGGTGGCGTTGAACTGGTTCGTGCGGATGGTGAGCTGCGCGACGCGCGGCACCTGCTCCTCCGCCATCGGGAGGACGGTGACCTCGAGCGCGAGCGTCGCGAGGAAGTCGGCGTGCGAGAGGGTCTTCTTCGCGCGATCGCGCTCGGACTTCTCCTTGTAGGCCTCGGCGCGCCGGCGATCCTCGGCGGTGACGCGGCCGCGATCGAACACCCAGAGGCCGCGGAGGAGCTCGGGGATGCGACGATGATCCTCGGGCAGCTGCACGGACACGAGGCCGGGCGCGCGCTCGCGCGCCTCCGTCGCGACGAAGGCGTCGTCGTCGAGGAAGACGAACGTGTCGACACCGACCTCGAGCTCCTTCGCGAGGTCGAGGATGTTCTGGCTCTTCGGGCCCCAGTTGATCCGCCAGGAGGTCAGGTGCTCGCGGCGGAGCAGCATGTCCTTGCGCTGGTCGAACACAGCGAGAGCGTCGGCCTCGTTGTTCTTGCTGACGACGCACACGAGCAGGCCCTGAGCGCGCTGCTCGAGGAGGAAGCGCTGGAGCGCCAGCCGCGGCTCGTCGAGCACGACGCCTTCGACCCCGAGCTCGCCCACGACGCCGCCCCAAAGCGTGTCGTCGCAGTCGACGACGACGACCTTCTTCGGAACGCTGCGCGCGAGACGAACGCGGCGCGCGAGCATCGTTCCGAGCGCCGTGTAGTACTCGTCGGTGAACGGGACCGAGCCCTCGTGCTCCGCGAACGCGTCGAAGAGCGTGTCGGTCGGATAGAGCGCGGCGAGCTGGTCCGGCTTGACGACGTCGACGCCGGCGATCGAACCGAGCATCGTGGCGAGCGCGGCGTCCGCCTCGGACTCGGCGGCGTCATCGAGCCTTGCCGAGGGGCAGAGCATGACGATGTGCGGGGTGCCCGAGCCGGCGACCGACGACTCGATCGCGGTGCGGAGATCGCGTGCTGCGGCGTCCTGCTCCGACGTGTTGCGTCCGAGGTCGACGCGCCGAACGAACACGACGGCGACGCCGCCCTTGTTCGTGCGCAGTGCTCCGCGGGGATCGACGAGCGACTGGAAGAGCTGGCCGAACGGCGCCCACTCGACCTCGAAATCGAGCCCTAGCTTCTCCAACCAGAAGTTGAGAACCGGACCGAGCGGCTCGGCAGTGAACGTTCCAGCAACCGACAACCGCGCGCGCGTCATCGCGTAAGCCTACAATTTCCGATTCGCATCCCGCGAACCGTTTCTATGACGCTTGCATGCACATTCAATGTGCGTGCGCGTCCCCGGTCGGTGCAGCGACCGGCAACGCGACGACGATCGAGACGCCGGCCGGCACCTTGTAGGCCGCGAGGCGCTGCCTGCAGAAGGCGAGGAGCTCCGCCTCCGTCGCGGCCCCACCAAGCTCGAGCACGACATAGGCGCGCGCGATTTCGCCTCGGAGCTCGTCGGGCTCGGGGACGACGAGCGCCACGGCGATCGCCGCGTGCGCGCCCAGCACCTGCTCGACCTCCGCGGGATAGACCTTGTAGCCCGCCGTGTTGATGAGACGCCGCGTCGTGCCGAGCACGAACACGTACCCGTCACCGTCGACCTTCCCGATGGTCGAGAGTCGCAGCCAGCCGTTCTCGTCCCGCACGTCGGCCGTCGTCGCCGCGTCTCCATGGTACGCGCGCATGACCGTCGGCCCGCGCACGGAGAGCTCGCCGACGTCCCCCTCGGCGAGCGCCGCGTGCGGCGGAGCGGGGTCGACCACGCGTAGCTCGAGGCTCGGCAGGAGGCGGCCGTAAGAGCTTTCGCGGCGCTCGGCCCCGAGCGCGCGACAGAGACCGATGCCCGCGAGCTCGGTCATTCCCCAGATCTCGAGGAAGGGCACGCCGAACCGCTCCTCGAGCTCGAGCAGCTTCTCCCGCGTGATGTCCGCGCCGCCGACGGTGCAGCGCGTGAGCGAGGAGAGATCGGCCGCCGCGAGGCCCGGGTACTTCACGAGGTGGGCGTACATCGCGGGCACGCCGTCGATCATCGTCGCGCGGTGGCGCGTCACGGACCGCACGATCTCCGCCTCGCTGAACTGCTTCAAGAGGACGACCGTGCCCCCTGACGCGAGCGTCGCGTTGACGACGGCCGTGCCGTAGACGTGCGGCAACGGCAACGCCGTCACGGTCACGTCCTCGTGCGTCCGGCCGTGCACCTGGGCGGTCATCCGAGCGCCGGTGACGAGCGCGCGATGCGTGAGCTCGGCGCCGCGCGGCTTACCACCGGTCCCGGAGGTGTAGACGATCGACGCGACCTCGTCGGGCGAGCGCGTGACGTAAGGCAGGCTCCCCGGTGCCTCGATCAGCGACTGGAGCGTCGGGCCGGAGCCCTTCGCGTCGTCGGCGAGCACGAGGACGCGCTCGATCGACGAGCTGCCGACGAGGGACGCGGCCGCTTCTCCCTTGAGCCGCGACGCGAGCAGGAGCCGCGCGCCCGCACCGGTGACGGCGTCGCGGATCTCCGGGGCCGTGAGCATCACGCTGAGAGGAACGGCGGTCGCGCCGAGCCTTGCGAGCGCGAAGACGGCCGCCACGTACTCCCAGGAATTCGGCATCTGGAGGGCGACGCGATCGCCCGCGGCGACGCATGCATTCGAGGCCAGCCCTCGCGCGAGCCCGCTGGCGAGGTCATCGAGCTGGCGATACGTGAAGGTGCGCTCCTTCACGACGAGCGCGGGTCGATCCGCGTGTCGTGCGGCGGCGTCCGCGAGCATCGCCGAGAGATGAAGGTGCGGTCCAGCGGCCTCGCTCATGCGGAGGGAGCTGCGAGCGAGGCGTCGACCCAGCGGTCGAGCCACGAAGGGAGACGCGGCGCGGCCTCGGCGAGGTTCGCATGGGCGAGGAGCATGACTCCGAGCCGGCCGTTCCACGTGACCGCGCCCGCGGCGAGCGGCGTCCGCTGAGCCGGGGGCGGGCCGAACGCGACGCCCGTGGGACCGGCTCCCTCCCACACGCCCATGTTGGAGAGAACGCCCACACGGAAGCCGACGCTCGCCGCGGCGCTCTTGGCGGCGCCGCGTACGAAGTCGAGGCCCTGCTCGCGGCCCACGTTGAGCGAATTCCACGAGGACCAGTGCTCGCCGCGGGTGAGCGCGTTGCGTATCCCGGCGTGCACCTCGGCGGGCGTGGGGAGACCGAGGTCGGCGGTGACGGTCGAGAACACGTTTCCGGTGACGGCGACGTCCTCGGGCAGGGAGGCTCCGCGCAGGTTCACCGGAAGCTCGAAGAGCACCGCGCCCTTCGTTCGATCGAGCTCGTCCTCGATCGCGCGGGCGAGCGCCCAGGCGAGGAGCGAGTTGACGGTGACGCCTCGTGCCTTCGCGCTCGCGCGCAGTCGCTCGGTGTCGGCGACGGAGAGGAAGCGATGCGCCCGGCCGGACGGCTCGCCGAGGCGCGTGGGGTCGAGCGTGCGCCAGGAGGCCGCCGGCTTGCGCATGAACGGACTCGGTAGAGGCCGAGGCTGAGGACGCTCGCGCCACGCTTCGGGCGCGAGCGGCAGCGTTGCGACGCCCGCGATCGTACCCATCGCGGCGATGCCGTCGCAGCTGCGATGATCGAAGAACCGGGGCGAGTCCTCTCCGGCCGCGTCCTGGAGGACGAACGAGATCTTTCCGTACTCTCCGCGTTCCTCTGCGAGCTCGAGCCAGGTCCCGACCCAGTCACGATGATCCGTCATCGTGAAAAATCGTAGCACGGCCCCGGACGGCAGAATCCTCCCGGCCGAGGGCCATTCCGCAGAAGCGAGAAGGAAGGTTAGGCCCCATCGGCGATGACGCCGAGGTAGCGGACGGTCGACGGAAAACGCCTTTCGCGAAATCATGTCAGCCACGGAACGGCCGTCCTGCGCTGCACGAGGCCCTCGCCGCCGTCCCCCTACCGACGGCCGCGCGCCCTCGGCCGCCAGGTTGCACGGGTGGAGGTTGACCCTTACACTGTACGGCCATGGCCAGACTCGTTCCGGTTCTCGCTCTCGTGCTCGGCGTGGGAATCGGCGCGTGCACGAGCGTCTCCAGCTCGGACACGAAGGGCACCCCGTCAGGCACCGGCCCAGGAGCCGGCACCGGCTCGACGAGCGACGGCGGGGCCCCCGGGCCGAGCCTCACCGGCACGACCGACTGCACGCAGACCGTCCTCTTGGTCGACGGCTGGAAGCAGGTCATCGGCCCCGACTACGTCGAGCTCGCGCACGATGATGCGCTGATCGAGCTCAACTACGCGATCACGCTCGATGCGGCGCTGCTCGGCGACGGTCACGTGATCGAGAATCTCTGGACACGCGTCCTCGGCAAACGCTTCACCACCGGCGCCCGCAACACCTCCGACGCGCGCTTCATCTACGGACCGGCGACGGAGATCGCGAGCGGGACGAACGTCTTCATCGGCTTCACGAACGTGGCGACAACGGCATCGCGAAGGACGAGGCGACCTTCAACGCGCTCTTCGCGAACGGAGACGCGCTCTTCGCCATGCATCGCTACAACTTCTTCCCGCTCGAGTGCGGGAGCGTGGTCGGCTCGTGGAGCACGTCGTTCTCGGTCGCCGGGGCCTCGGCCAGCGCCGTCACCGGCATCAGCGTCTCGAGCCATCGGCTCGACCTCACCTTCACCGAGGCGGGCGGCTACCACCGCGACGAGAGCGCGAACATCGACACCAAGAGCGAGAAGGTGCTCGAGGGCGGAACCTTCAGCGCCGGCGACCAGGAGCTCGTCCTCACGAGTGAGGGTGCGACAATGACGTCCTTCGATGCCGGCTACGTCGCCCTCCGCGGAGGGCTCGCGCTGTCCCTCGTGAACCGCCAGTTCACCGGTCAGCGAGACCTGCTCCTCCGCGGGCCCTGACGCTTCGTACGCCCCTGCTTCGGGACGCCCGACGCGTCGCCGACCGCGCCTGCTCCCACGCCTACGTTCGACGCGCTCCTTCCGCCCTCGCCCCCGTCTTCGAGCAGGAGCTGGTCGCAGCTCTCTGATTCGCTACGGAGACGGAGGCGCGTTGCCCGGCTGGTCCTGAGGAGCCCCCTCCATCTTCATCTTCGGTCCGGTCGGCATGACGAAGAGCTCGTCCTTCACCAGCTTCACGTTCGGCATTCGCCTCACGCGCTCGACGAGCACCGTCCTGGCTTGCTCGTCGTTGACGTGCCCACGGAGGGTCACGACGCCGTCGACGTTGGTGATCTGGAGCGCCTTGATGGCCTCGATTGCGTCGGGGCGCTCTGCCAGCAAGACGACCCGGACGTCCTCCACGCGGGGCGAGCGGCCTTCGGTCCCCGCTCCGGTCGTCGTCGTCGAGCCGGTCCTGTCGCGGTCCCTGTCGCAAGCCGGAAGCGCTGCCAGAGCGAGGACCGCGAGCATCACGATTGATTTGTGCGTCATTTTGAAACTCCTGCGAAACGAGTCCGTAGGGCGAAGAGCACACGGCGCACCAACGTACCGGGGCGCTCGCAAGCCGGCCCGGCCCGGCCCGCCGCGCTCGCGCCAGTGTGGTCGCCGTGCAGGGTGAGCCAATGGCGCCCCGTAGCGCGACGATGGCCACGGTCGACGTTGCGAGCCGCTCGAGCACCACCCCCCTTGAACGTGTGGCACACCACGCACCAGCTCGAGCACCCGAATACGAGTGGCATCGTGGACAACTGGGCGCGTCCGAAGCACCTCGGGCATGCATGCTATTTCGGCCGCCTCGACGTCGTCGAGCGCACCCTCGCGTCCGGCACGGCGCTCGATGCGAACGACGACAAAGGCGATCCCATCGCCGCGGCGATCGAGGCGTGGGTGGTCACACCGCTCCACGTCCAGTGCATCCAGTCGCTCTACGCCGCGGGTGCGCCGGCGACGCTGGCTCAGTTCGACGCCTATTCCGCCGAGTCGGTCGGAAGCGAGGCCGACCTCAGCGTGCTCACGATGCTCCTTCATCACGCCCGCGGCTCCATGGATCCAGCCGTTCGCCAGCGAGCGGAGGCATGGTCATCACGTCCGTGACTCAGCGCAGGTTGTAGCGCTTCAGCTTGTCAGGAATCGTCCCGCCAGGCGTCGCGCGCCGGCGTGAACTGCGCTGGCACGTAGTGAAAGCCGCCGAAGACGACGAGCCCGCCGTCGAGGCGCTCCGAGCGTGTCGTGTTCAAGGCCGGCACAGCGCGCTCGCTCGACACTCGGACACGGCGTCGAGCGCGGTCCGGGCGTCGGTGCACGGCTGCAGGCGCACCGCATTCAGGCAGGCACCGAGCTGGGTGCCATCGAAGCCGCGCTCGCACGAGAGCGCCACGACGTCCTGTCCGCCCCGCTCTCGCTGCTGCGCGACGCAGGCGTCCTGCGTGCCCCACAGTCGACCTTCACCCACGCGATTGCATGCGCTCTCTCGATCGCAGCGAGCGCGAGCGAGGCGCCCTACGGCTTCGATCGAAGAGGCATCCGCTGCGAACCGCGTCCCCTCGCGGGTCGTGCTCGTCGGAGAGCGCGCCCCCTCGAGGAGCACCTCCTCGACGCTTCGCGGCAGCGCGCTCTCCGGGAGCGGGATCGGTGCGCCCGAGCCCGGCGTCCCCGTCAGGCGCTCGCTGCCCAGCTCCGTGGCTCGCATGCCGGAGAGCTGGGTACGGGATGTCTCGTCGCTCGTCCGTCCTCCGTTGTCGACGAAGCCGGCGTTGTCGATCGTGCGCGAGCTCACCCGCGTCGCATCGGGGCGCGGGACCAACCCCCCCGTCGTGCTGGTCCGCGCCGGCCGGGAGCCATCGCCGCGCTCGCATGCGACGAAGCCAGCCGCGATCAGGACCAGTGTCGAGCTGACCAAACACTTTCTCGCGGATGAGACCATGGCCCCTCCACCCAGTGCGACCGATGCACTCACGGTCGCATAGCACTCGTGCCGCTCCCTGCGAGCGCGAGCGGCAACGGAGTCGGCGGTGCCGTCGGCGACGAGAAAGTCATCGCGTGGCGGCCGGATCCGGCGGCGCGGCCGGGAGCCACACGCGGAATCGACTGCCGTGTCCGAGCTCGCTCTCGACCGTGATTCGCCCGCCCTGAGCCTCGACGAGGCCCTTGGTGATGTGTTCAGTGCAACCCGGAGTGCCTCACGAGCCGCTGAAGTCCCGTAGAATCGAGCGATGCGTGCCCGGGGACCTGAGCGCGTGACGCTGCTGCTCGTGGCGCTCGCATCGTTCGCGTGCGAGACACGCCGCGCGCAGACCGACGCCGCGCCTGTCGCCAGCGCGTCGGCGATCGCTTCCGCTGCGAGCTGCCCGGAAGGGCAACGCGCGCTCGAGCAGCACGTCGTCACGAGCGGGTCGACCTGCACCGCGGACGGCGACTGCTCCTGCATCGATCTCCCGCAGGCAGCAGCGACTCCCGGTCAAAAGGATCGCTTCTGCGGGCTCGTCGTGACGAAGAGCCAGGCCGCCGCGCTACGTGAGGAGAACGACAGGCTCGCGTCCGCAGGCTGCGCGCCGCCAGCGACGTGCTCCGCGACGCCCTGCGAGGCGATGTGCGTGCAACTCAAGGGCGGAGGCTTCTGCGACAGGCGCACGCGCTGCAAGGAGATCACGACCCAGGCCGATGCGCTCGTGAAGCGGCTCGACCTCGCGTGCAAGCGCGACGCGGACTGCGCCGGCTACCCGGCGGGGATCGGCCACGACTGCGGGGGCGTGGGCAACCGCGCGTCCGTCGCGCCGATCCTCGAGCTCACGCGCGAGTTCCGCGAGCGCTCGTGCGCATACGCCACCGATTGCGCGCCGCGCGCGGCGACCCGGCCCGTGTGCCGCGACGGCATGTGCGTGCAAGCCCCGCTCGACCGCGGGCGCGACTGAATGCTGTGGTGGATGCATTCTGCATGCAACATCCGCCGCGCGCGAACGCTATCGTCACCGCGCCGAAGGAACACGACATCTTCTGCTCGGGGTTCACCTAGTCTCTCCACATGGAGCGCGCCGGCGAAGCGTCAGGCACGCCAGGGGATCCGACGTCGTGACATCGGTTGACAAGGCCCCGCGTGTGGCATGCTTGCCTACCTGACGGACGAATAAGGGAACTAGGAGCCAAGACGTTGGCCTGAATCCACGCGCAGCTTGACGTTGTCGACCTGGATGGTCGACGCTCCGTCGATGCGATTCGCCTCCGCCCGCTCACGGAGCACGCCGCCGCTATCGCTTGCCGTGCTGGCGGGCGTGGCAGCCTCCGCCGCCATCGCGTGCTCCGCCTTGCTCGACGCCGACGTCGTGCAGTGCAGCGTCGCGTCCGACTGCGAGCGTCGCGGTTTCGCCGAGACGAAGTGCATCGACAGTGTGTGCGTGAGCGTCGTCGATGACAGCGGCGCCAAGGATGCGGATACCGGGGCTGATACAGGGGCGGATACAGGGCCGTGGGGGTGCGTGAAGAGCACGCGCTGGCCCGAACAGAACACCAGTGTTCCGGCGACCGTGAACCTCAAGGTGGTCAAGCTCCTCGGGAATGCGCCGTTTCCCGGAGTGAAGGCCAAGATCTGCCCGCAGCTCGACATCGATTGCGCCTCGCCTCTTGGCGAGGTGACGACCAACGCCGAAGGACTCGTCTCCGTTCCGCTCCACCAGGGGTTCCGAGGGCACCTACTCTTCGAACCGCAGCCGGCCTTCACCAACATGACGCCGCTTCTCTTCTTCTTCGAGCCTCCCCCGTCTGGAACACAGACGCAGGAAACGCCGATCGTGCTGACGTCCAACGCGGAGATGTCGACGTTGAGCTTGCTTGCTGGCGCCACGGTTAAGCCGGGGCTCGGGCACATCTTCTTCACGGCACTCGACTGCCTCGGCCAGAGTGCGGCAGGCGTCAGCGTTCGCACGAACCTCGTGGACCCAGACACGACCGTCGCGTACGTGGACAACACGGGCTCGCCCAGCAAGCTGCTCGCCGAGACCGTACAGAGCGGCGGGGGAGTGATCCTGAACGTCCCCCCTGGCTTCGTGACCATCACGGGCACCTCGTCGACTGCGGGCCGGTTCTTTTCTGCCACGGTCGCGGTGCGCGCCGACACGATCACCGCGCTGGGGGTCGTTCCGTCCCCTCTTTGAGAAGAGGGGAACGAGGGCCTCTCCGACGGATCGAAGCTTGCCGCCGGTCGAATCGACCGTGTGCTCCGCTTCTACGCGGAGGTCGACTTCGTGAAGGACGCGACGGGCCCCACCGGCAAGATCTCGCTGAAGGTCACCTCGATGAAGCTGGCTCCCGGCAACGGTCCGCCGCCGACGGTCTCGAGGTCCGAGACGATCGGAAAGACCTATTCGATCGACAACCAGGCTCGCGGCAGGCGCGTCTCGATCTGCTTGCCGCGTCAGGCCGCCTTCCCTGAACCTTCAGAAGTCGAACGCGGTGCCGCTGGTGGCCCAGCGCGCGCCGCGGGCGCGGCCCGTCGAACGAGCGGCGGGGCTGGTCGTGAAGAAGAGCACCGTGGTGATGCCGGCGGCCACGATCGTGGTGACGAGCAGGACATCGGTCACGCTCCCCAAGGTCCGAACGCTGGTGCGCGATGACGCGACGTCGTCGGGCGTGGCGCCGAGGCGCGCGGTCGTCTTGTCCAGCTTGGACTGCGCCGAGAGCGCGAGCGCGCCCGTCACCCCCGTCCCTGCCGCCAGCACGCCGGTGGTGACGAGGCCAATCCAGAAGGGAGCTCGGCTCGGAGCAGGAGTCGTCGCGGGCGCCGGCCCGGCGGGCTCGGGGGCTCGAGCCTGCGTCTCGAGCGCGGGCGGCGGCGCGACGGGCACAGGTTCGGAGAGGGCCATCTCGACGTCGAGTTTGTCGCCCCCTGCGACGTCGACGACGCGCATGGTCGGCGGGAAGGGCGGCAGGGACACGCTGACCTTGTGGCGACCGGCCCCGACCAGGAGCGCGTCGGTGAGCGGCGTGCGCCCCACCACGATGTCGTCGATCGACACCTCCGCGCCGTCCTTGTTCGAGATCACCCGCACGCTGCCGACGAGCCTCTTCAGCCGCGCGATCTCGCGCTCCGTGAGCTGCTGTCGATCCTTGGGGACCTCTTTCCCGCCCTCGCCCAGGTAATTCTCGAACGCACGTAGAGCGCACGCATAATCCTGCAATTCCAGGCAGGTCTGCGCGATGTTGAACTGGATCTTGTGGCTCGGCGCGACCTCGTTGGCGCGATTGAACTCGATGAGCGCCGCGCGGAAGTCGCCGTCGTGAAAGAGGTCGACGCCTCGCTTGAAGCGCTCCCGGCCCTCCTGGGTCGCCGCCTTGGTGGGCGGATCGCCGGCGCGGGCTGCGACCGGGAACGCGAGCGTCAGGGCGAGGCAAACGGCGATCGAGCGTGCTTTCATCAGTAGGGATCCTTGTCGTCGACGGTCCGCTTGGTCTTCTTGGGCTTCATCCCGGACAGGTCGATGTCCGCGGGCGGCGCCGCCGCGCTGGGGGCCCGGACGAGCGTGACGAGCTCGTTCTGATCACGGTCGAGGAGCAGCACCCTCTGCTCCGACGAGAAGCCCGCCGCCGTGATCTGAAGCGTGTGCTTCGAGCCGTCCCTGGTCAGCTTGGCCTGGTACGGGTTCGGGACGCGCTTGCCGTCGAGGACGAGCGTGGCGGTCGCGGGCACCGTGCGAATGACGACCGTGGCCACGTCGTCGGGCCGAGCATCTGCGCCCGGGCTGACGCCCGCGGCAACGCTGGCGTCCATCTCTCCTGTGGCGCTGAGCGCGAGCGGCGCGGCGATGGCCGACGGTCCCGGTCCTGCCTCGGCCCTTGCTGCCCCCACGCGCCGGGTGGCCATCGCGAACGCGAGCCCGCCGAAGACCAGCAGCGCAGCCGCTCCCACCCCGATGGCCAGAGGAAACCGCCGCTTGATGACGGACGTGGGCTCCACGTCGATCGGAATATCGATGTCGCTGGAGGCCGGCGTCATCGGCGCGCCCGTCTGGAGCTCGATGAGCGGCCCCGTCTGGTCGGCGCTCTTGACCTGGTCCTCGACCAGGCGACGGATCCGCGTGCGATCCTCGGCGAAGTGCTCGTCCAGGACCGACGCCACGCGTCGCGCGTCGGCGGGCTGCCCCTTGCGAGCGTAGGCGTCAATCGCGTCGCGCATTTCGGCGGCCGTTGCGAAGCGGTCTTCGGGGTTGGTGGCCATCGCCTTGTCGCAGATCTGGGCGAGCTCGTCGGGCGCGTCGGGCGCCACATCGCGGACGCGGGGATCGGTGCCCATGATGCGGCGGGTCAGCGCGACGACCTCGTCCTCGCCTCGCTGGACGAAGCGACGACCGGTGAGCGCCTCCCACAGGAGAACGCCGACCGAGTAGATGTCGGCGCGGCAGTCGACGGGCTTGCTGGTGGCCTGCTCCGGCGCGAGGTAGCCGACCTTCCCCTTGACTATGCCGTGCTGCGTATGCGCAGCGCCGACCACCTTCGCGATGCCGAAGTCGACGAGCTTGGACTGCCCCGTGTACGTCACGAAGATGTTCTGGGGGCTCACGTCACGGTGCACGACGCGCAGGGGAGTGCCGTCGTAGTCGGTGAGCTCGTGCGCGTAGTGCAGGCCCTCGAGGATGTCGCAGAGCACACGAAGCTCGATGTCCAGGGGGAGCTTGCCGCGACCGACCCGCGCGACCACCGCGCTGAGCGCCTGCCCCTCCAGGTACTCCATGGCGATCAGGTGGCGGCCCGAGTCCTCGCCGACCTCGTAGGTCTGAACGACGTTCGGGTGGTTGAGGCGCGCGGCGAGCCGCGCCTCCTGCATGAACATCGCGAGAAACTCGCCGTCCGCGTCGAGGTCGGTGCGCAGGATCTTGAGCACGAGCAGCTTCGTGAAGCCGCCCGCCTTCTGCGCCATCGCGAGATACACGCGGGCCATGCCCCCCGTGCCGAGGACTGCGACCAGGCGGTAACCGCCGAGCGTTCGACTCGAGATGCTCATGCCTTCATGGCGATGGCGACGGCGGCATCGGGAGGTAGATGATGTGGCCCGGCTTTACGAGCACCGTGTACTGGCCCCACGTCCTGCCGGGCGACGTCGTTGCCTCGACGGTGACCGGTCCCGCGGGCAAGTTCATGAAGCCCGCCTCCCCCCGCGCCGTGGTCGCCTGCCCGTCCGGCGAGGGCAGGCCGGTCGCTTCCGTCGTGTAGTAAGTGATCGTCTTCTTGTCGCGGACCGACACGCGCAGCGAGACGTCGGCCGCCGGCTTGCCCTGACAGTCGAGCGCGAGACCGAAGATGTGCCCCAGCCCGGGGTCGACCGCGGAGCCGATCTGGTCGAGCAAGAAGTTGAGCTCGCCCACGGTGGTGACGTGGGCCGAGAGATCATTGCCGATCTTCGTGTCGAGCGGCTGGTCGATGGTGGGCGGTGGAATGGGGTAGACAAGCGCCGGCACCATCTCGGTGAAGTTCGCCGGCGGCGTCAGCGCCAAGAACCCCGCGAACCCCTTCGAGACCTTCAGATTGTAGTAGCCGTCCGCGTCCGTCGTGGCGGAGCCGAGGGACACCGCACAGCTTGGATCGAGCCTTCCGCACGCCTTGATGGCCATATCTGCGACCGGGGCCTCCCCCAGGAAGCGGACGTAGCGGCCCCGGAGGTTGATCTTGATGGTGGGGTCCTCGGGCTCCCACTTCACGTTGCCGAGGCACCCCCGGATCGGATCGACCGGCGGCGCGTCGACCGGCGCGTCGGCCGCCGCATCCGTGGTCAGATTCGAGGCCACGCAGACGTGCTCGACGCAGCGGGTGGTGGCGAATCCACGCGCCGCGCAGTCACCGTCCGCGACGCACTGCTCGACGCTCGTGTCGAGGATCGCCGTGCATGCCACGCTCGCGACGAACGCGCTGACCCCGGCGGCGGCAAGGAGTATGAATAACACCGCTGACCGCATGCCATCAGAGTCGCGAACGTGCCTGGTCAGGTCAAGGAGAAGAAGCGGTCTGCAGATTTTGCGCAGCGCTGCGGATGGGCTCCCGGCGTCGAGTGACTGCGCGAATCTTTGGCTTCAGGAACACCCGGAAGATCACCATTCTTCGCAGAACGCGGCGAGGCCTGTCGATGCTGAGACGGCTTCGCGCGTGTTTCCCGCCTTCGACGGCGGCGCGGACGGTGTGAGAGGAGAAGATTCACCCCTCCATCGTCATCGCGCTGCGTGATCTCTGGTGTCGGTGGCCAGCTTGTCCTCTCCGCTGCGCTCGTTGCGGAGCTAAACCGCCTCCGATGGCCGGGCGCGCCGGAGGGCTTGCGCGACGCCGAGGAAGTCGTGGCGCGCGTCCGCGCCCTCGTCGATTGCCTCCGAGAACGACGCGCAGGATGTCCCGTCAGAAGCGAAGCGGAATCGATCCGCGTAGTCGAGTGGTGGAGGCCGTTCGCGTCGAACGAGCGGTGACGCGCGGCTTCTGGCACACGGCCCCAGCCCCGCCTTGACTGTGTTTGACCAGATGACTAAACCATATGACCAAGAGGTCGATGGTGCCATGAGACCCGAAGAGACCCGCGAACGAATCCTCGTCGCCTCCGACCAGCTGTTCGGTGAGCTCGGGTTCGACGTGACGACGACGCGCGACATCGCCGCGCGCTCGGGCGTCAACAAGGCGCTCATCCACTACCACTTCGGTACCAAGGACGACCTCCTCGAGCTCCTCCTCGACGGCTACTACGAGCGACTCACCGTCGCGCTGGCCGCGGCGCTCGGCAAGCGCACGCGCCCCGAAGGGCAGGCCGAGGACGTGCTCGATGCGTACGCGGACTTCCTCGCGAAGAACCGCAGTTTTTGCAGCATCATCCAGCGCGAGGTCGCGAGCGGGCGCCACGTCGAGCGGATCGTCGAGCGCACGTTGCCGGCGTTCCGGATGGGCACCCGGTGGCTCGAGGGGATGGCACCTCACGCTCCGGCCGAGCTCGAGCTCGTGCAGGTGCTCACCAGCGTCTACGGCATGATCGTGACGTACTTCACGTACGGCCGCGTGCTCGAGAGGCTCACCGGAGTCGACCCGTTCTCCCCGAAGGCGCTCGAGGCCCGCAAGCGCCACGTCCGCAGGGTGGCGGCGCTCCTGTTTCGCGAGCTCCGGCCCGAACGGCCCACGCCACGCGCGCGAAAGAGCCCGCGCCAAGGAGGCAAGCGATGAGCACGCTCCACCCGAAGAACGCGGCGCAGAAGGAGCGCCTCCTCCGCGCCGAGCACTGGCTCTGCATGGAGCGCGCGCGCTTCTACACCGAGGCGCACCGCGAGACGGAGGGCCAGCATCCTTCGCTCCGCGCGGCGCGTGCCCTCGAGCGCGTCTTCGAGAAGATGACGGTGCGCATCGAGCCCGACGAGCTCCTGGTGGGCAACCGCTCGTCGAAGCCCATCGCCCCGCCCATCGCGCCGGAGCGCGGCGACTTCACCTTCGTCTTCGAGCATCTCTTCAGCGACCTCGAGGCCTTCGGCTACCGCATCGAGCCGGCCGACGAGCGCGTCCTGTTCGACGAGCTGATCCCTTACTGGAAAGGCAAGACCGTGCGCGACGCGAAGATCGCCGCGCTCGAGGCACACCACCTGTCGAGCCAGCTGAACCTCTCGCCACGGGAGCTCCGTCGCAAGGTTCGCGCCTTCGGCGTTCGCAAGCTGGCGCGGCTCGTCGAGGGCCGCGCCGCCGATCCCCGCGCGGACAGTTCCCTCGCGGATCGTGCGCGTCGCACCGGGGAGCTCGTACGGAAGCTCCCACGGCTCCTCGGCGCCGTGCGCGCGGGCGCAGGAGACAACCTCAAGGGGCGCGGTCGCTGCACGGACACGCAGGCGCACATCGTCCTCGGTCACAAGAACGTCCTCGGCCTCGGCTTCTCGGGCATCCAGGCGCGCGCGCGCGCGCGCAGGGAGCGCGCCGACGACGACGGGCAGCGGGCCTTCCTCGACGGCGTCGAGCGGACCTGCGAGGCGATGCGCGCGTTCTCCGAGCGCTTCGCCGCGCTTGCCCGCGCCGAGGCGGACCGCACGACCGACCCGGAGCGCCGGCAGGAGCTCGAGACCATCTCCGAGACGTGCAGCCGCGTCCCGTGGCTCCCGCCGCGCACCTTCGCCGAGGCCGTCCAGTCCCTGTGGTTCACGCAGAACGCGGCGATCATCAGCTATGGCGCGGGGAGCGGGATCACCCCGGGGCGCGTCGACCAGCTCCTCTTCCCGTACTTCGAGGCCGACCTGGCGAAGGGCGCCCTGACCCGCGCGCACGCGCTGCGCCTCCTCGAGGAGCTGATCATCAAGCTGAACGACAACGTCGTCATCTGGCCCAACATCGGCGGGGTCGAGCTGAACCACCTCGGCTCCGACGTCGAGAACATCACGCTCGGCGGCGTCGACGCACACGGCAACGACGCGACCAACGAGCTCTCGTCACTCTTCATCGAGGCCGTCACGAACACGAGCCTCGCGACGACCGCCTCGTTCCGCGTCTCGAAGAAGAGCCCGCAGGACTACGTCCGCAAGGTGGTGGCGATCCACCGCACGACGAGCTCGCCGGCCTTCCTGAACGACGAGACGGCCATCGCGGCCCTCGTGCGTGACGGCTACTCGCTCGAGGACGCGCGCCAGTACTGCCTCGTCGGGTGCGTGGAGCCGAGCGGCAACGGAGACACCTACGGCGCCACCGGCGGCTCGAAGGTCTACTTCCCGACCGCGCTCGACCTCGTCATGAACCGGGGCAAGACCTCGTTCTTCGGCAACCAGGACGGCGTCGACACCGGCGATCCGGACGCGATGACCTCGTTCGAGGAGGTCCTCGCCGCGTTCTACCGACAGCTCGAGTCGATGGTCGCGTGGGTGACCGAAGCGACGAACCTGCGCGACGAGATCTGGGCATCGCGGTTCCACAACCCGCTCATCTCGAGCACCATCGACGGTTGCATCGACAACGCGAAGGACATGACCGCCGGCGGGGCACGGTACAACTTCGGCGCGGTGGGCGGCGGCGGCCTCGCGACAGCGGTGGACTCGCTCGCGGCCATTCGCAAGCTCGTCTTCGAGGAGAGATCGGTCTCGATGACCGAGCTCCGCGAGGCGCTCGCCACCGACTTCCAGGGGCACGAGGCGCTGCGGCAGCGCCTCGCGAGCGCACCCCGCTTCGGCAACGACCTCGACGAGGTCGACGGCCTCGCCGCCGAGGTCGTCGAGCGTTTCTGCGCGATGGTCTCTGCGCGCAAGACCTCGTGCGGCGGCCACTACAAGGCAAGCCTCATCTCGTACGGCCTCAACGTCTACGAGGGCGCACTCGAGCCGGCCACCGCCGACGGACGTCGCGCCAGCGAGCCGCTCTCGAACAGCATGTCGCCCAGCAACGGAGCCGAGCGCCGCGGCCCGACCGCGACGTTGAGCTCGCTCGCCCGGATCGATCAGAGCCTCATCGGCTACGGCAACTCCGTCAACATGCGCCTGCCGGTCGGGCTCTTGAAGACCGACAAGGGCGCGGAGAGCGTCGCGCACCTGGTTCGCGGGTACTTCGACAAGGGCGGCTTCCACGTCCAGTTCAATGCGGTCGACACTGCGACGCTGCGTGCCGCGCAGGAGCGGCCGGATGACTTCGCGGACCTCGTCGTCCGGGTGTCCGGCTACTCGGCGTATTTCACGCGGCTCGGCAGGCGCATCCAGGAGGACATCATCCGCCGCACGGAGCTCGCATGATGTCCCCCGGCGAGCGCACCGCGTGTCGGGTCTTCGACGTGCAGCGGTTCTCCGTCCACGACGGCCCCGGCATTCGCACCACGGTGTTCTTCGAGGGCTGCCCGATGCGCTGCGGCTGGTGCCAGAACCCGGAGTGCTTTCGCAGCAAGAGCGCGGACGGCGTGTCGCCCGAGGCGCTCGTCGCCGAGGTCCTGAGGGACCGCGACTTCTACGCGGTGAGCGGCGGCGGGCTGACGGTGTCCGGCGGCGAGCCGCTCCTCTCCCCTGCCCCCGTGCGCGCGCTGCTCGAGGAGGCGAAGCGCCACGGCCTCGATACGTGCGTCCAGACGTCGGGGGCGGTGCCCGAGGAGAACATCGCGTGCGTGCTCGGCCTCGTGGACCTGTTCCAGCTCGATCTGAAGCACATGGACTCGCGGCGGCACCTCGAGCTCACGGGCGTGGGCACCGCGCGCATCCACGAGAACGCGCGGTTCCTGATCGAACAGGGCGCACACGTGGAGCTCCGGATGCCGCTCCTCCCCGGCATCAACGACGGCGACGAGAACCTCGACCTCGTCGCGGGCTTCCTCGCGGAGCTCGGAGTCCGCACGCTCCACGTGGTTCCGTACCACCGGCTCTACCTCGGCAAGTACGAGGCCCTCGGCCTCACGCCCGGGCTCTCGGCGCTCGAGCCTCCGACGCCAGCCGACGTCGAGCGGGTGACCGCGCGCATGGGCCTCCACGGCGTGAGTGTGGAGGTCGACGGGGGCTGACGGCGCCTCGGCGCCGCCTTCACGGATTCGCTGACCAGATCCCCATCGCCTCGGCGTGCGCGTCGAACGTGCAGTGCCCCTGGTTGGGGATCATCTTCGGCGTCACGTTGAGCCCCTTCGCGAGGTACTCCGCCGTCGTCTGCTCGATCTGCGGGCGCAGCTCGTCCACGGAACCGTACGTGAAGAACGTCGGGTTCACCGCGCGGAGCGCGGCGGCGGTCGTGTCCCAGGCGAACGGGACATCGGACACCACGCCACCGCACATGAGCGCGAACACCCCGGGATGGGTTCCGCCGTGCAGCGGGATCCACTCGTACGTGAGGAAGATCGACCCGCCCGACGCCGAGTAGTAACGCATGCCGTCCGTCCGGACGTCGTACGCGTGCGTTACCGCGGCGAGCGCCAGCGCCAGCGCCGCTGAGTTCTCGTTCGCGAGATCCATCTGGTTGGCCGCGCCCGCGCAGTCCGCGTGTCCCTCTAGCGAGGCAGCTCGAGGACCACAGTCATGGTCGTGTCACCCCGCAGGATCCGCCCGGAGATGCGGGGCGCGACTCCTCCGGCAGCCTGCAGCGCGGCGGTCGTCATCGCGCTCACCGTCGGCGTGCGAGTGCCCGCGACCGAGACCACCACATCGCCGTCACGCAGCCCCGTGCGGTACTTGCTGACGCCGACGAGGCGCGCGCCGAGCTGCGCGCCGTCCGGCGTGGTCGCGTTCGTCGCGCCGACGTCGCGACGCTCGAGCGCACGAGCGACGAGCGCGGCGGGTACGAAGATCGTGGCCTTGGGCGGGTCACCGACGGGCGGCGCAGCGAGCGTCGGCGCCACGTCGGCGGCAGGCGCTGAGGCTGGGCCCTCGTCGGCGTTCGCGCGATGCGGAGCCGGCGAGCGCGATGCAACCCGCCGCGGAAGCGCGCCGACGGACTCGAGCTGCTCGTCGGTCGGGTCCGGGATGGGCGCGACGGACGGCGACTCGCACGGGCTCTCCGGCGCGGAGATCGCGGGCGGCGCGCTCGTCGCGGACGGAACCGCCCGCACGAGCCCGCTCGCGATCGCGTCCCCGAGGGGAGCGACCGCGAGCCGGAGCGCGCACCACGACAGCGCTCCGATCAAGAAAGGCAGGGCGAGCGCGCTTCGGTACTTCCAGCGCTTCATTCGCCCTGCCTACTCACATAATCAGGCCTTCTTCTCGTCCGTCGCGCCGCCTTCGCCGCCCTCGGCGCCGCCGTCGCCGCCCTCGGCGCCGCCGTCGTCGTCGTCGTCGTCGTCGTCGTCGTCGTCGTCCGGAAGATCCTCGAGCGACTCGGGCTCCTCGGGCGCGACGCGGCCTTCCTTCTCGGCCTGCTGACGTTCCTTCTCGCGCTGGGCCTTGGCCTGCGCGACCCTCTGCATGATCGCCGGCTTGGGCGCGACGAGCACGGACATCGCTCGGGCTTCCATCGCGACACGCGTTTCGACGTTCGCGATGTCCTCGATGCCCTGGATGATGACGGTGATCTGCTCCTGCGCCTTCTCGGGGTGGGTGATCTCGCGGCCGCGGAAGCGGACCGTGATCTTCACCTTGTGCCCGGCCTCGAGGAACCGGCGCGCCGCATTCGTCTTGAACGCGATGTCGTGGTCGTCGGTCTTCGGGCGCAGCTTGATCTCCTTGATCTGGACGACCGTCTGCTTGCGCTTGGCCTCACCGGCCTTCTTCTTCTCCTCGTACTTGTACTTGCCGAAGTCGAGGATCTTGCAGACCGGCGGCTCGGCCTTCGGGTTCACCTCGACGAGGTCGAGCCCTTGTTCCTGCGCGCGCTTGAGCGCCTCGTGCGTGGAGAGCACACCGAGCATCTCGCCGTTCGCGTCGATGACGCGCACTTCCGGCACACGGATGCGGTGATTGACTCGAATCTGGAACTGGCGCTGCGGCTGGCGCGGATCAAATCTGGGACGACCCATCGACATTGGTAAAGGTGACCTCCTCGAAAGAGTGTGGGATGCAGTCTTCCCCGGGAGACGGGGTGGGGTCAACCCCGGCGGGCCCTGAATTTCGAGCTTTTCGAGCGCGACATCATGCGCCGGTTGGGCCCGGCCGCCGCGGGAGACCCGCGATTCACCGCAAATCCGCCCTTCCCTCCCGATCCCAGGGCCCAGATCGACCGTGGTAATGTGCGCGCCGTGCTCTCGCTCGTGATGAATCCAGGGACCTCCGAGGAGCAAACCCTCATCCTCGCCCCCGGCACCTCCACCATCGGTCGGACGAAGGACAACCAGATCGTCTGCATGCACAAGAGCCTGTCGCGGAAGCACGCGCAGCTCGACTACGACGGCACGAAGGTCCGCGTCGCCGACCTCCAGAGCAAAAATGGGCTCTATTTCGACGGCAAGCGGGTGCCCACCTGCGAGCTCGTCGAGGGCGACTCGTTCCGCTGCGGCGACATCACGTTCCTCCTCGAGGGCGCGACGATGCGCCAGCCGAAGCACTCGGGCGGCGCCCAGACGCTGCCCTCCCCGATCGCGCTCGACGTTGGGGCGCTGAGCAAGCGCATCACGATGGCGGAGCCCGTCGTCGTCGAGGACCAGCGCTACAAGGACAAGCTCTTCCTCCTCATCCGGGCGAGCGAGCTGCTCGTCGGCGAGCTGGGGCTCGAGCGGACCCTCGAGGAGCTGGTCGTGCTCGCCGTGCAGGTGCTCGAGGTCGATCGCATCGCCCTCCTCACGCTCGACGACCAGACCCTGCAGATGAAGCCGCGGGTCCTCAAGACCTTCGTCGGCGCCGCGCCGCGCCCGTACAGCAAGCGCGTCGTCGACTGGGTCGTCGACAAGGGCAGCCCCACGTCCTTCTCCGACGTTTCACGCGACACCTCGCTCCCCGGCGACCCGAGGCGGGAGGACACCGCGATCAAGGGGGCGATGGCCGTGCCGATCGACCCCGGCGGCGGGACGATCGGCGTCCTCTACGCGGACAGCGTGTCGCGGGCCGATGCGTTCAACCCCGACGACCTCGCGCTCTTCCGTGCGCTCGCCAACATGGCCGCCGTCACGATGGACAGCCACGCGCTGCGAAGGCCCGCCGACGACCTCGAGTCGCCGACGAACCCGAAACGGCGTTAATCTAGCGCCGCGAGGACGGACGGCGTACGGCACGAGAAGGCACTTGTCGCTAACGCTGTAGGAGGGTGTTCTCGTGCCGGCCAGAAGGCGTTCGATACACTTGCCCGGCGGCTCGTCAGCGCTTGGGCCGCGTACGAAGGCTCCCCGAGCGTTCTCCGGCGTTGCTCTGCGAACCCAGCCCCCCGCTCGCCCACACGACCCCGGCCGCTTCCGCCCGCGACCGCGAAGGGCCGCGGGCGAGCGGAGCGACTCAGCGGATGGATCCCGTGAGCAGCCCCACGAGGCGATTGCCGACGACGCAACGTTCCGCCGCCTGGTGGGTGGCATCACCCGCGTACGCGGCGATCTCGACGGCGGTGACGGCCTCGCGAGCCCTCGCGACGACCGCGGCAACTCCTCGCCTCATCCGGAGTGTGCTTCCACGGCGCGCAGCGAGTCAGCGTTCGCCCGGATTGCCGTGGCCTACGTCGTCGGCAACACGCGTGCCATGACGTCCTCACGTGCGTGCTCGTCGTCGCGAGCGCGATCCGCGCTCTCTGTATCGACGTGGCGCGCTCTCGGTCTCAGCGACAGATGGGCCGACGCGATGGACATCACGCTGCGAGCGCCGCGTGCACGAATCCGCGTGGCGGCGTGATTCAGGATGAGAGCCGCTCCCTTCGGGTAAGCACCTCGATCTTTCGTCGAGGCCGGTGGAACCGCCACCCTCGAATTTCAACAGAGACCGGGACGACGCCCCCACGCGTTCCTCTATGCGATGTTACTGTGAGTAGAGGCTGCGCTATGACAGATCCCTACCGCGTTATCACGGCGCCGCTCGCGCCCGGAAAACGTTCGCGCAGCGCAGGGTCGTGGCCGTTGGCAAACGCTGGGTCGCTGCGTGAAGTACGTGGTTCGTGGCGCTTACCACCTCGTGGCCTGCTCTGCCCATCGTGCGGTGAGCGAGCTATGAGCCACTGGCGGAAAGCTGGGGTCGGCACTTACCTTGGCGTCCCCTGCGCGAATTGCGATGCACGCCTCTCGGTGGACCTGGCAAACAATCGAGGCGCGCTCATCGCGTGGTGCACGTTTGGTAGCGTGGGAGTCGGCGCGTCATTCGCGGGTTGGTTCTCACTCGCCGCTTCGTTGCTTTTCGTGGGGCTCGCGTGGGCGGCAGTTCTTCATGACCGAGTCCCACTGGTCGAGAGCGACGACCCGCGGTGATGTGCTGAGTGGGAATCCGAATTGTTCGGCTTCCGACGCGGCCACGCGTTCACCGCAAGTCGCGAAGCGCACGCTACGGATCCGAACAACGGCGCGCTCCCGCGGAGGCCTTCCGAGCTAGGTTCCAAGCCTGCGGCCATCGACGACGATGGTCGTTGATGCGATCGTGCAGTCGCCCCGAGCCTCGAACGCCGCGTTGAAAGCCCGCTCGAGCGACAGCCCGCTGTTGCGCCACGCTTCGGGCCGCCGCGAGTTCCGACCTCCGACCAGTAACCTCGGTCCATCGCAAAACGAGCCTTGATGGCGCCTATGATGCCGAAGGCCGATCAGTACGGAATCAGTCCAGCCGCCGCGAGTGCGCGAGAGTGCGGTGTGCCGGGCCGCGGGTCATCGGGAGCGGGCATGTAGAGATCTCCGCCGAATTTAGCTCGCGAACGAGGGCCGACGGGGCCGACTGAGTCGTCGGAGGGGAAATAGAACTCGCCTAGCCGCCACGACCGGAGCACAGACGAACGGGGAGTTGGAGGTGCGCTCCCGGTCGAGTCGTCGGCGGGCATGAACTGGGATAGCCGCAGTGCAGCTGCGCGTGGACCGGCCGGGCCGCCACTGCCGCCAGTCAGGTCAGTGTCTGCTGGGGTAAAGCGTTTTGGCTCGTGCTTGAGACGTTCGCTTCGCGCCCAAGCAGAAAATCCCCCCACACCGATTCCTCCGCCGAGAGCCCCCCATCCTCCGAGAAAGACTGCTCCTATGGCGGCGCCCAGTACAAATCCGACGGCCCCAGCGTTGACGACTTCATTCGTATCCTGGGCCTCCGCCGCCCTTCTTCTCGCCTCGTCCGCCTCCTTCGTCTTCGCCTCGGCGTCAAAATCAGCGGTGATTGGCTCGGGCGCTTTCTTCTTCCCGAGCACAACAGTGCCGCTGTTTGGCGGTGGTTCTTCCGGCTCTTCGCCCACCTGTGCTCCCGGATGAAGTGCTTTCCAGGCGCTTCCCGCTAGCACCGCGCGTGACGGAAGGTTGCCACCCGAGATGCCGCCGCCTCCGTAGGGATCGCCGTACATTCCGATGCCCGTGTATCGATCAGCGATGCCCTGCAAGGCGCTGCCTCCACCGAGCCCACCCCCGGGGCGACCGCTGCTCGTCCCACCGGTTGGCAACTTCGGATCGCCGGCATTGCCGTGACCGGTGTACCCGCCGAAGTCGCCGAGCGAACCGAAGCCGCCACCGCCGCGTCCTCCATCGTCACTGCTCCCCAAAGCGGAACCGGAGCTACCCCCGCCGCCCGCACTGCCTCCGACCTTCATGCCGTTGCCAAGCGTGATCCCTGGCCCGCCGGGGGTCGTTCTACCGCCACCCCAACCGGACGGCGCGCCGCCGTGCCCGCCGAACTTGAAGCCGTCGAGGTAGTCGCCGACCTGCGAAGGCCCGGTCGGCACTCCGGCGACGGCCTTCTTTCCGACGGCGACCTTGAACTTGTCGCTCGCCTCGACGAGCGCGCCCCACGCTCGCTTGTCCATGCCCGCGAGGAGGTGCTTCTCGCGGTCGGTGAGGTAGTCGACGCCGTTGAGCGCGCGCGCGGCGTCCTTGCTCAGCTTGCGGCCGAAGTTCT
>Ga0105047_10002924_pt1 | contig 30328 bp, 25 predicted proteins | sample MAT04_FD_78384 | JGI IMG/M metagenome (GOLD analysis project Ga0105047, IMG submission 78384) | Freshwater microbial communities from Lake Fryxell liftoff mats and glacier meltwater in Antarctica - MAT-04 (megahit assembly) | ecosystem: Environmental > Aquatic > Freshwater > Ice > Liftoff... | reverse complement strand
CGGATTACACGCAGCGACCGCAATAATGAAATCCAAAGTGCTTTTATCAGCCGTACAAAATCTAATTATGGATTTACACAGAATGCAGATGCACTTACAGAATTAATATCAAAAGTTACTGATTCAATCTTCGGGGCAAGCTGGAAACTTGAGCAGGCTGCCGGATTAGATAAAAATCTTTTCACTATTGGTGCCAAAACCTATACTCAAGCTGATTTCGCTAAACAAATTGCAACCACACAACGCCGCGGCCAAAAATCGGATATTACCACATATGTTCAGCAGCAATACAATACATTTGTCAACGATGCTATTGTTAAATATGCTGATAATCAACTCGAAAATGAGAAACCTGAATTCAAAGCTCTTATAGCGGAATATCACGATGGAATTCTGCTTTTTGACCTTACCGATAAAAAAGTTTGGTCCAAAGCCGTAAAAGATACAGTTGGATTGCAGCAGTTCTATGAGCGGAACAAGCAAAACTATATGTGGGAAACAAGGCTCGATGCTTCCATTATTACTGTTAAGGATCCATCAGTTGTCAAGAGCCTTAAGAAACTACTTAAAAAAGGAGCAACGGATGAGCAGATTCTGGCAAAATTCAACCGCGACAGCATTCAAAAAGTTACCATCGAAAGGAAAAAATTCCTGAAAAATGAGAATATGAACCTACAAAATGTAGCATGGAAAACCGGAATATCCGAACTTATTCCTTTGGCCGACAATGAAAACGCCATAGTGGTTGTTCACCAGGTTGTAGCTCCTGAACCTAAATTGCTTAACGAAGTTCGTGGTGCAATGACAGCAGATTATCAAAACTATCTCGAAAAAGAATGGATAGCGGAATTACGTGCAAAATACCCGGTAGCGGTAAATGATGATGTACTGAAAACAATTTTAACCTTGCAATAACTGATGTTTCGTTTGCTGGTAATTTCAGCTTTTCTGATCTCTGCGCTGGGATCCTGCAGTTTGTTTCCGGGTAAGGATGAAATCCGGGAAGTTGCAATTGCACGGGTGTATGACAAGTATCTGTATGCTGAAGATCTTCTGGGTGTTATTCCTTCGGGAACCAGCGCAAACGATAGTTTGGATATCACAAATGCATACATAAACAATTGGGTCCGCCAGGAGCTTTTGCTCAAACAAGCCGAAGATAATCTCGATGAAACGAATCGGGATTTCACCAGCCAGATTGAGCAATACCGCAATTCGCTGATTATTTATGCTTACGAATCAGAGCTTATCAGTCAAAAGCTTGACACAGTAATTGCGATGACTGAAATAGAAGATTATTATCAGAAAAATCAAAATAATTTTCATTTGCGCGAAAATATTGTATTGGCTAATTATATGATTATCAATGCAGATTCGCCGGTTGCAACTAAAGTTAAAACACTGTTCCAGAGTACCCGCGAAAAAGATAAGGAGAAACTTCAAACCCTTTGTCAGGAAAATGGGTTCGAATACTTTATAAATGATGGTACGTGGATGTCATTTGCTGATCTCATACGGAAAATACCGCTTACTGTTGACGATCAGCTTGATTTCCTGAAACAGAATAAGTATTATGAAGTAAAAGATTCAACTACAATTTATTTTGTGGCAATAACAGCATTCAAGAGTAAGGAAAACATCTCTCCTTTGAATTTTGAGATCGAAAATATACGCATCATCCTTTTAAACAAGCGCAAAGCCGAACTGTTGGCCCTAATGGAAAACGACTTGTACAACGATGCTGTGAAACGTAATAAGTATGAAATATTTAAGAAATAATTTCCCTGTACACATGATAAAACGACTGATAATTCCTGCTTTATTGATCCTGTTTCTGGTTTCCGTTTTGCAAGGTAAAGCTCAAAATGACAAAGTAATTGACGAAATAGTAGCTTTGGTTGGAAGCCATCCGGTGTATTGGTCGGATGTTGAAGCTCAATATGCTCAGGCCCGCGCACAGGGTGTTGCCGGTGATCCGTTCATTTTCAGGTGCGAGATTTTTGAAAACATACTATTTCAAAAACTTCTTGTTTACCAGGCTGAAATTGATAGTCTTGTTGTGAACGACGAGCAGGTTGACAGCGAACTCGACCGGCGTCTCCGCTATTATATTCAACAGTTCGGCTCGCAACAGAAACTAGAAGAGTTTTACGACAAATCCATTGATGAATTTAAAAGCGAACTTCGGGAGCCTTTGCGACTCGAAATTCTTTCGCAGCAAGCTCAGGGAAAAATTATTGATAATGTTAAGATAACTCCCAACGAAACAAAAGATTATTTTAACAGCCTGAAACAGGATAGTATTCCAATAATCCCGACTGAATATGAAATTGGTCAGATTGTTAAAAATCCAGTAGTTGGTCCCGCACAGTTAAAGGAAGCCCGTGAAAAATTAGCTTCTCTCCGCGATAGGGTAAGCAAGGGTGAGAAATTTACTACGCTTGCGGTTTTGTATAGCGAAGACCCGGGTTCAGCTTCCAAAGGCGGTGAACTTGGCCTTTTTGGAAGAGGCAGCATGGCTCCTGAATTTGAATCAGCAGCATACAACCTTAAAAATAAAAATGATATTTCCGAAGTTATAAAAACAAAATTCGGATATCACTTTTTGCAACTTATCGAACGCAAAGGCGATTTTGTGAACGTGAGGCATATACTTATAATTCCTAAAGTTTCGCCCGATGATCTTATTGTGGCAGCCAGTAAACTCGATAGCATTGCCTCCATAGTAAGAGCCGATTCGCTCACATTCGAAAGGGCTGCCATCATTCACAGTGATGATCCGGGAAAGGTAAACGGAGGTTTGATTCAAAGTCAGTCGAATGGGGATACACGTTTGGCTGCCGATGAACTTGATCCGAAAGTGTTCTTTGTGGTTGACAAAATGAATCCGGGCGAAATATCGAACAGCGTACCCTATACCACCGAAGACGGCACACAGGCATATCGTGTATTATTTCTGAAAGTTCGCACCGAACCTCACAAAGCTAACATGAATGACGATTACAACAAAATTCAGGAATGGGCGCTTGAAAGCAAAAAACAAAAAGCGATGGCCAAATGGATTGAATCCAAATCGAAAACAGCTTATATCCGGATGGGTGACAGGTATAGCAATTGCGAATTCAAAAACAAATGGACTTTTACTGAGAAATAGTCAATACTTTATGATTACAAGAGATTAATCCGTTTAAATCCCTGATCCCATTAGTCTTACATCATCGGATCTTTGTTCAGAAAAGACTGGAAAATAATAACGGATATCTAAAAATGAGATAAATATGATTCAATACAAATCAGATACCGAAGCACTCAACGATTTTACTAATAAATATTCAGCCTTACGTTTAGAAATTGGTAAAGTAATAATAGGGCAGGATGAGGTTGTTAAAAATCTGCTGATTGCCATTTTTTCAAGAGGTCATGCATTGCTGGTTGGCGTGCCGGGATTAGCAAAAACATTGATGGTTAACACCTTGTCGCAAGTGCTGGGACTCACATACAGCCGTATACAGTTCACGCCCGACCTTATGCCTTCCGATATTATTGGTACCGAAATCCTCGATCAGGACCGGAAATTTCGTTTTATTCACGGACCTGTTTTTGCAAACATTATACTTGCCGACGAAATTAACCGTACGCCACCAAAAACACAAAGTGCATTGCTCGAAGCCATGCAGGAAAAAGCTGTTACAGTAGCTGGTGTGAGCCATAAACTGGATGAACCTTTCTTTGTACTTGCTACGCAAAACCCTATAGAGCAGGAAGGTACATATCCACTTCCTGAAGCACAACTCGACAGGTTTATGTTCAATATCTGGCTTGGATACCCGACTTTTGAACAGGAAATACAGGTAGTTAAAAATACAACTACCATGCATTCCGAAAAGCTCAATATTGTGCTTACGGCCGAAGAGATAAAATACTTTCAGGATTTGATCCGCCGTATACCGGTGGCTGATAACGTATACCAATATGCTGTAAAACTGGCATCCATTACCCGTCCGGGAACGCCGCTTGCTCATGCCTGGGCAAATAGCTATCTCACCTGGGGCGCGGGTCCGCGTGCTTCGCAATATCTTATTCTGGGGGCAAAATGTCATGCTGCGGTAATGGGTAAATACTCACCCGACATCGAAGATGTAAAAGCAGTGGCAACATCCATACTCAGGCACCGTATTGTAAGGAATTATAAAGCTGAAGCCGAAGGAATTAAAGAGGAAAATATTGTTGCTGAGCTAATGAAATAAATAGATTTGGATTCAGATACCAAAATTATAACCTGATTTTCAAACCAATTTCAGCAAGTAAATTGAATACTGAGTAGAGCCCTCAACAGTGGAAGTGTTATTTTACAGTTTGGTTGAACCCAGAATGGAATTAAATTAATAAGTATTTAGATCACCATGGGTAAAATAGCATATATGCTTATCTTTGCCTAAAATTTTAAACCAATAATAAATACAACAAAATGGCAGTTTTAGTAGGAAAAAAGGCGCCTCAGTTCGAGGCAGATGCAGTTATAAATGGTGGCGAATTTGTTGAGAAATTCTCACTCGCTCAGTATATCGGCAAAAAACATGTAGTATTTTTCTTTTATCCCCTTGATTTTACTTTTGTATGTCCAACGGAAATCATTGCATTTCAGGATAAATTAGTTGAATTCGAAAAACGTAATGTTCAGGTTGTTGGCTGTTCAGTCGACAGTAAATTTTCGCATTGGGCATGGCTCAATACCGAGAAAAATGCCGGTGGTATCAAAGGTGTTACTTTTCCATTGGTTTCGGACCTTTCAAAAACTATTTCCGAAAATTACGATGTACTGGCCGGTGAATGGGAATATGACGAAGATGAAGATTATGTAGAATTCAATGGGGATGCCCTCGCATATCGTGGCCTGTTCCTTATTGATAAACAAGGAGTTGTCCGTCACCAGGTAGTTAACGATTTACCACTTGGCCGAAATGTTGATGAAGCACTTCGCATGGTTGATGCTCTTCAGTTTTTCGAAGAAAACGGCGAAGTATGTCCTGCCAATTGGCAGAAAGGTGATGAAGGTATGAAAGAGAATGCAGCCAGCGTTGCCCAATACCTTAGCAACCATTAGAATTGCGATTAATAAAAATTCTTAAACCGGTACGTTGCCGGTTTTTTTGTGCCCTTACAGTAAAAGAATAACTTTCTGCATCCTATACATTCATATATAAAGTATTCCTGGTTGTTTTGTGGGTTGTTGTAAAACTATCCATTAGTAAAGGGATCAATACGTCCGGAGAAATCAGTTTCGTTCTGCACATTCAAAGTGATAATTAACTATTTTTGGAAACCGTTTCGTCATTAAGAAAAATAATTATTAAGGGGAGGAGATTGCACTATGCAATCATTAAGAATATACTTAACTTCCGGCTTCCAAATGATAGGAATAGCAGCATGTATATGAATCTGAATCCGGCGGGATTTTACAACAGATTGAAATAAAAAAAAGATTGAACTTTGTTTTCGAAAAGATTGAATTATGATCGAAATACTTAAACAAAACCCTGCGCTCGAAAAAAGAATAATGCAGGTTGCAGAAATTGCGCAGTATCTCTGGCAGAATGGATGGGCAGAGCGGAATGCCGGAAATATTTCGGTGAATGTTAATGATCTGATCCCTGAAAATGCATTTGGCGATATTTCGGTTTACCCTGTTTTTAATCTCGCTACACCCTACATTGAATTAGCCAACAAATACTTTTTTGTTACAGGTACAGGCAAACGAATGCGCGATATTGCCCGTGCTCCTATGAAAAATGCTATTATCATCAGGATTTCCGACAACGGCGAATCATATACTATGATTTCGAGGTTTAAATCAGATACTTACGAGTTCAGACCTACCTCGGAACTACCTACACACCTGGCTATACATCAGCTTATAGCCCAACGCGGAAGCAACGAGAAAGTGATAATTCATACTCATGCCAACGAATTGGTAGCGCTCACCCATAATCCCGAATTCAAAAGTTCTGAGGCTCTGAATAATCTTTTATGGGGAATGCATCCGGAAACAATGGTGTTTGTACCTAAAGGCCTGGGGTTTGTACCATATACCTTGCCCGGAAGCGAAGATATTGCAAATCAGACCATTAAAAACCTGCAACATCACGATATTGTTTTGTGGGAAAAGCATGGTGTTTTTGCTATAGGCGAAAATGTTTTTGATACTTTCGATAATATTGACATTATCTGCAAATCGGCAAAGATTTATTTCATGTGCCGTGGAGCAGGATTTATCCCCGAAGGTTTAACCCACGATCAACTTAACGAATTGAAAGAGCTGGTAAAGAAATTCAGTGCCGGGTAATTTCGTTTATTTATCCGCAATTACTCCGCCTAATTTATCCGCCCAGTTTTCGGGGAAACCTGCGAAATAATTTTTCCAGCGCAAGCCGTACTTTTTAAAATACCAGCGACTGTAAATTACCCTTGAAACGGATGGAATGCCAACCAATAATAAATACAACGGCCCAAGCATAACCGATTGCTTTGAATGGCCGTATTCGTGCATACGGCAATCATTCGTATAGTGCGGGAACCTGTTTCCCGAAGGCGCCCAGAAAATAAACCACCCCAGACTGACTCCAAGTTTCGGCGTTTCGATAAATCTTAGATGCGACTCCTTTTCGACACCTGTTACCTGTTTTTTGTATTTCAAAATAACATGCAGCAGCAATCCAATGACCGTCTGAGGCATTTCCCAAATAAAAAGGAGCGGAGTAAGCAAATACCTTGATTTATTCAGCATTGGAATTATGTGATAAGAGGTCGGGAGACGGAAGACGGAAGTCGGGAGACGGAAGTCGGGAGACGGGAGAAGGGAGACGGAAGTCGGTTGATGGAAGACGGAAGACGGAAGACGGGAGACGGAAGGCGGGAGACGGGAGACGGAAGTCGGTAGAAGAAAGGCGGAGGACAGTTGCTAAAATATGAAAGTGGGAAGACGGAAGTACCCTCAATTGTAGTTCTTATGTTTTCGCCCCTCTCCTTGTCGTCCCTCTCTTTGTCTCTTTGTCTCTTCTCCTTGTCACTTTAAACTCACTTCCGCATCAATATCTATTTCAAGCCATTTTTCAAGGGTTTCAATCACCATTTTTCGCTGTTCGGGGTTTAAAGTCGAAATCTGGGCACCGTGGGTTCCTCCCGCCTGCACCATTTTAAGACTTCCGCTTCCGGGCTTTATTTCGGCTGCGGTAGCTCCCCAGGGATCTGCTTCGCCATAAATAAAAATCATATTTTTAGGATTTCCATCCATGAATTTTTTTAGCTTTTCGATATAGGATTGATCCCAAACAATGGCAGCATCTGCTGGAACGAAAGCAGAGTTAGGGTAATCCTTGTTTTTCAGGTATTTGCGGAAAGGTTTTTCGCTGTATTCGTAATATCCCAGCTGAGTATAAAACTGATAATTTGCAGCCTGGTATGCATTAGCGGCTTCGGTATACCAAAATGGCGGAACAATTTGAAACAGCAATTTTGCCATCAGTTCTGGAGTGGTTGAAGCCAGATTGGGTAACTTTTTTTCATCAGCTGTGTACTGCCAGAATGAAAACGGGAACTCCAGAACCGAATAATCGAATGCGGATTCTGAATCGATGAGGGTAAATTTATAACCAACTTTATCAGCAATCTGCAGCCATGCAGGTAAAACAGTTTTTTTATTTTTCAGGAGGTAAACCTGGATGTTTTTAATATGCTTTCGCTGTTGTTTGGTGCCAACTTTTTTAAAGTGTTTGTCAATACGCCGATCGAGTCTTTTATAATTCAGTGGTGCTACATACGGAATGGTAACATCCACATCATCAGGATAAAAAACCTTGTAGGCTGTAGCCGTCTGGCCGCCTTTGCTAACTCCGCTTGCAATCCATTTCCCCTTATAAACCTGTCCGAACAAATTCCGGATGTAATGATAATCAGCGGCATCCTGTTCAATATTCAGGTACTTCCACTCAACAGGATTAGGCGTCGAAGGGCCGAAAAATCTATGTTCAATATACAGAAGGTTGCCATTAACAAGTCCGGTAGGTTCTGTTATAATAAACGGATTCATCCAATCGGTACCATAACCTTCTGTTTCCATCACAGTAGGTCTGTCAAAACCTCTGTGACCAACGTACACACGTTGTTTAAAGGAACTTCCGTCAGGGTTGTTATGATCCAGCAGTTGGGGAAGCATAACGATGTAAAATTCCTTGTAAGCTGAGGAGTCAATTTTTTTAATGTCAGCGCCAGGAATTGATTTCAGGAATTTATATAAATCACTATCCTGAGCCACCAGTATAAAAGGCAGCAGAAGAAAAGCGAGGATGAAGGTTCGTGTTAATTTCATATCGTTTTAGAAGTTGTTAGAAAGTACAAAAATATTCATTTCATCGGAACGTTGTTAGGCTAAAGTAAAAACAGTTTTGATAACTTTGCTGAAACGATTGCAAACCGTAATCCATTGTTAAATCCGTGTTTAAAAGATCAGAAAATAACAAAAATGATTTCTTCAGAACAAGGGGTTCCGACAGATTTTGCCAGGATTTCTCTTTTTCGAAAACAGTTTCATAGCCTTCCTCAAACCATGTAACAGAATTTTAAAAATGATTTTACTCCGGAATGAAGCACTGGTACTGCTTAACAAATATGTTAAAAATGAAAAAATGATAGCCCACTGCCGTGCTTCGGAAGTTGTATTGCGGGCAATAGCAATACATCTTGGGCGCAATGAGGAAGCCTGGGCGCAGGCCGGGCTATTGCATGATCTGGATGTGGAGGTAACGAATGCTGATGCAAGCATACACGGCATTGAAGGTGCTAAATGGCTGGCACAACTTGGTGTGGATAACGACATTGTGGATGCCATTGCGATGCACAACGAGATGGCAACAGGTAAATCACGTTTCACTGAATTTCAGCATGCACTTGCTGCCGGCGAAACAATAACCGGACTAATTATGGCCACTGCATTAGTTTATCCTGACAGGAAAATTGCTTCAGTTAAAACAAAATCAGTTGTTAAACGCATGAAAGAAAAAAGCTTTGCCGCTTCCGTTAAACGCGATAATATTCTCGAATGCGAGTTGATCGGAATCCCCCTCGATCAGTTTGCTGCACTTTCCATCGCAGCCATGACCACCATTGCAGATGAGATCGGATTATAGATTTCTGATTTCACAAAAGCACACACTCAACCGCTCAACCACCCAATTATCAACAATAATCACCATACAACCACGAATGACCAAAATGACCACAATGAACTTCGATTGACCACTGCCTCCTCTCCCCCCAAAATCCTCTCAATCATCAATTCTTCTTTTTTATACCTTTGCTTCACCATGATTAAAAAGTTTTTCGATAAAATTCCGCCTGTATTAAAGAATAAATACCTTTTAACTGGTGTGGCTTTCCTGTTATTGATGCTTTTTCTTGATCGCAATAACCTTATTTCGCAATTTAAAATGCGCAAGGAACTGAACGGATTAAGGAAGGAATTACAGTTTTACCGCGATCAGGCTATGATGGATAGCATCGAACTGAACCGTTTGCTGGGCGATTCGTTACAATTGGAAAAACTGGGCCGTGAAAAATATATGATGAAACGGGATAGTGAAGATATTTACATTATTGTGCGAAAACCAGTAGTAGAAAAATAAAATTCTTTAGGGCACGTTATTTGTTATGTAATCAAGTAAAAATATCTGAATGAAAAACTCCTTTTTGATCATAATTATCACCCTCATATTGCTTTCCGGAATTAGTGTGAGTGCACAGGTCAATTCGACTATTTGTCCTGTTGATCCGGATTCGAAACTAATTACTTATAAAGAAGTAGTGGAAGTTCCTGGCAAGACCGGCGAATTATTTAACCGTTCAATCGAATGGGTTAATACACAGTATAAAAATCCTGCAGAAGCTACCAAAGTAAGGAATCCGGCTACCGGGCTGGTCGAAATCATTCATCGTATTGAACTTACCAGGGAAGAAAAGGGAGTAATACGTCCTGGCGGAATTGTTGATTACTCAATGAAAATTGAAATGAAGGACGGACGCTACCGTTACACTATTACCAATTTCAATTATAAAGACATTTCGCGTAAGCCCATCGAATTCTGGATGGATAAAAAGGATAAAACCTATACTCCCGAATGGGATAACTATCTGAAACAGGTTGATGACTTTACCCGTAAAATGATCGAAAGCCTCAAACAAGGTATGTTGCCGCCAGCACCTAAGAAAGTGGACGAGTGGTAAATTAATATCTGAGAAATAAGGCGTTTACTTTTTCTCAAAAACTCTTTTTACACCTGCATAATTTACCTTCTTTACATCGGCAAGGTAATCGAGTAGCGTTTGTGCGGTAGTGTTATAATTAGTCGTTCCTAGATCAGTATGATTGAATTTGTAGCTGGCTGAAATATAGCTGTTTACCCCAATTGTATAGGCTTTTGCCGGATCAAGAAGGTTTCCCGACATGTCTTTCATTTCCACATCGGTGCACAGGCCTTCACTATTTACTATTACCGCGTAAGTCATTCCGGAAGGAACCAGATCAATTGATTTTTCGCGGTTATATGCATTGCAGATCAGGGATTTAATTTCGTCATACGTCATTTTAAATGTTACTACCTGGTTGCCGAACGGATCGAGACGAAAAATATCTTTCAACATTATATTGCCTTGTGGCAGGGTTGAAATCCTTATTCCGCCACCATTCTGAAAAGCAAAATCTATTTTCATCCGTGCAGTAATTGCATCAGTCATTAGGCAGCCCAGTTCTTCCTCGTTTGTAAATGCCGTTTCTGCGTAAGCAACAACACGACTCATCTCTTCGTTGCTGTTGTATTTGTCAATCACAGCCTGTACATCAGGTTTTGTGCCTGAAATACCAGCCAGAGGAACCAATTCGTATTTTCGGTCTGTAATCTTGCCTTTGGTAACCTGTAATGTTGTAATTCCGATATTTTTTAATCCTGACCCGGTCTGAACAATCATCACATCATTAACCATCATGGGTTTAGTCATTGTGGTGTGCGAATGTCCGCCAATAATTACATCAAACTGAGGATACGCTTTAGCCAGAGGTTCGTCCGTTTCAACGCCTAAATGTGTTAGCCCTATCAGCATACCGTATTTTTCTTTCAGCCATATAAAATCGTTGGCTTTAGTAATACCGTCAGTAAACTTAATTCCTTCGAGCCGCGAAGGGTGCGAATCAGGCAGGCCATTTTCACCTAACTGTATGATGCCTAGAAAAGGAATTTTTATCCTGCCTGCTTTCAGGATTATATAAGGTTCAGGTTGTTTGACAATGCCTTGCGAAGCATCAATATTGCAACATATATAAGGAAACGTTGCCTGTTCCCGGCGTTTATTCTGCAATGCCTGGCCCATGTCAAATTCATGATTTCCAATGGCCGTAACATCAAATTTCAGCATGTTCATAAGGTCGATCATAGGGTAACCATTGTCGGGATACATATCCACAATCGGGTTTCCGGTAAAATTATCACCTGCCGAAACCAGGAAAACATACTTGTGTATTTTGCGCAAACTATCAGCCAGGTATGCCAATTTCCCGAAGTTGTCGATTTTTGAATGCATATCGTTAGCATGCAGGATTATGATTTCGGTCGATTTATGTTTTTGAGCAAGGGAATAATTGCTGGTCGAAAATAGCGCAAACACGGCTATGATCAAGATACTGACTTTCAATTTCATAAAGCTGAGTTGTTAAAATTTTTAAATTATCGTATCGAAAAATGCAGAAACAAAGATAGGAATATTGTACCAATTCCGGTTCGGACGCCTCTATTGCCAAACTTGGCGGAAATTTTAAACTAATTTGGAAATATGTGTCGGACAGCTTACTTTATTTTCGCAGTTTAAGGCTGGCGATGTCAGCCTGATCATCATTCCCAAGGAATGCAGTAACCCACATGGGGTGCAGCGATTTACAATTGCTGAATCAGGGTGCAGCGATTTTTTATCGCGGTAATATTTATAATGCAATTTGAAATCGCATCACCCAAATATAAATTTCTGATTGATTTCAGAGAAAAAAGAATCATACCCATATATTTTACCTCATTACCAGCAGCCTGAGCATTTATTCCACCCTTTTTAAAAAGAACACTTGTCCTTCATAAACCGGGCCATCCACTTCGGTTAGGTTTCCAAAGCGATCGTAAACACAAAGTTTGCCTGATTTTAACATTTTAAAGCTACGCTCCGAATAAGCAAGCACAAGATCACTGATCCGGGCTCCTTTAAAAATACTGATTTCACATTTATTCAGTACTACTTTCATAGACCAGCAGGTATTATCAAGCGTGAAGTACTTCGTGGATTAAGCATAAGCGTTTTTATATCAGCATTTTCGATAATTACCACACCTGGCATTTTTCCTTTTTCGAAACTGCCCAACACGGAATTTAAACCTAAAAATGCTGCTCCATTGAGTGTTGCCCAAGTAACGAGTTCTTGCAAAGGAATTTCAGGATATTGCTTCTGTATAGTTTTCATTTCTTCAAGAATACTCAATTGGTGATTGGAAGCCAGGCTATCAGTTCCCAATGTGATTGTACAGTTATTTTTTCTGAAAAGGTTAATATCCGGCAGTTGGTTCTCGATATAAATATTCGCATTAGGACATAGACACCAGTAAACGTCACTGAAATAATTTTCAACAAAATCAATATCCTGCTGTTCCGTAACGGTATTGTGGACCAAAAGGATTTTTTGCGAAGGGTCGAAATACCGTGCAACACTTTCCATCGGACGCATCCCTGTTCCCGTGAAATCAGGCAAATCAGGATTAAACGCTTTTCGTCGGCTGGCTATTGGACCGCTACCATCTTTAAAAAACAAATTTTCATCGTTATTCTCCTGATGGTGAATGCTTATCAGTTCCCCTTTGCCGGCAGAAGCAACCAACTCAAATAACTCAGCTGAAAGTGAATATGTAGCGTGTGGAACAATAGAAACTCCGCCTGATAATGAATACTTTGCGAATTTTCTTCTGGATTTATCCGCATTCTTAAAGATGGTATCTGCATATGCCGGATTTGATCCGAACACTTCAACGAAAGTGTGGAAATATTGTTTGTTATAGCGCTTAAAATCAGAAGTTATATTCCCGTTGGTTATGTCAGCCGTTGCTACAATCCCCGACTGTTCCATTTCGTGAGCGGCATCCTCTGTTTTATTTCTGGAATATAATCCGTTAGCATATCTTTTTACCTTTTCGAGTTGTCGCACAAAAGCATCAAGTCCTTTGCCTTCGGAAATTAATTCATCGGCATGTGAAAGTTCCAGGTGGCAATGCGTATTAACAAAACCCGGACAAAGAATTCCGTTATAATGATGAATCTCGTAAAGAGTACCTTTCAATTCGCTTTTTGGAAAAACGCCTTCAATTTTTCCGTCGTCAGTTGTAATAAGCACGCTGTCGTAACAGGGTTTGCCCGAAACAGGAATTATACAGTCAGCAGATAAATATTGCATAATTTGGTTTAAACAGATATACAGACAAAGCTATTGAATTTTTCAGAAGACTGACTATTAATTTTACTTATCGCTGTTACCAGAAATAGTAACGGCTAAACCGTTATCCCAATCATGAGAATATGCTCATTAAAAACATCTGTTTTTTTAAATTTTAAAGGGAAAAATTGCTTATTATTCTCTTACCCCTGTTATTTCCAAAACAGTTGAGTTACATTACAGCAACGATTCACTAACTTTGCCACTCAAATTATTATAATGAAAAACAACAAGATTACAACCGGGTTTTCTCGTTTGGATAAGGATCAGAAAATAGACCTGGTTTCATCACACACCACCGACCCGGCATTATTCAGCAATACATTACACGCTTCGTGGCACCGCGACCCTCTGGTGCAAAAACTATACGATGAATTCAGCGAAAATACCCTGGGCAACTATTTTTTTCCTTTTGGTGTTGCTCCTAACTTCTTGATTAATGGTAAGATGTATATGCTTCCGATGGTAATAGAAGAGAGTTCGGTGGTAGCAGCGGCATCAGGAGCAGCAAAATTCTGGGCCGAAAAAGGGGGCTTTCATAGCGAAATTCTTGGATTAGAAAAAATAGGTCAGGTGCATTTTACATGGAATGGAAGCTTTGGTTTACTCAAGTGTCATTTCAGCGAAATCCGTAGTAAGATGTTCGCCAATACGGAATATATTACCGCCAATATGATGAAACGAGGTGGTGGCATACTGGATATCGAATTGGTGGATATGACTGAAAAGATTTCAGGATATTACCAGGTAAAAGCAACTTTTGATACGCGCGACTCTATGGGCGCAAATTTTATAAATTCCTGCCTCGAGGAATTTGCCGAAACGCTTCGCGATTATGCTGCCACCAAAGCAGAGTTATCCGCTTTCAGTCTGCAGGTTATCATGTCGATTTTATCAAACTACACTCCAAACTGCCTTGTACGTACTTGGGTTGAAGGCGAAATAGCAGATAGCGCTCATAATTACGATGATCATTATTCGGACAGGGAATTCATAACCCGTTTCGAAACCGGTGTTCGCATAGCGCAAGCCGACAGATATCGTGCTACCACGCACAACAAAGGAATATATAATGGTATTGATGCTGTGGTTTTGGCTACCGGAAACGATTTCCGGGCGGTCGAAGCTTGTGGACATGCATATGCATCGCGCAGCGGCGAATACAGCAGTCTTTCAAGGGTTGAAATCTCGGGCAACACTTTCCGTTTTATCCTCGAAGTACCTATGGCACTAGGAACTGTTGGTGGTCTTACACACCTTCATCCTATGGCAAAATTATCCCTGCAGCTTCTTGGCGATCCCGATGCCGCTCAGTTGATGATGATTGCCTCGGCAGCAGGTTTGGCAAATAATTATTCGGCTGTTAAGTCACTTGTTACCAAAGGAATTCAAAAAGGACATATGAAAATGCACCTGCTTAATATGCTAAATGTGTATAAAGCCACGGATGCAGAAAAAGTTGAAGCTGTGGAATATTTTAAACATGAAAAAGTGTCTCATTCGGCAGTGAACAGTTTTCTGGAATCGATTCGGGGATAGATGTGGGAAACAAGGTGAGGGTTGACAAGGAGAGTGGAGACCAGGAGAAAGGAGACATGGAGAGGGAGACAAGGCGAGGGGCAAGGCGAGGGGAGGAGGGCCTCCCCTTCATGCTGAGCGCAGACGAACCGCAAGGGGAGATGTCCGAAGGACAGAGGGCACAAAAAATGTCGAAGGAAATTTTAAACTAAAAACTGTAAACAAATTTCAGGACGATACAGGGACAATAATGACTTTAATGCAAATAATTCGGGTATGTTTACCAACTATCAAGTGTACGCGTACTTTTTAAATACTTACAGTGCTATTTAACAATCTATACAACGCGAAACTTCTTCTCTCTGCCGAGTACCTCGTGCTCAACGGAGCAAAAGCCCTTGCTGTTCCTTTAAAGTTCGGGCAGCGGTTGCAGGTAGTCGAAAACAGGCAAGCTTTTATTTCGTGGCAATCCATTTCGCACGATGGTTCCGATTGGTTTAGCGGTAAATATGATTTAATTGATTTTCGGATTACCGATAGCAGCAATCACGAAACAGCAATGTATCCGCAGCGATTGTTGCTGGCAGCCAGGAGGTTAAATCCTTCTTTCTGCAAAACATCTTCCGGTTGCCATGTGGTTTCCACATTAAATTATCCTTTAAACTGGGGATTGGGAAGCAGTTCCACATTAATTGCCGCTGTTGCCGGTTGGGCCGGAATTGATCCTTTTAAGCTACACTTTGAAGTTTCGAAAGGATCGGGGTATGATATTGCCTGCGCAATCAGCAATAAGCCGTTAATTTATAGACTTATAGAAGCAAATCCGCAGTTTGAGACAGTTTGGTTTTCTCCTTCATTTACTGATAGAATATTTTTCGTGTACCAGGGGAAAAAGCAGGATTCAGCCGAAGGAATTACAACCTACAAAAACCGGAATTCCAATCCGGATTCAACACTTGTTGCTGCAGCCAGCCAACTGACTGAACGAATGCTTAGGGCTTCAACACTTCAAGAGTTTGAACTGATACTATGTGAACATGAAAACATGATCAGCGAATTATTGGGCGTTAAAGCTTTGCGTGAGACCCGATTCAGTGATTTACCCGGCGAAGTTAAATCCCTTGGAGCCTGGGGCGGCGATTTCTGTATGCTTACCTGGCGCGAAGATTTAACCTTATTACCGGCTTACCTGAAAAGTAAAAGCCTCGAAACATGGTTTAATTTCAACGATATTGTACTTTAGCATCCAAATTCAGCTTTCAGATGACCAATTCTGATTTCCAAGGTTCCGCATTAACAACAGCATTAACAGAGCCTGTAAGTGTTTCGTGGCAATCGCCCAGTAATATTGCGCTGGTAAAATACTGGGGTAAAAAAGGCAGGCAATTACCTGTGAACCCTTCGTTGAGTATGACTTTGTCAAAAGCTGTTACCGAAACTAAACTTACTGCATTTCCTCGTAATGCTGATGGTGATATTTCGTTGGATTTCTGGTTCGAAGGCTCTCAGGACAATACTTTCGGTGAGCGGATGTGTACTTTTTTGCAATCCGTTACGGATATTTTCCCATGGCTCGCGCAGGTGAATCTTAAACTCGAAACACATAATACATTTCCGCATTCAGCGGGCATAGCATCATCGGCATCAGCTTTCAGTGCACTTGCTTTGTGCTTATGCTCGCTTGAAGCTGAATTGTGCGGTGTAATGCTGTCCGAAAGCGAATTCCGGTTCAAAGCCTCGTATGTTGCCCGTTTAGGATCAGGAAGTGCCTGTCGTTCGTTATTTCCCGGATATACAATGTGGGGTTTATCAAAATCACTTCCCGGATCATCGGATTTTCTTGCAGTGCCTGTTACCGAAGTTCATCCGGTTTTTGAAACTTTGCGCGACACTATTTTGATAGTAAATCAGAATAAAAAACCAGTTTCAAGTACCGAAGGTCATAGCCGGATGACAGGACACCCGTTTGCCGAAGCCCGCATTAAACAGGCTGGTAAAAATACCAGCGATTTGCTCGAAGCATTAAAAACCGGCGATAAACACAATTTTTGCCGGATTGTTGAAAACGAAGCTTTTACACTTCATGCCCTGATGATGACGTCCGATTCAGCTTTTATGCTGATGCTACCCGAAACAATTTATATAATAAGCCGCATTCAGGAGGCACGTAAGGAAAAAGGACTCCATATTTGCTTTACTTTGGATGCAGGCCCCAATATACATTTACTCTATTTTGAGGATCAATTCGAACAAGTAAACAAATTAATTGTTGAAGAATTACTAAAAAACAATGAACAAAATATGCGTATAGATGATTTATATGGTAACGGCCCGGTTAAAACGGCTTAATACCTTATCAATATTAACGCAGCAGGTTTATGTAAAAATAATATAATGATTGGCAAAAAAGATATTTTTTACGGCAAAGTCTTGTTATTCGGCGAGTACAGCATCCTTTTCAACTCTAAAGGATTAACCATCCCTTATACACATTTCACCGGACAGTTGAGTTATATTAACGACGATAAATATACCGACTACGAATTCGCAGTGCAGTCGGGCAAGCAATTAAAGGAATTTCTCGACTACATGCTTTTACTCGAAGCTAAGGGTGAAATGCCTTGTAGTATTGATTTTAAAAAACTGTCAGCTGATATAGAAAAAGGACTGTATTTTGAGTCGAACATTCCGCAAGGATATGGAATTGGCAGTTCCGGAGCCTTAGTAGCTGCTGTTTACGATAGATACTGTACCAATAAAATCGTAGCCACCGAATCTATTTCGGGCAAGGATATAAGCAGGCTCCGGGAGATTTTCTCAAAACTGGAATCGTTGTTTCATGGTAAAAGCAGTGGTATCGATCCATTAAACTGTTACCTGCAACACCCCTTGCTTATTCATTCGCGCGAGGATATTGCCATTACCGGAATTCCGCGCAGCAAGTTTGAGAACGAAGGAGTTATTTTTCTGGTCGATACCGGAAAAATTGGGAAAACCGGTCCGCTCGTAAATCATTTTCTTGAGCAGATGCGTTTTAAGGATTACGAAAATATTTTTAAAACCGATTATATTCCCTGGGTAAATCAATGCATTTCGGATATTCTGAGCGGCAATATGCGATCGTTTTTCGAATCGCTCATCAAAGTCTCAACTTTTCAGTTAAAACATTTTACCAATATGATTCCCGAAAATTTTATGCCCGCCTGGAAGTGGGGGCTCGATTCAGGAAAATTTCAGCTTAAACTTTGTGGTTCAGGCGGCGGAGGTTTCCTGTTAGGGTTTACAACTGATTATCAGGCCTCAAAAAAGTATTTCTCTAACCTAAACTACGATTTGATTCCGGTTTATAAGTCAACTTAATTATAAAAACTTTTTTTGCAATTCATATAGCTTGTTGAAAAAGATAGAAGTATCTATATGCCTTCTTCTTGACATAATAGAATGAAGCACAAAATTGCAACAAAAGCAAGGTTGAAATAATTACTTTTGCTATTGGTTCATGTTACGCAAAAATGCTATGCAAAATTCATACTTCATTTCAGGTCAGATAGTTGATGTGGTTTCCGGTACAATATTTCCAGGAACAATCGAAGTCCTAAACGGTAAATTAGTTTCAGTAACTCCCTGTGAAGTCTCCGATAAGCATTTTATCCTTCCCGGATTAATTGATGCGCATGTGCATATCGAAAGCTCCATGCTGGTGCCAGCTGAATTTGCACGGCTGGCAGTAGTTCATGGTACAACGGCAACCGTTTCCGATCCGCACGAAATTGCTAATGTTTTAGGCTTGAAAGGTGTTGATTTTATGATACAAAACGGGAATCTTTCGCCGTTTAAATTCCATTTCGGCGCTCCTTCATGTGTTCCGGCAACCGGTTTCGAATCATCAGGCGCCGTAATTGATGCCATCCAGATCGGTGAATTGCTTAAGCGTGATGATATCCTCTACCTATCGGAAATGATGAATTTCCCCGGAGTAATTTATGGAGATGAAGAAGTACATCAGAAACTGGCTCTTGCAAAGCAATTCAACAAACCGGTTGATGGCCATGCACCAGGTCTGGATAAGGATGGAATAATAAAATATGCCGCTGCCGGAATCAGTACTGATCACGAATGCACTGACCTTGAAGAAGCTCGCCTTAAAATTGAAGCCGGTATGCATATCCTCATCCGCGAAGGTAGCGCTGCCCGTAATTTCGATGCCCTGATGCCGTTGCTGGATACGAATCCTGAAATAGTGATGTTTTGCAGTGACGATAAGCATCCTGACGACCTGGTTTCTGGACACATAAACCTGCTTGTAAAGCGTGCTCTAAAGTCGGGATATGATTCAATGGCTGTGCTGAGGGCTTGTACCTTAAACCCTGTGAAGCATTACAACCTCAAGTGTGGATTGCTTCAGACCGGTGATGCTGCTGATTTTATTATTGTGGATTCCCTTAACGATTTCAATGTATTGCAAACCTATATCGATGGAAATCAGGTTGCGGAAATGGGCGCAACACTTCTGCAGTCGTACAGTTACGAAACACCAAACTGTTTTCTGGCTCAATCACTCGATATACACTCGCTCGAAGTCCCTTCCCTACAAGGTAAACTGAAAGTGATCAGGGCTTTCGACGGCGACCTTGTTACAGAGAAATTCCTTGCCAATCCTGTTATAGTAAATGATAAAATTATCAGCGATGTAGAAAAAGATATTCTCAAAATAACAGTAATTAATCGTTATAATCCTTCGAAACCGGCTGTTGCTTTTATTAACGGCTTTGGTTTGAAGCGCGGGGCAATGGCATCTACCGTTGCTCACGACAGCCATAATATTATTTGTATCGGAACCAATGATGCTGATATGGTGACTGTTATCAACATCCTGGTCGAAAATAAAGGCGGAATTGCTGTTACCAACGGGCAGCAACTTGATGTACTTGCTTTGCCGGTGGCTGGCTTAATGGCTGCTGAAGATGGATATAACGTTGCCGAAAAGTATGAATTCATCAACAGTCGCGCCCTGGCTTTAGGCGGCAATCTGAAAGCACCGTTTATGACACTTTCGTTTATGGCTCTGCTGGTAATTCCCGAACTGAAAATCAGCGACAAAGGCCTTTTTGACGGAGTAAAATTTTCGTTTACTGAATTAACTGAAGATAAGCCTGCCTGAAAGTAGCCTTAATATCTTTGTAGTTCGGGTAGGATAGGTTCAGTTTGTCCTGAATTATGAATTATTTAACATTTCTCATGTAATTAACTTTCAGTTGTTTATAATATTATTTTAAAAACGAATGAATAAATTTACATATTTACGAACTGCTAATGTATTTATTTATACTTTTGCAAAAAAAAATATTTTAAAAATGAACGATCATTTGAAACTCGACATTGTAAAACTGGAAGCAGCTGCAAGCAAATTACGTGCAATGGCTCATCCTATGCGTATCGCAATTATTGAATTGCTTAATAATAACAAGAAACTTAATGTGACTGAAATATATGAAGCTCTGCATATTGAGCAGGCTGCAGCATCACATCATCTTAATATTCTGAAAAGCAAAGGTATTCTTGCTTCGAAACGTGATGGTAAGCAAATTCATTATTCGCTTAAAAACAGTACATTACTTGATATTATAACCTGTATCAATAAATGTAACGAAGCTCAGTAGTACTGATTTTTCGACAATTTTTAACTTATAGTCTGTTACGGACTATAAATCCCAGGTTTCTTCCAGCTCCCAATTGGTGCGCACCTCAAATAATTTGGGATGCACAAGCACCCTTTCGGGCTGGATTTTATTTATAAACTGCCCGGTATCCCATCGGCCATTTTTATTGGTATCGATAATGGCTTTCAGTCCGTATTTAGCCGGTGCCAGGAATCCGAAATCAATTCGCTTTTCGGTGGAAACAATTTTTTCGTCAACCACCAGCCCCTTTTCGTTCAGCAATTGAATAATTACAGGGATATCATTCTGTTGCCGGTTAATTGTAACAGCAAATTCGCCGTACTCTTCAATTGGTCTGATTTGAAAAGCAACCCGCGTTGAATCGCACGAATCACTGTAAATATCAGTAAATGTTCCTTTCCTGATATAAAGATTATAGGTCTCAGCCGGATTCCAGTTATGTGTTATGAGTAAATGCCGCTGTATGCTATCGGTGAATTTTACTACCGGTTTCACCACAGTGGTATCCGTTGCTGAGTTAATAGTTAACTCAATCGAATCGGTATTGTAATCTTTTACAGGATTGGCAAAAGTGAGAATAAGCGGCTTGCCGTATCCTATTATGCCACCTTTGGACGAAGGGGTGAAAGCGAGACGCGATTTTGTTGTAGCAATGCGTTGGGGCCTACCCGTAACTTTCATTGTTGTAGCAATTTCAACTGTATCCAGAACTGTGCCTGCAGTCAATACTTGAAGTTTCAATGTGTCAGGTTTATTAAGCAGCCAGGCGTTAAGCGTATCCGTGCTTTTATTCCACTCAATCACAGCCCACGGCAGGGAATCAGGAATATTTAATGCACGGAATTCAGGTGTTTTCATGCTGTAACGGAATGTAACAGATAGTTTGTTGTTGGCAACAATTACACTTTTCAGTATGCGTTGTGTCGAATCCGGTTCCGGGAACATATTAATTGAAACCAGGATTTGGCCGGCTTTGTTTTCAATCACATTTGTATCATTTACACTTACAGCTGAATAATACGGAATTACGGTATCGGAGCTAAATCCGATTGTTTCGGAAGGCAGATTGTACATATAATCGCTGTTGCCATCCACAAGTGCAATAGCCCGGTATTTACCCGAAGCCAGGTTGTTAAACCTGAAATCTCCGTTTTTTGATGTCCGCGAAACATATGCAGGGATTTGTTTCATAGCCACTGAGTCGGTAAAGTCAGTGTACAACATAACAAGCGCTTCTTGTGCCGGCAAACGGGTAAACGCATGCGTCACATTTCCCGAAAGGCTCAGCGAATCAATATCAGGGCCGGTTGAAAAAGCAAAGTTGAAATTGGGAACAGGATTGCTTTCGGTAATATCAACAATTGCTTCACCAAGATAAAAGTTATAGGTAGTGTTGGCACGTAAGGTATCCTCCATTTTAATTATAATCGAACGTCCTTTTACTCTTATATCGGGTGCTTTGCCAAGCGGAGGCGAAATAAGCAGAAATTTTTCAGGTGTTTTCAGATTTATATATTCGTCAAAATTCAATATCAGCCTTTCGCCCTTAAAGTTGGTGGAAAGGTTTTTAGGCACGGAATTCAACATAATGGGGGGAGTAATATCTTTAGGTCCTCCGGTGGGTGACTCAATTGTAGCACATGCAACAGCATATAAAACCAATGCTGAAGGGACAAGTAACTTTAAAAAGGAGTAAAAATATTTTTGCAGGCCAGGGGGCATAGTATATAGGAATTTGCTTTTGCAAAGATGGGAAAAATATAGGGAGGAAATTATAACTACTTTTTACAGAAAGGTTTTTAATCGGGTGGAAGGGGCGACAAGGCGACAAGGAGAGGGGAGAAGGGTGATAAGGAGAGGGGCGAAGGAGATACTTTTATCTTCCATCTTCCCCAACTTTAATATCATTAAAATGTTTAATTATAAAACTGTATAGTAATTTTACATTTCAAAACCATTACAGCTACTCCTATGAGAACAACTCTACGCCATATCCTGGTTTTATTTTTGCTTTTACTCAACGTTGCTTTTCTTTCAGCACAAAAAGGGAAGGTAATGCAAAATCTTGAGCTTATTTCGGAAAGTGATAAAGCTTCGCATCAAAAGCTGAATACATACCGTGAACCACTCATTGTAAACAATTACGATTTGAAATACCACCGGTTTTACTGGTTTGTTGATCCTGCTGAATCTTATATACGGGGCGCGGTTACTTCGTATTTTGTTCCTACTCAACCCATAATGACCAACATACAGTTTGAGTTATCATCGGGCATGTCGGCGGATTCAGCTTATTATCATGGTTTTACCTATGGAATAAATCATACCGGCAACGTAATTACCATTCATTTTGGAGAAATTTCTCCAGTGGGTGTAATCGACTCGGTAACTGTATTTTATCATGGAAATCCGGCAACAACTGGTTTTGGATCTTTTGGCACAGAGTTGCATAACGGAGCACCAGCCTTATGGACACTTTCGGAGCCATACGGTGCCGCCGACTGGTGGCCTTCGAAAAACGATCTCACCGATAAAATTGATTCTATTGATGTACACGTAATTACGCCCCTTGGGAATTCGGTTGCAAGCAACGGTGTGTTAATGAGCGAAAAACCATTTGGTATAAATTATACCGTAACTCACTGGAAGCACCGTTATCCCATTGTTTCGTATCTTATTGCCATCGCATCGACCAATTATGCCCGTTTTTCCGACTATTATATTAAAGACAGCGATACGCTCGAAATCATGAATTACGTTTATCCGGAGGATTATACCCAATTACGTCCTCAAGCTGCTACTGTTTTGCCAAGCATAGCACTTTTCGAGGAATTGTTTGAGCCTTATCCTTTCTGGGAGGAAAAATATGGGCAGGCACAGTTTGGCTGGGGCGGAGGTATGGAACACCAAACTATGACTTTCCTTGGAAGAAATGCATTTAATCCGGATATCATCGCACATGAACTTGCGCACCAGTGGTTTGGTGATATGATAACCTGCGGATCGTGGCAGGATATATGGCTTAACGAAGGATTTGCTACCTACAGCGCAGGTTTGCGATACGAGTTTATCGATAATTTCTATTGGCAAATCTGGAAGTACAGCAATATTTCTTATGTGTGTACTCAGCCTGACGGCTCAGTGTTGTGCGATGATACTACCAATGTTGGAAGGATATTTGATTCCAGATTGTCGTATAGCAAAGGAGCTATGATTTTACACATGCTCCGTTGGGTAATTGGCGATGAGGATTTTTTCGGGGGAATCCGCAGCTACCTCAGCGATCCGAAACTAAGGCATGGCTTTGCGTTTACAAAGGATTTTATTGCACATATGGAAAATGCTTCAGGACGCGATCTGACTGGTTATTTTGCTGACTGGTATTATGGTGAAGGTTTCCCGACTTACAACGTTGTTGTCGGTCAATCAGCTGATTACAACACTTCTGTTACCATTTACCAGGAGCAGTCGGATGCATCAGTCAGTTTTTTCGAACTTCCGGTTCCTCTTAAGTTTTTTGGCGGGGAAAAGGATACAATATTTGTATTTAATCATACTTTTTCGGGCGAAATGTTTTCTGTCAATCCCGGATTTATAATAGATTCCGTTCAGTTTGATCCGGATCTTTGGCTTATTTCAGCCAAAAATGAGGTTTCTTTAGGTTCTAACGAACTGCCTGCCGGTAAAAACCTGTCAATCATGCCTAATCCGGCTAGCGATTTTTTATATGTTCAACATAATCTTGATAAAATCAACTCACTCGAAATCATAACTTTAGATGGAAAACAGAAAACAGTCCGTTCGTCGGTTGAGAATGATACACAGGTTAAAATCAATATTCAGCATTTAAAACCAGGAATGTATTTTTTACGGATAGGTTTTAATGAGGGAAGTGTTACCAAAAAGTTTATTATGAAAAGGTAGGAGCAAGAGTAATTCCCCAATCCGAAATCCGAAATCCGAAAACTTCACCCCTTCATCACAATCTTCCAAAAGAATACCCTTCCGCAATACAATACTCAATATATTCTGGCAGTGTATATTTCATCCTGTCAAGGGCTTTTATACTGTCGTGAAAAACGATAATAGCACCCGGTTTGGTGTTTTTAACCGCATTGGCAAGGCATTGATTAACCGAAATATTTTTATCATAATCACCGGTTAGTGCGCTCCACATGATTATCCGGTAGTCTTTTTGTAAATCACGTGCCAGCTTCCGGGTAATTTGTCCGTGCGGGGGCCTGAACAGATTGCCATGTAAATGTTGCTGACATTGTGCAACTTCGGATAAATAGGTAATGTAATTTGTTTTCCATGCTTTTACATGATGAAAAGTATGATTACCGATGGCATGACCATCATTAAGGAGCAAGTTGAAAATTTCAGGATATTTCTGCACATTTTCGCCCACGCAAAAAAAAGTAGCTTTGATATTGTATTTCTTCAGGATTTCGAGAACTACCGGCGTAGCTTCCGGCACAGGACCATCATCGAAAGTTAGAAAAACCTCCCGTTTACCGGTTGGCACATTCCATATAAGACCTTTAGGGTAAAAAGCTCTGAGCCAGAATGGTGCGGAATAAATTGTCATTTAGCTTAGTTGAATCAAATTCGTTAAATTTAGGATTTCCTTTGGGTAACGCTCTCTTAGCTTCCTATTTTTGGCAAAACTCCAATGTTTACTTTCCTAACCTATACTCACCGAATTGAAATTTGAATGGCTAAAATACAGAAATATTGAACCCGGATTAATCATTAGGACGAGACGAAAGCGCCGAAGTATTGATTTATACCACTAGTATATTCGTAATAGTCAAGTTGCATCGGACTAAACGACTGTTACTCACGGCATTTTTATAAGTTGTTTTAACCCCGATTTAGTAAGTCTTTCAATGTTTTACATGACCTTGATTAGATTTACTTTGTCGATTGGTCATTTTCAAATGCTGAATTTGGGTTGAAGAAGCTAAAATTCAGGTTCCTGTTTTGATTCCCGATATGATGTGTGGCTTTTCTGAAAGAATGTGGATAATACTTTTGGATGCAGAATTTCCATAAAAATGTTGCCAGGCATTTGTAAATATAAACTTTAACATACTTTATTAAAATCTCTAAAATTGTAGTTGCGCAAATTGGCAGGAAGTCCTACATTTGCAAAATACTTTAGGACTCTTAATTTTGCTGACAATCAGATATTTATATCATTAATAATCATAACGCAATGAAAAAATTAGTACTTCTTCGCCATGGCGAAAGCACATGGAACAAAGAAAACCGTTTTACCGGCTGGACAGATGTTGATCTTTCGGAACGTGGCATTAAAGAAGCCTCCGAAGCAGGAAAAGTGTTAAAGGAAAATGGCTTTGATTTCCGCCTTGCATACACATCCTACCTCAAAAGAGCTATCAAAACACTTAATCTTGTTTTGGAAGAAATGGATCTGCTGTGGATAGATGTGAATAAAAGCTGGCGTTTGAATGAAAAACATTATGGTAATCTGCAAGGACTAAATAAAGCCGAAACCGCTGAGAAATATGGCGATGAGCAGGTACTTGTATGGCGCCGCAGCTATGATATCCCGCCTGCTGAACTCGCTGCCGACGATACGCGCAATCCACGCCTCGATCCGAAATATGCTGCAATCGGCAACCAAGCTCCTGTTACCGAATCGCTCAAAGATACGGTCGACCGTATGGTTCCTTACTGGGAAAATGAAATCCGTGAATCGCTTCGCAAGCACGACCAGATTTTGGTTGCTGCACATGGTAACAGTCTTCGCGCTGTTATAAAACATGTTAAAGGAATCAGTGATAAAGATATCGTTAGCCTGAACCTGCCTACCGGAATTCCTTATGTTTTCGAATTTGATGATGATTTGAATTTTATTAAAGATTATTTCCTTGGCGATCCGGAAACCATCAAGAAACTGATGGACGAAGTTGCCAACCAGGGAAAATCGAAAAAATAGAATACTCAGCTCCCTTTACTTCCCGTTAAGGGAGTTTTTTTTATATTTGTATTATGAGAACCTGGGTAATTCCTGATGTACATGGTTGCTTGCTTACTCTCCGGGCCCTTATCGGCGATTTGATTGAGTTGCGGAAAGATGATGCTCTTATTTTTCTTGGCGATTTAATTGATCGTGGCCCCGACAGCAAAGGAGTTTTGGACTATATCATGAAACTGAATGATGATGGCATCAAAACTACTGTGATTAAAGGCAATCACGAAGATTATATGGCTAAAGTGTATCGCGATGAAGAAGATAAATCCGGATGGCGGAAAATGTTCCGAATGAAATCGGCCACATTTAAAGAATGGATGTTGCATGGCGGTGAGCAAACACTTAAAAGTTTCGAAACATCAGATGTTACTCAAATACCTGAAAAATATATTGATTGGATCGAATCGCTTGAATTTTACCTGAAATGGAGGAATTTCCTGATCGTACATGCCGGTTTTAATTTCGAAAAGGATGACATTTTCAGCGATACCCAATCCATGATGTGGATCCGCGAATACAAGATTGATACTAAAAAACTACGTAACCAAACAATTATTCACGGGCATGTTCCGGTTTCGCTCGAATTTATTCACCAATCTATTAATTCGAATTCATTTCGTTTTATTGATCTCGATAACGGGGTTTATATTACGGATAAACCCGGGTATGGCAATTTACTCGCACTGGAACTCAATACTATGCAATTACACGTACAACCCAATATCGATTTCTAAAACAAGATCAAAGACTTAATAATAAAAAAGCCCCTGAATGTTGGCATTCCGGGGCTTTTTCGATTACAGCGAAAGGACTAAAACAGATTCCCGATATTGATATATAAACCTTTGGCGCCATCCTGTTTGTTCATTGCGAAACCATAATCAATGGCAAGTATAAAATTTTCATTCAGTGCAATACGCAATCCGGCTCCCAGGCTCGGATGAATTTTGTCGTTTTCGTACGAAAAATCAAAATATTTTTTCTGATCGGAATCACTGATTTTTGATTTATCGAATTTCACCTGCTGTACCACCATTCCAAAATCGGAGAAACCATTCAGTGCAAAATACAGGTTTTGTTTTCCCAAGCGCGTTTTAAGAAATTTCCATCGTACTTCGAGGTTGCTATAAGCAATACCATCGCCAACAATACGATTGCGCATGATGCCACGTAAGGTTTTGGCTCCTCCGAGCCCATCTGTTTTAGTAATAGAGGAATAGGAACTCAGCATATACGGTTGCATAAAAAAGGGTGCCTCGCCACCGATAGTTCCTTGGTAACCAATGCGATAAACAAATGAGAGGCGGTCTTCGAGAATAGTAAAATACTGTCTGTGAATCAAAACCAGTTTGGCGTACGAAAATTCAGGATTAAAAAGGAATCCGGGAGCATAGGTAATTAGCGCTTCGCTCCACATCCCTTTCATCGGGTTGGCTTCGTTATCGCGTGTATCGTAAATAACACCTGCTTTAAGGAAATTTGCGTTCCCGCCATCTTTTTCGGCTTCACTAATTATGCCCCAACTTACATAATTATCAAAAAGCGTTGTGGTGTCAGTAAGTTTATCTTCTTCATCTTTCCCTTTATTAATAGCCTCAAAATCAACACGACCGGCTTTCATATTCATGATGCCGATGCCTCCAAGCCAGCGTAAGTTTTCTCCTGCCAGTGGCCCCTGAAGGTCAACAGTGAAACGGAACATCTTTCGTAAATCCCGATAAAAAACGCGGGTAATATAATCGCTTGATTCTTCATCAGTAAAATCTGTTGAGAACCGGCTTTGATACCCGTTAAACCCATAAAAATCGAGCGATTTTTCGGTGAGATAACTGAGGTCAGCAATTAAGCGAAGATTATTAGGCAGGAGGTTTCTTGCATCGTAAAACAATTGATTTGTGCCTGAACCCCTGGTGTATCGCGAAATCTCCACTTTCATCATTTGCCTGTAGGAAGGATACTTTGATCCATCACCATAATCGTAAAGATTCACAAGTCCACCATACTGAAATCCCATATCTGCATCGAACGAGATAGTTGGTAATGCCCCGAATGAAAAGCCGGTTGGGATTTTAGCTTCTTTTTTAGCTTTTTCTTCCTGGGCTGATGCTGACAAATGCAAAAGCATCATTCCCGAAAGAGTAAAAAGTAACAGTAGGGATTTTTTCATAGGTTAGCTGTTTATTATGGTTTTTATCAGGTCGATAAGATGGATTCGTTCATTATAAATCGATTTATACTCTTCGATATTTGTTAGACGAAGTGCGTAAAGCCTCAATTTGCCTGCTAACAGGAGCATGTTTTTGTAATTGTAAAATGCGAACAGGCCTGTCACCGGCAGGCTAAGCCCAAATAACAATATGAACAGAGATCCTTCGGTGAATATGCCAAAAGCTGTAAGTATAATAAGGTAATATACAGGGAACAGCAGCAGGCTGATCCCAAATTGTACCGAACTTTTAAAATGTTTGTCCAGAATTTTGGCCGCAAGCCAAACCGGTATCTTATATGGAAGATAGTTCAGTATCATTCCATACAAATGCATAGGCAGCAATAAAATAGTGAAGGCAAGTTCAAGGAGAACAGGCAAGCCAAGAGGTGCTTTTTGCTGAAGATCGCAATCTTTTAATCCCTTTTTGTTTAATGTTTTATTGTAAACAATAAGTTCGCGTTTCAGCTCAGCAGCTTTTTCGGGATATTGCGAAAATGCCTCAGTAGCTTTATGAACTATATATTGCCGTATTGTGAGTTTGTTGAAAGGATGCCTTTTTACATTACAGGTGTCCCAAACATTGGGTTCGTAAATCTCACTTATAGTGTAAATAAGCTCATAATTTTCTTCCGGAATATGTATCATTACGTTGCGCATACTTTCGGCAAGTAAGTCCATCAGGTTATGAACTGTTTTTTGCTCGTTTTCACGATATTGCGTGGCATAGTCGGCTACTTTTATTGGTTTCCCGAATACGACAATCAGATCCGAACCGGGATTAAAATAATCGGAATAGTCGATCCCGACCGGAATAATATGCAAATTCAGTTTAAAATCAGTACTGGCTTCAGCCTGAAAAGCGATACGGAAAATTCCTTTTTTAAGTGAACGTAACTGCTTCTTCCCTTCATGGCTTCCTTCGGGCAGAATACATATTGGCGTGTTCGAATTTAATACCTCGATGGTATTGTTGAATACTTCCTGATTGCGCTCTAACATTTCAATTCCGTCGCGGATCCTGTATATCGGCAGGATTTTAATCAGGTTAAGCGTTTTTGCAATAGCAGGTTTTTTAAAAATATCTGCGCGGCCTAAAAATCCAACCGGTTTGCGCGCTGCAAACAATACTGCAAGGGCATCCATAAGCGCATTCTGGTGGTTTGGTGCAAAAAGTACGGGTGTGTCTGCGGGAATTTTTTCGAGTCCCACAACCGTGATCTTCCTGTAATAGAGTCTGTGTATTATACTCGAATACGCATATATTATTCTGTAAAGCCAGTGCCCCCAGAATTGTGGTTTTTTTTTCATTTCTTTGTTTTGATCGGTGTTATCAGGAATCCCACTTAGCTG